>Ga0255098_1000033_pt1 | contig 48946 bp, 46 predicted proteins | sample Colum_Atlam_RepC_2_FD_188440 | JGI IMG/M metagenome (GOLD analysis project Ga0255098, IMG submission 188440) | Freshwater microbial communities from Columbia River, Oregon, United States - Colum_Atlam_RepC_8d | ecosystem: Environmental > Aquatic > Freshwater > River | place: USA: Oregon... | reverse complement strand
GCGCTTGGAGGGCTTGGGGGAGCCCTTGTCGTCATCCGCGGTGGCCACATCCACAGAGCCACCGCCACCGCCACCGCCACCGCCGCCAGTTGCTTGGTCCAAGGCCACGGTAATGGGTGCAGTGGGCAGGGCGTCATCGTCCTCGGGAAACTCGGGAAAGTCATCCTCCATGGTCGCAGACCCAGCATCGCCCGAGCCGCCCAGTGCGCGCGCGGAAATCTCGGGGTCCACCTCGTCCACCACGTTGGCATTGTCCACCTTGGGCTGCTCACGCGCGGGCGCGGGCTTGATGTACACTTGCGTCGTCGTCAGCATGGGGCCAAAGCTCTCCACCACATAAATCTTGTTGATGGTAAACACGGGGAATACGGTGGCGCCACGCTTAATGTCCTCGGGGCCCACGTAGCGCATCACGGGCTTGCCCGCGGCGTCGCGAAGAATTGAGCCATTGGAGGCAATCAGAGGCACCTTGGAGGTGTACTGGTCCACGCCCGTAACGGGATCCTTGCCGTAGCAAAGAAAGAAGCGGGGCTCGTCGGGAGGGGGTGAGCCATCCACGAGGCGTGGCTCCCACACCACGTCCTTGACCACGCTTGTGGGCTTGCCCTTGATCTCCTTGGTCTCCAGCACAAACTCCTTGACGCGGCGAGCCAGCTTCTCCAGCTTGAGCTTGATGGTGGAATTGTAAAAGCCGCCGGAGCCGCCCTTGCGCTCCTTGCCCTTGTGCACAATGGGCTTGTAGTTCATCTTGAGCATGCGAGGGTCGGTGATGTCCTCCGCCTTGTCCTTGCCAAACCACTCGGCGCGCTTCTCAAAGGCTGTCTGCAGCATGTGAGTGTCGTAGGCGTTTGCGTGCGCCACAAAGTCGGCGTGGCGCTCGGGGTCCAGCTCCAGCTCGAGGTCAAACTTTTCAAAGTCCGTGAGCTTCTTGGGGTCGGTAATGTCCATCTTGGGGCGCACGGCCCACGCCACGCGCATGTCCTTGGGGCCCGCAAAGGAGCGTGAGGCAATGCTCGGCTTGCCGCCGCCCAGGGGCGTCACGTCCAGGTACACGGTCTTGCCCTTGCCGCCCTCATTCACGCGAATGGGCTGAAACACCACATTGGTGGGCGGAACCTTGGTAAACTCGGGAATGGTGGCCATCTTCTTGCGTATCTCGCGGAGAGCTGTGCTTTTTACTGTTTGTAGAGTGCAGAGCACGGTGCGCTGCAGTCTTGGGAAAAGTGTGAACGAGGGTCGGGTGGCCGAATCAGTCAAGGAAGGGATTCTTTTCGTTCCCCAGACGGTTTCGGGGTTCCAGGCTCCTGCGGCGCTGAGACCCAAGGAGCCTTCGCTTTCGATGAGCGCTGCGGGAGGCAGTGACGAGCATGACGCCAAAGCCCGAAGGCGTCTCGTTGCTGCAGCGCTGGCATTGGATGCCGATGCAGACGATGCTTCTCGTGGCAGCGGCAGCGGAGACACCCACGCTTCGGCGTCATTTTCGTCCTTTGCGAGCATGGGCATAAAGCTGCGCCGTCAGCCCAGCAACGTGAACGTAAACCTTGAGGAAACACTTGCGAAATTGGTGGAGCATCAAATAACGGGCCTCGTGCGAGCAAAAAAGCTTCTGCCCGCGGACTACATGGGCGTGTGTGACCGCCTAAAGGCTGCGGGCTTTTCTCCTTATGACGTGCAAGAAAAGGTGCGGCAAGAGCTGGTGTGGGCGCTCAATGCGCGGCACGATTGTCCCATGGCAGAGAGCACGCGGGAAGGTGGATGGGGATGGTCCCATCAGCACGTGCGCGACCACATGTCGCGATTTCTGGCCTCTGCAGTAGGAAGGATGATGGGCATTCTTCGAGGGGAAGATGCGGCGTTGCAGCCACCCGCATCCACGTTTTTGCAGACTGCGCGGTTTGTGCAGCATCGCACCAAGGCTGCAATAGCCATTGGCGCGTGCGATGGAGGTGAAGGTGATGAAAGCGAAGGCGAGCCTGCAGATACCGACTTTTGCAATTGGGGAGAGCAGGCTCCAGCCGCACATGCGTCAGCTTCGGCAACTGCAAATACTCAAAAACCGCTGTCAAATATTGCGGCATGCATGAAGATATGAAAATGTGGTTGTAAATTGTATTACTTGTAAAAAATTCGTGTGTACAACTATAAATGAAAGTCTACTTGCCCGTGTCGGCGTGAATGTCCTGAATTTCTGCGGTGTGTTCGCCACCCATCATCATTCCCCCCAAGCCGCTGTACTGCGCAAGCGCAATTCCTCCAAGCGCAACTGCGATCGCAGGGTACCTACTTGCAAACGCAATACCTTTCAATAACGTCGATAGGACAACGCATATTGTTTGAGTAAGAAATTTAACCCCCCACTGCGTCTTGATTGCGCCGTATACCAAATTGATGGTGGCAGCTCCGCTGAACATAAGTGTGGGAAGTTCAGGGACTACGCTCGTGTAATCCGATTGCCCCTGCCACCACCCAACAACTAGTGTCCAAAGCGACACAAAGCCTTCTGCGCTGACCTGCAAATTATGTGCGGCCCAAGCATATACTTCATTCTTTTTTTCATTTCCTTGTTTCATGTAATGCACATAAAGCATCGCACAGACAATAAGCGCAACCGCATATTTCATGACGTAGTCTTCACACCATGCTCCTCCAATCAGCATTTTTGGCGACAAGGTGCTGGACACCTTGCGCTTCCTGTGCACGGGCTTAGGGCTGCTCGAGCTCGCCTTACGCTTGCGCGGCGCACGAGAGGCGCTAGGCAAAATAAGAGCCCGAATGGGGCTTTGACTGCGAAGGGCACTGCCACGCTTGTGGCGTCTGGGACTTTTGGACCTCTTGGGACTTTTGGACTTTGTTGTGCGTGTGGAAACCATAGTAGGTGCTTTTTGTTTTCTATATACCAGTGCAGAACAACTTATTAAAAAAATTTGGGCCCTTCTACGATTTGCGTATGCGCACCCGCATCGTGCCATTGCATAAGCCTCCATGCACACTGGATTTCTTGCAAGCTAAAAGCACGCTAGAAGAGCCCCTGCCAATGAAAGGGCTTATGCTGTGAACCATTTGAAACACGCAACGCTCGCACAGGGCATGCTCAATGCCGCATGTGGGGACGCGCAGTTTGGCATCATCGCATGAAAGACATGGGGAATCGGGCGAAAACGATCGGGAGCCACATCCGCAGCATGTTTGCACGCCTTGGACACGATACCGATTCCATACTTCCTCAAACTCTTCGTCGCTAAGTAACAATTTTTTCGCACGAGAATCAAGTAACTCGCGACGAATCTTGGGACTCTGCGGCTTAGGCTTTGGCTTCTGCTTTGCACCGTCAGGGCTCATTTTCGCTATGCTAATTGCTAAAATAAAAAACGCACCCTCCCCTGAGAAAACTCAAGAGAAAGTGCGTGGTATAGATGTATCCGAGTAAAACACAACACGTGTGTAGGACTGCGTACAGTCGCAAAACCTCCTGCGCAGAAAAGGAAAAATCTATGAGTGGGAAAAAGAGGGGGCGTGAGTGGTCAAGGAAGGGATTCGGAGCGCGCCGTGAATGCGGTGGCGGGCAAAACCCCTTGGGGGTATCCCCTTCCCAAAAACATTACTGCCCCTGCTCTCTGCGACAAATTGTATCGACACGCTAGGTAAAGCGCGCCGGAAAAAAATGGGAAGGCGCAGAACAAAGACGCAAACACCCCTTCCCAGTTCCCCAACAAGTAGTGCAGAGATAGCGCGTGGCCGCAAGCTTTTCGCCCCTATGACGCTTGCAGCATCAAATGTCTAGTAGGAAAAAAGCCCCCGCAAAACCCGCAAAAGGCCACAAACATCCCACGCGCTCTTCCGAACAAGAATGTGGTGGAAAAGTCGGAGTCGGCGTGGACGGAGGCCAGTATTTGGATGCGGGGCAACGTTGCAAGGCGAGCGCTTAAATCTCTTCACCGACCTGCGGATCCGAAGGGAAGGAAAAGGGCTTAGTGCGAGCGTCATGAATCCTGCACCTCAAGAACGCAACATGGAGGGCCCGCCGCCATTCCGAAATCCCGCGCATGCACTGCCCACAAACGGTCCGAGACGAAACAACTCGAACACGACACAAAAACGCCGCATCCCAGATTGAACCGTGCTTGTCAGTCGGACGAGATGACCGATTCCCATAAAGGGGTCAGAAATCCCAGGCAGCCGCGCAGTCAATTTCGTGCTGCCCCCATCTCATGTGCTTCTCCGCCCCCTGGGAAAGGGCGCCGCTTTTATTTATAGCAAGATGTGCAGGAAGCGAAAATTGAATGAGAAGTAAACATTTTCAACGCATGGTATTTTTATACAAACTTTTTCTGCTTGCGACTCTTTATCCGATAGGGACCATAGTGAAGAGGAATCACGCCGGAGGTCGTGCCGGAGTTCGCTGGATCGAAACCAGCTGGTCCCCATATATGAATGGAAGAATTGCTTTTTGCGATCTCTACGAGCTGTGCGTGTGTGTGGGCAATGGCGCGGGTGTAGAAGCCTCATACAGCCACTCTACGAGCACATCGCGCTGCAAATGCCGCGGAATTTCAAAGGCTGTGGTGGGCCGAGGCCATGAAAGGCACTCTTGCAGGGTGGGCAGGCAAGGTGCGCCATGAAATGAGCGGGACCTCCGCAAGCGAACACTGCGGCGCTGCTGGCGCTGTGTTATCCAGGTTAGCACGGGGTTAATGGATTGGGCTTGCGCCCACAGCGTGCGATAGATTTCCGAGGTGTGCATGGCGTCTGCCACTACGTGCTGGATGACTGAAAGCTGCATGGCCAGCTCTCCCGATTTCCAAAACACGGGCACCACGCCCGAAAAGATCTTGTTATTGGCGTGGCCAGTAGGAATTTCCATTCCTGCCGTCGCAGCAGAAAGCCCCATGATCATTCCACTGCTGGCGCATGAAATCATGGGAATGTCTACGTGATGGAGGGCAAGGAGCACAGCCATGGGTTTAATGGTGGGCGGAACGGCAGCGTACAGCACCCTCCAATCACTGGCGGAGCCTCCCCACGTCACAATGACGTAGCCCAATGCGCTCATGCGCGCCAAGTACTGCAGCAGCTCAACAATTTGCGCCATTTCAAGCGCCACATAGGCGCCCGTGCGTGGGTGCTTGCTTGTCCACAGACTAGATTCGACTGCACCATTGGCATGGCTTGTCCACGTTGCCCCGCACAGGATTGTGTCCCCATCCATTTCCAAATCGTAGGCAACATGGGGACAACCTCCAACTGGGCCCAAACCTTGGCGCTCTGGCGCCGGCGCAGTCATTCGATTGTATTGCCTTTTTTCTTTCGGAAGCGGGCAGAGATGGAGGACAAAAATCACTTTGAAAATTGGCGCAGTGTCTACATTACAGAACGCGGCTAGGTTGGGCACTAGGTTGTGCGAGGGCAGCCAGAACGCCCTTTAGAGCCTCCAGCGCCGCCTGCTTTTGCATGATTGCCCTATCATGCTCTTCAAGCATAGTAATAATCTGTGCACGCCGCGCAGCCAATCCCTGTATTTCACTAGCCAGCCTTTGCGCGCTTTCCATAATCGTGCGCTCGTAGGGCCGATCAGCAGAGCCGGCATTTGCACCTGATGTCAACGCTGTTGCTGCATTTGCGTTTGTCGCGGTCGCGGTCGCGGTCGCGTTAGCCGCTGCAATTGTCGTGCCACCAGCCGTTTTGCCATCGGAAAAGCCGCTGGACAATGCCACGTCAGGCCTGGGTTTCAACATTCGTTTGATTATTTGTGTGAGACGATTGAAAATTTAGGAAGTTCTGTTTGCAATGGCCACACGAACAAGTAAATTAAACGAGAGACGAAAATTTCGGTTTCCGATTTGGCGTTGGCTTGCGCGCCTGCCTCGGCATCGGCATCGGCCACGGCATCGGCATCGGCATCAGCATATGCATCCTCATCGTCGTCCTCAAGTCGCGTAGCGAAATCAAAGAATGCTACTGCCAATGCAAGTGCCCCCGCAGTTCTAAATGCACAGCGCAGAACTGACGTGCAATTCATCAAGGAAAAGTACTTGTCCCAATCGGCACAGAACCCCCTTGATCCCCAAGCCAGATGTCCTGCAAGCGGACTCCCCATGTGGCAAGTGGCACACGACGTGGCGTGGGACGGCCACCGAAAACGGTGCAGAGCACGCAATGCAGCGCTTGAGAGGCGGGCATTCGACGAATCCGAAGCTCGGCTGCCTTTATAATAATTTTTTTGTTTGAGTTGAGTCCTGCACTCGTTTAAATGATTGGATGTCGAGTTCCCATGTAAGCGGAAATACAAAGAAAGACGGGACTCACAAGAAAAAGAAGAAATGAGTGGTAAGCAAGTCAAGGTGATGACCCCACAAGAAAGCGCAGCTGCCGCTGCGGCAGCAGCATTGCGCGAGGAAGCCGATGAAAATTTCAAGCAGTTTGTCTTGTACATAAAGCCTGGAGATTCCAATAGCGAGAATGCACTTCGCCTCCTAAAATCGTCTCCGCGCCTTACCCAATGCGTGCTTCAAGATGTGGCGCTGCTGCCCTTGCCGCGGCCCGCGTGGCTTGTTTCTGTGCCTACCCTTGTTGATAGACATGCCAACATTGTGAAGCGCGGGTCTGCTGCTATTGAGCAGCTGTCGGATTGGGCGGCACTCGCATCGGCATCTCCCCGCTCCGCGACTACGGCAAACAAGGGCTACCTTTCCGCCGCGTCGAGTTTTTATTCGCCCGACTAGTTCCTAGATTGATTTTCAAAAATAGAAAATATATTTTTTGTCAAGCTCTTGCGACTGCGCACGCGCCTTTGCACCCTACGGCCTTACGGCCCAACGCGGATGATTGACGTGCTTCCAAGTCTCTTTGCATTTGCATTCCGCGAGCCGCTCTTGCCGCTACGGCGCGACGAAGCTGACGGCGTGGATTTAAGCTTGAGTACGCGGCCCAGACCCTGTCCCATACCAATGCCTTCGCTCGCGCTCTCTTCTTCCTCCAAGTCGGATTCAGAGAGTGCAGACGATTGGGCAGGGTCATTCGCGTGGGCAAGTGCAGGTGCAGGTGCAGGTGCGGGGGTAACGGATGCAAGTTTCTGAAGAGCCTCAAGAAGGCGTTCGTCGCGAGCTTGGATCTCTTCTCCCAGTCTACCGATACGCTGGGCCTGTTCTTCTTGTTGGCGCCGCGTTTCTTCGAGGTGAGATCGCAGGCTGCGCAGCTCAGATGATTCGACGGGCGGACTTGCCGCGCCGCCTGCACCCGTAGCGGCAACGCCAGCGGCTCCTCCGGCTCCTCCGGCTCCTGCGCCCCCTCCGGCCGCCTCAACCCATGACGAACCTACAGTAATGCCCGACACTTGGGGAGGCCGCATGGGGCGCGTGGGCGCACTAGCTCCAGCAGTTGCCCCTGCCCCTGCTCCTGCATTGGATGAAGGGGGCTCGTAACGAGGTTGCACGTGCACGTGCGAACCAGCTCCCGAAGCGCTTGCCAAGCCCGCCATGCCTGTCGTACTTGCCATGCGGTCAGAGGAAGCTCCGCTCGGCGAAGTGGCACGAGACGGCGGCCCCAAGCCCATCTTGTTTTGCATGACCGTCCATGCGGCACTCCCGAAAATGAGAAATGCGAGCTCCATCACGGGGGAACTGGGCGCTCTGCGCCAATACTTCTTGTACAGCCTATGCAGCGGGCGATTGTACTTGGACATGTCGCCACACGCGCTTGCATACCACCCGTCAATAGAAGTCATGCCCTGCCGCTTTGCCACCATTTCGAGAACGCCAATACCCATCTTGATGCCGCCCTTTGCCATCTCCACAGTTTGGGAGGCACCAATGTCCGACTGTATGCGCTCATACTCAAACTGAAGCGATTGCAAGCTGTCGGCCATTGAAAATTCGCGCGATAGCGTTGCTGCACCCTGCTTCACAAGTGAGCGCAATTCTGCCAACAGTGCTTCCTTCTCGGCCACAATTTCGGGCACGGTGTTTTCGTTTTCGTCGCGTCTTTCCCGCTCTGGGCCAGGATCTCGGCCTTCTCGGTGTACGCGGGGATCGGGACCCTCAGGACGACGAAAGGCGCGGCGAGCACGCTCTTCGCGCTGCGAAACGCTCGTGTGCACGCTGTGAATGCTTCTGCGCGCACTGCCCACGCTCAGCACATCGTCATCCAAATTTCTGGGTGGCGTAGGGTTTCTCCCGCGCGATGCTTCCTCCGCCTTCAGCTGCGCAGCCAGCATTTCAAACTGCAGAGCGTCGTCCTCTTCAGGATTAATGGGTGCCGAAATGGCATATGGAGATGGTCGAGGTCCAGAATCATTGGGTGCAAGGGAATGCGGTGGAGGTGTAGGAGGGGCTCGTCTGGGGGTTTGCTCAGGTGTGGGAGTCCGCGAAGGAGCAGGGGCCGATCCCAGACGCTCCATCTCCTCCTCAAATGCCGTGGCCTTGCCTTGACCGCCTGAATCAAGTCCAAAACCTCCAACCACCGCCGGCTTTTTGTGGTTAGTACGCGTCAAATCAACATAGTCGGAGTTTGCAAACACCTTGAAGGTGTCCAACTCGGTGGCAGAGGGCGATGGAATTTCACCCAAACTCATCTTTGTTCTGAAAATAGATTTTCTACTTGAAGAACGACGACCCTCAACAAGAATAGTCGATACCAACGAACGAAAAAATGGAGACGCACCACAAAAAAAGGTCAGGGAAGGGAACACCACATTGTCCACCACAAAAAAAAAGAAGTCGGTAATCAATATGTTTCGCGGACCAGAAGGACCTCAAGGCCCCATTGGTCCTCGCGGCCCAACTGGCCCTGCCGGAATCGGCTTGCAAGGTCCTGAAGGGCCACGCGGACTTCCTGGCATCAACGGCAGAGACGGCGTGAATGGAGCAAAGGGAGCCGACGGCGCGCCAGGCAAGGATGGCGAGAACGGAAAGGATGGAGCGCAAGGACCACGCGGCTTTCATGGGCCCACGGGCCGCGAAGGCCCTAGGGGTCCCGCAGGGTCTTTAGGGCCGCGTGGCTTGCAGGGCGAAAAAGGTGAACGGGGAGAGAAGGGGGAGATGGGCACCATTCCGGAAACTCCGTGGACGCTTGTTACCTTTGACACGTATGGGCTGGGTGGAAGCACCATGAATCCGTGGGTTGCGGGCGTGACGTTTAATGAGTCTCCGACGGATTCATCGCGCACGACGGGGATAAGCTATTTAACGGCTCCCACCAGCCCTAACCCCAACACCTTTGTTTCCGCAAACCGATTTCGCCAGCGTCTTGTTCTTGATCAATCCAACATTGTAGTGTACGTGCAAAATGCGTCGGCCGTATTCGAGGTGCAGCGCCTTGTTTCGTCGCAAGGTTCATCCCTTGCAACTCTGCCCGACCGTGAATTTGTGGTGCACCCACCGCCAACGCCAGGCGGCAGTGGCGCTCTCAATATCGCCGTTCTTTTGCAAAACGCATTTGATCCGAGCGCCCACGACATACTGATACTCAATACTTGGGGGCAGTCGCTTCACGTGCGCATGACGCCTCCAGGATGGGTGGTCCACCGCTTTTCTACAGTGGAATCGCCTGCAAATGTACCTGCAGCGCATCCATTGGAGAACGTGTTTGTATCCCTCGCACAAATCAATGGCGATTCTGGACTGATTAGCCCCGATGGCCCCAAAAAGAGCATTGCCGATTTTCTTGCCGACAAGACGAAATTCGGCGTCATTGATAACATCCGTCAACTGAATGGACAGAGCCCTATTGCTGCCGATAGTAGCGTCATTCAAGGCGAAAGTTTGGACACCAAGAGCCTCACTGGATTGCTCCGCTATCCCAACATATTGCGCTCAATCAATATCCCCGTCATTGGCCAAAGGCCGAGAACGCGAAGCGCAAATATTGCTGGTGTGACCTTTGTTGGACCTATATTTACTCCGCCAATTGGCGCCCGCCGATTTCGTTATACCATTCAAGAGCTTGTTCCTCAAACGTCTGCAAATTCCCAGGTCACGCTTCCCGTCGGTGGCATTGGGTCGGAACGGCTTCCGGCGGGTATCCACAAGATGGCGACGTTTTTTGACGCTCCCGTTTTGCAGCCAGGAGAGATGTTTACGCTGCTGATTGATTATTCTGCTACTGCCAATAGCAAGGGAACTGCGCTTGTATTTCAAAGTTCACGCAGCGCATACTTTGTCATCACGGACTCCTCGGGGCAGGGAGTTGTGTTTCAAAGCGCAATTGATTCCTCATTCACCAGCACGGCAATTATTCCTAACAATATGGTGGGAGCAGGGACATACCAAAATGACGTCAATGGTAATTTTCGCTTTGTGGGTGAACAAATTCCTGGGTGGTTTAATACCGACTGCGTAATTGTACCTGGGAAGAGAATCGGCGTACAATACAGGAGAGATATGGGGGTTAGCACGGCTGGAAGTTTTCCTTCTGTTGTTATTTTTGATGCGACATCGCAATCGGATTTCGGATATCCCGCGTCTCCTTAATAAAGTTCGTTGAATTTTTCCCCCATGCCCGCCCCTCATGCACGCGCGCATGTGATACCTCCATAAACAAACTGAAGAGAGCACGAAATGTCCGAACTTCGCCTTGCTGAAGTTGTTTCTTCCACTGCGGCGCCTTCCATCGTGGACACCGTGGTTGAAGCCGTCTTGAAACGTGGCGTATCGGGTGCAAGCCGTGAAAATTTTCCGAGTGTTCTAGCCCACGCATGCCATGCAATCGAAGCGCTGCCGTTTGATGCCGCATTCGATGGCGCTGCAAAGAAGCAGGCTGCACTCGATGTGCTTAGACGTCTGATGGTGCAGGGCGGAGCATCGGACGCGGATGCAACGTCTCTTCAGGGTGCAGCGTCGGCGTGTATTGATGCCTTGGTGGGTGCAGCAAAGGGAGAGTTCCGTCTGCAGACCCCCAAGGATTGCTGGGCCAGCATTCGCCGCCTTTTAAAAAGCTACGTAAAGTAAATTGATGCTTTCAATGAATTCAATCGTGTATTCTTTCCCTCCGATTCCTTCAGAGTGCGCGCATGCGAGGTGGCATTCTGTTCTACTGCTTTTAAGCTATGGAAAGCCTCTTCTCTTGAAAAGGTTGAAACGAAAAACTCTCTCACTTGCTCTCGGACACACTGGGAGCAATGTCATCTAGCGGGCGCTTTTGCGACTTGACAGAGTGGCGTCTTTCCATGCACCCCCACTCGTACATGGAGCACACAAACACGTCCACGTGAAACAACTCGGGGCTCTTTCCCGCGGACTCGGCAAGTCGCTGGGCGTCTTCCAGCGTTTCGCATGCCCCTATAGAAATTACGGCGGGTTCTTCCACAGTTGCAGCGGGGGCAGTGTCTAGAGACGCATTGCCGAGTCGAAACGTATAATCAAAATCGTGCGCGCCTTCACCTCCATGCAGCTTCCACTCTGCATCCAGTAGAGCGGCGTCGCGCTCGCGAGCCCATTCTTGGACAGCTTCGGGCATGGTAGGGCTCACAAAGAGTGGCTCATTAGCCCATTGCGATTGCGCATTCGGCTCGGTGTCGGATTTGGGAATGGGGTGCTCGCCGAGCCACGCGGTCAGTGTTTCTTGCCAAGGTGTTGACACGCCAAGTCTCGCGCACCAGGCAGCGCGAAGGGCGCCGCATCGAGCGCGCCACCAAACTTGACGACGCTTTGCAGCATCGGCTTCGGCCATGGCGTCATTCACTACTGCTAGCACCCCGTACCGCTGCGCACGTCGCTCGGCAGACACGGGCACATCGGAAATGAAGTGCGCTGGGGAAGTCTGTGCAGGTGCTTGCGTGGGCTCTGGATGCGGCACTGGGGGCGCCGTAGTCTCTGCACTTTCTACCACTTCCTTTTCGGGCTTGGTGCGCGTCATGTCCAGAGTACCTGCACGCCGCTCTTCGGCACGGCGCTTGACATTTTCAATCTTGCTCGCTCCCAACAACTCGGCTGCTTCCACAAGGGCATTTGCTTTGGCTTGCTCGCGCTCCCGCGTGGGCATGTCTAGAATGACGGCGCCATCCGCACCGACAGCATCGTTGTAGCGCTCTGCGCCCAACAAGAACACCTTGCCAGCAGGCTGCACGCGAATTTCCTGGCCCTTGTCCGTTTCATGGATTTCGCGACCGCGCTCCTTGGCAGCCGCAAGCGTGGGGCAAAATGCAAGCGGGCGAATCCATGCCTTGCCGTCGGGAGACTTGATGCTGGTTCTCGCGTGCGCCACATTAAACACGAAAAACGCCTGGTCTCCCCGAAGCCATGCCTGCAGAGGCGCCCCGCTTGCTTTGGAGCGATGTGCCAAGCTATCTGCGCCGTGCAAGCTTGCAGTGCGTGCGGCGTCTTCGTGGCGAATAATTGGGCCTTCCATCTTGTTTGCGTGTAGTTGCTTCTGCTTCTGCTTTCTGTTTGCTTTGTGTGGCGCGCCTCCTACAAATTTTTCTAGTCAAGGAAGGTATTTGGGGTTAGTTTTGCCTTTCCGAATCGTTGAAGGTCCAATGCTCGAGAATCAAATGTGGTGGAACTTCTCGACTGCAAATGCAAATGCCTATGTGAACGCCTATGCGAATGCATCGTCATTGAGGAGGACCGCGTCCTTGTCTGCGCCAGGCGGCATTTCCAAACATGCTGCACCCGCGCTAGCCCTGTGTGTATTACTTTCTCTTCGTTTCATTCAGCTGTGCGCACCAAATTATCGGTGGCTATGCCGGCGTGTGTACGTCCAGCTATTTAGCGGGCTGCACGCCTACACCAAAATTCGACGCAATTTTTTTGCTGTCGCTGACTCTGACTCTGGAACACGCTCTGCCCCATGCGATCTCGGCGTGGGCAGCACAGGCATCGACGTGGAGTCCGCGAAATCGACGCAATTGCAATCGCCGAGTTTTCCATTATTGGAAATACTCGTGGAAGATAGGGATCCTAGGGCCGCCGCACCTGCAAACACAGTGGATACGTTGACCGCAGCCGCACCTTTTGAATCGGATACGCGTTTACGGTGCAAACTGAGCAACCGCACTGGACTTGTCGGGGTCAATGGACCCGTCAATGGACCCGTCAATGGACCCGTCAATGGACGTGACTCTAGACTCGTACGCAATCGAAGCTCGACTGCACTGTTTATGGTCTAGATACATGGATCGCGAAAGACAAACAAAAAACAAAACGTGACACATTTTTCACACAATGTCCGTCGAGTATTACGACACCGACTTTGACGACGACGAAACGGAACCTGGTACGGATATGGATGACGACCCAAGGGGTCCGAGAACGGGCCGCTTTCGCGTGAATCTAGCTGGGGTGCGCTCCACATTTTCATACGCACAAGAACCCAATGTTCTCGATGACCGCAATCCGTTCATTCGATCCGTGACGTTCAATCTTGCTCATTCACCCGCGAAAGCAACGGACGTGCATACCATTACGTTTCGAGGCGCAAAACGTACGGAAGAAGAGGCAGTGCAAATTGCAGAACGCTATCTATCAAGGCCAATGAAGTGGTCGTATTATTCCAAAATCAAGCACGCGCTTTCCTCGCAGCCTCCGCCCAGGTGGAATGCACTGGCACGACGCGAGCAATTCAAGGTGCGAGGGGATGCGTTAGGGTCAAAAAACTATATTGCGCATGTGCGCGTCGACAATGACGCCATGCGCATTGTGAATGGTGTGCCTCCATCTTCGCCCCCGCATTTGCAGAGAAGGTCACGCGAAAGAAGTCCCTCGCAGAGAAGGTCCAGCGAAAGAAGTCCCTCGCAGAGAAGGTCAAGCGAAATAAACAGAGTTAGAGACAGTGCTACCACGGCTCCCCGCCATACGCCTGTAGAGCGCTCTTCCTACCAAAGCTCGATTTTGGGTGCACAGTACGAGGATGAGGACGAGGATGATGATAATCGCAATGGAAGTCGATCCGAAGAATATTGAAAACTACCTTACCATCTGAATCTAACTCCACGTCTCTTATTTGTGTCCAGCTACGTACCCCAAGTATTGGATGCCCTTGTACTAAATTATACATTCCACAAGAGTGTTCAAATTATATCTCATTGAACACCATGAGACCATGCCGTTTTGCGGCCCGAACCCAGCGCGCATTTGCTATGGGGGTATCTGTCCACGACGGCGGGTACACGTACTTGCCCTTTGCAAACACTTGCTCGCCCTGGGCACGGATGTTCAAGTACTCCAACAGCGACCTCAGCAAGTTCTCTAGGGAAGTTACGCGAGCCGTTAGCTTGCTCACGGTAGTTTTAAGAGAAATTACTTCAACCTGAAGCCCCGTTGTTTGTGCGGACATGGCATGCAGTCTGGAGGCATCCAAGTACGTGCTGCCTCCATCGATTCGCCCACCTTGCGTCAGGAGAAGAAGGGGCGTTGTGACACAATTGTCCGCAAGAAGACGAGGAACGCGAGTGCCCTTTCCTTGAAGTATAGTAGCAGTACTTGTTGCCATCTTTCGCTTTTTATCTTCTTAGCTTCGCAATGGATTCGTTCCGGCAGCGTGCGTAAAGCGCTCCTTATCTTTTGCGGACATGCGATTCCAATTGAACGCCACAGACCCTTGTAGCACTTTAATTTTTGCTTCTTCATTATCTAGGAGCAGCTTTAATTCTTGCACTTCCTCTATTGGCATGGCCATGAATCCTGCGCGATCGATTCTGAGCCAGGTAGCAGCAAGTCCCAAGGCATCCCCCTCTTGCAAAGACTTGCTAGCGAATTCAAAGGCGCGACGCGTGTAGTCAGTTGCCTGCGTCTTGTCTGGGTGTGTGTGCAGGGCAATCTGGCGGTACGCGCGCTTCATGGACGGCGACTTGCGGCCCATAATTGACGCGTGGCTGTCAATTTCGCTCTCCGCATCGACATCCAAATCTATTGGCAGTGGTGCTGCGGAAGCAGAGGCTGTAGCAGGAGCTGAAGCCGATGCAGGAGGCATGGACTCTTCGAGTTGTCGTTTGCAGTCTTCAACGGTTCGGCGAGCATCTTCTCGACGTGTCCACAAGACAAGCGTTTGCGCAGCAAGAACTTCGTGCGCATCGGGGGCCCAGCCTTCCATACTTTCGTTCACGTTGTGCGGAACCACGCAGAAGCACGCGCGCTAAAAACGCGAGACTGTGTTTTGTTTGTTTGAGACAAAACAGAGATTTTCCGTCCATGAATGAATGTGAATGTGGTGAGTATTTTAGGCAGACTCAATAGCTTGCTGCCTGTGCCCTCGTCTTGTTCTTCCGACTACCCCGACTTGAATGCGCAAGACAATATGTGCATGCAGGCGTGTTTGGGGCCGTGGGCGGCCGCAAGTGGCTCCTCCGAGTGCGTTGCACGCATTACATGCCCTGAGGGTTGGGGGCGCATTGGATCCACGTGCCAGAAGCCCGTGGTAGCTCAAACGTCGTCTACCGCAAGTCAAAATGAAGCGGGGGGCTGGATGTGCGAAGACGACACCTTGTTGTTTGACCCCATTAGCACTACGTGCAGGTCTACGTGTCCAAGCGGTACGAGCGACCTAGACGGCAGCGCCAGGTGTTATATGGCCTGCCCACCTGGCCTGCGGGACGTAGGGACATCGTGCATATCGCCGTCCTTTGAGCGCCTTAGCACTGCCCCTCAGTGCAATGCTGACCACGTGCAAATATATGGACGGTGCATCCGATCACAGCTACTAACTTATGCCATTCCTGCTCTCTTGCTGCTTTATGTGCTGCTGCGCATTTTTTCGCCACATTCAAGGCCTATTGTGCACCACACTTCCCACTACTATGGGCACGAGAGTGTACATCCGCATGAAAGAGTACATGCAAGGGGACACGCACATGACTTGCAGGCGCACTGCAACCCTGGATGCAGTCCAATACTGCCACTGGACGTTGAGTAAAAGGATTGGCACTGCAATTCTTGAATCCGTTCAGTGGCGTGGGCTTGGGGAGCTACGTGCAGCACAGAAAAATGGCGTTTGCAAGATACTCTACAAAAATGTCTTGGCGCCGACGTGCTACGCGGGACATTGCCGAAATGCGCGGCGCAGGTTTGCACGTGTATGCGGATGGCGATGGAGGGGAAGGGGAAGGAGGCGACATGGAAATCAATTGCTTTCGCGTCGACTTTGCGGGTCCTTCCGAGACGCCATATGAAGGGTGCACGTGGGCATTGCGGTTTACTCTGCCTGAGCAATTTCCATTCAAGTCGCCTAGCGTGGGCTTTGTTCAGCGCATTTACCACCCCAACATTGACGAAGCCAGCGGCTCCGTGTGCCTCGACGCATTAAATAGTGCGTGGAGCCCTAGCTTTACGCTGGCCCACATTGTGCAAGAATTGCTGCCGTATTTGCTGCGCTACCCGAATCCCAGCGACCCACTGAATCGCGAGGCCGCGGCCTTGCTTGCAAATGACCCCAAGGCATTTGAGGCCAAAGTGCGCAAGCATTCCCAGAAGAATGCAAAGCGCACAGGCGTAGTCGCCAAGGCGGCATCTTGAAAAACTGCAAGCGCGATCCCACATAAAAATTTTACCGTTTTTTTCGGGCACTTATAGGGCGCATCAACGGGTCTCCCCACGGGTCTCCCCACCCCATCATAAGAAAAAAACTACAGTCGCCTCTCACGAAAAAACGATGTCAGAGACTGCAGACACTTTTGCGCCACTCCTGTCTGGCGGGGACGTATCGGAAGAACTCTTGTCGCAGATGAGCGAGTTTGTGCCCATTCGGGAGCTACTGCAGGCAATTGACTCGAACAGTGCTCTTTCGCTAGCGGGCGGGTTGGAATGCGGGACCTGGATGACAATTCTAGCGGGGCTTGTTGTGGTTGCCGTCATCGCCTACTTTGCCTTTCCGTCCCAAGCCGCCGCATGCATTAACCTTGTGGTGGCTTACCTCAGCAAGTTTGGGTCGCAGGCCCACGGCTACGGCCACTACATTATGGAACAGTTCAAGTATGCGACTGCTTGGGTGTCGGAAAAGCTCAATTTGGCGAGCATCATGGACAAGGCGGAGAGCAAGGCGCGAGACGCAGTGGCTTCTGTCCGCACGGCCGTCGCGCCCGCGCTCACTGGCGCCAGCGAAGCCATGTGGAGGCACATTGAAAAGCTGTTCGAGTACTTTCCCTCCCTGCCTTCCAGGGCGAGCGCCGTCCGCAATGTGGTGATGAATGCGTATTCACCCTTGCTGCACGGCCTGACCACTAGCTGGAACAATGCCTTCTTTACGTACATTTTCAGACTGGCTGGCGGACAAATATTTTCCGCCATGTTTGGTGCCATCTTGGGCTACATTTGCGGCAAGCGCGATGGCGGCGCGAAAGAAACTGCCGCACTGGCAATGAAGATCAAGCGGATCATGCGCCAAGAGGATGTTCAGAAGACGCTGGAAATGGCTCCACGTGTAAGCATGGGGCGGCGCACGCGTCGCCGCAGCCCCCGCTCTACGGGTCGGCGCTCGCCTCGGAGCACGCCTCGGAGCACGCCTCGGCGCTCATCGGGCCGGCGCTCGCCTCGGCACTCGCCTCGCAGCTCGCCTCGGAGCAAGCCTCGGAGCACGCCTCGGCGGTCCACTCCTAGGCGCAAGTCTCCCAAGTCCGCAAAGTCCGGAGGCCCTGCACAGCTTCGGGTGGCGGCGGCACGGCTGAAGAAAATGGGCGTGGACAAGATTGTAAAGGAACAGGTGGTTGGCGCAAGAAAGAGCCCTGCCGGCGTTCGCAAGGCGATTGCAAAGGAGAGAAAGCTACAGAAAAAGATCGAACATTTGAATAGAACCAGTGCTTTACGCGCAGTGGAGGATATGATAATTAAGAAGAGCTCACCTTCAAAGGCGAAATCACCCAAGAGGCGCAAGTAAGAGGGTTCGCTTTTGAGAGCAATGCCCTTATACGGTAAATTTATTGTAGTTGCAAGCAAGAAATTTTTAATTCATCAACCCCCCAACAAAATCGCCGACTTCCATACAAAAAACAAAACAAAGAAATGGCCAAGATAGTTACACTGACGAATGGCGCAGTGTTAAATGCATTCGTTGCATCTGGATTCAACATTCGCGGATTTGATCTCCCAACCAACATAGCCCATGGGAGCGCGGGAGACGCCCTTGCATTCATTGCCAGGAGGTACCCACTTACGCAAGGTGTGCTCCAAGTGAAGGACATGATTCTATCCATCAATAACTCGCGTCGTTTGAAAGACGACAAGAGTTTACATGGCATTGAGCTAGGCACGCTTTTTCTCAGTCCAAATTCGCAAAAGTCTGGTTTATTGGGTGCCAATGGAAAGCCTCGGCCGTATGGCGGCGCACCCGCAGACGCAGAGTGCAATCGTGCACCCGTTACATTTCAAGCAGGCGCAGACGGCTCGCTTGTGGACACAACTCCCGACCACAAGTACTTTTTGAATTGGGATGGCAATCTCGATACCACGTGCAATGATTATCTACGCATGTTTGCAACTCCCACACAAATGGCCGCGCTGGGATGCAGTTCACCCAGCGCTTGCAGTTTTAGCGGGCGGGTATCGCTTCAACATGCGCAGGGCATAGATGATGACAGTTGGGAACAATCCAACATAGATTTCGGAACGGGGGCCACAAATGGGTATGGCCCTGGCATTAATGATTGCTACCACAACATATCAAGTAATGGCGTGACGTATTTCAACAACTGCAGGATCAAATTCGACTGCACCAAAACGGGGTGGGATCCTGCCTTTATTCCCACGTGCTGCAACCAAATTGGGGGCGAGGATGCGCGCTGTGATCCGCTTTGGTGCATTGATGATCCTGAATCCAAGTGTTTGCCCACAATGCTTTCTTCGTGCACGGGTTTGCCTGCCAACCCCTTGACCAGTCAAACAACAGCTGGGATCAAGGGCATGTCCACATGCGGCCGCCATAATTTCTTGACGCCCGACACCGCCAGCACCAACAACATGGCCTGCAACGCGTATTGGATAACAACACACGACATGTTTCTGGAATATGTGCTCAAAGGCGGGAAACCCGAGGATGTATCAGCGCAGGCGCTTAATAAAGCCGAGGCCATGATGGCCGAAGTGCATCGGTATTGTATTGGCGACGGCAAAGGAGCGGCGGAAGGCGCCGCTTCGGGCGAATGCTCTTGCTACAATGGCTACGTAAACTGCCAGGGCGCACAGGCGCTAAGTGGTGCGTGTTTGATGCACGTGCCCGATCCCGTGAACAAGAGCGCGGCACGGCGCGTAGACGCCTATTGCTCGGGCGATACCATTCCCCCCCTTTATTCTTCGTATTCAAGCCTGAGCAGCAGCGGTACCACCGTGTGGCTTCCAGGCCCCTGTGGCAATGCGCTTCCAAGCTACGCCACGCCAACGGTGAACTCGGATTCGCCCAATCCTTGGGGAGGCAGTGGCAGTGGCAGTGGCAGCGGCGTTGGGGGCTTTCCGTTACACTGCTGGCTTCCCGAATGCCAAACCAATGGAGAAACGTGTGTCTTCAAGAACATGGTGGACTTTTTAAAGCCGTGTCCCAGCATCTGTTTTCAATATGCTAGTGGTGCAAATATGACCATTGGCAAAATCAATTCGCCCAATAAAAGCACCGAGGTGGATGTGACTCAAGTATCCTGCGATTTTGGGGGAAAAGAGCGCAATGCACTCATTTCGCCCTTTTCTGTGCCTGAGGACTGCATGTACTTGTCGCTGCAAATGCCCCAAAGCACGCGCGGCACCATTTCTTTGCCCTTGTATAATTTGGGTCAAGATGCGCTCAACAGCTTTTCGAGCATTACTTATGCCGCCTATTCCTCCGTATCACCCCTCGTTTCCATTTTGCCCGCTGACCAAAAGGGATTTATAAGCTCTATGGGCTCCACTACGTTGCATGTGGTGGTGGACACGGCAGGACAGGCGCCCTATACGACCATGAATGGCTTCTTGGACATTCAAGACCCGACAGGCGCCAATGGTCAATTTTATGTGCCTTTGGAAATTGCCATTTTGGGACCCGATTCCACACAGGGCGGCACTCCTGTTGCGCCATCAGGTGTACCCTTTACGTGCGACCCCAATTTTGGGTCGACGCTTGGACCTTCGCCGTCGCCGACGCCTCTGCCTCCGAACCCCAATCGCAGTGTGCGCAGCATACAGCCCGCCGGAAACGCGGGAGGTGCTGGTCCTTCTACTTCTGCAGGTGGTGGTTCTACAAAGGGGGCAGTGCAGCCAAAGGCTTCAAACGTATTGGGAGAGATTGCAATTGCTATTTATGCAGCAACTGCAATTGGCTTGGTGCTTATTGTAATGGGATTGGTTTGGATAGGTAAGAAAATACGAAAGTGAATTCATTCCTTTTATTAAAAAATTTACGTGCTCTGCGAGCGCAAGTACACGATGAGCGCCGCGAGTGCCCATCCACAGGTCATTGAGCGCAAAATCTCGAGACGTGCTCCTAGATCCTTTGACTTTTTAGGCTTAATTAACCTACCCAGTATCTCCAATGCAATTGCATAAATTGCTACATGGTACCATTTTAAGACGGAAGTGTTTGCCAAAATGGCCACCAATAACGGAAGGACATATGCTGCGACAAAATATCCAGGCAATGCAATATCTATTGCAGTGTTTCCCTGTTCCATTCTTTCCCCCACTTTCAACACCGCAAAGTACAATGCCAACGCAAAATACGCACCCAAAAAAATCTTGGTCTGAGGGACTCCTAGGGCAGACATTCTAAGTTGTTTTTGTTTTATATAACCCCATACATTCAATACTAAATCAAAAAAATCACATGTCATGAGCTTTAGGCCTCATCATTGTCATCACGTGCCCGCTTAAGAGGCAAAGTCTTGGCTGCATCACCCACCAAAAGGCGAGCACGCACGGCTTCCAACACAGCGGCGCGCTGGATGTCGTAATTGTAAGAGTAAAACTGGAGGACATCAGGATTGGCGCGAATGACGCGTGGATCAAATGCCGAGAAGCGCAGGCCTTCAAGCGTGCGAACGCGGGAAACTGCCACATAAGCTTGGCCTTCTTCAAACACGCTGGAATCCAGACAAATATCCGTCTTGTTTAGCGAGAGGCCCTGGGACTTGTGCACGGTGCTGCTCCATGCCAGGCGCAAGGGCACGTTCCACACGTAGGCAGTACCAAGGCCTGGCGTTTCGCGCGTCCACCGATAATACGGCACTTGCATTTTGGGTCCCACCGCCTCCCCCGTGCCGCTGAATTGCACGATGGGCATCGGCTCATCGGGATAGGCATAGGGCTCCTCTAGCGTGCGCTGCGAAAAAATGCTTTCGTCGTCGGGCCTTGATGGCTTCTTTGTAGCTGCGGGCACATCGCCCACGGCTTTGGAAAAGCCAACGACAACGCCTCGCGATCCATTGACGAGCCCCCGCGCCACGTCGAAATTGGTGATGAGCATGACTTGCGCTCCAATTTTCAGGGTGAGCGGTGCCGTCATATTGAGGTCTTTGAGAAGCTTGTCCCGAATAAACTCAATGGCCTTGTCCTTTCCGTCTCCTCCGCTGCCACAGCCGCCGCCACTCCCAGAGCCACCACCTCCACCTGAGCTTGCACGCCTGGAACTGCTAGGTTTGGATGCCCATGCGCCATTACGCACCTTGTAGGACACGGGCGTGCCCTTGAGCGCTTCCAGGTGAGCGGCATTCTTGGCATCCACTTGTACATTCTTGGCGCTGAGTTGGGTGGGCAAAATGCCGTCACCCGTGGTAATGTCTGCATCAAGTCGGCTTTGCAAAACATCAATGTCTTCAGGGCTCAACGCTTGGCGGCGCATGCGGCCCAACATTGAAGCAAATGCAGGATCGGGCTGGCGCCAGGCTTCGGCAAGTTCAATCATTTCGTGCACGAGATGAAAAAACAGCTCCGTCTGAAAGATGAATCGAGGCCGCGCTTTGAGAGGTGGCACCAATGCCAGCGCATCGGAGGAATTCGAGTCCGAATAGAGAGTAGAGGAAACGGGAGGCAGCTGAAAAAAGTCACCCACGAGCACGACTTGAAGTCCGCCAAACGGCTCGCTACTGTCTCGCGTGCGCATGAGAATAGAATTGGCAACGTGCAGCATGCGTGGCTCCATCATAGACACCTCGTCAATAATGAGCATGGAGAGCTTGCGCACGCTCTTGGCAAAGTATGGATTTTTCGCACGATCCGCGGCAATTTCCTGTGGAGATTTCTTGTCCATTTCGTCAGGCCCCATCTTCAAAAAGGAGTGGAGCGTGATGCCGCCAATGTTAATGGCAGCGATGCCTGTGAGTGCAGCCACCACCACGCTTCGCCCAGCAGCTTCAGCCCGCAATCGAAATTCTTGGATGAGGCGGGACTTCCCCACCCCGCCGCCGCCCGTCAAGAACACGTTGCGTCGTCCTTGTATAACTGCATCTAGCGCGCGTTGCTGCAGGTGGGACCACGCGATCGGGCTGCCTTCGCTTGCGGACATTGTTGTTGCGACTAAGCGACTAAGCAAAGGCGCAGTGCCAGAACTTGAGGGACAGGTTCGCGCTCGCACGAGTCAAGGAAGGCAAAGAGTGAGTTTATGTAAGAAGAAAATAAAAACAAAGGAGAAAATGGATATTGTGTTACTTTTGCACCTCATGCGACCGCTCTTTGCTTCCGAGAGCAAGGAAAAGCACCTTCGCAAGATCCATCAGAGTTCAACATATACCACGCTTGCTATTCTGTACCTCAATACGTTGGCACACTTTCATCGGAGCTTAGCTGCAATACTTACCATCAAAATGTGCTTCATTCTGTTTGTATTTCCGCTCTTTGTTGCCGCGCAGGTAAGCCTTTTTAACCGCAGGCGCCGAGCGGCCCTCATGTTTTTGAAAAATGATAATGAGAGAGGCTTGTTAAAGGAAAGAGTACCGCTACACGCATCCGTAGAAGCGCTTTGGCGTGCTGTACAAGAAAATATTTAGAAAAAATAAAATTGAATCGCCTTATCGGATGGTTTATTGCGCCTGCACGTTGTATTTACACATGATTTACGGCATCCTGTGGTAATGCTCAGGCTCATAGCAATAGCTAGGAACTAGAAGCCCCAGCGGACCGTGGTAGCTCAGTGGTAGAGCATTTGGCTTTTAACCAAGTAGTCGTGGGTTCGACCCCCATCCGCGGTGCAATACACGGCATTAATACCCGCGTAGTCTAGCGGTCAGGATATTGCCCTTTCACAAAAGGTGACGACACCAACACCAAAGGGGAGGCAACAACGCGGGTTCAAATCCCGCCGCGGGTACAATTATTTTTTGGGTTTGGGCCTTTCGGGCCGATCGATACGTCGCTCGACAATTACCTTCGCGCGCGCGACAAAATTCTTGAGCTCAAGAACTTCTTCCGAGAACGTGCGCATTGCCGCTGCCTGCGAGCCATCTTGAGAGCAGCCGACTACAATAAGCATAAGGCGCTGAACGTTGCGCCAAGAAAACTCGCTTCCACTGCACGCTTGCTTTAGTTCGCGGCTTAGTGCACGCTCACCGCTCAACGATCCCCGAAGAAACGTGTGCTGGCTTGCGCTAAGCGTAGAAAGCGCTTCCATCTCAGCGGCTTGCAGCGCACTCGCTTCGGCCGCAAAGGTTTTTTGCACCCGAAGAGCTAGTCGCTGGCGCAAGCGATCAAGGGCCTCGCGAGCCTGTGTGCGCTGCTCGTGCAATTTTGCGGACAATTCTGCGACGAGGGACAGGCCATTTTCATTTTCTCGCTCATCATTTCCAATGTCTTGAAGGGCCTTGTATGCATCCCCATGAGCATCGCTGCGGGCACTGTGAGGGCTGTCCTCCTCTTGTGCACTATCCTGCTCCTGTGCAAGCTCTTCAGGTAGTGCATCGGACGCAAGTCTGCTCCAATCTGCCAAAAACACTTGGCTCGCGTTAGCATCGTTTGCGTCAATGGGTTCCTCGGGCAGTGCTGCGGCAACGGCTAGGCATTTGCGCTGCCCCTCTGCAAGCGCCCGCGAAAGCGCTACGCCATCGCTACCTACTCCCGACTGGAGCTGGAGCACCCGCCTGCACTGCTGCAGCTGCATCTTCCACAGAGCAAGGCGTTGTTGGAGCCGCTTCCATGGCAAGGTCTCCACAATACCGCCCATTAAGCTGCTGGGATACGTAACGTTTGCCTTTGCCTTTGCCTTTGTGGCACTTGCAGCCGCCGCGTGTCCGTACATGCGCATTCCATTCCCCTTTTCAGCTTCCGCTGCAGCAGCAGCGTCTTCAAGAAATTGATCAAGCGTTGCATTCTTTCGGGCAGGGCGCCCGTGAGCCCTTTTCATGGCTGCCCGAATGCGCTCCCAATCTTCTGCGTGCTGCTTTAAAAACTCCGTTTCTACCCGCCGCATCAGGTTGCGGCTAGCACTTTCCATACTCTTTTGAAACGCTGTACGAAACTCGAGCGCAATGCCTGCAATTCCCGTGGTGCACTTGGCGCGAATCATCGCCCTCGCCCGCTCAAAGTAGCTATTCTGATGACTGCGATGCGTGTAAATGTCCACCACTGCAAGCAAGAGGGTTAACAGAATGGGATGCAGTTCCGCCGCTTGTGTGGCCACATCCCCTTTCCATTTTGAAGAAACCCATCGTCTGGGCTCTTTTGCGACCTTGCGAGCCACAAGCGTGTGCACTTGCGCAAGTTTTGCAGTCATGCTCTCTAGATTTTTTCCGTCGTCACCCTCTTGCATTGTGGACAGGTTTCCAATTCCAAGAAAAGCGTCGCGCACTTGAGTATGAAGTTGCTGCGATTTATTCGCAGAGCTGCCAGCACCAGGCACGGTGCGCAATGACTCGAGTGCGGGCGAATCAAGCAAGACAGAAGCCGCGCTCATGCCTGTTGGCTTTGCGAAACCTCGCGCAGTTATAGGGGTTCGTTTTGTTTTTGAGGTGACGTGTATGTATTTAGTCTAGTCAGTCTACACACATAATTTGATGTATTGATTTTTCACATCTTGCTACATGCCTTCCCAGCCCGCTTTATCGTATCCGACAAAACCTTTGTACGAGTGCCGATCCCGCTTGCGAGATAGGCTGTAGAACGAGCTCTTTGCACAGCCTTGTCTTGGCCGCTGCCGTTACAATAAGAGCGATGGCTAAAAAGAACGACACGGCAGCCCAAAAAATGGCCATGCGAGTTTGGCGCTTGCACGTGTACTGAGAAATGATCTGCGATTTCCCCGCGAAATCCATTCCTCCGCACCCAAAGTCTGAAAAGTTTTCCTGAACATACAAATGATTGGCGCAGTCGTTTTGGAATTGCGTGCGCAAGTATGTGATGGCGGCTGTTCTCGACAATGTGCGCTTTGCGTTGAGAGTCGACGCGGTAGATGGCCCACTTCGTAGTTCGGATAGGTGCAGAGCCAACATGGCTGCCGCAAATGGTGAAGCAAACGATGTGCCGTCTACGGCAGTGAGATCAAAGGTGTCGGACAGCGCAACCCCCACGCGCTGGCCTGGGGCAAACACGGTAACGGCATCGTTGCGCGAGTTAAATGTGGACGGCAGGTACACACCGTCAGTCGGCATGTCTTGCAGGGAGCCAACGCTTATTACACCAGGGCACGCAGCAGGAAATTCATAGGTGCGGGTGCCCGAATTGCCCGCTGCTGCAAACACGTGAATACCGCTGTCCACCATCTCCTTCACCTTAACTTGCAGATCATCGTCAGATTCTGTCGTGCCTAACGAAATATTTACGATGTCTGCCCCATTTTTCTGTGCGTACTCCAGCGCCTTCATGACGCTGCTGAGCTTAATCTCGCCGCTAGCGTCGTCCACGTCAATGAGCGTCACGTTCGAGGCAGGTGCAATACCTACGTAGCCATCGCCACTGTCAGTGGCTGCCACAAGCGAGGACACTGCAATGCCATGGTAAGACTTGCTGCCCGCATTGTGCTGGCCAAACAAGCTCACCACATTTACATTGATCAGGTCATTCAGTGAAATTGCAAGTCCACAGTCAATGATGTGGATGTTGACGCCTTGGCCCTTGACGTTTCTTGCATGAAAATCGCGCACACCATAGCGTATGAAATAATCAGAGTACCCCTTCAGCGCGAGTTTGCGAATGTCCGACGTCTTGCGCGCCTGTGGAACGAGAGCTAGGGCCTCTGCTTCATTGGGCAGCGAGAATTTGGGGACGCTCTTTGCGTACTCGGCACGGCGCTGCCGCGCACTTTTTGCCGCGGCGCCACTCATTCTTGGAGGCCGAACCAAGCTGGGAGCGAGCTTTTTTTTATACGTGCATGTCCGCAATTTTCTACGCTGGCTTTTTGCGCAAATGGCCGCCTATCGAAGAAAGTGCAGAAAAATAGAAAGAACAAGAAGCGCGCCAAGCGCAACGAGCCAGCTGGTAGTAGAGGGTGCGCATGCGCTTGCGACGCTTGCATGGGCTTCTTCGATTGCACACGCGTGGATAGATGCAATGTCCAAAGGCCGCAGGGAGCTCTCCCCAAAACGTACCGCGGGTGTCGCAGACACGCTGCCTATTTCCTGCACTGGGAGAGCACCAATGGGCGACAAGGAAAGGGATGCTCGATACAGGCATGGCAAATCGGGGTACATGGACATGACGCATGACACGGCCCCCGTCGCTCCTGCCAGCGGCACCATGTTTCCATCAGGTGTAGGCATGAATGTGGGGTCTGCAGCTACCGATGCAGAGCTCAGACTTTCTAGTGAGTACGTCGATATGCCTACCGCAGAAAAATCGTCCATGTTCAGGCTACATGGCCTTTGGCTGTTGCAGCTTCCCGCCCCATCGTACAAGTACGCAGCAATAATGCGCACGTCATCCGTTGCTACCCCTATGCACATGGACGAATACGAGTCTTGGATACCCAGCAATGCGCTGGGGTCCCCTGCCGCAACGGGGTCAAAATAGCAGTATGTGGCCATGCTTTTGTTTTGTTTGGAATAGTCGCACGATTCTCGCAGGGCCCCACTCACAAAACAAAACAAAGATTTTTCTGCAGCGATTGCAGCGCTATGGACCCCACATTGAACCCGTCCATTCCTGGCGTGTGCGAGGGCGATTACACGAATATAACGTCCCAGGCTTGTGGGCAGGCGATGGTGCCCCTGTGCTCGGGCGGCACGCCCCAGGTAGATGCATCGGGCACGGGAGTGATGCGCTCAGCGCTGCTGGACCCCGCAAGCAACTGCAGCCTTTGGGCGTCGGCGCTAGAGCTCCTTTCGGCCGGAAGAGATGCTGAAACCAATGTGTACTTGGATGCAGCAAAGCGCGCATATTGCCGTGGCGACGGCGCAAACACACCCGAGTGCGAGTGCATTAATTTTCCTCTGCTGGCAGCCACCTTTTGTAGCAGCGGCGCATCCGTCGATGACTGCCCTCAAACCCCTGCTGGCTCTTGCCAAGCAAAAACGTTTGCACAACTGGCTGAAAGCGGCGACGCCCCTTATACGCTGCTGACGTTTCCTGCGTGCAACCCCTATTATTGTTGGCTGTCGGCATGTTTTGAGCCAAGTTCCTCGCAGCTCGTGACCTCGGACATGGTGGCCGCCCAGTCTACACAAGGCACGTGCCAGCCCATGTGCATTGAAATTGAAGGGCCGTCCACGCTGACAGTGCCCCCCATGCCCGCCAATTCGTTTCAGGTTAATAGCAGCTTGATGAACAAGTGTGGCTCCGATATTGCTGGACCCACGCCTGGCATAAACCCTGCCGTGTACGACGTCAATTCCAATGCCGAGATGCGCTTTCTCATTGGCGTGGCCAATGATGGGGATTTGCCCCTCATTCTCTCCGTTTCATCGGCCTCGCTACCCTTTGCCTCCCTTGAGCCACCCTTTAACTTTACCGTGCCAGGCCGCACAGTGCGCAACTGGATATTGGATGTGGACCAAGCAGAGGTGCAAAGCATTTCAGCAGCGTCAGGGTCCTCTATATCCACGCTTCTGCCGAAATTTACAGCCATCTATCCCGATAGCAAAGGCGTCATTAATTCCATTACATTTGGCTATACCCTCAATGTTCGGAATTTGCCGCCGCCGCGTACCATTACCGTAGAGCGTATTCCTGTGGGAGCAATTGTCGTGTGCGTTCTTGCTGCGCTGATTATCTTGTTTTCGTACAGGGCGTATGCAAAAGATCGACTTTCCATTCTTCGCACACTTGCCAACAGTGGTATCAATGTAGAGTAAAAAAATGCTAAAAGTTTTCTAAAACCTCACCGCAACTCCGGACCCTCCCACGATATCCTCTCCATCCCAAAGTTCTGAAGCTGAATGATGGCATCCATTCTTGCCGACAGGGCACGCGCAGCTTCCAAGTCGAGCGCCGTCTTGCGCTTCGCCACAAGAAGCTCTCCCGCTGCGCGCTGCTGGGACCTGCGAAAGGTTCGCGCCCCGCCTCCAGCTCTGTCCGCGGCGGCCGCAGCCGCAAGCTTTTTTTGCAGCGCTTCTTCGGCGAGTGCATGGCGTGCTGCGTCATCTATGCCTGCCCTCACAACGTGCTCGTGAAACAACTGCTCTGCCCTAAGTTTGTGCTGGTACGTGCTCTCTGCGTTTCGCACACCGAGGCCACCAGGTTCCCTTGACATGGCGCTTGCCACAATGTGCTCAAGTTCCGCTAAATGCTTGAATCTGGGTGCCCGCCCCACTTTGTGCTCGTGCCCTGGGGACGGTGCCGCCTGTATGGCACCATGGTCAAGGAAGGTGTTTTCTATGTGGTGTTCGGGCTCTGGGTCTTGCGGCTGCACTTGCGTAGGCACTTGGCCTTGCTCGTAGCTCGGGTATTGCCTTGGCTCTTGCCTTGGCTCTTGCCTTGGCTCTTGCCTTGGCTCTTGCAGTGGCTCTTGCCTTGGCAATTCGACTAATCCCCATTGTTCCGCATTTGCATTTTCATTTGGCGGATCGGCATCGGAAGCAAGACATGGTTCCAAGAGTGTTTGGAGGCTTTGAGTGCGCTTGATGCCCGTGCCCCCGCCGAGGCTGCCAAGTGCGCCTCCAAAGCAAACCCGCGGTGCGCAGCCGCCGCTACGACCACCGCGTGTCCGATTCCTTGTCATCCGTCGTTTTGTATATTCTATCTCTTTCCGCGTGCGCTCATAATCGTAATCGCATACGGACACTTTCAACCCCTTTGCCTGTCTTAAATGTTGCACTGTTTGCTATACGCACCCATAAGTGAATCGACAAACTGCGCGTCTTCGACACTCTTGTGTGGGAAAAAGAGCAGTTTTATGCGCGTCACATTAGGACGAACCTCCAAGATTTGGGCAAGCGGCTCAAAATGCATGTGGTTGCACCAAAAGATAACCATGGTGGGAATGGACGTTTGCGCAGCGCCGCCGGCATGCCCCGCCTTTACGGCATCTTCGTCGTGCACGCCGCAATAGTAGCGTAAACGGTCGGAATCTACGAATATTATATTTGCACCCAAAACCTTGGCCGCGTGCTTAATTGTCACTTCGTCGGCCCACACGCGAGGGTCACAAAAGGACTCCTTAACGTCTTTAAACGGCTTTTCGTACCCCGAGCTAATTGTTTCGCGAATTGCAGTGAAGCGCCCTCTTGAAAAGCTTGATTGAAAGTTGCAGCGAAATTCGTAAGCTATGCGCTTTTGGTCGGAATCTGTGCGGTGCACGTAATCGTCCAAGTTCAGGGCTGCGCACATGGAGTGGTAGGCACAGGAGCCATCGCCGTGGACACCATAGCGTGCAATACGAAAGCGCCTGGGCAGTCCGATGCTGCGCGTAAAGTCGTCGGAGAGCTCTATAATTTCATTGGGCAATGCGGCGTTTGAACTCGGCCGCATTCTAGGAGTTCTTTTTGAGGAGCTCATGTGTGTACGTTTACACGGCCAAGAGCCCAGCCAAAGAGCAAGCGCCTTTTTTATTGTGTACAGAGAGAAGAAAGAAAAAAGAGCGCGATGCGTACAGCGATGCCGTTTCCATTTCCCACGCCGCGGACTGCCGTGCGGTATGACCCCGCCGCCGTGATGGCGTGGACCGCACACATTCAACAGGCACTGCCTCTCTTTCAGAGGCACGAGGCGGACGTCCTCGCTGCCATGCCTACCGCCAGCGAATCTGCAATAGGCTGCATCGTTCTTATTGAGCCCAGAGACAGCTTACTCATTGAATTTGCCATCAAGGCGGCCTCCTTTTCATTGCGTGGATGGGGCGTGTGCATAGTGCATGGCACAGACAATGAAGCGTTTGTGCGCACTCTCTTTGGCGGGTGGCCCAATGTCCTCCTGCTAAATGCACGCGTGCGAAATTTGCCGCAAAACGCGTATAATTCTCTGCTCACAACTCCGGCGTTTTGGGATGCCATGCCGCACGAGAACCTCCTCTTTATTCAAACGGACGTTGTGATTCTGCAGGGCTTTGACGCTAGTCATGCTGCCTGGAATTACGAGTATGTGGGCGCGCCCTGGTCATACACCTGTATTGCGTGCGGAGCCCTTACAACCCCCGCTAAATCCGTGTGCGGCCACATGATTGACCACAAGGCTTTGCAAAATGTGGCCCCCAATTTGGTAGGCAATGGGGGATTCAGCTTTCGTAAAAAGTCTGCAATGAGGCAGGCTTGCTCCAACTTTCGGCTGGCGTGTGAGCGAGCTGCTGAAATTGACGAGCTGTGGGGAAAACCTCCCCCTGAAGCCATTCCCATACCACACACGACGCAGGAAGATGTATTTTTCTCTTCCGCAGTGCCGCGCGTCGGTGGCCGCGTAGCCCCTCGTGACATTGCCCTTACATTTGGGGTAGAGCAAGTGCAACCCATCGCATTGGAATGGGGTAAGCCATGTGCCATTGGACTGCACAAGCCTTGGGGGTACATGTCGCAGCACTGCGTCGAAGCCATGCTAAGTGGTGCCGCATACCTGCACTTGCCCATGGGTCAGAAACATGAATGAATTTCGGTTTTTTACTCATCGTTTGATTGAGTGTGTTTGAAACGAAAGTATTTAAAGGTTCCCTTCCATGAATGGCGCAATCATTCCCAAAGCAAAGGGAGCAAGTCAAGCAAGCAAGCAAGCAAGCAATGGATGCCTTGTGCTCGGACCACGACTTTGCAGCTGCACTCTCTCCGTGTGACGTCTTTGATGCTGCACTTGAGCATGAAGGTGGACATGCCCCTCCTCCTGCTGAATGGACTCCAGGACTTGTGCCTCCTGGTGCCCGATCTACGTTTGCCGAGGTGTCTCCCGCCGCTCGTATAGACAGCACCCTCTCCCCAAGTGACGTCGAGTGGGTGTTCCGATTTTCTGCCCAGGCGATTCCCAAAAACACCAATGGCCTGGCGCGCATATCGGTATTGCTGCGCGGCTGTGAGGATACGGGAATTCGCACGCTCGTGCATTCAGTTGTGCTGGCTGTGTCCGAAGTAGCCAGCGGTGCAGAGCAGTCCGGCGTGCCCCGCGTCATTGACGTGGCCGCCTACCCGCCACGGGCACACGACGCACGAGTTCTCGAATTCCTGCTCTTTTCTTTGGAGCGCCCTCTTCTGTTTGGTGCATCCCTCGCCAACCTATCTGTGCATGTGCACTTTACGGCGCCGCCTCCCTTTTCAAAGGACCAAATCAAGATTGCGCTGGATGCCCTCTACGCTCCTACATTGAGCCCTTCTACCTCTGCATGGATGTCGCTGTCGAGAGGAGGAGGGCCGCAACAGCTGGATGCACTCTCACTTCTACTTGATGGTGCCACTGGAACGCTGCGCATGGAAGGAACACAGAGTCGGTCCGCGCGTGAAAAATGGCCTGACCGCATTCTTCCTCTAAAACCCGAAGGCTCGCGCAGCTCTCCTTCAACAGACGACGACTACTTTGATTACGCAGAAGCTGACGCAGAAGCTTACGCGGAAGCTGACGCAGAAGCTGAAGCTATTCTTGCCTTTGAGGGCGGGTTGGACGAAGATTCTACATCCCGCGCCAAGTTCTGTAAGTCGACGTCCAAATTACCCCGCGGCGGCCATGGATGGACCACGCAGACCGCATTGCCCTGTGGAATGCCCACTGCAATGCCCAGTGGCATTTCCAGCGAATCCATTGTGATTCCCTTGGAAAAAACTCTTCACAGCCTCGATCTGAGCGGCGTGGATAAACTGCCCAACACAGGTGTTCCACTTTTAAAGCGCCCTCGGCAAGGCCATGCAGGAGATGAAGCTAATGTGCCGCTGTGGCAGCGTGAATTTCTAAAGCAAATGCCTGGGCTGCCGCTGCACTATAGCCAGCGTGGGTGATTTTTAAACAAATCTTGTTTTTCGTCGACTGTCTTCTGCCTTTTCAAGGAGCACCAAGAGCCCTTCTCGCCATGCATGAATGGCAATTTCATTACCACATAGCCTTTTGGGGCAGAGGTCATTGACAGATATCCACGCGTACTTGGCGTCGCATTCAAAGCTACGGCGCTCCATAAGCATGGTCCACTTGCCGCGCCTATAGTGTTTTGTGGCACATGCATGTTGATGCGGAAGCGCGCAGTCCCGACCAAACACTATCCACGATTCGCCCCAGTTTTCGGATGCCAAGATGCCACATCTCCTCAAGTACTCGGGCTCATGCAATGTGTGCGCGGGAACGGGCACGCACTTTTCTGCGGACACGGCACATTGAAGTTCATTGTGACCGTCGCAATTCCAAGTACTCCAACAACACCCCATTGCACTGTCCTGTCCCTTTGTGATGTGGAGCAGGAAAACCATATAAACAAAATCCACTACAACCATGCCTCCAAAAAATCAGGCAAAAGCCTGCTCCGTAACGGGCGGTGCGACGTTGCAGGAACGAGGCAATGCCGCCTATCTACGAGAAGCGTATATGAATACGCACAACAAGGAGGACCACGCATTTCAATCGAATAGACAGAACACATCCTACAAATCGTTGCACGCATGCCTTAACGCAGTGGTGCACGATAAGAATTCACAGAACTACTATTCCCCAAGTTCCAAATTATGCAATAAGCTATTGAATGCGAAAAACAGAGAAGCCATAGATTCCATCATGCAGTCCGAAACTCCGAGATATTACAAGCTTGAAGATTACGATGCGGCAAAAAAAGCAGTTGCAATTGCAACTCCTTTTGCATCTCCCAGAATAAGCCCAGTGTCCTTTCCCGACAGTGGCGGCGGAGGTGGAGGTGGCGGAAGTCGTATGGCCAGCCCCGTGGAGGGTTCATCGGTATTGAAGCCAATTGCAAAGCCCACGCCCCCTGTAGCTACCTTTGGCGTGCCTGAATCTACATTGGCAGCGGGGAGTACAACAATAACCAAAGCTAAAAGGAATGTGCGGTCGCCGCGCTTGCAACGTTCGCCGCGAAGAAGTGTTCATCGAATGGTGCGCAGATCCAGATCCCCAAAGGCCTCACCGAAAAGGCCTAGAGGGACCATAAGGCCCGTAAGGCGACGACGACGGGATAGAAATGATAATTCAAAGTGAGAGAACAATTCAATCAATTGCAAAATACATATGCACACTGCGTGCATGCACACGGTGCCATGATGCCAGCATGCCAGCGCTTTTCGTGTGCTTCAAGCCACTTGTCGCGTATTGCCCTTTGAAGCGTGTGCCCACAATACATTGTGCGCTCCAGATATGTCGTGTTTGAGCATTGTGCATAGTAAATGATTTCCTCTTCCGGATTCATGGGCGGTACTTGCATTCGCTCTCACTGTGGACTATGGAACAATTTCAAGTCAAGGAAGAGATCCTTCAAAGTGCAAAAAACCCTGCGTTCACAAGAATGTTTTCCCTAAGTGCACATGATGTTGCGGCTGCCGTGCACACAAGCGTGCCGGACATTGCTGACCACTTGCTTGCAAAGGCAAAGAACAACTCGGGGTTTTACGACAATCCCAAGTGCATCCATCCCGTAACTCGCATGGTGACCCTGTCTCTCGACATGCACACGCGCATGCAAGTCGAGGATGCGCTATGCAAGATTGCCGTAGAGAAGAGTGGCGACAAGCTGACCTACAAGGACGCCCGTGCGCAGCTTGCATTTACACTCAAGTGCATGCAGACGCTCACGTACGACGGTGTGATCGAGGCATTTGAGGACGCCGCCCTCGAACCCGAGATGGCGCACACTGTGTGGTTCGTGCTGGAAGCAGCCTGTGGCCGTGATGGCCTCGAGTTTCTACGCTACGTGCGCGACGAGGAGCTCTCAGACACAATGCAAGAGGCTAGCCAACACCTTGTGCGCGCCCTCGTGAGCGCGTAGCAGCAAAACCTCCTCGAAAAAGCAGTACTAGCTTAAAATTTTCGTCTTCAAGATATTTTTTCATCCCCTACACCCACGCATTTCTAGTTGCGGTATTCATAATGCGCTCCTTGTGCCACACGCCGTCCGCCACACCCTTACCGTAAAGGTGCAGGTACTCTACGTCGGGAATCAAACCCTTACGCATTTGTGCATAGGCGTACTGGAGCCGGCACATTTTGCCGTCGACATATCCCAGCAGAGCAGGGTGACCCTCCGAATCCATGATCAGCTCCACACTGCGCCCCCGAATCTGCTCGGCATTAAAGTTGACAATGCACTCGCCCGAAGGCTTTACGCTCACTGCCACGCCGTACAAGAGGCTTTCCGCCATATTCAATGACGTAATGTTGTCCAATTTCCCTGCGCTGCTGATGAGCCAATAGGGGTTTAGAGCAAACCCAGAGGGCGTCTCCACGTATTCGTATGACATGAAATTGTCGTTGCTTGATTTGGCAATCAAGAAAAGCAGCTTGTCCCGTTTGGCGGCATCCACGTGCCGCACAACAGCCGTCATGCGCCCAAGGCGGTCCGCCTCACTCTCTTCGGGGCTCCAGTAAGGATCAGGCCTGCCTTCCGCGGATGGGAACATGCTTTACGAATGGATGATGGATGCAGATGCACCCCCGCCGTTTATTTATGAGGGGCAATGACAACCAAGCAGCCTAGCGGGCTTGAATTAGCAGTCACAAGAGAAAACGAAAAGTGCGCTCGCGTAAAATCAACGCGCGGTTAGTCAAGGAAGTATTTCAAGAGAAAGTCTCTAAATCAAAAAAGGCAGAATGGCAACAATAATTTGCGAAAAGAGAGGACGCAAGAGAGGTCCTAACACGCGCCCCGAGCGTCACGTAGATTGGGAGAGGCGCACACGAAAAGAGGAAGGACAAACCGAGCCCAAGGCTCCCCGCAAAGCCGAGGACACGAAAAGGAAACGGCGCAAAGAGGGTTCCTCTGTGTCGGCATCCGTTTCGGCATCCGTTTCGGCATCGGCAGCAGCACGGGCAGCGGACCATGCTTCGACATCTGACAATACGCAAGAACCAGAGGAGTCCGCCGCGCTCGCGGATGAGGGCATGAAAGTCGCTGCGAGCTCCCCTGCGAAAGTCGCTGCGAGCTCCACTGCAAAAGTCTCGGCGAACGCCGCTGTGAGTGTCGCTGCGAGTGATGCAGTGACTGCCGCTGCAAGTGCTGCAGCCTTTTCAGCACTGGAAAGAGAATGGGAAGGCTACATAAAGGCCGCAGAAGCTGCGAGCGATGCGAAAGACCGCACAGCTCATGAGCGCACGATGGCACGCATTGCAGTGTTGGACAAGGAAATCCTGCGCGCAAGCGGGAAATTGTGGGAATGGCGGCGCATGCAAGACTTATGCAAAGAGCGCAATGTCCAGCGCATGGCTCTTCTCAAGGGTGCGAGCGCGCGTCAAAGGTATAATGTGGATGCCACGCTGGCTCCATACAGAGACGTGTTAAAATCGAGCGGCAGTGCGGGGGCGCTGCTACACGCCCCTCGTGTTGCTATGCGCAACAAGCCCGAATTGGTGGCTGCTGCCTCCATCAAGGCTGAAGAGTCCGCAACGGCGAGTGCGTCGGCAACTGCCTCGTTGTCCTCATCGGCACCTACGCGCACGCGCGCCGAGGTGCTGCTCATGACGCCTGCCAATGCCACGCGTGCATTAACGCTTCACTTGCAGCACACCTTGGGGGCATGCCCGCCCCCCCTTCTACTTACAGTGGGCGACGTGTGCGACGAATGCGGCGTGCAAATGCGGGTGATTGCAAACGATTCCATGCTGGGCTGCCCCACATGTCACAAGACGCGGCTTTTGCCAAACACAACCACGGTGGCAGTTTCGCATTCGGGGGACGTGGACTACTCGGCCTCCATCTCCCACACCAAGCACCGACTACCCGAATGGATCGAAATGGCGCAAGGCAAGCAATACGCAGAGCCGCCTCAATCTGTGTTAGAAGTTGTTGTCGAGCATTTAGTTAAAACGCGCTCTACGGGCCTAGAGCCCTTTGCAGCCGTAATTGCAGAGGAGCACGCAAAACGAGGCCCCTTTCGTGACGCCGTGGACGCAGAAACCCGCTTGGCGTCGACAATACCCAATTTGCGCGACCTTTTGCAGCAGGTTCAAGCGGGCACTGTGCGCAGGACCTTGCGCTTGCTTGTACAAAGTGGCGCCTCCGAGAAGCTGCGCAAGTTTTACGAGCACTCTACGAAGTGCGCGTCCTACATTTCTGGGTACTGGCCGCCCCGTCTTAATGCCCAACAAGAAGAGGTGCTCCGCCTCTTGTATGCAGCCGCCGCACCTGCATATGAAGCGCGGCGGAAGCCTACCCAGCACTACTGGCCTGGCGGGTTTCCATACTTTTTAAGGTCCGTGTGCGCCTTGAAGGCATGGGACGAGTTTGTGCCTCTCTTTCCTCTTCCTGCTGGCAGTCGAGACGGGGGTGGCAGGCACGCCCTGCGCAAGCTGATTTGGGAACAAGACCTCCAGTGGGAAGTGGTGCCCGCACATGCGCCTCTGCCGCCCATCCAAGTGCGAGTTGCGGGGACGGACACCTACGAGCACTTTCAGCTGCTAAAAGACGACGGAGATGACGACGGAGGAGAAGACGAGTGTCATGATGCGGTTGTCGACACGGTGGAAGAGAATTGCGCTCCTAAAAAGCGTGCACGGTTCGTGTCCACGGAATAATGAAAAAGTATGCATTATTTTTTTAATGTCTTGCAAAGTTTTCGAGTGCACTCAGATTGCTCAACAGACTGGGTGCTACGCTTCCATCGGGTACAGTTTCACCAAGGCTCCCTCCCTTGAGTAATTTTCCCAATCCAGATTTGGGCGCAAGAAGCCCGAACAATACTTGCGGCAAAGTGTATTCATTACTATTTTGCTGCGACGTTTCACTCGTACTCGCACCTTCAAACTGATCGTCTTCGTCCTCGCTTTCGCTCGTGTACTCACTATCGCTATCACTAGATGAAGAATCTTCTTCTATTTCAACAGAAACTTCGTCGTCATCATCGCTTTCGCTTTCCGTACTGCTTTCATCACCACCCGCCCCTGCCCCCTTTTTTCCTCCAACGCGCACAACAAAGTCCCCGACCATTTCTTCGTGATCCTCCAAGTCCTCTGCTACAATGTTGTTTCGCGAAATCAATTTTGATTCTGTTTTCGCCAACGATTTTAGCTTTTCCATAAATTCGAGAGGAAACGTTTGGGCTGCAGCTGTGAGACCGCCAGAGACATCTCCTGTAGCTGCAGATGCGTGACCGCCCGAGACGTCGCCCGCTGGCAACGCCGCCACATCAAGGTCGGGCACAAGTCCTCCGCTCATCTCCATTTCTTTGTTATTCCCTTGCAAGTCATCCACTGCATGGCCCTCATCACCAATGAATGCATCGGAGCCTCCCATAAGCTTCGGAACGCCCCCTTGACCCACAAAACGGAAGCCAAAGGAGCGCTGCTGCCCCATCTGGGTGGCGGGCACGGGGCGCCAACGACTGTCCGAGAGGCGTTCGGGTGAAAAGTCGTCGAGGGGAAGGGACGCATATCCATACGTGCCCGCAGATTCGAGGGGGTCCACACCGCCGCGCGGCCTCGACATGGGCACAAGCGTGTAGCGCAGCTGCTTGGGAAGTTTGCGCAAGACGTGATTGTATAAATTGTGAAGGCGGGACATGGCTTGGGCAAGCGTCAGCTTGTGCACTTGCCTTGGATGGCTGTCGCGTTTTTCCAACACCATGCGGCGCACATCCCACCGAAATCGCGTCCCTTGTTTACCCTCACTCTCAAAGCCGTGGGACGTCTCATATGCTGCCCGCGCAGTCTTTTCCCACACCGTGGGCCACGCCTCCTTAAGCAGACGACGACTGTACGCCTTGTCCGACTCGCCGTACCTTCTTGGAAACATGGGCACTTCCGCGTCTGCACCTTCAGGGTCCTCTTGCAAAGCATCGGCAAGCTCGGCAGCAAGCGCTTTGCGTACGCGGGGCATGCTCCGAAACAATGTGTCAATGGCTCGGAACGAAAGAGGTACGGACCGAAAAAGACCGAGCTCCTCATCACTCTCGCCTTTGCCTTCGGCTTTTGCTTTGGCTTTGGCATCGGCATCGGCGCCAGCTCCGCCTTCAATGGCACCCACTGTTTCGGGGGCAGTGCGTGCGCCCGCCACGACATAATAGCGCGCGGCGGGATGAACACCCTCTTCATCTTCCACGTCCAAATCGGAAGGGAACATGCCGGAAAAATCAGAGAGACGAAGAGGACGAAGAGGCATTCTGTTTGTTTTGTTTTTTGTTTTGGGATGTGGCGTGCTCGCAACAAGTACTCTGGGCTACTTTGGAATAACATAAATAAGACGCGCATTTATTGAGGTGGATACACACCGTATGGCTGCGCATATGGCTGCGCATAGGACCCGTATGGCGGTGCGTATGGCGGTGCATATGGCGGGGCATATGGATACGGCGAAGGAGGGTAGTTTGCGGAAGCAGAGGCTGAAGCACGGGCTTTTAAAATCACGAGCAAAACGATGACGGCAATGCCAATAGCCAGATACTGTGTGTTTATGCCGTTGCTTTTGACCAGCATTATGCCCTGAATGAGTAAAATTACGCCCAGGTTGTTTATGGACCCTCCACCATTCGTACCAACATACGATGACAGCGGGGCCTCGGGAGGACCATCATATACGACCAAAATTCCGCTTTGAGCAAATGGCCCCTTGAAAGTGCCGTTTCCTATTCTGGGCTGGCCCAGTCCAAGCCCATCTTTGGTCGTGTCAAGCTTGGTTGCTCCAGGATAATAATAGAAGACTGGGTCTGAGGGATTAGGGCAGACTTGCTGTTGAGTGGGAGTACAAGGACATATGGCATCAGCCGTAAACGTGTCGCCCTCCTTTACACTTACGGAGAAGAGCGACGTGCTATTTGAGTTGGTTTGATTTGCTGCATAACTGCAGTACCCCACGGAAGCTTTGTTGAGTTTAACGTCGTACCCATTCCCCGTGGACCAATTTGCTCCCATGTTTGTTTTTTATTTATTTATCGAAAAATGGATTATAAATTGTCTACATGTTTGGAGACGCGCACCCATTCTCTCGGAAAAAGGATGCCCAAGTCTTCCAGTGTGGCCGCAGAGGGCCGTACTTGGTCCAGCAAACATATCCTCTCTGGCAGCGCAACTGTGTACGCTCGCGAGGTCTTGTCGCTGCAGCGAGTGATGTTGCAGCCCTTGGTGATTCGAGCCTCGTGCTGAGCACGCGCGTCCCGTAGCTGTCGAGCAGCCCGCGCTTTTTGTGCGACAAGTTCAGGACACGAGCCTCGCCATACGTCGCGCATGTCGGGAGCTGAGCCTGCGCACCCATGCTCACCGCGCAGAGCGCGGATAGGGGCGGCAGCGCCCCTTCCCACAAAATACGCAGAGGCTTCCGTCCAATGCGTGCGCTGCACCAAATCATAGTGGCCAAGAGCATCCAGTGAGCTTGTGAGGGCTTCGAGGCCCTTTTTGAAGGATGCCATAGATGGAATGGAGGCCGGCAGCGCCGAATGCAGCGCAAGCGCGGCATCTTCTAAGTGTACGCTGGCAAGCTCAATGTTTGCGTCTGGTGCAGTGCTCAGCGCCAGGCGCGCAGTGTCAATGGGCCCATGTAAGATATCCAGCTTCATGGCACTGTAGACAGCACTGTCGGCACCATCGGCACCATCGGCACCATCGGCACCATCACCTGACGCACCCGACGTACCGCCGGCAATGAATTGGAGTCCAAGCAGGGCAGCCCGCATGCGGCCATTCGAAGACTCTAAAACCTTGGCAACGTCGTCTGCACTTGCCTTTACACCGCCGCGCACACAGCTTTCCGAAATGGCTCTGCGCATGCTGCTTTCATTGAGCTCGGGAAATGCCACTAGTTTGCATGCCGTGCGAAGTGCCGACAAGCTTGATTCGTAAGGGCTCTCGCACGAAAACAAAACCACGCTTCGCGGCCGCGGCGCCTTGGAGACTTCCTGCGCCCACGCCTTCATCACAATGCGTGCACACTCGCGCGCCTTGCCATCCACATCGTCCACGTGCTCGAAAAACAAGGCGATGGGCCGCGCGGGCTTCGCAGGCCGGAGGGCCTCTCCGGATTTCGAGTCATCGGCATATGCATCGGCATACGTGGCATCCGAAAGTAGAGAGTGCTTTCGAAGCGCCGCCAGAGCTTCGTGTGCCGCCTCCTTGCCACGATCAGCGTCAGGTACAATGAGGGTGTACCCCATGTGCTCGGCACATAGACGCGCCATTAGTGTCTTGCCTGTTCCTGTGGCGCCATACATCATGAGGCCGGCTTGGGGCACAGTAGGGCCTTGCTTCATTGTAGTCCACCAATTCAAAATTTCCTCCTTGGCTGCGGCTTGGCCCACAATTTCGGAAAGTTTTGTTGGCGCCAATGCAACGTCCCAACCCAAGCGCGCAATGGGTGGCAAGCGGGCATGCTGCAGTTCCCACGCAGGATCAATTGCGTATGCATCCTCTTCGCTCTCCTCCGTATGCCCATGGGAAATTGCCGCAACACCCTCGGCTGGCGTTACGACATACGAAACCCAGCCCGATGTACTTGGCATGGTTGGTACGCGCATACCCTTTACAGAGGGGGCGCTCCACGCAAGGTCCTCGGCACGGTCCTCCGCACGGTCCTCCGCACCTTTCGCATGTGCATAGGCGTCCTCACCTGCGTCTGCATTGGCACCTGCATCGTCTGCCTCGGAATCTGCGTCGCCGTCACCATCGCCATCGCCGTCGCCCAACTTGGGAGCTGCTGCATTTGCTGCCGCCGCCTTCTTGTGCCCCTTTGCTTTGACCGACTGGCCGCGCTGCACAGGTGCTTTGCTGCTGGTGCGAGGCCGCTTTGTTGCTGGCATTACAGGTTTGCCAGGCTTTGTGGGCACGTCCGTCTTTGTGACTGTAGTAGGCGCCATTCCCAAGAATGACAAGAGTGTCATCGGGGCTTGTGCACTCGCGTGTGCACTCGCGTGTGCAGGTACTTGAACAGAAGCAGGTGCAGCACGCTGGGCGGGCTCGACCAATGCCTCAGCGGCATGAGTAGGAGCCGTGCGGTGAAAAGCATGGGCTCGGCTCGCGCGCAAAGGCTCACTCTCCGTCGGGGGCGCTTGGACTGGAGCCGTGGGTGCACTCCTGTGGAAAGGCCTTCGAAAAGCTCTTGCTTCTTGGCTTTGAAACGGGCCTTGGTTTGGACCATGGCATGGAGCTTGGCCTGGGCCTTGGGAATGATTGGATTGCATGGCGACAGGAAGGATGTCTGGGCCGCTTGTAGTACCGATCATAGGGGGCGTCAAGGAAGGAATCGTCGGGCGGGTTCCGCGCAAGATCGGTTCGCCACGTACTTGCCAATTCGCGCACCACATCCTTCACCTCTACCATGGCAGGGCGCAGCACCACATAACGAAACACAAGCAGCTGACCCAGTTTATATGCGCCCCAAATATAGAGAGCGGCATAAATGCCCGTGGAAAATGCTCGGAACTTGCGCTCCCGCAACTCTTCACATGCCAAGGGCTGCATTTCCCACACGCTGGGGGGCACGCCCGTAAGGCGGGAGCACACGTCTGAGGGTGAAGCCCCCGCCCAAAATCCAATTCCTCCAATGGAAGGTCCATCAAAGTACAAGGCGCGTAGTGGCACCCCCATTAAAATGCCGCCCACGGTCATTGCTGCATTCGTAAGCGCCGACCACGCCCACTGCATGGCAGATGGTGCATCGGTAAGCTGCGGCTGCTCGGATGCAGATTCAAGGTCGAGGTGCGGAAGGGTATTAAAAAAGTAATCCATCGGGGCGCTGCGAAAAGGGAGCGCCCCAAAGAAATCAATCAATCAAAAAACCTCGTCTGTGAACGTGTTTTATTTTTATTCGCGTGTCCATCCAGTTTTATGTTTTACGTTTTTGCGCGTGCCCATCCAAATCTCACCACCGCCGTGCGCAGTGCGAGCTGTGTCCCCCGCAGCAATACGCATCTGGCGAAAAGTCCTTTTCGTCGCGGCAGCACTCGGCGGTGTGGGTATCCCTTGCATTTTGTGCGCGCCTACCCGTCGCAGTGTCCACGTATTGTCCACAATACTTTTTCCCGCATGTCCAGCACCAAGACTTGCCACACCCCGCGCCCAAGACAAACTTGCCGTTTTCTGCAAGCCCACATGCAAAAATATAACTGCATGCATCGTCTTTGAGAGCCCATCGATCGCACCATGGGCATTGCTTGGCAGTTGTGCGCTCCGAAATGTTTGCAGGGACCGCCTCCATTTTTGTTTCGTTGATGGAATTTTAGCGGGCACGATTCGCACTGAAAGGCACTTAAGGCTTAACACATAAAAACAAAAAGAGAGTCCCATGGCCCTTTTAGCTCCCAATCCCGACCGCTTCGTGCTGCTGCCCATCAAATACAAGGAGTTGTGGGACTGTTACAAGAAGGCCGAGGCTAGTTTTTGGACGGCAGAGGAGCTGGACTTTGAGAGTGACAAGCGCGATTGGGCAAAGCTGGGGGACGGCCAACGTCACTTTATCGAGACCGTCCTGGCGTTTTTCGCGGCGTCAGATGGCATTGTCAATGAAAACTTGGCTGCCAACTTTTTTTCCGAGGTGCAAATTCCAGAAGCCCGCTGCTTTTACGGCTTTCAAATTGCCATTGAGAACATTCATCAAGAAGTGTATGGCTTGCTCATTGAGACGTACGTGCAAGACAAGGAGCGCCGCGCACAGCTTTTTAAGGGACTGTTTACGTTTCCCAGCATCAAGGCCAAGGGCGATTGGGCGCAGCGCTGGACGTCGCGCGAGCATGCGACATTTGGAGAGCGCCTCATTGCCTTTGCGTGCGTGGAGGGCATTTCCTTTTCCTCCAGCTTTTGTGCCATTTTCTACCTCAAGAAGCAGGGCCTCATGTGCCACGGCCTGGGAAAAAGCAATGAGCTCATTGCACGCGACGAAGGCCTGCACCGCGACTTTGCATGTGCCCTCTTTCGCATGTTAGGCGCGGACGAAAAGCCGTCGCCCGAGCGCATTGCCGAAATCATTCGCAGCTGCGTGGACGTCGAGCGCGCCTTTGTAAAGGAGGCGCTGCCCGTTGCTCTTATTGGCATGAACTGTGATCACATGTCCGAGTACGTGCAGTTTGTTGCCGATGCCTTGTGCTGTGCGCTGGGCATCCCCAAAATTTATGGGTCTGTAAATCCTTTTGAGTGGATGGAGGCCATTTCTTTGCAGGGCAAGACCAACTTTTTCGAGTCGCGCGTCACTGAATACGCCATGGCGGGAGTAGGAAGGGATGGCGTGGGTCATGAATTTTCATTGACGGAAGATTTTTAATTTTTCGAGAATAGTCTAGCAACTAGCCTTGAACTTTTAAAGCGACATGTTATCGTCATTGGATTCCTCCTCTTCACTCGCACTACCACTTGCACTTGAAGCGTCACTGTCGTTACTATCGTTCTCGCTGTCGCTCTCGCTCTCACTGCCCGAATCGGGCTCGCTCTCATAGCTTGTGAAACTTACAATTGGTGCAGGAGTGGGTCGCTTTGTTTGCGCAAGCGCAGCGGCCAAAGGCTCGGAATGGAGAATACTTCCGGATGCATCAAGCGCCATGTCCGTGTCCTGTACGCCGCTGGATGCAATTTTCCATGCGGGAGAAGCTGCACACAATTCCGAGATAAACTTGTGGGGCCCCTTTGTAATTGCCGTGCGGGGACGGCCGTTCTTGGAAATGGACGGTGCGCCCATAATTTTAAAGACGGCATCCAACTCATTGAGGCACTGCATGGGCATGGGGCGCATGTCGGCTCCCAAGGTCATGAGCCCTTCGACGTAGGTGACGATGTCGTACCCCTCTTCCCCCCCAAGCGCCTGTGTGTTTCTTCCCCAGCGCCGAGGGGCATTGTACGATTCTAACAGCGAATAGTCGAGGCGGCGAATGCGCACGCCCTTCCACACAGCGCTACTAAGACCAAAGTCAATGACGGTGGGCATGATGTATGCCCCCAATGCATTTTTGGGAAGTGGAATTGCAAGGTGCTCGCCCGCCTCTTCCCAGTGCAAAAGAACGGCACGGCGATAGTTGGCAGGCGCTGCCCTCCAAATAATGTTTTCCGGATGCATGTCCAAGTGCTTCAAGCCCAATGCCTGCTGCGCCAGCCACAGGGCATGCGCAACCAGGGCAAGGGCGCTCCGCATGTTTTCTGCGGTGCTTGTGCACACAAGCTCCTCTGCTGTGGTTGCAGATGCAATGTTCCGAAAGGTAAGGCGCGTCGGCTTTTCGCCCGCACCCATGCGCACCCCCCGCAAATGCGCAGAAAAGTACGGGCATGCTCCCAGGGTGCGCGTTGCAAGGAGAGCAAGAAGCGCCTCGTGCAGGTCTGCGCGCACAAACATGCGGTCAGCGCTCGCGGCACCCACAACAATGGCGAGTGGGGATTTAATCACCTCCATCTTGGCATCCTTTTCGCAACCGTCTGCCGCACCTTCTTTGCCCGAGAATGTGCATTCAGAGGGGCGAAAATCAGAGGGGCCAAGAAGGATGCCCCCACGCAGCATCCGCACATCTCCCCGTTTTGCAACCACGAGAACTCTACGATCCCGAGCCGTCACCACCTTGGAAAAATTGGTTGCATAGCCACTGGAAAAATTGATACGGCCATCTACAATACTCGCCATTAAATCTTGAAGCTCTACAAGACCTTCGCTAAGCTCTGTGTCAGCCGTCCCACGAACTTTTGCCCGTGTTTCCATTTGAAAATGCTACGCTCGTGCAACGCTCTTGTAACACGTTTTTCTTCTCTACCCCCACGTGAAGAAGGAAAGGTTGTGGGCGACCGCCCGTGCGCTATGAAACAAAAAAACCTTCTTTCAACGTCGACAGACCATGGACGCGGACGTGAAAACCCTCGAACATTTTGAGTCGGAAGATTTTATCGTCTCCATGGATGAGCGTCTGACCCTGGAAGCATCCGCCGGCACGCAGGGAAGAATGGCCCTGCAAAATGACAATTTGCGCCGGATGTTGATGATGGAGGGCGACGCGCGTGCACAAAGTTGGGCACCCGCTGCTGTTCCTGGAGGTGATGTTGAGGAAGATGGCAATATTGATGACGCCTATGCGGATGCTCATTCTGGTGCCGATGCGGGTGCCGATGCGGGTGGCGATGCAAACAATACTTCTGCTGACGCAGCGGACAAAACGGAGCCCCTTCTCAAGCCGCTTGCATTCATGCCAATGTCGCCCACTCTCTCACAAGTGCGGAATTTAGGCGACATTCGACTCAATTTTTCCTATGGGCGTACGCTTACGGCGGGGCGCAAGAAGGCTCCCATGCTTATTTGGGAATATATTGTCATAGCATTATTTGTGATCGTGGCCGCGTTAGGGTTTGATTATGCTGGGAAACTTCCGAAATAAATATGTGTTTCGGTTATCGATCTATCTTTGCCTTAATTCCCCAAACTTGGCAAGCTCTGAGCGCGCCCCCTCCAAAAACTGCAAGCGCTCCTTGGCGCCCCCAATACATGTAGAATGGGACTTGGCGCGGCGCTCTAACTGCCCAATGAGACGTCCCAGCACTGCCGATTTGCGTGCGGCCTTTAAAAACAGCCATCGCTCAGGAGGCAAGTCCAAGCCCGCCTCTTGCTTCGTGGCCTCAAAAATTTCCGACACGAGTGCGCGCCAAGCATCTTTAATGGCGCTTTCGTCGTATGCGGCTCTTACAATAGGGAGAGCAGCCAGTCGACGACTTGCAATGTCTTCAGGCCCCCACGATTCGATGGCGGCAAGCGCCTGCGAAATACCATGGGCACATGGGAGCATCCAGCCGCTGTTAAAGTCCATGCGGGCTATCCATTGCGCGGGCGGCACGGCAATGCCAAATACCGTTTCTTCCGTCATTGCCGTTGCTGCAGTGGTAATAACGGGCGTTCCGCACAGCTGCGCCTCTAAAATCGGCACGCCACACCCTTCGCTGCACGTTGCGGCAAGCAGCACGTCGGCGGCCCTGTACATGTCCACCATGGCTTCGATGGGAGTGTTGCTAATTGTTTGTGCAGGCGAAAAGCCAAATCGCGAACCCTGCAAAGATGAACCGTCCACGGGAGCTTGCGTGCGCGCGCGATTATCGCGAAAATTAATGTGGCGCCCTCGCTCGGGAAATTCGCCCACCACCTCCAAAATGCGCCCCACATCGTATGCGCGCGCAATTTCCGTGTGCAAGTGCACATACACAGGGCGCTGCATGCTCTTTTTGGAATCCCGCGCCTGGGCAAAGCGCGCCCACCCCTGCAATTGCGCGTCAAGAGCCTTGCGTCCGCTCTCTTCGCTATTGGATGCCACAATGAGCGCAACAAAGGCGTCAAGCGGCCAACCCAGGCGCTTGCGCACCGCAATGCGTTTCGCGGCGGGATCTTCTTCTTCCGTCCACGGCCGAAACACGGTCGCGTCCCTACCATGCGGTATCGTTCGGATGCAGCGCCTTAATGGGCCCCCTCCATGCATGCGGGGCTCGCTGAGCAGCCGCAGTTGCTCCGCCCCCCATGCCGAAATGCCCACCTGCACATCAAAGTCGGAGAGCGCAAGAACCGTGGAGTGCTCTACAGGCGTAAAGTGCAGAGGCATCCACACTACCGAAGGGACAACAAAGTGCCCTGGCTGCCACATGAAAATATCTTGAAACACCACAATGAGGTCCGCGCCCACTGCCGTCAATATGCGATTGATGTCCCGCTTGTGAATGGGCGAAGGGTACGTGGCATAGGGATTGCACACCCACGTAACGTTGTTCCACGGAAGCTTTAATTCTTCCTTTACCAGAGTGCGGACGGGAGGCGCACCTTCCATAAACTTGTGCGTAGGCTGCTCCACTTCATCAGCTCCTGCATTTGCGGCGTGTGCGGCAAGAGAAAAGTTCCATGCCAGCACGGCCACCTCGTGGCCACCTTCCAACAAGGCCTTCAGCACCGTCAGCGCCTGTGCGCCATATCCACTTGCCAGTCCAGGCGCGTTTCCGCACGAGAAAAGAACCTTCATGCCTCTTTCGTTTGTTTTTGCGTGCGCCCCCTTACGATTTCAATGGCTCTGCGGTCTACACCCTCGAACGTGCTATGGTTTGTGCAGGAGAATTAAAACATATTAGTATTTTACCCCCCCCCCCTCTCTTTCTATAATGTGCCTGTGATGCAACTTCCGCACATGTATGTCTTAATAACAAAACACACAGCTTCACAAAAAATGAGCGCTGTAAATTTTCCGTATGTAGAGTTAATGGGCGGCGGCCCCGTATCTCTTCAGGGCGGCAAAGTAGAGCCGTTGTTTATAGTAACAGTTATCGGTGGGTTGGGCATCTTGGCGGTTGTGATTTATTTTTTAGTTATGATGGGTCAAGCTGCTGGTGGTGCGAAGAGTTCCTCTAGGAACTCCGTCGCGAGCCGCTCGCCCGCCATTGCCCCGTCCCGTCCATTTAGACTGGCAGCGCCCAAAGCACCCGTAGACACCCCAGCGGCCCCCGCGCCCAGTGCTCCTACACTGCCAGTGCCGGCCGCCGCTCCTGCACTGCCAGTGCCGGCCGCCGCCCCCGTTGCGCTAGCAATGCCAGTGCCTGCCCCCACACCCTCTCCTTCTTCAAGTGACGAAAAGCCCGAGACGGTGCTGCAGCCCCTGGGAATCAAGACGGCGCTGCATGCAGCGCGCACGCTGCCCAGAGCGAGGGCTCTAGCGTCTGCCAAACCTACAGTTGTGCAGCCCCGCATTGCGGCTGTAGAAAATGGCGCCCAGGGCGTTTCTCGCCCCACGGAGCGCCGCATGGGTACGTCGGGCAAAGTCATGTCGCTGTTTTCTCGCCAGCCCGATGAGCTGGACAAGCGCGACGTGGATGTTGCAACCAGAGGATTTCCCAGCATGGAAGAGGGCGACCACGAAACCTCTAGCAGCCACGACAACATGATGCGCAAGTACAGCTTTGAGAACTTTCGCGAGGCCATGATGCGCGGGAGCCCCAAGTCCATTTTGGGTGGCGACGAGGAAGATGAGGTGTCCTCGTCGGAGCGCATTTGGCGCTCTACTGGCCACACCCGTGCGGCCTATGAGCGCCACGTACAGCCGCTTGCACGGCAGATGCGGGCATCGGGGTCGCGCGCGGATGAGTCCGCCAGCACCAATGAAGCGCTTGCTGCCGCGCTGCTTTAAAAATTGAAATGCGTATAAGGAAAGAATACAAGGGCCCATAAAACTTTCTATGTATTCACTGCAATTTTTTGAAATACATTCCGATTCTATATTTTCAACCTCAAAACAAAACACTCTTTCTTCATCAACAGAGCTCCATCGGAACAAGAATGCAAGCCGGCACGATTGTGTTAGCCGCAATCGTATTTCTCGTCTTGTTTGTGCTTTTGGGCAAATTAACACCAACCAACCCTCCCAAAGTAGATGCCGTATCACCCCCTCTCGCAGTTGTAGTTGCCGTGGAAGACGTGGACACCGCCGCAGCCGCAGCCGCAACCGCAGCCGATGGCAATCTTATTGACGATTCTGCCAGCATGCAAGAGGTAGATGCGGAAAGTATTCCACCCGCTGTCGAGTCCATGTGCACCAATTGTGCCATTGTTGAGAGAGCTCCGTCAATCCCGCCGGCAATCCCACCAGGAACGGGAACCAAATACGCCCTCTTGATTGGTTGCAACTATGCGTTTGCAGGGTCGCCCTGCATCGCACAAAACTGTGTTTTGAGAGGATGCATTCAAGACG
>Ga0255098_1000031_pt1 | contig 49903 bp, 51 predicted proteins | sample Colum_Atlam_RepC_2_FD_188440 | JGI IMG/M metagenome (GOLD analysis project Ga0255098, IMG submission 188440) | Freshwater microbial communities from Columbia River, Oregon, United States - Colum_Atlam_RepC_8d | ecosystem: Environmental > Aquatic > Freshwater > River | place: USA: Oregon... | reverse complement strand
CGCCACCGCCGCCTCCACCACCTCCCGCAGGCGTGGCCATACTTGGACCAGCAGGCGTGGACATAGTTGACAATTGAGCCTTTCTAGGTATTGATGGCTTCGCAGGAGTTGCCATACTTGCACCAGCAGGCGTTGCAACACTTGACCGTTGAGCCTTTCTAGGTATTAATTGATTCGCAATGCTACGCATCTGGTCTTGATTCGCCGCAGGATTCGCAATCGACCCTCCCCTCATCTTTTTCCTCGTCTTTTTGCTACCCTTTATCTTCGCCTTGGTATGCCTCATTATACTAACCCGCTATTTTATTACGGGGAAACGGTGTATAAATCCTCTTCTTTATACATGTGGCGACCCATGACCCAAAAGGATATCCCGCAGGTCTACCAGATATCTCTGCAGGTTCATTCCCTCTACGAAGACCCTGAAATCTTCGAGGAACGTAGGGCCTTGTCGAAAGGTTGTTATAGTTATGTCCTGGATGAAAAGGTGGTCGGCTACCTGATTTCGCATCCGTATCGACGAGACACCTACCCTCCGCTGAATACCTTGATTGGCGAAATACCCGACCCAGACACCTGGTATATCCACGACCTCGCCATTCTGCCAGAGTTTCGCGGTCGGGGCATGGTTCGACCCGTGTTGGAAGAGGTCAAAGCCTTGGCCTTGGCGCAGGGTTTCCGGGAATTATCGCTGGTCTCCGTCTACGGGTCAGAAAAATTCTGGACGAAGATGGGCTTTCGACTGGCGAACCAGGCCAACTATGGGACGCTGATGCAACAAAAACTAACTAAACCAGTTCCGTCTAAATAATAGGTTTAGATATATATGGGTAATGGGCCATCAAATCCATTGTTAAACGAAAAGGCCGAGTCCAAGGCTGCGTCCAAGGCTGCGTCCAAGGCTGAGTCCAAGACTGAGTCCAAGGCTGAGTCCAAGGCTGAGTCCAAGACTGAGTCCAAGGCTGAGTCCAAGGCTGCGTCCAAGGCTGAGTCCAAGGCTGAGTCCAAGGCTGCATCCAAGCGTGGGTTAAAGCGTGCGCCCAATACAAATTTGAATGAAATGACAAGACCTAAGGATAATTCACCCGAAAACGACGGAATGTTCGCGAAAGAATTCGAACATGCGTTTCAATATAGACATAAATTCCAAGACCCGTATGTGCCCTTGTTTCTAATACAAGCCCATTCAATCGAACCGGATAGCACAGAACCTATGATTGACTTGCCTGAAGGAATAGACATCCTTCATTACTGTAAAAAGGAATGTGTTCTAAGAACAAAACGAACAAAAAAAACAAAACGAACAAAAAAACATCGTATTAAATTACGAAATAAATCTGAGCTCATTACAGATTTCAGAAGCATCAGTATGGAATATGCTTGCTTGAAACAATTAAAAATTTATGATAGGTATGAAAAAAAATGTCCACCTTATCAGTTTTCCATCGATGAAGCCATTAAAAAGGAGGGCGGCATCTACAAATGTTTAGACAATGAAATCATGAAAATATTTACCTTTAAACCAGGTCATATGTATTCTATGAAAAGAGCGGTCGATCATATAAAAGCTAGCGTAACTTCAGAAAGGATACACATTGGGATTTTAGCGTGTAGAATGATACCGGGATGTACAGAGGTGACCGTAGCATTACCAGGTAGTCCCTCTCAACACGCAAACATGCTAAACGAGAAGAAGATACATAAACCTTTTATACGTACGTTCAACAGAGAAGGAGAAGAGGCGAGACAAGGCCTACCGGCAGGATTTAATATTAATTACAGGAAAACAAAAAAGACACGCTTTGAATAGAATACATGTTTCCGTTTAAAGCGTTCTTTTTTAATTCTTTATGCGTTTTCTGGTTAGAGCAAATATTACACTGTTTCCGAAATGTAGTGAGTGTATTTATTTCGAGCCACGAGATACCTTTACGCTTAGTAAATGCCGACGGTTTGGGGAGATTGACCTGAACAAGCGGGTCACGTATGAATATGCCGACCTCTGTCGAAAGAACCATCAGTGCGGCCCCATTGGGAAATATTTTGAACCTAAATAATATAAACACAAAACAGTAAGGTTGTAAAGATGAGGTTCATCCAATTTCTATTGGCAAATTGCCTCAATTGTTCGCACGTGGTTCCCATTTATTACGAGAACACTTGGGAGTTGAGTGAATGTAAAAAGTTTAACCGGTATGCAGACATGTGTCGCATGGACGAAGGTAAATGCGGAAAAAAAGCTCGACATTTTTCACCGAAAGACGTGAAAAATATCGATAAACATTCGGAAAAATTGGAGTCTACCCAATAAAGACCCACCCAATGTATAATTTATCCAAATGGACCCTCGTAAGGTCCATGTTTTTATCGTAGGCTTGATAGATTTCTTTGACGTGAACGAACCTAGCCAGGTAACCAAAGACCATCACGACGATTAAAAAGGATATCAATCGCTGATTCACCGCGTTTGACAATATTGTCCCCGTAAAAATAAACCATACCACATTCGCAAACACGGTATAGACAAGGGTATGAAAGAGGGCCGAAAGAAAAATGGCGCCACTATACCTACTCAATTCCGACAGAGGTAATTCAGGATTCGTGGTGGTTAAATACAACTGGGTAAACATATGATTAGAATGGGATGATATAATATTCAAGGTCAAGGTTTTTGTAATGGGTCATGGTCCTTCTTATCCTTAAAATACTTACCTTCCATGCCACATTTTGTCTCGTCATATCGACACATGTCGGCATAGCGTCCAAATTTGGAACACGTGCTTCGCTCCATGGTATGGTCCCATTTATTCGGGACATGATAGACGCATTGATAACAGAAGTTCGCCGTAAAGATTTTGCCAAAACGCATCTAACATGAACTATAACATGTATTTAAGTAAAAAAACAAATAGAGCAACAACAGGTCCCGTGCGCTGGACCATGTGTCCGGCTTGTTTGAGACACAGGTGTCTCTCTCCCTCAAAGTATTTACCTTGGACCGAACAACGCACCTCATCTTGTCGAACCGAAACGGCATAGTCATGCAATACCGTCCCGGTGTGTGTATCTTTCCCACCAAACATTCTACATTTAGCAGTCGATGCATCAAACGCCTGGCTCGGCTCGGGCAAGTAGTGTTTACAGTGGATACAAGGGGGTTTATCCAGATTACGTATGAAGGCATCCTGTAGAGCCACCGTGCCGGTAAGAAACAAAGACAGATAGATTTTCATAGGTGTATATAACGATTAAAATACTTATCGTAGATTATGTCTACAATAACTGATAAAAAGATGCTATCTAGGTCATCGGTGAGTGTAGACATAATCTACCACGAGGGCTTTACAACACATATCCTCTCCAAATACCTTTTATGAGATAGGAAAGAATCCGTATTTTAATAAACGAGTTCAAGTAGTTCCTTGTAAATTAATATCTGTTTCCGTATAACATCTTCTTCTAATGATACACGGTCTAGACTCTCTATCATTTCACTCACAAAGTATGGTTTACGTAGTTGTTCTTTCTCAAAGTTATCTTTTATAAGCTGTTCATTATCTTCTATCAGCTTTTTTATCTTCATTCTTTGTTTCTCTATCTTTTCATTTGCGTCTTCAATGTCTTTTTTTAGAAACATAACATATTCCTTCTCTTGGAGAAGTTCGGCTTGAAAATCATACAACTTTTCTTGGATATCAATCTTTTCTTTTGTGACAGTTTCTAAATCTTTGTTTAGAGCTTGAATTAGCTTGTCTTCAGAGACTTCATCTGACACTTCGTCTGGTTCTTCGCTCTCAATTGTGACTTCATCAGATTCTTCAGAATTGTCTTCAGAAGCTTCATCTGGTTCTTCGCTGTCAATTGTGACTTCATCAGATTCTTCAGAATTGTCTTCAGAAGCTTCATCTGGTTCTTCGCTGTCAATTGTGACTTCATCAGATTCTTCAGAATTTTCTTCAGAAGCTTCATCTGACGAATAGTCGGGCTCTATTAGACCCGTTCTTTTTTTACAAAAGTTATGTTTACTACGTATGAGTTGTTGATCAAGTATAGTTCGTTTCTCTTCTAATGAATATCCGCTTAATCGATTGACTATTTTAATCCTTGATTGATATAATGTTCGTTCAGATGTGCATTTATCTGCAACAGGTATCTCGTCATGTTGTATCATAAGCAATTTTGTAAAATTATCACATAACTCTTCTTTTACAGCTTCTAATAATTGTGTTCTTTCTGTCACTTTCTCTTCATCGTCGATCTCTTTTTGTGCATATTTCATTATGTCAACCTTGTGAAATTTTAAACTCCCTGCTCCTTGTGATGAAAATGTAAATTGTTCTAATAGTCTATCTAATCGGGAATGCTTATTTAAACATATTAAACTGCAGTAGTACTTGTTTTCATTCGTTAGATTATTGCGCAAAAGGAATAAACCATATTTATCATCTTCAAATCGATATTCATCCTCTGGAATATCTTTCAGCCATTTCATATGACGGACAGAAGAATACCGTAATTCCATCGTTTCATTCGAAATATAAGCACCAGTTAACGCTGTTTTCGAAGGGCAATTGTAAGGTTTCTTGCAGCAATACTCACACGACATTCTATATATGATGCGACAATGATAATTTAATCTATCAATTTTAATAAAATCTTACACGCTGTTTTTCAGGACCAGCTTCTGGTGGCTATTATAAATCATCATTTTGATTTCTTCCTTGATACGATTGAGACACTCGTCGTTGTCTTTGTTGTCCAGGTATTTGATGAATTTTTGCTTGAGTTCTTCTTCTGGGTTAGAGTCCAGCCACTCCTCGAGCATCATCTCTTTCTCTTCATAGAGTCGGTCCAATTCATCTTTCTTGTTAGCAACATTCCAGTTTTGGCCATCGTATAGCATGATATACCGGTCCTTGATGTTAGAAATATAAATGTTCATGTTTTCGGGCTTGGAAGGATTAAAGTGAACTTTCTCAATCATGCTTTTCACACAATGGTTCACGCGCTTGATGCAATACCTGTAATCTTGGTCAGTGAGATGCGAGATGTCCGTTTCGCGATAGGGCAAAAGAGTAAAATGATTGATAGTATTGTTTGTTGTATTAAAAGAACCATTGATTTCTAGCTTGCCCATGAGCTTTTCGATTTGTTTGGATTGAGTTTCTATTTTATTCGTCAATTCTTGTTTCTGTTGCTCCATTTGAATATTCATCAGTCGAACCAACTCTTTCAGGTCTTCGTCCTTGTTTTTGGTGCAAGAATATTTGATGTGTTTTGATAAAGAGGATTTGTGACGATAACATTGTTCACAATACTTACATTTTAACATTTCTGCTACGGGAGCGATGGTGTGACTAACTTGGGCTATCGGTGGGCTAACTTCGGCTAACTCTTTGGGAGCGATTGACTTAACCTCATGTCTTTTACTATTCATATGTTTTAGATAATTACACTTTCTATCGGTTGTAAAAGAGCAAATCTCGCAATGAAATCTCATATAGTATAAAGGAATATTCTTTTATATTGATTCGGAAGCGTTTTTTTGCTCCCAAAACTCCCACATGTAATGATAGATTAATTTACATGTGATACGTCGCTTCCATTTGAAAGAAATTCGCACCATGGCTTCTTCGGCAGTTAGCCATGAAAACTCCCACTTTTTGCGGGAGAGAGAGCGAGGGGTCGGGCCAGAAAAAATCTGGAGGACGCATTTTTAAAAACAGACTCCCAACCTTCCTTTTCATTCTTTTTCATTCTTCTGCATTCTTATTTTATCTATTTTCTTTTGCATATTTTTTTTTGTTAAAGAAGTAAATCTATAAACCGTTTCAAAATAGTAAAGTGTAGCATATCTTTTGCTTGATGCTTGGTGTGCCTAACTTTGGCTGCGGTTAGGCTAACTCGGCTAACTTTTGGGAGCAATATATAAAATAGTATTTTACTACTTTTTATTTAGGTATAGTGAATAGATTGAAAGAATATAACCTTAACATTTAAAACCCTTACTGACGAATAAATTAAAGGAAAGAAGCAATTTGGAAGCGATAATCGCATTGAGAAAATAATGCGAGCTTCCAGTCGGGAGCATACAAACGATTACAGTAACTACTTTTTTGCTTCCATTTTAGTAAATCCGCACCATAACTACTTTCCCAGTTAGCCATGATTTTTTTCACTTTTGCGGGAGAGAGAGCGACCAAAACCAAAAAAAATATTCTGAAGGACGTATTTTTAAAAAAAGCCTCCGAGGATACTTTTTGATTCCATGCATCTTCCTTCTATAAAATATTAAGATAGTAGAATTCTTAATATGATATGGCATACTACATCATGAACCATGTGACTAACTTAGGCTAACTGCCACCTAACTTTAGGCGTTCCTTGTGGCAAGTGTTCCTCTATTCGATATGTATAAATAGACCATATAAGGTGTGTGTATATGGATGAAATGTATTATTTTTATTCCTAATGTTCAATCTTTTGTGGCAGAATAGACAGTTCGTGGCATACTATAATAACCAATAAGTAAAGAGAATAAAAAACATCTACGAGTGTGGCAAATCCACACCATGGCTTCTTCAGCAGTTAGCCATGAAAATCGACCCTTTTTGCGGGAGAGAGAGGGGTCGGCCCGGAAAAAAATTTGGGAGCCGTGTTTTACACCATTTTGCGTTTCAACCGCCGATTAATATCAATGTGTTCTTAAATAATTCTTTGTGTTTTTGTAAATATTTATAATCAAAATTTTTGTTACATTTATTACAATGTAACAAATATATAAATCTTGAACATTGTGATATATGAGCATTTTTCTGTTTTTTATAAATTTCAGAATTTAATATTTTTGCTCCACAAAAAAAACAAATCATATATAATTCTGTAATTTATTTTTATATAATGAAAATTATATAAAAATGGGCGTTTGAAATGAGAAAAGGTGTAAAAAATAGCCTCGGCTTCCATGAATTTCTCTTTTTAAAATCTGCAAGTATACCAATGGACCCCATCCGACCTACACAAGAGCAAGCTACGCAAGACCAAGACTTTGAGTTTGACTTCGCTATGTGCCACGGGTCGTATGGGTATCGTGGGTATCGATAATACAAATCTATACAAAAAAGACCCGCGTTTCAAATTGGTCAAGAGAGAAGCCAGGTGGTTTGACAGGGAAATAGAAAAGAAAAACAAAAGGATAAGTATAAGTATTTGAATCTTTATTCCTCGTTCGAATCGCTGTCCTCGCTTTCCGAACTTGGGTTCATCGAACGGGTAACACGGAATTCCATCTCTAGTCCGAAGACACGCCTGTAGCCATCGTCCCAACGGTCATTTGTCCATGAACGGGCATCAGACAAATTCGCGTGTATCTTGCGCATGAGCACCGATTTGAGCGTTCTCGTAGGGTTATCCTGGAGGGTCGTTCGCACGTCTGCCATATATTTTACCCATGTATTCTTGATATGTTCCCATTTATCGGGTTTATCCTGGAGGGAATTCGGCTTGTAGAAGCCGTCCTCAAAATCATGCCTTTCAGCTTCATCCAATCGTGCCTGCGTGACCTCGTGTGCTTCGCGGGCTGCTGCAGAAAGACTATAAAGAATGTAACCGCTGAAATTGCCCAGGTCCCAGTGGGTCTTGAGCCACTTCTTAGGGGACTTTGGTGGAACAAGTGCGTTCACCGTTTCATAGATTTCAAGGATACGTTCTAGGTCTTTTTTAACCGATGCCTTCTTTGCGTTTGAGATTTCCATGGTAATGAGTCCTCGGTCAGGTTCATATTTCTTGGTCGCATTGGCAGGCCCATAGAGAAGTCCAAGGACAAACGCGGTAGCATCGAGAAGCCATTTGCGGCGTTTGTCTTTGGAAATAAAGTCATCCGGAACTACCACGGGGTCACCTCGCTCGCCCCAGATGGCCACGGCACGGTCATGATAGCCTTTTCCAGGGGTCATCAACAATTCTTTTACGAAAGAGACGAGGGGCGAAGAGTGTTGCGCGTGGTATCGCTCGCCTGGCGTAAGAGGCGCACCATTCTGATGAAAGTCGAATATCTCGATACGGTCTGCAGCCGTTGCTCCAGAAAACTTCCAGATAAGGATGGGGGTATGGTCAAAGGTTGCGCGTTCATCATCACTCAGTTGTGAATACTTGCGAAACATACACGAATTTGGTGGCCACTGTAGGTCAAACATGTCATTCCGATAGCGTGACAGGGTCGTAATGCGCTGACGCCCGTCCTCAATGTGAAGGGTCTGGTCCACCAACGACTCTTGGCTCATCAACATCGAAGGAATGGGATAACCTTTGAGGATGCTCTGAATGAACTTTCGCTGACGACCTATGTCCCAACGGTATTCGCGTTGGTGCGGAGGAATCGAAAGTCGCTTGCTGTCAAAGTCGTCCACAAGGTCGCGCGCGGCAACCGGCTCATGTGATTTGCGAATGCGAGTAGAAGAGTTGGCCCGCATGTTAAGTATTTTTAGATTTGGCTAGCTCTTTTAAGACCCGTCAATTTTCATAATAAAAAATAGATAGAGACCTCTAACAAAACATTTAGAGCTTACAGGTTAGAAGATAGGAAGGAGGGTCTCGAGCTCGGTGGCAGACATGGACCCATTCCCAATGAACCATTGAATAAAGAGTTGACTTCTTTCGTCTCGGAAACTGTTCATGACCCGGTCCAAATGAATCGTCGCCTCGGGTGTTTTTGGGTAAATGACATTAATATGATTTTCTGCATAAAATCCTTTCAAATCAACCAGCACCGAATTAAAGCGATAATTGTTGCCGTAGCCTCTCTCCACCAAAATCAGCGGTCCATCCAAGGTGGGTTTGGTCAGCCCTTGAACATACTGCTTCTTTATCCCTCCAAGATTGCCTAGAGTCAAAACCGAATGGTTAATGTTACTGGAGTAAACCAATAAGGTGCCTTCATCCGAGAGATGCGGTTTGACTTGATTCCAAACCACATTTCCCGTCTTCACCCCGAGGCCCAAATCCGCAAGCGTTTTCGTATCTCGCGTAAGCGTGTGAAGTTCTTTGTAATAGGGCGACAAGAATACGTGTCCATAAGGCTTGAAGAGATAGTCTGAACCACCCGCCCGTTTCTGTAGCACAAGCAGGGTTGTTTCTTGCCCCGTGTCGTAGAACCCGGGTTTATTCAGCGTCTCGAGATGACATAGGGTAGTATGTTTCTCCAAGTAATCGCGCATGGGCTGGTAATAGGAACAATTGTAGAGAGAGGTCGGAAGAATAAAGGCCAGGTATCCGCCCTCCACTAAATGTTCCTCTAAACATTTATGAAGAAACATGATGTAGATGTTCGGTCGACCCGTCATCGAAGACGCATGTTTTGCCGCAAATGCCTTTTTCTCTTTTGCTGAAAGGTCTGTCGTCTTCCACACAAAGTAAGGCGGATTACCGATAATAAGGTCTGCTTGACCCTCCCAGGTAAGGAAATCGCCGCACGTGAGCGTCGCGTTCGGACATTCGACCGATTTAAACAAGTCCTCGTTTTTTTCAACCCCCAACAATTGGGCATCCGGATACAGCGCGTGTGCATCGAGCAAGAACTCACCCGTGCCAAACGAAGGCTCCAGAATCGTCCTGGGTCGAACCTTCAACTCGGCCAGTTTTCCAAACAACAAGTCGCGTGCTTTTTTGGGAGTGAAGAAAATGCCTTGTTCCATACGATTCTCTTTGCTAATCGACGCATTAAACTCTTTGGAGATTTCGCGAAACTCGATTGACTTCATTCTGTTACCTATGAAAAAGTCTTAATGTTCAAATCAATTTTATGCGGTTTTTTGGCTAATCTGCCAGGCTGGCACGAGAATGCCTTTTCGGTTACGCCATCGTAACAACATATTGTATAGCGTATTGCCACGCGAGACCTGAAGCACATTTTGGTTCTTGATGCCTTCATAGACCATAGGCAATACTTCATGGGCGACCCGTTCTAGATGAAAGATGCCGTCCTCGCACAAAAGGTAATTCTTGCCGCCTTGAGACACCTCCATTTTATCCGCAAAGACATCGAGGTCCACTTTCTCTCCGTGCGTCTTCAGATAGTCTGCGATGGATTCATCGACCACCTTCTTTTTTTCTGCCTTGAAGAAGACCTCGCGGGTTCTCAGCTGGTCAAAGAAGGGTTTCACCTTATTTTGAAAGTTCATCACTTCTTTCAGGTAGAGGTCGCGTTCTGGCTTGGCTAAGGTGAGCCCCGGGTCACATGCCCGATATTTATCCAAATAGAAGTCATACCAGAACGTGTCATAGGTTTCGTCAAACAAAGGATAGTTCGCGAACAACGAGAGGAATTGCGGCAATTTCGCAATCTTGGTGGTTCCGTATTTAAACTCCACCTTTCGCGACTGCACCTCTTCTCCGCGATAGAGCACATCAATGTCGTAATGGTTGCGCATCCCGGCCTTTAATTCGAACTCAATCGAAGTATAGGGCGGAACACCGGTCAATTCAGCCAGGCGGTGAATCGCGTCACGCCAAGATTTATACAACCGCCTCCATTCCACGCCGTGTAAGGGATGGTCCAAATACGATTGGGGAAGATGATAAAGCTTCACCAACACGCGTTCGCGAATCTTGTTGGTTGCATCGTTGTTGCCGCGGGTAGACTTTTGAAAGAACGTTTGAATGTCCGAAACGTTCATGTTGAATACATGGATTCAAATACTTATTTCGTTGTCAATTTTAAAACTGCGTGCCTCTTCCTTTTGTCTCCATGACGCTATTTCTTCCCCTAGTTCGACCCGTCCGTTTCGACGGCGTAAGTTTAACCTTTAGCAAATCTTTGAATATACCCACGGCATTATCCTGTCCATACGTGTCCATAAAATCCTTTGGATTCACCACACTCGTCAAGGTAAACGCTTCATCCAGAAAAGTATTCCCGTAAACAACGAGGTCGTCAAGGTCGTTCTGGGTCAACGAAGCAAAGAAATCATACGTTTCCTCTAGGGTATCCAGGTCTAATCCCAGCTCTTTCATTTTCTTTGTCAGGACCTCATCTGGTAAATAATGAGTGGTCAAAAGGATAACCATGTAACACGCCACTCGAAAATAAGGAATCAAACCATCAGGTATTCTGTAAAAGTGAGAAGGGTCTGTATCGACCAAACAATAGGTTTCGTTTCGTATGCCCAAGTTTGCGTCCTTCATATCCATATAGACCCATCCATGGTCTAACAAGTAATCTTCAATGGTAAACATATCGTGAAAGAGGGATTCTTCCTTTTCTACAGGAAAACATAGTTCCTTTTGATAACGAAATTTCCTGTCATAAAAAAGGTCTTCCTCAAACAAAAAGACACGCGGTATCAATGACCCGAATAGTCTGTGAACATAGTCCGTAAAAAGATATTCGCGTTTCATGTCCTCGGTATAATACGCGAGCCAATCTTTGAACTTCCAACTTTTGGGTTTGTTCTTGAGGATCTGGGAGTCAAATGCGTTGATGACGGCGACCTGATTCGTGGGATACATCTTCCATGCAAATTTAGAGGAGCCCGAGCCTAAAACCCTCGGGTCGTTTTTGTGAATAGGCGGCTGAACTTTGCGACTTTTTGTGCGGGTCTTTTTGCGAGACTTTGTGAGGTGCTTGGATGCCATATAATATTCCTTTATTTATTCGCCCAACATTTTCTGTGAAGTGACCAGTTCCTTTTGATTAAAGAGAAACAATTTGATTTCTTCTTGTATCATTTCAATCGTCTTCTCGTCTTTTTTCAGGTCAAGATACCGGTTAAAAAACTTGGACATTTCGGGGTCTTTGGATTCTTGTATCCACTCCTCAATCATCAATTCTTTGTCTTCATACATCTGGTCCAATACATTTTTACTTTTAAGAATCCATTTGTCATTTTCATAAATCATCAAGTATTTGTCTTTGATGTTCGAAATATAGATATTCATGTTTTCGGGCTTCTCCGGGTTAAAATGTATCTTCTCTATCATTTTCAACACACAAAAACATACCTTCTTCACGCATTTTCGATAGTCTTCATCTGTAAGATGAGAAGTATCTGTATCTTTGTAATTGAGAATTTGAACATGATTATGAACGGTCGTATTAAAGGAACCATGTATTTCAAGTTTCCCTTTTAGTTTCTCAATCTGTTTCGTCTGTGAGACAATCTCGTTCTTTTGTTGTTCCAGTTGCACGTTCATGAGGCGGACCAATTCTTTCAGGTCTTCGTCCTTGTTTTTCGTGCATGAATATTTGATGTGTTTTGACAGAGACGACCGATGCTTATAACATTGGTCGCAATATTTACATTTAAACACGGGTTCTGGTGTGGCTAACATTGGACTATCTGCGGCTAACATTTGGACTAACATGTTAGCCTCTATTGGATTGTGACTGAGATGTTTTCTGGTGAGCAAATGATTCGAATAATTGCTCTTTAAAGGTGTGGTAAATTGACAACTGACACAGGTGTAAATTGGCATATATACTAGATTATATTGTTTTTGTATTGGTTTTTATTGGATTTGGAATTGTTTTTACAGCATAAAAAATGTTAGCCGTTTTCTTTTTTTTCTTGCGGGAGAAAAATCGAAAAGGACCGAGGTTCAAAATGGGGATTTACTATTCTTGGCCGTCGCCTTGAAACGGGAGGGTTTCGCCTTAGAACGGTCCACACGACTTTTCTTGCCCTTGCCCTTACTCTTGCCTTTGCTTTTCTTACCTCGACTCACTTTTGAAGTATAGTTATTTTCATTTTTCAAATAGGGATAGGACGTCTCTTCGAGTGCATTGATTCGTCTCTGTTCTTCGAGTGCATTTAACCGTCGCTTTTCTTCGAGTGCGTTCAATCCTCGTTTTTTTTCAAGCGCATTCAACCGTGTCTGTTCTTTAAACGCATTCGTTCGTCTCTGTTCTTCAAGCGCATTCAAGCGTAGCTTTTCTTCAATTGCGTTCAAACGTCTCTGTTCTTCAATCGCATTCAAGCGTCGCTGTTCTTCAATCGCATTCAAGCGTCGCTTTTCTTTAATCGCACTCATTCGTTTCCTTTCTTGGAGTTCATACATTCGTCTCTCTTCTTCGAGCTGTGCCTCTTCATACTCTGAACGCGCAACAGAAAGCAACTGTATCGCACTCGCATGGTTTTTTACACACAATCTTACATACTTATCCGCCCGAGTCACCTCATTCGCATAGATTTTTTCAGCATTCGTTCCTTTCGCATCCCTGGCTTCACCGGCTGCTTTCTCGGCCGTCGCAATCGCTCGTTCCATCTCGGCCTGTTTCTGAATCGTCGTTGCGAATGCCTCTGCTACCTGAACGCCCGCCTTGAGCACAAGATTTTCGGGTTGAACCTTAGACGCCCTGGCGGCCGCGTGAACCTCCGCAATAGCCGCGAGATAAGGTCCATGAATGGATAGTTTCGTCAAACGAAAGAGACCATACAAAGCACCCTGTCCGCCATCATACGCATCAATAAAGAGTCTTGGATGCATCACAGCCGAGACATGTAAGCCTTTTGGATATAAGTTATTTCCATATTTAGTAATGGTATCAATGGGTGGTTCTGTCTCGTAGGTTTTTAGGAACTCGTCATACGTAAGCTCCTTGTCCACAATAAACTGAACCAGCGTCGTTTCCGAAATATAGGGTTGATAGTTTTTCGAAACCAATAGAATAATCATGTAACTACACATCAAATAATACTGTTTATGTTCAGGGGGGAACTGATAAAAGGACTTGGGGTCTGTATCGATGATACAAAGTTTGCCTCCACGTCGTCCCAAATTGGCAGGTTTCATATCCAGATAAACCCAGCCTTTCTCGATGACTTCCTCCGCAATACGAACCATTTCATAAAACAATTCGTCGCTATTGACCACAGATTCACACAGTTCTTTCTTGTAACGAACCCTACCATCTTCGATAAACTCACCGCTTTTAAACATGGATACTTTTGGGATCAAGTCGCCGAAGATGGTTTTGACGTGCTGGGTAAAGTAATATTCTCGTAGGATTTTACTGTTGCTATGGTCAATCATTTTTTTTAGGGTCCAATGTTCAGGGAGGTCGTCTGTTCTCTGGTAGTCAAATGCGTTGATGACGGCAAAATCGTCGGCGGCTCGTATTTTCCAAACCATTTTACTGGAACCTATACCTAAAATACGCTGGTCGTTTTCTTTGACAGGTGGGTTAAACATACATTCACACTATATTATTCTATTCTATATAGTGTGAATCGGATGCAATGTAAACGTGTTCCTTACGACCTCATTTACGGTTTCATTTACGGGTTCGCTTTCTCTTGTTGTTTTTCTTGTTCGTGTATTTGTTGTTGCTGCTCATGCTGTGCTTGCTGCTCTTGTTGTTCTTGCTGCGCGTGTTGTTAACGATTTCTTCTAGTGAATTTAGGGCTTTTAGATAGAATAGAAAAAGATTTGCTTTTAGGTCTTCTATAAATTTTTCCACGAAAGGTTGGAGGTGAATTGTTGGTGAACCTACGTTTAAGATGATTTTGAGGAGTGGTTTGTTCATAATAATGAACAGGGTTTCGTGGACGAAAGCCACCATTTTGTTGAGTATTTCGTTGAGCATTTCGTGAAGTCTTTCGTTGTCCCATACATTAGCCAAAGATATAATATTGAATCTAAAATTACTTGAAATAGAACCATAAAAATGGATTTCTTTGAAGCGCTGAATCTCACCGTCCAGGTGATCCCGTATCCTTCCGCAGAAGAGCATGAACATACCCTGTATCGGGTAAGCAAAAAAGGAGAGGACTATGGCGCACTCGCCACAACCGTGTATGACCATATTCTTTATATACGAAACCTCGACGTCCCCGTCCAACATCGCGGCAAAGGCATCGCCCGCGCCTTGCTACATTATGGCCTTCAAGACCACATGAAGAACGAAGAGCTGACCGTATCGGAACTGGACGACCACAGTGACCGACCGTGGGATGCCCCGGGCAATCTGTATTACGAATTCGGATACCGTTTCAAACCCGATAACTTGGAAGAAAAAACAATGGACTTTATCGAATATAAACGAAAATACAAACATATGTAATTCTTTTTTAGTCGACGTCCACCACTTCAAACACATCTTCACTTGAACCACTTGTCTCAAGCTTCTGCACCAGTTCCGTCAAGATTCGAACGTATTCTTTTTCTTGTAGGAGTTCGGCCTGGCAATCGTGCAACGCAGCCTTCATGTGCACCATTTCCTTTGTTAGGCGATACGCTTCCAACAACTTTTCTTCTATCTGATACACGCGATAACCCGAGATAGGTCCATCGGGTCCATGACCGGTAAAGAATAACAATCCGGCTTCTTTCGACAATTCTTCCAGCCATACTTTCTCTTGAACCGGACGATTGCGTATGTTTAGACGGTTCAAGAGACGGTTTGTATCTCCCGTCATATGCCACTTCATGGTCTCGCGAACAATGGTTTCGTATTGGCTTGCTTTCCAGTCCGACATTTTTTGCGTTGACTCCACGAATAAAAAGACATTCAATTATTATGCCTTGCTATCGGCCTTGCTTCCGGTGACCTTGCTTTCGGTGACCTTGCTTTCGGTGACCTTGTTTTCGGTCTCGGCCTTGTTTTCAGCCTCGGCCTTGTTTTCGGTCTCGACCTTGTTTTCAGCCTCGGCCTTGCTTCCGGTCTCGACCTTGTACCATTCTGGCCTCGACCTCTTCTTCCAAGACGCGAGTCTCCGCTTCTCGGGCGACTGGTAGTATTGCTGGTAGGCAACAATCGGGTCTTCGTGCTTGTATTCGTCGGGCATGGCCTGTGCAAACGGCGTCAGCCCGGTCATCGGAAACTTGTCCGCGGACGGTGCGTATTCACGCAAGAACGGCATCAGCTTGTAGGATGCGTGAACTTTCTCCTCGGGATGGTCGTAACGGTATTTCCATTCCTGATGCATGACATCGACCAGGTCCAGGGTCCACAAGTAGTTCTCGAGCGAGGTCCGCATCCACACCGTGACGGGATGGTTTTTGTGCGCAACCCGATACAATTTGACTTTGGTATGGATGTCTCCGTCGGGGTCCACCAGACGTAACGCCGTGCACAACATCTGTATCGCTTCCAGAATAATTTTCGCAATATGTTTGTCAAACATCCATTCCACGCACTCTTGTAGGTTTCGGGAGAGAATAAAGAGGTTCATTTTTACATTCAAATACTTATACAAGGTCGCGTCAATTTTATTAATTTCGAGAAAGAAATAGTCAAGGGATTATGTATGGTCGACAGTCCAACACCGATTGACCCTGACGCAAGCGTGCCAACGCCACCAACGCCAACTCCGCCTGTGCAACCGTCGCAGACACTCGTAGAACCCGGCATCACCATTGTCACCGACGCGTCGGGGATACAGCTTCGAACCTACGACCCAGCCAATCCAGTCCTAGTAGAAGACTTTACAAAAAAGGTCACCGTCGTCCAAGATAGTAGCGGTGACCTTTTAATCGTAGACCAAATCAAGCAGTGTGCGGCAGAGATACAGTGTAGCGATTTTCACGGAAAAGGGTCTATCGAAGATTATACCCTGTTGTTCGACGCTGCTTCCAAGATTGCGTCCGATGTCAAGCATGTTCAATTGGACGTCGACATCCAAGGCTTTCAGGACTTTGGACAGGCCGCAGACGAACTTAGTGCCCTGTTTGAAGGATTTACCAAAAAAATACAGTCTGTGAATATGATTGACGATACTGTATTTTTACAAGCGATATTGTCGGCCTTGCGAAAGATTGTGAATTTGTCGAATGTCTTTGGGAAATTCAAGAAAACGATTGTGGCTACTACCACGGTCGAATTGTCCACCTCGGTGGGCGAGACCAAGCGTGCACTGGAGGCCGTGAGCAACGAGGTCCAGTGTGCGATGAAATACATTGAACATTTTGTCAACCCGACCACGGAACTGGAAAAAGCCAAGTTAAACGAGATTGATAAGAACGTAATTCAGCGCGCCACCACCACCATCGAGGCCTGGAGCCAGATTTATGAAAACGGTGTCTCGGTCGCCATGAATCAGAACGAAGACATTCAGTATATTCAACACGCCAACGGTCTCTTCAAGAGCCAGGCTGTCGTCCTGAGACAATCTACTTCCCAACTACGTGGCAAATACAGTCGGTATTTTTAAGCGATAGAGCATAAGAAGATTAATATCTCCATAGAATGTATATGGCCTACGTAAAATCGAAGAAAATGCGTTCCAAGAAACGAAGGGTGCGAAAAACGAAGCGTATTAGGGGTGGTTTGGGTCCTGGGGCTAATGGTAATGCGGTTCAGAGTAATGAGGATGGGACAAATCCACTTGTGGCTAATGATGGTAGTGAGCCGAATCTTCAGGATGTTGACCCCAAAAAGAAAGCGGTTGATATGTTGAACATTCTCAAGAGTAAACTTCCAACTGTCACAGAGGCTGATTTGGATGAAATTATCACCGTATTGGAATCATAAATGTTAAGAAAGTCCTAAAACAATCACCATTGTAACAATCTTTAACGTCTACTCTTATAACGTCTACTCATTGGTCGACCTTTGGTTATTCTTAGAGGTATATTGATACCACGTGTATCTGTCGCAATTTTTCTTGCACTCTCGGATGCAATTCTTGCTCTACGTTCCATTCTCTTTAACATCTCTACTTCTTTTTCTAGTTCTTCTTTTTCACTCTTTCTTTTAGTTTTCATTAGAGATAAAGCATGGACGGCCTGTTGGTATGTAGCATTTATTTCACGGTAGGCCAACTCTGCCTGACCCGCCGCAATATCAGACTTTCTTTGAAAGATTTCAATACATTTACCGAGTGTTCCCTGGGGCACCTTTTTTGAAACTAATTCAAGACTTTTTTCCATACCTTCAAACGTTAACATTTTGATTGACAACGCTCCACTGTATGCCATCTTTGCTCTAGTTTGTGCAATGACTGCAATCGTATCTTTTGTCAAACCTGTGTATATCTTGTCTTTGTCTCCATCTTGAAAACACATCTGTTGCACCATCAATGAAATGGATGAAATTTCGTTTTGTCCGGCGAAATATCCTTTTTTATATTCTTTGACCTCTTTGCGTGTTTCATTAAACAATCTGAGCCGAATGCCATCCCTGTATCCTTCTTTATACAATACACTTTTATTGTGACTGGCTTTTTCGATGGCATCTACTAATTCTTGTGTAAATTGATATCTTCTAGCAGGGTCCGGATTTTGCTCTCTTGCAAACCCAACACCATGAAGTTGGTTCAATGAAAGTTTACGAGTAGCACCAGGTTTAAACCCAGGTATACCTATTCTATCAAAAGCGACGGCTTCTTTAAAAGGTATAATCTCAGGATAAACGCCAAGTAGTTGACGCCCCCTTTTAAAGTGTATCTTAAAAAAATGGTCAAAAATAGAAGGAAGGGATTTTATGGTAATCGGTTCCATCGTTGGAAAAGTATCAAACAAATTTGGAGTAAAACTCATTTGAGAAATTTGTAAAAAAATTTCTTTTCGTTCAGCAGTGGCTTGTGCAAAATCATCAAAATATTTACGCAATTTTGCTTGGTCTGGACCCAGTTTCTTCGCGAGAAGGATTGCATCTTCCATCTCAGGAACGGTGCATGCGATTAATGCGACGGAACGCGCAAGATTAAAGAGAAACATTTTTTCAAATGGATTTCCCCGAGAAACATCGCGGTCTGCTACCAAATATTCTTTTTTCACCATGCTTCTAAAATTGTCGGCAAATGAAAAAAGCCGTGCGAGATAAGCCGATGTGACCCATTTCATTTTTTTATCACGAAACGGGGCAAGTAATGTTTCATGTTGTTCATTAAATTTCTTTCCAAGCTTCATTAGCATCATCAATTCTAGATGAAGGGTAGAAATGTATTCGGGATATTCTGAAGCCTGATGTTTTAACAATTCTTTATTGGTATCTCCTACAGCAACAAGGGCTAAAGTAAGGTTTTTAACATTCGATACATGTCCGGCAATGGTATATTTCGGGTCAAACTCTAACTGCCTACCTATGATTTCGACTCCACAAATACGGAGTGGTTCTCCCTTTACATAGTCTGGATTCATTAAAAGTATACTTTTTTGTATTGTCGTAAATTCATCTTGTCTATTTTCTAATTCTGCCTCAAATTTATCAATCATATGGTCAAGTAAGTCTTTATCCTTGTATTGGTTGATTGTTCCCTCTTGTAAATATCCTTGATGTATGTTTTCTTTATTAATAGTTCTCAACGCTAAAGGTAATTGGTCACTCGGTAAAAGTGAAAAGGTCCATAAATAAGATAACGGAGGTCTTCCAGAGACAAGCGTATACCCTCTACCAATGTTTGATACCATATTTTTACATGTATCTAAATCAAATTGAAGAGGCAACAAGACTGCCGTTAAAAAATCAACGACATCTTCGGGGTCAGCATTTTCACAAAAATGTAACACAAAGTCGTGAACTCCTGCACGTGAATTCTTGCCTGCTTCAAACCCTTTCAATGTATTTAAAAAACGGTTAACTTGAAGAATCATGTTATCGTATTTTTTTTTTTGAAGATTATCTGTTATAACAAATCCCATGATAGAAACGCGACGTTTCAAAGGATGTTCATTTGTCGAACCAGCAGAACCAGCAGAACCAGCAGACCCAGTAGACCCAGCAGACCCAGTAGACCCAGCAGACCCAATAGACCCAGCAGAACCAGCAGACCCAGGCCTAAAACCAGTTAAAAGAGGACCAGCTCCAGAAACAGGACCGGAAGCAGCTCCAGAAGCAGACCCAAGAGAAGCAGACCCAAGAGAAGCAGCTCCAAGAGAAGCAGGAACAGCAGGTGCAGCTCCAAACCCAGTAAAAGGAGCAGCTCCAAACCCATCAACAGGAGCACTAAAAGCAGGAGGTGCAGGTCGAGGTGGGTTAACACCCGTAAAACCAGTAAAAGCAGGGACCTGTGGAGGACCCACAATAAAACCCGGTCCAGCAAACCGGCTAAAATCGGGAGGAACAGGGTCAGAAGCAGGCACACCGAGGGTAAAAGGGGTTGCAGCTGGTAAAGGACCTTGTAAAGGGTTAGCCGCTGGAACAGGTGCAGGCACACCGAGGGTAAAAGGGGTTGCAGCTGGTAAAGGACCTTGTAAAGGGTTAGCCGCTGGAACAGCTGCGGGTATACCAGGTGTAAAAGGGTTCGAAGCTGGAAAAGGACCTTGTAAAGGGTTAGCCGCTGGAACAGGTGCAGGCACACCAAGTGTAAAAGGGTTAGCAGCTTTAAAATCTAAAAATTTAGGGGCTGGTTTAGGACCTTGTAAAGGATTTTGTTTAGGTAAAGTAAGAAATTCAGCACTGTTCTCACTCTCACTATCACTCTCACTATCAATATCTTTTTTAAATGAAGGTTTATTCGGTGGTTTATATGGCCTTCTCGATGCAGGACCATTGTCATTACTCATGTTATACTATAGTGCTATATTATTTAAGATACATTTGGATAGACGAATCTTAAATAATCACAGAACGGTCATAGACATTAGATTTTAGGCCCTTAGATTTTGGCACCCTTAGATTTTAGTCCCAGCGCCCTCCACGATAGCCCGGTATCTCTCGGCGTAATTATCGTATTCCTCCTTGGCCTTGAGCTCGCGCTTCATGTATTCGTCCAACAACTTTAGGTCTTTTTCGCAGGCCGCCATTTTCTTTTGGACCAATTCATACGCGCGTTCATACTTCTCCAAGAGGGCTTGCAACTTGGCGATAATCTTGAGGTTGTTCACCGGAGCACGACTTCTAGTTCGAGCTTTGGTTGGATTACGTTTTGTTCGGGTTCTGGTTCGATTCGTTGCTCGAGTGCCTGGTCGATTGCTTGCTTGATTGCTTGCTCGACTGCCTGTCGGTCGATTGCTTGCTCGACTGTTCATTACAGTAAAGGAATATTTTATAACAGTTCTTTAGGAAAGACAATTCTTTCTCCGTAGAATATATAATGGCTTACATGAAAAAAATGCGAAAAATGCGAAAAACGAAGATGCGTTCGAAGAAGAATGCGCGTAAAACGAAGCGGATTAGGGGAGGGACATCTTTTTTTGGTAAACCCGACGTAAAAGACCAGGCCAATCTTCTTTTAAATAGATTAAAATACTCATCCCTTAAAGATTTTAAAAAATCGGTTCAAGAACATCCTGACCTACAACATAATGTAGAGAATGATATAGGTTTTTTGATAGAGGTTCATGAAAACCAACAAACTGCTACTTTACAACAAATCATGGATATTAAAAATAAATACTTTGAATAGTAATCCATAAATTTACGAATAAAAACGTAATATTAATTGGAAAATACTTCACATTTCATGAATTTATTTTTTCACAAAATCATGATATTTATCTAATATGAATTAATACGACCATAGCAAATTCACCGACCACACACAATCGTGATAAACGCACTAGCTTCCAGGATTTTGTATACGAAGGATGGACTCAATCTGGATGTTCATCTGAGCACAACTTTGCATTAGGTTTTTGGTCGACGGGTCAAGTAGAGAAATAACGGTTCTTTAGGAAGGACCTTTATTTCTTCGTAGAATATATAATGGCTTACATGAAAAAAATGCGAAAAACGAAGATGCGTTCAAAGAAAAATGCACGTAAAACGAAGCGGATTCGGGGCGGGGCGGCACAAACATCAAAAAGACCAAGAAATAGTGGAGAAAATACAGACCATTTACAGAATTTAAAAGATAAAAATGAGGCACTTGAAAAAGCCCGAATTGCACTTAAAGTCGCTACAATTCAAAACGCTACAAATCAACCATTAAGAGCCACAAAATATAACCCATATAATGATGATACGCCAGAAATTAAGGAACTAAAAAGAAAATATAAAGAAGCACTTGAAGAACAAAGAATAGCGGTTGATATGCATCAGGCTGCAACATCTGAGATGGTAAGAAAATTATATACGCCCAAGGAATTTTTAACATTAACAAAAGGCTCCAGAATGGATTAATAACCCCATCAAATCATCCGAGTAATCAGCAAATGAGCCGAGACCGGATTAGTGCCCCCCGCAATCGGGGTAATGGATAATGCACCAGCTTCCCCCAGGGGATTTCGTATACTAAGGATTGTATTGGGCACAATCGTTTGTATTAAAAAGAGGCCGACAATTTGACTGGTGCCCGTGGCACGACCCACCACGGTGGTTGCGTTTTGACCGGCATTCAGGACCACGCATAACTGGCCGGATTCCGTAATACTGACCTGAAACGACACTTGATAGATACCAATCGAGAGAAGGCTGAACGTCGACGCAGTGAGCCGGTTAATGTCTAGTCCAAACGTGGGTCCGTTTTGGGGAAATTGAACGTCGGAACCGGGGGCAATCGTGGCCGAATTGTCTCCGGGCATCAGGGCAAAAAAGTCGGCACCACTAAAGATACCAGATGGACCAATGGGGCCCGTAGGTCCAATCGGTCCGGATAAGCCAATAGGGCCAATCGGGCCTGTCAATCCTATGGGTCCAATCGGACCAGTTAATCCAGTTAATCCAATCGGTCCAATGGGCCCAATTGGACCTGTCAATCCAGGCACACCTATCGGGCCTTCTGGTCCAGTTAATCCAATCGGTCCAATAGGTCCAATCGGTCCAGGAGGTCCTGGGGGCCCAGGCGAACCCGACCTCCCCCGAGACCCAGAACGCCCCCGAGACCCAGACCTTCCTCTTGGACCAGGACACCCTTGCGGTCCCGGACACCCTTGCGGGCCAGGGCAACCTTCTGGACCAGGGCACCCTTGCGGACCCGGACAGCCTTGTGGTCCCGGACAACCGTTCGGTCCCGGCGAACCTGAACGCCCCCTAGGACCCGGTGGCCCACCTGGTGAACCCGACCGCCCTCTAGGTCCAGGAGGGCCAGGCGGACCAGGAGGCCCGGGACGACCTCGACCTATTTCTGTATACTGCACTAGGTTATTGTACATATAAAAAGGTCTATATTAGGAATCCTAACGAATATTTTATGGCCACTTTTCGCGATGAGTCAACTTTAGCCGACTACCCATCATCTCCTGTATCGAAGGGTCAAGGTGCGGGCATCGAACCAGATGAACTTCTTTGAAGTCTTTTAATCCCATAAGGGCGGGCATGGTCTCGGTCTCTACAAACGTGCACTCATACAGGGTCAGATACTCTAGTTTCGTCAGTAACTCGTAATCATTATCCAGAAAGTGACACTGAGAGAACGTCACATGGGGAACATGAGCAAACGACTCAAACACCTCGCGGTCCACGTCAATCTCCGAAATAAAGACTTGCTTCAGAGGGAGGTGTTCGTATCCGTGTCCCTTGACGCGCCTCACCCAGTAAAGGTAGAGTTTTTTGAGTCGGGTGAGCTGTCGAATGCCCTCGTCGGTAATGCGCGAATTCGAAACAATCGATAGTTCTTCCAAGTCCAGTCCCATCAAGGCTTGGTCTGTAAGTCGCCTCATCGAAATCAGAGTCAAACGTTTCAGCTTCATCGCACGAAACCCTGACCCGGTAATGTCGTTTGAATGATTCAGGGTCAAGTCCTCCAACTCGGTAAAATGAGACAGCCATTCATCCGTCATCTGAACATTGCCCATGATGGTTAACTTTTTCAATCCAGGCAGGCGAATCCAATTTAAGGAACTGATCATAAAACGGTCGTCGAGATAAGGACAACACAGGCTCATGTCGAGGTCTTTCACATGCGTCAAATAGGGCACGTCATCCATACAGAGTTGGAGACCCGATACGTTGGCTTGGGTTGCCTCTGGAAAACAGGCGTGCCATTTCTGGATCGAACGGATCCTCGTCTGGCTGCCCTTAAAACGTTTCGCATACTCTACCGTGGCTTTGGAGACGATGCGAAATTTCATCAGCGGATGGACCGGCAAATACGAGAAAATCTCGAAGCAAAGTTCAGCGGGAAGGTCCATCTTTTCAAAAGTTAAGATTAAAATACTTATCCCAGGCCCGTCAATTTTAATAATACTGAATCAATTCGTCGACGTCGGTGTCTTCCATATTGACAATCCGATAAGAGGTGACTGAACTGGGTGCCACGAACAACGCCATCGAACGGTCCTTGTTATGACGGATAAAAAGAAAATCGTCTCTTCCTCTCACCATCTCTTCGACGACAAACTCATGGTCTTCGCCTTCCCCCGGGGCTTCGCCCTTGATGTAATGCTTGACATACGAACCCTCGGCAATGGACCCCACAAAGACGCAGCTCTTCGGCAGATGTTCCTTATTTTCTTTGGTCACGAGAACATATTGACCCGTTTCCTTGTCCCATAGTCGGTCATTCACCATAGGATAATACTTTTTTATACCATTCGAAAAAGGAACCTCGGCCAAGGTAGCAGGCCGTTTCAACTGAACACACTTGCGCGTATTGGGGTATTTTTTATGTCCCTTGGACACACGCGGACCCTTGTAACTATAATACGAGTCGAGCACTCGACTACGCATAATCGGGTCGTTCGAGCATGGACTATTACAGGTCAACAAGTTCAGGTCAATGTAGGAAGCACCGTAGGTGCTCGCATGAAAATTCACCAGATACAACAGTTCGGACAACAAAATATCCCCGTCGACAAAGTCGTAGACTCGCTCGTTGGTCGAGCAACAGTGAACGTAACACGGATGCATGTCTCTTTCGGACCGACAGAAAAGCATTTGAAAGTATTCCGACGATATCGTCTCTATCGGCTTATACCCCGCGTGGGTCGTGCGCCGCCCGGCACAGAATTCTCTTGCGTAATCTGTTTTGTATTCGAGTCCCTCGTCCTGAAACGAGTGGAGGCTCAGGTAGACATTGTCCTCCAGCACAACCTTTTCATCCGGTCGATAACATCCATGGGCACGAACCATATAGGTGAACGTGTCTGAACCATAGACGCGTAAATTGTCGGTGACGGAAACCGCGCTGTTGGCACTCGCGTTTGAGCCCTGCTGTTCCGCTGCCATCTATATGAATAATGTATAAATAAAAAGCGTATGATTGTATAGATGGCGAACAACATCAAGTATTTCATTTTAGACCCCTTGTCGGTCATTGTGAAGTTGGCCATACTGAGTAAGAAACCCATCGGAACCAAAATCTGGATCCATGCAAACACGCTGTCTTTTCAGGAGCCGGGATTTTTTCAGTCGATTGCCCGGTCGTATTATCACTCCAACAAGATTGACATTCAATACATGTATAATCCCATTTATCAGGCATGTGAAGGATTTCTCAAGCTGGATACACCCAAATATACCCTTCTTTTCTCGTTTGCCCTCGAAGGGATACGCCGACTGATGGAGACTTACTCGCACTGTTCCATCATCGGACTTTGTCTCAGTTATTATTACTGCATCATTGACCAGTATATGAAGAAGACGGAGAATGGACATTTGTTTTATCGGGACATGATGTCGGTCGTCTATACGGACGACACCGTGCTGAAACTCAAGGAAGCCTGGACCGAGGAGAAACAAAAGATTGTCTTGGAAATGATGTTGTTTTTGTCGAAAGACGACAAGGCCGACGTGAACATTCGGTCGCTCGAAACCATCATGGAGAACAACGACGTCTCCAATCGTGACCTCTTTTTACAACTTTAACTTTAATCTAGGCATACTATACAATGAACACGAATTCAAAAAAGACGCGTAAACGAGCTCCTATGCCCAAGCCCAAGGTGAGGGCGGGCACACAAGCGGTAGCGGGCACACAGGCAGGCACAACAGCAGGTCCAACCAAGAGCCGCGTTCAACCCGCTGTCTCGAGAAAAAACAGAGGACCGAAGCCTGCGCCGAAGCCGGCACAGAAGCCAGTCCCTAGACCAGCACAGAAGCCGGCACAGAAGCCAGTCCCTAGACCCAGGCCAAGACCCAGACCTATTCAAAGGACCACCTATAACCCTCAGGAAAACGCGGCTATACAAGAATGGCTTTCTTTTCAAAGAGAGAAGGAACGGATAGCTAGTGAAGCGAGAGAAGCCGAAGCCAAGGCCGCACGTAACCGTTACCAGGAACAAGTCGATGCCGAATTACGCAACTATACGGCTCGTTCCATGATGAGCTATCGTATCCAGCAGGACCCGAGACAACGAAAGGCCAACGAGGTGATGCGCGAAGAGGACCCTGGACATGTCGATACGATTTACTCGGAAGCCGACCTGAATGACATTGAAGATATGTTTGGACCGTTTACCAATAGCCAACCGGTGGTGAACCCCATGCAGGTTCAAGCCTTACGAGAAATAATCCATCAAAGAAAAGCACAAAACCATCAAAAGAAACGAACTGGAACCCTCAAGTCGCGTAAACACAAGGGGCAGGGCACAGGGGTCTAACGTTTACGGGTTTTACGTTTTCGACGTTTGCGCTTGACTGTGCCACCTATTAAACGTCCTGATAGTGTTCGTTTACCTACTACTCGATTGGTTTCATTTTCTTCGTTACGTGCTTCTTGTATAGTTTCTAATAGTCCATTGGTTCCATTTTCTTCGTTACGTCCTTCTTGTATAGGTTTTAATACTCGATGGGGTCCATTTTCTGGTTTCCGTCTTTTACCGGAAGCTGTTGCTTTTTGGCGTCCTGCGGTTAAAAGTGGATTAGGATAAGTCCCATTGAGTGTTGCGCTTCCAAATAAAAATCGGTGGTCGCAATGCTTATCTGTATAATCTCGACGCATTATATTCATACTGCTAAGTTGTAAAAGGTCATTTGTGGGTTTCGTATCAATCGGCACTCCTGACATAAAACAACTCATAAAATAATCATAGGGTATATAACTGTGTTTAGGTCCTAACTGACTACATTTTCTCCCTTGTGGTGCACGAAATACAAAATTATAAGGTTTTTCCTCATTCGTATTTTTAAAAAAAGCAGGTATATTATCAAAAACACCTCCAGCCAACATGCCATGTGTTTCAAAATAAAAATATATACCGGTTGGGTTTGGTATTGGTACAGCAAAGGGATAAGTATAACCATCACTTGATTGAATTCGTTGCTTTGCTTCCTTTCTTCCAGTATACCCTTCGTCACGGATCTTGCTATTGGTACGACAAAAAACAAAGCAGGCAGGGAGTTCAAAATGTGCGATCTTATGAAGTAATGTTTGCACATCAACCCATTTAGAACCCTTTCCCTCAGTCCACTGGTCACCCTTATTATCTTTTAATTCATCTTCGTAAATATCTATGAAGAATGAACCGTCTTCTTTTGTTTCTGTGGGTATTGGATTAAACCCCTTTACATAAGGTATTTCTATTCTCAACGCAACTTTCCTCCCGCTCGCAGCCCCAGCCATACTTGCCACACTCGCTGCCGCACTCGCCACAGCTGCCATCTATATTACCCGCCTATTTTTGTGTGAGAAATCCATCAAAGAAACTGGAACCCTCAAGGAGCACGGGGGTCTAACGTTTACGGGTTTTACGTTTTCGACGTTTGCGTTTGACGGTTCCACCTATTAAATGTCCTTGGTCAACTGGTGTAGGGTTTTCTTCGATGGATGCTGGACATTTCATCCCTAGGTTTGCTTTTTTAACTTTAGGACCGTTGCTGTTAAATTGTCCGTTAATTGTAGCACTTCTTTTTAAAAATGAAATATCACATTCTTCGTCTGAATAGTCACGAAGCATTATAGTCATACCGTTAAGCTGTAAAAGGTCGTTCGTACGCTTGATACGACTCACTACGCCTGACATAAAACAACTCATCGCGTAATCATAGGGTATATAACCATACTCTGGTCCATGCTGAGTACAATTTTTCCCTGCTGGTGCACGATAATAAAACGTATCTGGGCGTTTATCTATGCGTCTATCTCTCAGTCTATAATATTCAGGCAAAGCGTCAAAATCTATCTGTCTATGTATTCCATGCATTTCAAGATAAAAATATTGTTTACCCTCTACAAAAGGTATAGGGGACTTTGGCTCATAGGGGTCGCCACCCTTACGCTGCCAATAATTAGGGTCCGGTAATAATTTATTGGTACGACAAAAAGTAAGATAAGCGGGTATTTCAAATCTTGCTAATTTACTGAGTATGGTTTGAACATCAACCCATTTTTTTTTTTTTTTACCCGGCAATGGTTTAGTCCATAGCATGCCATGCTTATTTTTCCACTCGCTTTTAAAAACCTCAATTTGACCCCATAAATAGCGGACGGGTTCGCTTCCATGCGCCTGGCGTATATCGATTATAATACTCTCCCCCCTCGCTGCCCTCGCTGCCATCGCTGCCATCTCCGCCCTCTCCGCAGTCAAATTGGTTGACTCCCTCGCTGGCCTCACTGCCATCTCCGCCCTCGAATTGGTTGACTCCATCGCTGCCCTCGCTTCCATCTATATTACCCGCCTATTTTTGTGTGTTAAAATACTTATACAAACGTAATACATCAGATTTAATTATACATGAAGTATATATGACACGAAAAAGGTCTAAGCGAAAGACCAAGAAGGCTAAGCCTAGAATTAGAACGACGCAGGTCCGTCGAAAAACGCAGAGGGGTGGGACAACAAAACTTGCGGAGGTTTTCCCTCATTTAACTAAATTTTTACCCGCAACGAATATGATAAACCTTGCTAAGTCAGACAAACAAGTACTAAAAAAAATAGGTAGAGATTTTGGTAAAGAAATATTATTGTCGTTGTCCGATTATGAAACGTCAGAGACTTACACCAAAGATACAAGTCTCACCTATGATACAGATGATATAGAGAAGATGCTGGAAAATTTGAAAGTTTTTCGTATACCATGTCCTCATATTACATTAACAAACCTTGCTCTCAGCAGAAGTCATATAAAAAACATAGAACATGATTTTAAAAAAAAAATACAACCCATCTTTGAAAGAGTATTAGAAGAAGTAATTCATGATGAATTTAAACAACCCGGGAATATTAATCGTTCTGATTTATACAAATTATATTATCAACTCATGACAGAAGAAGATATCAGACAAATTTACAGAGCCCTCGCGCCTTATTTAAACACAGAAGGTGAACTTTTTTTATCAGAAGACGTGCACAATGAAACATTATACAAAAAATTACATAGTTATCTTTTTAAGATGCTCGCTGGTTATGGGACGAGAATTGAAATGGAAAAGGTTGTGTTAGCCTATGATATCAATGAAGATTCATTAATTAAACTAAACACAATTAAATCTCATACATTAACGGCAGACGCAGCACAGCCAACCGAAGCAAAACCTAAAATTATGTTTGGAGGTTCTATTTCTTTGGCACCTAAAGTTCGTCCATTACCAAACATTTTCTCAGATTTGCGTAATTTATTTATGGCAATGCGGGATATTCTTGGACTGACCAATGCTCATCTTCGTTCGTTATGGGGTGACCTTGAAAATGAATGGCATATCCCAGAAGATATAGGAGACTCACAATTTTGCCATTCAGGTGGAAATATGTTTTTCGCTATGGCTAAGATGTTTGATTATCTTTATCGATTTGATGGAATTACTACTTATGAAGCTGATATATTAGAAAATATACGTAAAGATTTTGATACCTTATTAGGTGCACAAAAAGGTAACTTTTATAATTACCTCCGAGTAATGATGGAGAATGAACATTTTAATAGACTTCTTGTTAAGAATACATTCTCTGTCAGTGACCTAGACTTTGGATTTTTTACTACAAATAAATCGTTTCTTACATATGAAAATAGAAGGAAAGTGAAAGATTTGACTTTTCAGGTTGGCGGAAAATTATTACTGGATTGCGAGAATGGATTCAGTCAGACGGTTGCTCAACAATCTGCGAATATTGCATTAAAAGTCATCTGTCCGGCAAGAGAACCCTATACACATGAATGGCCTGAATTTAAGTTACGAGACAATGGCACACAGATACCAGAAGAACTTAAAAGGATATTATTGTCAGAATTAAATTTGGAGAATTTACATGGTATGAAACTAACGGCGAATGAAATACTAGAACTGATTAATATTTTTTTGGTACGCGTTAAGGTCGGAATCGATGGTCCTAAACTCACCTTACCTGAAGATTTAAAAGGAATTTACTCAGAAAAATTAGATTTTGTCATAGGAAGCCTTGACAGTTTGTTTTATGCCCATAAACAATCACAATTTTCTAAATGTGATTATTATAGTTTGATGACTTTTTTAATCGAATTGTTAACCATTTTATTGAAATCAACCGATGATAAAAGTGATAAAAGAATGGACCGTTTTGAACTCTTTCTTATCTTTGTCTTGATTGAAGCAATTGCGTGTGACTCAGAAGACACAGAAAGTATAATTAGAGTTATATTAGCTGTGTTGGAAGCAGCAAGAACACTAAAAAAATCTATCATGAGCGGTGGTCCTGAACGTGCTGCTGCATATGGAGCAGCAGCAGAACATTTTCGTGTAGCCGCAGCAGTTCCAGCAGCATATACTGCGGCTAGTTCTGCACAAGCGACAGCAGAATTAGCCCGCGAAGCAGCACAAACTGAATTTGGTATAGATTTAAAAGTTACAGACCCGACAATTGATTTAGAAGAGTATAATAATGCTCTAAGAACTATTTCTCAAGAGATTATTGATGCAGCAAATGAGGTTGATGTAGCGGCAAATTCTGCGCGTGTTTCTGCTGTTAGAACAGATGGTTTACTAGCAGCCAATCTAGTTACAGCAAAAACGGAAGCGGCCGCTACTCGTGCTGCGGTTCGTGATATTTCTTCTAAAGTTTCTATTCTTATGGATGTTCTTAGAAAAGTTTCTTCTGATGACAATCCTCTTATTATGGCTATAACTTCTATCGCGATGAGAGATGTAGCCCAACATAAAAGTAAGGGTCCTTCTGGAGCCAGTGCTGCGGGAACACGTGCAAAAACTTCGGCTAAAAGAGAAATTGCACTTGTCGTAAAAACAATAAAGGAACGCGTTTCGGCAGCATCTGCGACTGCGTCTGAAACTGCCGCAAATACAGACCGTGGTGCTCGTGCGGCAGGTTCTCATGCTGCGGCACAATATGCGAGACCGTATGCTATACAATCTATGGGAAATAGTTATACGCATAAACTAAAAGTAACAGAGTATCGTCAAAAAAGACGTGCAAAAGTGATTTCGGATATTAAACTTGAAGGGCTTAGGGCATTAAGTGGTTCTCGTGTATCCCAATTAAGTCGTGGTGCTTCCGCAAGTGGTTATCGTCTATTCCAATCAGGTCGTCGTGTATCCGCACGCAGTTATCCCAAAAAAGTTGTCGAAGATGGAGAAGATATGTTAATTAAAGAAGCCGTTGAAAATGCTAGAAGACTTATTTTAGAGAATGAGGCAGTTGAGATATTGGGACTTCCATACGATAGGAGCGTAAGACACGCAGAAATCGAACACGCATTGGAACATGTGTTACATGTAACAACTGATTATGCGATGTTTTGTGCATACGGCGAAATCAAAGAACGTCCCAAAGACTGTCCCGAGAAGTGTTGGTTTAACTTATTGTTTGGTAATATATTTAAATTTTTAGACCCAACTGCTAAAAACGTAAAAGCAGAAGGATGTAAAGACCCATGTAAAAAAGATGCAATGGAGGATGATGTTAGATTTGACCCTGGTGGAGGTGGAGGCGGAGGCTTTGACCCTGGAAGTGGGGGTGGCTTTGTTCCTGGTAGGGATACACCTATTCCATCAAAAGGTCAGGCTGAAGCATAATCTTTTTCTGTATCCATAAGTAAAAATTGACCCCCACAAAATAAAAACCTTTTGTATAAAAAATGTCGTGCCAAGTATGTTGCGAAACCACCTCTACCAAAATTGCGTGCCCCTGCGGGTTTACCTGTTGCCGAACGTGTATTCGAACCTATTTATGCGGCCAAGTCTCTGACCCACATTGTATGAGCTGCAAGCTGGCATGGGGAATGGATTTTGTCATGTCTGCGATTGGCAAAACCTATACCGCAACGGATTACAAGAAAAGTCGCGAGGTGGTGTATGCTGAGTTTGAGAAGAGCCAGTTGCCGCATACCCAAGACTTGGCACGAGCGTTTGAGAAAAACGAGGCCATTGACCGCAAGATACAGGACCTGACCCAGGAAAAGAAATCCTTCTTTACGTATGGTTGCACGACGTGCCACGGGGCCAATTTCAAAACCATCTGGTGCAAGGGATGTAGCACGAATGACACGTATCGACGAAACGTTCGACTGTTGCCTCGTTACCGAAATGAGATGACGTTTACTTACGAGGAAACCCGCGAGCGTTTCCTGATGCAGTGTCTGAAATGCAAAGGAACCAATCTCAACGAGAACATGACCTGCACCGACTGTCACGAGAATTACTGCAAAGATTGCATGAGGGTTCTGACGGAATGCCTCGCCGATGAGAAATGTCATGTAGAGTTGTGTATGTGCGTCGAATACACCTGCGACATTTGCAAAGGTCATCAATACGATGAACTCATTCGTCAGTATCGTATTGAGAAAAGTGTCACGGCACCCACGCAGAAGAAGGAATTCATTATGCACTGTCAGGTGGAACTGTGCCCAGGATTCCTGTCCACGCAGTATAAATGCGGTCTATGCAGCGTATATACATGCTCAACCTGTTTCCAAGTCAAGGAACAAGACCACGTATGTAAGCCGGACAACGTAGCCACGGCGAAACTGTTGCGCGAAGAAACGAAACCCTGTCCCTCGTGCACGACGCGTATTTACAAGATTGACGGATGCGACCAGATGTGGTGCACGGAGTGTAAAACCGCATTTAGTTGGAAAACGGGGCAAGTGGTCAACGGACGCATTCACAATCCCCATTATTACGAACATTTACGAAATACACAAGGATTCGTCCCGCGAGAAGAAAATCCTTGTGGATTGCCAGGTATAGGTGAAATCCGCCACACCATTCGTCAATTCTCCGCACAGAAGCCGCGGCCACTGGTGGCACTGATTGAAAACAGCGTCTATCAGTATTATCGTTTCCTGGAGGAGATTGACACGCGCCTAGAAGGCCGCAATCCACACGAGGCCTACCTGGTCGAGAACCGCATCAAATACTTACTCAAGCGAGTGGACGAGACCAAGTTTCGACGCAAAGCCTTTATGTATGCTCAGCGGTCAACCCAGTTCAAACGACACAAGGAATTGATGGAAATGCTAAAGGAGGTCTTGCTGTCCATCTTCCATCGTATGTATGCTATTCTGAAAGTGAAGGAAAGCTCCCTCGTGGAAAAATGGGGTCCGATACAACAACTGTTTGTCGAGATTGTCAACGCGTGCATCTACTACAACGACCAACATGCCAAAAATATGTTTACGACCATTCGCGAAGACCACGAAGTCGTTGGGATGGAATTACATACGTGCCATTTATACATTACGAAAGAACCGACTGCGTTTGCGGACTTTAACACCGTGTCTTGGATGGGGACTCAAGAAAAATTCGTCTATCTACGATTTCAAAACATCCGGTAAGCTTGCGACAGCGGTTCGCTTCATTTGGACATCAAACATCATATCATAATATTCCTTTTTTAACCACTTGTCGGGAAACTGGGTCATGCTTTTTCCGCGCTTCAGATGGCCTTTTCCGCGAAAGAGTCGGTCTTCTAATTCTTTCACGAATTGGGGAGGCAGTTCACTCGACGGAAAATAGAGGTCTCCTTTGTAGGTATAACGATTGTAATAGGGATTTTCATAGATCTGTTCTTTCGGCCAACGTTTTTTTGTAATGACTCCGATGCCCACGAGCTCATCTTTCGTGTTGTTCATTTCAAGCACGTAGAGATTGCGAAAGGGATGATGTTCCGCAATCGGAACCATTAGATTGTAAATACACGCGACCTTGTGCGTGGCACGAAACCGCATGTTTTCGCGAAGAGTCTCGTCCGTAAAACGAGTGGTCAAGAACGCCATTTTCTATACATTAATGGGTTATTTTCGTGGTCAATTTTATTCACTATCCTGATAGTGAATAAATAAGCCTTTGGCAATTTTATAGCCTAAGATAGGCCATAAATAAGCCTTTGGCAATTTTATGAATACAAGTATCCATAAATAAGCCTTCGGCAGATAATAAGCCTTCGGCAGATAAACGACATCTAATTATTCTTTAGCTGCTTCAATACTGATATCATCTGTCCCATTTTTCATCCTTTTTTGTATAACGTCGTAACATCTCTTTCTTCCTTTATGATTTACACATGCCCTACTCTTTCGTGTGAGCTTCTTACCCGTGTTAGTATTGGTCTTGGCAGTCTTAACGGCATTCATATTCGCGGCCTTGGTCGTATTCTTGGTCGTATTCTTGGTCGTATTGGGTGCGATAACAGTTGTTCCGGTGTCGCTGATGTCGCTTGTTCCAAGGTCCATGGCAGCAGCCTCCTTTTGTCCCTCACCGGGCTTGATTTTTTCGATGGACGCAATCAGTTCTGTTTTTAATTTATTTAATTCACCTCTGTATTGAGCTTCAGACCGTTTTTTATCCGCCTCGAGTCTCAAAACCTCCCGTTTCGATTCTGCCGTATCCTTACGTTTTGCTTCGGCTATCTCTGCCGATAATTTTTTCATCTCTCGTTTCTGTTGCATTCGACTGGTCTCTACTGCGGCTTTATGATTCGCCTGTATTTCTATCAGTTTATTCGCAATTTCTTTGGATTTCAAGTCTAATTGCATCTTGGCATCAATTTCAACCCTCTTGGTTGCGCCCGTCTGTATCAACCTCTCTTTCTGGAGTTTAGTTCTTTCTTCCTGTTGTTTCATTCTCTCCGTGCTCCGTAGCTTAGACCTTTCTAACATTTTTGCATCACTCGCAACTTTATCCGCATCTCTTCTTTGTTGCTTTTTCTCTGCGGCTAGATTTTTCTCGGCCTGGTCGGGGTCCACGCCCGTTCCATAGACAAAGAGAGACGCGATGGCGGGCGCGTTTTTAGGTGTAGGTGCAAGGATAGGCACATCGGGCATGAGGTCAAACCTTTCGGTGAGCGGTCGGTTGACTCCTGAACTGTATCGCTTGGAAACAACGGGCGTGGCATTATCAAATAGATTGTTTACCGCGTCCATATCGTCCGGCTTGAATGTAAGGGTAGGGGCCTTTTTCAACATCTCCTTGATGATTTTGTCATTCGCGTCCAAGGCGGCAGGTTCTTCTTTCAAATCACTGCTAAGGGCATCAAACTCGGTCTTTTTACTTGCTAAATCCAAAATGGCTGCGTCCAGTTCTTCTATTTTAGAGGTGGAATCAGCAATAACTGCTGCTGCCTTATCTTTTACTTTCGTATCCGTTGAAGCCTTATCGGCCGTAGCCTTATTGACCTTAGCCTTTTCTTCCGCCAATTCTTTCTTAAGACCCTCTAACTTTATATCCAATTCAGAAGTAGGACTTTTTTTACCCAGGAGTTCGCTTCTTTTGTCTGACAATTTTTTCGGGTCACATGCTTGCAACATTTGATAGACCACATACGTCATTTTCTTCGTATCTTTCAACAAGGGATAGAGTTTACCTTTTTCGAACAAGGGGTCTGCCACACGTAAAACCAGTTGGTCTACCATTTTTTTGAATATCTCGATGTCATATTCATGAAGGTCGCGAAATGCGACCGCTTGTTGTTCGATATACTCTACATTCGCATATAGATTCGAAAGGACCTGTAGGACATTTTGTTGGGTCCGAGTGTGTTCCGTGTGCGCCCAATTCATCCGGAGTAGTTCGGCTATTTTTTCACATTCCGACGCCTTTTGAATGGCGATGTTATTCAGGCTTAGATAAGAGTTTTTATCCAACTTGTCCGAAAAGTAACCCGCAACCGATTTCATAGATAGACCTGTCAAGATGACAGGCACAAGGGCTAGACGTGTCAATAGTTCCAGTGGCACCACGATAAGTGAAGCAATGCCTCCTAAGAGGTTGCCTGCTTTTGTTCCTGCATATTTGGCTCCATCGAACGTTTTTGTTCCTGCATATCCGACCGCACCGACGATTGGTGTTCCTACATATTTGGCTCCATCGAGTGTTTTTGTTCCTACATATTTGGCTCCATCGAGTGTTTTTGTTCCTGCATATTTGGCTGCATCGAACGTTTTTGTTCCTGCATATCCGACCGCACCGACGATTGGTGTTCCTACATATCCGACCGCACCGGCGGTTTTTGGGAACATCTTACCAAGCACTTTACCTCTGCTTATATGACTTGTAGGACCTTTGACTAACATCACGCTACCTCCCAACATCTTAGCATCATCCTGTTCTTTTTCTATTTTAGCCGCGGCCTTTTCAAGTCTTTTTTCTTTCGTGTCAAATGGGTTTGTATCCGCAACAAATTTTTCCACTCCAAAATCGACACCAGATTCGTAAGTGGATGAAACGCCAGTCCCCGCACCAGAAATGATTGTTCCAATCCCTTTACCAGCCTCTTTACCAAGGAAAACTGTATTTTCAACGGTCTCTTTTCCAGCTGCCAATAAACCCTTTGAACGCTCCGTCATGGGAATCTTACTTGCCAAACTAGCCGCACCTTTTACTACAGTAGTAGCAAACCCGGTGGATTCTTCCCCGGGTATTGCATAAGCCGTTTCAGGAACAGGTTCTTTTAATTCGGTGCCAAAGAAGGAGAATTTGGGTTTTGTTTCCATTTCAGGTTTCTCAAATGTCGTTCCGTTAGTAAAATCCTCCGTATCATAGTAGTAGGCTTTTTGTCGACTGAAGAAAGCCGGGTCTTCCACAAAGACAAACCCGTGACCGTTTAGATAGGCCGTATTTACAAACTTATTCTCCAAAGCAATCTTATTGAGGTCGAACATTTTTTTTGCGTAGTTGAATTCATAACTGTTATAGAGTCTCACAAACCGATAAGTTTTTGAATCCGATTCAGGCACCGATTTGAGACCCGACGGATAGAACGAAACGAGGGGTTGACTACGAATGGTTTCTTTGAGGCATTCTTTGAAGTTCGACAATCGTTTATTTGTAATATCTTTCTTTGTATACAAAAAGAGGTCAATCTTGGAATTTTCTTTATGACCAATGTCCTTCTGTAATTGTTTCATGAGGACATAAAGAGGGTACATGAAGAAGTGTAATTTTGCACAGAAAAGGGAAAACTCTAGAGTTGGTGTTGCGCCTCCGGCCATACGTCCACCCTTCACATCGGCCTTGGATTCAGCCGTCACAACGGTCTTCTCTTCAGCCTTGGCGTCAGCCACCGCACCGGCCTTCGCCTCAGCCGTCGCATCGGGAGCCGCTTCACCCTTCACATCGGCCTCCTCTTCATCCGCTTCACCCTCCTCTTCAGTCGCTTCACCCTTCGATTCTGCTACAGGATTCTTGGGGTTCTGGATATATGCTTCCAATTTCTCAAAAGTGATGTTGTCACCCCCTTTCAACAAGACGTTTTTCAACAATTCATACAATACCTCTATTGTAAGTTTGGTCACATCAGTATTCTTTATCGTGTTGTAGAATGTTTCCAAAGGGTCTTGAATCATGGGCTGATAGAGATGATGGATAGATTGTTCGTAAACATACCCATCGGATGGTCCATTCGAATTCTCTATGGTTGCCTCAGGTGCTCCAAATTCTCCTTTTGGGTCAATTTTGACAATAGCAGGTGTCACCGAAGGGACAACAGGAATAGGGGGCTTCTCCAAAGCCGCAGCAGGAACAAGGGTGTTCTTCGAATTTGTCCCAGCGAGATTTGACGCCGAAGCCGCACCAGGAACAAGTGGGTTCTCCGTTGTTGAAACAGGAGCAGGAGTTGTCACCGGAGGCACAAGACTCGTATTATTTTCACCCGAAGTCGCACCAGGGGGTTTTGGTTCCCCGATATTTTCTTTCTGTTTCTGCTCATATATTTCTTTCAGGTCTTCTTCTATGTATTCTGGGTTATCATCCTCAATCACAGTATCACGCGATTTGTTTAGTTTAGCTTGTCCACCCGGTTTATTTGAAGGTAATCTTTTTAGTTCTTCTAGTTTAATCTGTTGGTTGGCCGTTGTCGGTTCGCCCTTTACATAATATTTTATAGGGTTTGCTGTATCTGGTTCTAGTTTACCATCTTGACCAATCTTTTGTTTGGGTTGAGTTTTTTCTGCAAGAATAGTTGCACCTTTATGAGTACCTTCCCTTATTGCCGTCCCGGCTTTGTCAGCAACACCCTTTAGTTTAGTCCCAAGTCCTTTTAAAAACGCCCCCCCCTTCATTACCCCCATCGCCGTTTTCAGTTCTCCCAGATACACAGAAAACTTCTCCACAAAACCATTAATCAGAACCATCGAGTCTTCTGGGGTTCCCTTTGCGTCTGAAAAAGAATTGATTTGTTTATACAAAAGATTCAACACTCCCAGGATTTGTTCAAGTGACCCAACATTGGTCGCCCGATTGAGATAACAAAACACATAAGTCGTGAGGACTAGAGTTGCCTTGGACGCTTCCTTTTTCTTCTCATTTTCCTCCGTTATTTTCTTTAGGACATCAGGCTTTGTGTCAACCTCTTTATTCAACTTCTTTACCTCTTCATCCATTTCTTGCATCCCCTTTATCCGCGCCGCTTCCGTGCCAAACCATCCACTCATTTTCTCAAACCCCAGAAACTCTTTCATGTTAAAAGGAATGTCATTGTAATAGTCATACTTCATCTTAATCATTTGAAGCGTGCTCTTGATATTCTCCTCGGAGACCAAGATTTCACTATCAGACGTCACCGCTTTGGTAATCATGCTCTTTTTGTTTTCGAGCGCGCTCTTGTACATCTGAAGTTGGTCATAATACGATTTGAACGGATTGATATTTGAACGTATGCCCACGAGAGAGCTGGAAAACATTTCTTTCGAAATAGGTTGTATCCACTTCATCCATTTGTCAAGGATCATGGAGACTTCTTCTGGTTTTTTCATCAGGATAAAACTCCCTTTCAAGGTATAGCCTGACATATGGGTTGTCGACACCACATAGGGTGGATAGCAGGTTCCATCGAAAAAGGCCTTGTAATCCGTCTGGGGCTGGTTTTTTGCATATTTTTCGGTTTGGATAGACCCGTATTCTAAACCATTCACCAAAGAGGGTAACCCTTTACAAATAGGAGGGTTAACACGTAATGGCTTGCCACCCTTTTGCATAGTTCGAGCCTTAGGCATAGGCTTGTCCTTGCCTTTTTGCGTGCGATGCCTTCGTCTTACTCGACGTTTACGGGTCATATAGTACCGAAATACTTTTTTTCCATTCATAAAACTCTTCTACACAGGGTAAATAGTGAAAGGTCTGTTTTTCATAATAATTCATCCTTATGGTAAAAGACTTGAGTATCTTTTGAACCATCGGGTCTTTCATCATTTCGTAGGCTTCCACAGGTAAAACGTAAACGTCGCGTCCTCCCGCTCCATAGGTTCCGTCTAGGTCCAAAAAAGGAAACGGCTTGCTCTTGTGGAGCAACAATACTTTCGGGATACCATGATACGGCCCCGGTTCGTCCATTTCTATCCCATGGATGGTGCCCGCCTTGAATGTCGTGAGCAGGGGGAATCCTTTTGTAGGATTTGGCACCACGCGACCTTTGGGCACGGTCGATAATTTGACACAGGTCAACGGCTTTCGAATGAGACGATGACTTGCTTGTAATAATCCCGCATTCTGGGTGGGTATACACGGTGGATTGGTCACAGTAAACGGAATGTATCCTTGGTCGTAGAGTAAAAACCCAGAAGTCAAGGAAACCTTTTGCACAAGGACCAAGGATACCGGGGTTTGACATTTATAACCAAACATCTTATTGCTTTCAACACAGTTGTAACAGCGGACGGAAATGAGTCGATGTCGCATAAACAGGTCATGAATCCCTTCCTTGTCGGGCTTCAGCCACATGCACGGCAAGACCATGGCCAGAAAGCCACCTTCCACCAAATGTTCGAAACAACGCTTCACCATTTTTGGCCAAATCGTCACTTGGTTACATTTCGTCGGCGTGGGAGACGAGTGTGGACCCGTTGTCTCGATGCGAAAGGGAGGGTTCCCTAGGATGAGGTCATATTCGGCGAGGGGCTGGTCAAAGAAATCGCCCTTGAATATCGTGGAAGGCAAGGGTCCAACGGGCGAAATCTCGCATCCCGAATAGGAACAGGGTAAGGGGTAAGCCGCGTGAAAGCGCATGTCGCCTACACCGGGTTCATACACACGCATCCCTGCGCGAAGAAAAGGAGACAACTGTGTATAGAGTTCTTCCACCAATACGGGTGGGGTAAACACTCGTCCTAAGGTATCGCTTTCCATATAAAAGGGAAGGTGATACTATTTGTCAACTTTATACGAGGTTTAAAATACTTACCCTTAGGCGTTAATCAACATCAGAAGGTAGACCAGAACTCCGTAGACCACCGAGTGGAGCACGAGGGCGCTGGTGCCTTTCGTCTTAAAGATGGCACCCGTAATGGCGTACACCTGGGGCGACGCAATGATGAAAAAGAGGAGGGCAGATTGCACGCTGTAGAGAATACGAGGGTCCATGTATATATAGCTTCTATATATTTTATTTTAGGTGTCCATTTTTTCGATATGAAAAGAAACGAACACAAGCGGATTTGTCCATTTGTAACTGCCTTCCCGAATATGGACATATTGGGACGTTTGTAGTCCATTCACCTTTTGAAGCGTATTTCCGTAAACGCTCAGATTCGACCCCAGGTTCAACGTATGAAGCGTCAACGTTTGATTTTTCAAAAACGGCCTAAACCAATCCGGGTTGGTCTTTTTTCCCATGACCCAGTGAACGGACGGGTCTGCTCCAAAATTTCGTTCAACCCCGTTGAGGACGAGGACGTTCATCTATATATAGTATGTTACTTTTTAGATGTTATCTTGGATTGCAACAACTTGTGTTCTAGCAAGTGAACATCCTGAATCAATGTTTCAATGACTTTCTCTAAATGTTGAATGTGTTTGGCGCTGGTTTCTACGTATTCTCTCATGTTGGAATACGTATAAACAGGAGATTGATAAGGAACAGACTTGACTTTGCCAAAATAAGTCTCCATAAATAAACCCACGGAAATAAATGTGTCAAAAAAATAAAGGGCTATATCTAAATGGGAGCAGGATGGAGCAATGGCGACCTCAGTGGGTATTTGAGTAAAGTCGAAACCAGTGGAAACGCAAATTTGTTAGAAGTGGGAGACAAGGGAGTTTTGAAATCCTATGAATTGAATGGGGATGGAACATGCAAACCTTTACCCGGTTCCATTCGACCTTCCTCCAAGATAACAGACGTGACCCAAAAAAGAGTCTATGTCTCCACGCCTGGAGACACGCGTAATCTTCGATTGTATGCCGACAAGGATTGCGAGACACGTGCCAACGAGGAAACGTATATGAAAAAAACAAAAATAAACAATCAAAATATTCTTTATTTTCCGGTCACACCTCAACAAAATGCCACCCATTACAAAATCAACGATACCGTTCCCAATGAACCGCCTTTACCCTTTTTTTTGTTGTCTCCGAAAGAAAATGCCACGAGACGGTTTGCGGCGGACAAGGCAATCCATGAATGTGTTCCTATTCCGAACATCAACTCGGTCGAGAACTATAACGCCACCATGAAAAAAGGGGTTAGCACGACGACCGCCTATCAACGCGACTTGTCAAACATGACACTCTATACAGACAAGGACTGCACCAATATCTATATACAAACAGAGGAACCCCTTGATTATGAGCATGATTCGTATTATCCGTATAGCACGACACTGAACCCCTACACTGAAATCAAGGGCTACGGCGGACGCATCATGCCAAACACCAACGCACGCTATTATAGAGTCAAGGACGAGAAATGGAACGTCACGAAAGACATTGACCCCGTGTTATTCGAGAAAGCGACCAAGTCCATACAGGAAAGAGAGACGGCTAAACGTGAAAAAGAAGAACGTGAACAAAGAGACGCACTGGCAAAATACTACGCCAACGAACAACTCAGTCAAAAGGCGGCCAGTGACAAAAGAAAATAAAAGGTTTAAAAGAACTTATCCACGCTCTCGGGCATTTCCGAAATCTGGGTATGGTAAAAGGCCTCAATCTCTTTCATATACGGAACGTCTTCTTTGGTCACCAACAAGATGGAGACCCCCTTTCGCCCAAATCTACCCGAACGTCCAATACGGTGGATATAATTCTCGCGGTTCGTAGGAAGGTCGACATTAATCACCAGTGAAATCTGCTGAATGTCGATGCCTCGCGCGAGCAAGTCCGTGGTAATCAACACCCTCGTTTTACCGGAACGGAACTCATTCAATATACTGTGTCGCTCGTCCTGGGTTAATTCGCTATGGATACACGAGACGTTAAAATCCTTGGCCGTCATCTTTTCCTTGAGCCATTCCACCTTTCGTCTCGTATTGCAATAAATAATCGACTGATTGATGGGCAACGTCTCATACAAGTCACAAAGCGTATCCCACTTCCATTCTTCTTCCAAGGCAATGTAAAATTGTCGAATCCCCTCCAACGTGAGCTGTTCTTTTTGAACCAACAGTTGGAGAGGATTTTTCATGAAACGCTGGGTCAACTCGAGCACTTCCGAGGGAATGGTCGCGGAAAAAAGACACACCTGGCACGGGGGCAACGTATTGAAAATTTCCTGAATTTGACTCTTGAAACCTCTCGACAGCATTTCATCCGCTTCGTCAAGGACAAGCGTGCCAATCGTCTGGACCGGTAACGCGCGACGACTAATCATGTCATACACTCGACCCGGCGTGCCAATCACGATTTGAACCCCCCGGTTCATACGCGAGACATCTTCGCGCACAGATTGCCCGCCGATACAGTTGCATACCGTGTAGCCCGTATAGAGGTTGAGTGCCGAAACCACCTGGAACGTTTGGACGGCCAGTTCACGCGTCGGAGACAACAACAACGCTTGAGTGGTCACAATCGTCGGGTCCAGTCGCTGAAGGACCGAAATGGTAAAGGTGGCCGTTTTTCCGGTCCCCGACTGCGCTTGGGCAATCAGGTCTTGCCCCGTTAAAAAAGGCACAATGGCGCGCTGTTGAATGATGCTTGGCTGCTCATATCCATAGGCATAAATCGCCCTCAATAAAGGTTCCTTTAAATTCATACTGTCAAACGTGGTATATTCCATACAAAGGATACACCGAACTGTTTAAATCTTTTTTAAACCTAACTATGTTGCCATGGTATTTACCCAGAAATCATCACGCTGCGCAGGTGTAAATAGTCCCAAGACCACATTGATTTGAGTGTCCACGTCTTTTTTACCGAGCTTTCGCACAAAGACCTCAACCGCGTCTACGGTAACCATGCCATACCTCCGCAGAAACAACTGATAAAACAGGTCCGAGTATCCAAACATGGTGGCTTTGTGTTGGTTGGCATAATAAAAGAAATCATTCAGGAGCCATCGTTTGTCTTCCGGCACGGACATGTGTAACTGAACAATCCAAAACTCGTGATATTTACGGAGTAGTTCCTTTTTGGACTCTACAAAGCTTTCAATGTCTTCGAGCAGGGCCGGCGATTGTGTGCGATAGGTATACGATAGAATACGACGTTGAAGGTCTTGAGGGAATCGTGCGATAAGCGAGAGGTCCATGTATGTAAAGAGTATTCTTCCTTAAAAAAATGAATTCAAAACAATCCCTTGAATCAATGTAACATGAAGGCTCCTGAAACAGAAACCGAAATTGGTGTAGACGAGGCGGGACGTGGACCGTTGTTTGGTCGTGTCTATTGCGCGGCGGTCATCTTGCCTCTAACCATGGACTTTTCCTTTATCAAGGACAGCAAGAAGTTCACGAGCAAAAAGAAGATTCGCGAGGCGGCCGAAAAGATTAAGCAACAGGCACTGGCTTGGTCCGTTGCCTTTTCCGACGAGAAGACCATCGATGACATCAACATTCTGCAAGCCACGATGAAGGCCATGCATACCTGTATTTTGGACATTTTGCCAGAGAAAGGAACCCTCTTGGTTGACGGGAATTATTTCAAACCCATTACTCGAATTCTAAACGAAGAATGGCACACGGTCCCGTATACCTGTGTCGAAAAAGGAGATTCGACCTATTATTCGATTGCGGCCGCGTCCATCCTGGCCAAGGTTGCCCGCGATGATTATATCTTGGACTTGTGCCAACAACACCCCTATTTGGTCGAGCGTTACGGCCTGGACAAGAACAAGGGTTACGGCGCCAAGAAACACATGGACGGGATACGCGAACATGGGATTACGGAATGGCACCGGAAGTCCTATAAGCCTTGTAATACTTTTTAGGCACTTTTTAGAAAAAAGTGCACAAAAACATAAGATTTGGAAAGGATTTGAGGAAGGTTTGTAATGATTAAAATACCGCAAAAATGATGCACATTCAATCCTAATTTTTGCGTATAATCCTATCTAATTTTTGCGTCAAAACATAACGAATTCTTGTTTATTCTTCATCTAACCCTATGTTTTTGCGTTCTTTTTTTTAAAAAGAACAAAAATTGATTACTCGTTTTTGCGGTCTTTTTTTTAAAAAGACCATGACGAATATTGTCCGCACGTGCCGCCCAGAGAAACCAGGAGTTGGACTCACGCGTCAGTCCCGTTGTCCTGAACGAACGCATGCCTATTACATGATAGCCGCTCGCGAACGCGACTACCTGTGGTTTAACTGGCAACTGAGAGAGACTCTCTTTCACATCAAGAACTATCGCAATCAGCGAAAACAGTGGATACAAATGATACAGAAGCAAATGTGGAAAAAGGTTCGCATCTATTACCCGGGTGTTGCGTCTCACATTCTATCCTATCTAGACTACAACGGGTTGCCGAAGCGAACGAAGGACTCCATGCCACCACCGCCCATGAGCTGGTTTGACAATCTGGATTACGCGAGCCTTGACATTTCACGGGTCTGTCGCAACATGGGCCATCGCCTGGTCATGATGGGATATCCTGTCGAACACGAAGAGATTGAGGAAATGGATGTCTATCTGGACTATTACAGCTCCTCTATAAACTTACCGGTAAACATGGCCTACTTTCGCGCTCTCTATCGCACACTCGAGGAGAAACAAGTGAGGGACCCGTGGCGCATCCTCTATTCCCGCATGATGGTCGAGGGCCGTGGCGGCTTGCCCCATGACTATCAGGAAGGACACTTGCAGAGGAATTACCTGACACAACGTTCCGACCACTACTTCCGTCTGTGGACCCAACGAAACAAGTTGACAGATGACACTTTAGTCTTGGTCACGTCTTGGTTTGCGCGAATGAAACGTCCGTCATTTCGGGGACCGATGCGAACCCGCTGGATGAATTTGGAATAAGGATTTAGAATGATTTTTTCATAAGGGTTATATGGATATCTTGTATAATACCTCACGCGCGACGGGACGGACCAAGGTATGGAGTGTAGAAGTTCATGGCGACACGGTGACGGTGAAACACGGCGCCTTGGATGGGAAACAGGTGATTCATGAGACGGTATGCAAGGCCAAGAAAACCAAAGACGCGCATCAGGTCGCACTGGACCATGCGCAGAGCCTGTGGGACAAGAAACGAAAGGTCGGATATGATACCACTCAGGGAGCTCTAAGGCAGGGGTTTTTCCCCATGTTGGCCCAAGAATACACGCCAGGCCAAACGGTCGAGATGCCTTGTCTCGTCCAACCGAAGCTAGACGGGATTCGATGTCTAGTCTACAAAGGACCCGAGGGGCTCGTCTTTCAATCCAGGAACCAAACCCACTTTCAGGACTTTCCGCCTATTACGCAGGCCCTGGCCCGGGTCTTCGAGACAAATCCCGACCTGGTCTTGGACGGGGAACTCTATCATCACGATATGGATTTCCAGACGATTACCAGTCTTGTGCGACGAAAGGGACATGCCGACCTTGCCAAGCTGGAATACCATGTGTATGATTGTATCCACGCGGACACGTATCAAGAACGTTATGCCTTTTTGAAATCCCTCAAGCTCGCCTTGCCCGTGGTCGTGGTCAAGGCATCGCCCATCACCAGGGCAGCACAAATCGAGACACAGCTCACGCACTACATAGAAGAGGGTTACGAGGGAATTATGTTACGTAATCCCGGTGCCCTTTATCAGGAACAAATCCGTAGCAAGGACCTGTTAAAATACAAACTCTTCAAGGAACAAGAATACAAGGTCATCGGACACATGGAAGGAAAGGGTGGCATCCCTGTCTTTGTGTGCGAGACAAATGGGAAGACTTTTCAAGTGATGATGAAATCAACGATGGAAGATAAAAAGAATAGCATGGAACACGTCACGTCTTTTTATCATCAATGGCTTACGGTCAAATACCAGGAACTTTCGAAAGACGGCATTCCTCGGTTTCCGGTGGGGATAGGGTTTCGGGACGGGACCTAGATTTAGATTTCAAGAATAGTTTTTCCATTTTAGGGCTTCTCATTCCATCCCAAATGTGCGAATCCAAGAGAGTGAGTTCAAAATAGTCTACCAGTGCCATGAGTCTAGGTTGATAGAGGTATATTTGTTCTATTTCTTTTTTGGACAAGGTGGTCAAATCCTGATAGATTTGTTTTTTTCGAGAGAGATGAGCCTTGGACCGCATGTGGCTCGCGCTGTGTGATTGGTCGCATATCACGCAATACATGGTTTAACCTATAAAGTAGGTAACCTATTTTTATATGTTAAAAGGTCTTCGTTTAACGTGGACTTAGAAGGTCTTCCTAACAGGCGGACCTAAAAGGTCTTGTTTTCGCATTCATGACAGCTTTCTTCTCGGTAGGACTGTAATAGCGTTAATAGAATCAGCAGAAACACAATAAAGAATATCAACAGAGAGGTTCGCATTACACTAAATCAATATAATTCTTAGGATACTAAAAATTGACATAGAATTATCTTGACAACTGTAGTCAGCATGCTTCAAGACACAGGCAAGTTTCGAACAAACGGAAAGGACCAGTTCTATACACAGGAAGCCGTCGCAAAAACGTGTATTGACCGTGTTCTAGGGTTGTTGCCTTATGTCTCGGAGTATCTATGGGTCGAGCCCTCGGCAGGCAATGGGTCGTTCCTGAACCAGCTGCCCTTTCAAAAAATAGGGCTCGACATAGACCCGAAATCGGACACGATTGTCAAACAGGATTATTTGACATGGGTGCCTCCCTCTCAAGCCTGTATCGTGTTTGGAAATCCTCCCTTTGGAAAGCAATCTTCCTTGGCAAAAGCATTCATTTCAAAAAGTTGTGGGTTTGCCAACGTGATTGCGTTTATCCTTCCCAAGTCCTTCACGAAGCCCAGTATGTATAAAGCCTTTCACATGAATTTTCATCGAATTCATTCGGAAGAACTGGCGAAGGATTCCTTTGTGCTCAATGGGTTACCCTACGATGTTCCGTGCATCTTCCAGGTGTGGCAGAAAAAGGACATCGATAGACCGTTGGAAGAAAAGATACTTCCGTTGGGTTTTCAATACGTAAAAGAAGACTTCCATATTGCCTTGAGACGAGTGGGCGGAAATGCGGGAAAATGCTATAAACCGGGGGCCCATTTTAATGTTCAGTGTCATTACTTTATTCGATTTGACTCGGACCTATACCTAGATAGAATGATTGAAAAAATTAATCATCATATCTTTCCGAGTAATACCGTAGGTCCGCGAAGCCTTTCCAAGGCGGAAGTGAATGTCGTTTTGAATGAAATTATACTTTCGACCCAGCCTTCGGCTTTAGGACCCGAGGCGACGAAACCAACTGAGGAGTGATGCTTCCACCGCGAAATTGGTGAGTGCCTTTTGCAATGACTCGTTCTGGATGGGCTTCGACGAATTGTTGAAAACAACGGAGGGAGCATTGAAGCCGACTCTGTGTGCTATTACATTTAATGTTCAGACACATGGCCCCGCTTAACTGCTGTAGAGCATCTTTCAACTCATACAGGTGACCATGTTCCGTTTTCGTGGGCTTCCTGTTCGAGGGAACCTTTTTCACGAGGGACACAAGGCATTCAATCTGCGTGCGTGTCAGGCTACCAAACAGCAACTGAGCAGAATTTGTCAAGTCTATTTCCGTAATGGAAAGGATATTTTTTGTATTCCCCTTTTGCTTGTAGTGAATGACCACCATATGAATGGGCTTTCCACTACTCACAAGGTCAAATTGTCGCAAACAGTCTGCCATACAAACGGTATTGCTACCGGTGGTTTTGATAGAAAGGTCGCACTGGTCGAGGCGATTGTATTCTGCCGGTAAATCGATATCGCTAGTATAGGGTATCGTATCCGTTTCTTCTCTTGTTGCCAGATAAGTGTGAAGCATGAGTTCATCTTGCCAAATGAGACCATGCAATTGAACTTCTTTTCTGGACGTTTTGTTTTCTCTAGAACTCATCTTTCTATTTCTATTCCTATTTAATGAATTCTATTTATTCAATTTTATTCAGGTCCGTGGTCCACCAGGGAACCCGCCCTCGAAACCGCGGCCGAGGTGGGAGTGAAGGTTGTTGTGGATGTCCGGGCGGTGATGACCCCAATTGTCATGGTAGCGAAGACCCACGTTCTCGGCACGGTAGTCGTTGAGGTTGTCGCGGATACGGTCCGTGTTCAGGTTAGACAGTTTGTCGTAGGTGTGGTGCAGCTGGCACGAAAGTGCGTCCTTCTGGCGAAGGGCCTCGATTTGAATCGCCGCCGTGTTGTCCGCCGCATTCTTGAGGATTTCGCCCTTGGACATGAGAATGTCCCGTGACAGAAGAGCCATGTCACGCGCCGACAGGGCAGCATTCTCGGCCGCCTGGCGCTCCAGGTCGCTCTTCATCTTGCCCATGTCCGTCAGGACCAGGCTGCCCTGAAGCTGAGCCTTGAACGCAGCCTCGGCAATCTTGAGCTCCGTATCCTTGGACGCGACCGCCGCATCTTTGGCGTGGGTATAAATCTGCGACGAAAGCTGACCTAACATACTCCTGTTTTCACTGGACTGGTGGTTGACCAGGTCGCGAACCAGTCCCGATGAACGTAAGGTCTCACTGACGGCTGCGGACCCCACCTTTTCCGTCGCAAGAGAGTTTTGGGTTCCGTTGCGCTCCACCGAAGAAATGGTGTCCTTGGCCAGGTTGTAGCTGTTCAGGTTGATGTCCGTATGTGCTCTCTCAATCGCATTATACAGGTCGGCTTTGTTGTTGGCAATGGCGAGGCTTGCAGCCGTTCCGTTACGCTCGACTGCGTTCTGGAGCTGGTCGGTCCCTCGGCGATTGTCCCCCAGCAGGAACTCGCTGTTACGACGGCCCTCGGTCTGGATCTGGTCGGTCCCTCGGCGGGTGTCATTGATCATAAACTCGTTGTTACGGCGTCCATCGTTCAGGATTTGGTCCGTGCCTCGGCGACCGTCACTCAACAAAAACTCGCTGTTCCGACGTCCATCGTTCATGAGCTGGTCGGTAGCCCGGCGAGCATCTCCCATCATGAATTCGGTGTTACGACGTCCATCGGTCAGGTTAAAGTCGCCTGACCGCAACACGTTGTCCTTGAGGTCTTTGAATCCCATCTGAGACAAGTCCTGGGACTGGATGGTTTGTCTCTCGAGCGCACTCGAAAGGTAATCGGTACTACGGTTCAACAAACCGGCCGTTTGGCCCTGTAGTCCCACGCCTGATTGGATGATATTGGCTGACTGTGCGGCAATACCATTCATTAAGTTTCGGTCCAAATACGACACTTCAGACCGGATGTTCGAGTCTACATCTTTGATAGCACTTATCACTGTCGGGTCCGCCATTATAGAGAATATCTATACAATAACTCTTACAAAAAATTAAAGAAAATAAGGTTACATGAAGGTCATACTCTTACGGCGTGGCTGCTTGGATGTATTCGACAATTGAATCGAGGTGTATCCAGGTATCTTGAAGGTCTTCTTTGACATTTCAACCGTTTCTGTTTCTGTTT
>Ga0255098_1000030_pt1 | contig 52321 bp, 58 predicted proteins | sample Colum_Atlam_RepC_2_FD_188440 | JGI IMG/M metagenome (GOLD analysis project Ga0255098, IMG submission 188440) | Freshwater microbial communities from Columbia River, Oregon, United States - Colum_Atlam_RepC_8d | ecosystem: Environmental > Aquatic > Freshwater > River | place: USA: Oregon... | reverse complement strand
GGATTTATTGTTTTTATTAGTGTTCGTTTATTTTTTCTAAGGTTGTATCTAAAACACGAGTTACTTTTTCTAATGCTTCAAAGAATGCTTTTTCAACGGTGTCGCCATGAGCAGTTACAGCAACAGGTTGTTTTTTCTCTACTCGAGCTTCAATAACGACTTTTTTGTCGTTTGGACTTGATTTACTTGCATTTTCATCAGTAACATGAACTTCTATTCGTGTTACAATTTCGTCAAATCGTGCTAATTCGTTATTAATTTCGTTGGTAAAGTATTCTGTAAAACGGCTTCCGCCTTCAATGTTTTTGTCGGTGTGAATTTGAACTAACATAATTATAAGGGTTAAAATTAATATTACTTAAAGTTACGAATATTCTTTCGGTTTTCAAAATTAGAATTTAATTTTAACTCTTTTAAAACATTAAAGTAATCGAAAAAAATACCAATTATTAAATACTTACATTACTTTTTTATCGTTTAAGCTTTTTGTATTCTCTAATTAATGTTTTAAGCTGTCGGTTAGAAGTTATATCAATCACTTTGTTAGATAAAAAATGACCATATTTGAATTCTACTATGTATTTTGAAGAAGTTAACGCTGTAGAAATTTCATCAAGTTCATTTCTTAACGATTGTTTTTCATCTTCTATTTTCTGTAAGAGTTCAAATTTATCCTTTAAATCTCTTCTGAAAGTTGTTGTGCTAAATGGAATAGAATGAAGAATTTGCATTTGCTTCTTCGATTTTAAATCCAAGGTATCTATAATTTTTGGTACTATATTTTCAATTTCTTTTCTTGATAATGAATTTAAAGTATTGGGAAGAAAAGATTTTTGTTTTACAATTTCTTTTTTAGGAGCTGTTTTTATAGCTTTTTCGGGAAATTGGGTATTCATATAGCCGCTTCCAAAACACTTTTTACACTTTGGATCTAACCCTTCGCACGAACAAATTTGTACTGACATAAATTGTTGCTTTTATATTTTTGAATCGGTATTAATTAGGTTTTATAGTAACCTTTTAGACCCAGTTTCAAATGGATTGTAAAGATACATAAAGCAAATGAAATTTAGTATGAATTGAACAATCAATACATAATACCTCGCTTCATTTAAAATTATGATAATTACTGTTCCACATATTCCAAAATATCACCAGGTTGACAATTTAATGCTTTGCAAATTACTTCAAGTGTACTAAAACGAATAGCTTTCGCTTTTCCCGTTTTTAAAATGGATAAATTGGCTAAGGAAATATCTACTTTTTCCGAAAGTTCATTGAGCGACATTTTTCGTTTGGCCATCATTACATCTAAGTTTACTACTATTGCCATGACATTATACGGTTAAGTCGTTTTCGTTTTGAATATCAATTCCTTTTTTAAAGATAATCGCGATAATATAGATAACACCTCCCATTAAAATAAAAGCTCCGCTGTCTGCCCAAAATTGGTTTAAGTTATCGGGAACAAAACCGTGATGCATTAAACTTTTAACTATTTGTCGGGCAACATGACTTAATACTCCAATCGATAGTGTGAAATAACTAATAAGTAAAATTTGTTTTGACACAAAAGTATTGAACGGTTTGGACAAATTCATTTTGTGCATTAGATGAATTACAGCATAAAAAAGAACCGCTTTTAAAATGGAAATGATAAGTATAAAGCTATAAACACCATAAAAAGCTAATTTACTCTTGTTATACATAGCCATTAGGTCTAATTTTTGATACAGATTTTGAATAATTTCGGGTCTATAAAAACTAAAAAAGAAATTTACTATTAAAGCTCCTGCTTCAATGGATAGGCCCACAAAAATAAGCCAAGCTATAACATATAAGCCCCAAAATACGAAGTTGTTTGTTTTTGACATAACTACAAATTTTAAAAATACATTACAAATTTCAATAAAAATTTATTGATAAACAATAAAAATTTAGTTTTTTTAAATAAAATTTTAGAAAATGATTGTGTTTACTGGCTTTTGGGGAATAAAAAACTCCCAAAAATACTTTGGGAGTTTTCGAAAGTTATGAAAATAATTATTATTTTTTTTTACTACCGCTAATTATTCTTGAAACTATTCCTTTTTCTGAGGTACATTCTGCAAGTAGAACCCCACCAAAATGCAATACCATAAATCCAAGTAAATAGTATAACGAAAGTACGTGTATTTCTTCCATTGGGTCTTTTAGGTTTTTAGGGCCAAATTCAATAAGCAATCCTGTTACTAATGAAATCGCACTACAAACATAAAACACAAGATAAACCCAAAATTGAAATTTGGTTTTCGAGTCTAATTCAGCTTTAAAAGGAGAAGAAAATTTCATTTCTCCAAAAAATGGTACAGCCAAACGAATGCAATACAAACCTGTTAACACATAACCAAAATAGATATGCCAATTCCACATCGGTTTTCTAATTTTTTTAGCCAACAAAATGGCATCGTCTTGCGATAAAGAAGCATGTCCATTATCCACTAAAAAATCCTGAATTATTCCAGCCACATGATTTTTTTCCATCCATGTCTTGCGTAAAAAAATAGTCAGCAACAACAAGATAAACGTAATGGCAATTAGCCAGTGTAAAATTCTGTATACTTTTGAATAGTTTCGAGTTTCCATGATATTGTTATTAAGTTACTCAAATGTAAGCATAAGTTTCCATGAAATTAATTCTGATTTTTAAATCTTGCTTAATTTTTCATTCTTTAATTTAAATAATCTCAAATATCTAGGCTTAAAAAGCTGTTTATGTAGCGTGACAATTTAGTCATACGATTATTTATAATCCAATTTAATTATTCCATTAAAGTAATTATCTTTGATAAAAATATAAAACTCCTAAAATGAAATCTAAGATTCTATTTGTTGCATTGCTTCTTTTTCAAACTATTGCTGTTGTAGCACAAGACATGGCTTCTTTAAAGACAGAAGCGTTAAAGTCTTATAAGGCGAGTGTCACCATGAATTTTGAAGATATTTTTGATACCACGTATCCAAAAGTATTTGATATTATTCCGCAAGAACAAATGAAAAAAATGTTTGGTCAAATGATGGAAAACGAACAATTTTCTATCAAATTAGTAGAAGTAGAGCCTAATTTTTCATTTGGAGAGATCAAAAAAAAAGAAGGAAAGTCGTTTTGTATGGTTAATTACAATAATGTGATGTCCATGAAATTCAAACAACCTATGGACGATGCCGAAGCTATGGTTGATATTTTTAAAACTTCTATGGAAGCTGATAAAGTAACTTATGATAAGTTAACAAATACTTTTCGAATAGAGTTACGAGCAACACTAATTGCTGTAGCTGATGAATTGACAAAAAACAAATGGAAATTTTTGAATAAAGACAAAGAAAACAAAATGTTTTCCATGATTTTTAATGAGAAAATTGTAAAAGCTTTAGGATTATAACATGAACGAAAATAACATCACTTATACCGAATTTTTCAACCAAGTTAGAGCAAGTATCGCTGATGGTACTTTTGCTAAATTAACACTTGCCAAAACCGTTGGGAAACCCGAATTACAGAATATTTACGTGAAAACCATCGTAGAAGACAATATCTTAAAATTATCGATGACGTATAAAATTTACACCACTGAAAAGCAAGAATTAGTAAAAATCTGCAAATTAGACGATTTAGAAGCAGAGTTAATTCCGCACATCAACAACCCTTTTTTATCCGCTTTGTTATTTACAACCGAAGCTGATATTACTCTAAAATTAAACAAAAAACGCGTAGCAAGGATTAAAGAACAAGCACCAACGTTTAAAAATGCGGATGCGAATTTGGTGGAGTTTTTAAGTTTGAAGTAAAATTAAATACACAAATTTTATTGTTTCGTTTTTAGTAGGAAGTTTAATAGGTTTTATGATTTTTAAAAAGTTTTCTAAGCATTAAATTAATCATTCCCATCAGGAAAAATCTTCCCAGGATTCAATACATTATTTGGGTCAAAAATTGCTTTGATGCGTTCCATTAATTCTAAATGTACTTTTGAAAACGCAATATCCATATAATTTTTTTGTACCAAACCAATGCCGTGTTCGCCAGAAAGTGTTCCTTTTAAACCAACCGTTAATTCAAAAATTTCACGAATCCCTTTTGGAACTTCGGTTTTCCAATTGTCATCGCTCATGTTGCCTTTGATGATGTTTACGTGTAAATTACCATCGCCCGCATGGCCATAACACACCGACTGAAAACCATATTTAGCTCCAATTTCTTTGATTCCTTTTAATAATTTGGGTAATTCATATCTTGGTACAACCGTATCTTCTTCTTTATAAATGGAATTCGCTTTTACTGCTTCTGCCACAGCACGACGCATTTTCCAAAGGGCATTTTTTTGTTCTTCTGTATCCGCAAACAATACTTCGTCGATTTCAAATTGTTCTACTACTGTCAAAATTTGTTCGGCTTCTTGCATTAAAATTTCTGGATAATTACCATCAACTTCAATCAACAAATGCGCTTGAACGTTGTCTTTGACTTCCACATTCAAACCATCGACAAATTTCAATGTCCAATCAATGGCATCGCGTTCCATAAATTCTAAAGCACTTGGAATAATTCCTGCTCTAAAAATTGCTGAAACCGCTTCACAAGCTTGATCTGCTTTATAAAATGGAACCAAAAGCAAAATGTTGTGTTTATTTTGAGGTAATAATTTCAATACAATTTTAGTAACGATGCCCAAAGTTCCTTCACTACCAACCATTAATTGAGTTAGGTTGTAACCAGTTGAATTTTTCAACGTATTAGCACCTGTCCAAATCACCTCACCAGTAGGTAAAACAACTTCTAAATTCAGTACATAATCTTTCGTAACTCCATATTTCAATGCTCTCGCACCACCTGAATTTTCAGCGATATTTCCACCAATCCAACAACTTCCCATACTACTTGGATCTACGGGATAAAACAAGCCTTTTTCGGCAACAGCTTCACGTAGCACTTGCGTAATTACACCAGGTTGAGTTGTAACTTGTAAATTTTGCTCATCAATTTCAATAATCTGATTGAAGCGTTCCATTGAAATACCAATGCCACCATAAATCGATAAAGCGCCACCACTCAAACCGGTACGAGCACCAATTGGTGTTGTCGGAATTTTATACGTATTCGAAACTTTTAAAATTTGCGCAACTTCTTCGGTATTGGCAGGTTTTACCACAACTTGAGGAGGAAAACTCAAATCTTCCGTTTCGTCGTGTCCATACGTTTTACGAGTAGCTTCATCAGTAAAAATATAGGCCGAACCTACAATGTTTTCAAGCGCAAGTATTATTTCAGGATTCATAGTGTAAAATTGAGGTGTAAAGATAATAAAATGTCAAATATACGCTTACTGATTTTATTACTACAAATTTTGTATTTTTACACAAAGCAAAATTCCTTTTGAAAACACCAAATAAAAAATCGGCACTTTCAGAAATTCACGGCGTTGCCCAACCCGAAACGTTGAGTACCGTTGTGGCAAGTCAAATTCAACAATTTCGAAGAAAACAACCTTCGGCAGATGAATTAATTACTGGAATTTTAAAAGGGGATAAAACCGCTTTGAGTCGTGCGATTACTTTGGTTGAAAGTACCAATCCTGAACATTTAGCCAAAGCAAATGAAGTAATTAAAGGTTGTTTGCCACATGCGAATCATTCGGTTCGTGTTGGAATTACAGGTGTTCCTGGTGTTGGAAAAAGTACGTTTATTGAAGCTTTTGGGAAATACTTGACATCTATCGGAAAGAAAGTTGCAGTTTTAGCGGTTGACCCGAGTTCATCTATCAGTCACGGTAGTATTTTGGGCGATAAAACTCGTATGGAAGAATTGGTAAAAGATGAAAACGCTTACATTCGACCAAGTGCTTCGGGCGATACATTAGGTGGCGTTGCTAGAAAAACCCGTGAAACTATTATTTTGTGTGAAGCTTGTGGATTTGATACAATCATCATTGAAACGGTTGGAGTAGGGCAAAGCGAAACTGCCGTTCATAGTATGGTAGATTTCTTTTTGTTGTTGAAAATTTCGGGTGCTGGCGATGAATTACAAGGAATCAAACGTGGTATCATGGAAATGGCAGATACTATCGTAATCAATAAAGCCGATGGCGATAATATTGCAAAAGCCAAATTAGCCAAAACCGAATTCAATAGAGCATTACATTTATTTCCAGCTAAAAGTAGTTGCTGGATTCCAAAAGTAACGACTTGTAGTGCTTATGAACAAACCGGAATTGATGCGATTTGGGAAATTATTTCCGAGTATTTTAAATTGGTAAAAGCAAATCATTATTTCGAAGAAAAGCGTCAAAATCAAAACCAATTTTGGATGATGGAAACCATAAACGAACAATTGAAATCACACTTTTACAATCATCCGAATGTTATTCAACTCTTAGAAAAAAATAAAAAAGCCGTGCAAAATAATGAATTATCACCTTTTGCCGCGGCTATGAGTTTGTTGGATCACTATTTTAAAAAATAATAGTAGAGACAAGTCAATGACTTGTCTCTACGGGAATAATAATCAAAGATTATTCTTGTTCGTAACGTTTAATTTCTCTGTCGTAGAATTCTCCAGCAATGGTAATTAAATGTTCCATTTCCGATTCTAGTTCTTTTTCGTCTTCTTCTTCGATGTCTTCTAAAAATTCTACTTCGTCATCTTTTAAATTGATTACGAATCTTGGATATTCTAAATGGATTACAAAGATATCTTCTGGAAAATCGGTATTGTCTCCGATTACAAATTTTGGTAAAATCATGTTTTTATTATTGTAAAATATATTATGTAAATATATAAATTCTATTTGTCTGACAAAATCACGGGAGCACTTCCTTTTCCCATAAAAATTATTTTTGTATTTGAAGAAGTAGCAATCTCTTTTTGTGCTTTTATTTGTTCGTATTGTAACTGTTTCTCTGTTAAACCCGAAGAAATAATTCTTTGATAATCTGCAATACCTTGTGCTTCTACACGTTTTCTTTCAGCTTCTTGTTTTTCTTTTTGTAAAACAAATTGCATTTTTTGTGCTTCTTGCTCTGCATTGATTTTGCTTTCAATCGTAGTTTTTACAGAGGCTGGCAAATTGATATTTCTAATTAGCAGCTGTTCCAATACCAAACCTCTTGCTTTAAAATCAGCTTCAATAGTTTTGAAAATACGTTGTTGAAACTCATTTCGCTTCGTTGAATATAATGCTACAGCATCATAATAAACAGCGTTATCTCTAATACGAGTTCTGGTAACTGGACGAACAATTTTATCAGTATAATTTTCCCCAATTCCTTTTAAAATTTTTGGTGCATCACCCGGAACTACTCGATATAAAACTGTTAAATCAATAACAACTTCTAATCCATCATTTGATAAAACTCGTATAGCATCATCGCCTTCTTTTGACCCTTCGTCATGAATAGCAGACATGGTATAGTTTTGGGTTTGAATATCGAAAGTTGTAATATCTAAAAGAGGATTAACTAAATGCAAACCACTTTCTAAAACATCTGCTTGCACTTTCCCGTAAAGCGATTTTACGCCCACTTTTCCAGCATCAATTTGTTTGAACATAGAAGACAAGATTCCAATAGCAATAATCACAAAACCTACATTTCTAATAATATGAGCGAACTTTGCTAATGGATTTTGATTGTTTTTTAAAGAAATTCCAGCAATAATTAAAATACTTCCTATAATAATTAATAGTATCATTTTTATGTTTTTTGTATGCTTATTATACGCAACAATAGTATTTATGTTACAATTTATTGAAACTATTAATTTTGTTTTATCAATTTTTTAGTCAAATAATTAAAGCGAATATATAAAAATAAGGCGGCAGCGGTTAATCCAGCTAAAAGACCAATCCAAACTCCGACCGCTTTTAATTCGGTTTCTAATCCCAAATAAATGGATATTGGAAATCCAATTACCCAATAGGCTACAAACGTAATATACATTGGAATTTTCGCATCTTGTAAGCCACGAAGCGCGCCTAAAACCACCACTTGCAAGCCATCTGAAATTTGAAAAACAGCCGCCACTAAAAGTAAATTGGCTGAAATTGCAATTACTTCTAAGTTTTCGGTTAGGTTTTTTACATCGTTGATGTCTACGAAAATGTATGGTAAAGTCGTATGTAAGGCAACAAATAGTAAAGCAAAAACAATTTCAATCACCACAGCTAATAAGAAAATTGATATGGCTACTTTTCTTAAAGCAACATAATCATTTAATCCTTTTTGATTTCCAATACGAATCATAGCTGCAACACTTAATCCCATAGCAAACATAAAGGTTAATGAAGCCAAGCTTAACGCAATTTGATTTGCAGCTTGACTTGTTGTTCCAATCATCCCACACAACCAAATGGCTCCTGTAAATAACGCCACTTCAAAGAACATTTGCATGGCAGAAGGCATTCCAATTTTAATGATTTTTTGGTTGACTTCTTTCTTGATTTCTTTTAAGCTAAACCCTTTAAAATACGGATGGAATTTTGGTTTTAGATTCATTATGTAGTGCATGTAGCCTAACATCACAAAACGAGAAACAATGGTGCCTACAGCAGCTCCAACAATGCCCCATTTTGGAAAAATCCATATTCCGTAGATTAAAAAATAGTTGATAACCACATTAGTGATATTTCCAATAATGGTTGCCCACATGGAATATTTAGTTTCACTCAAACCATCGGCAAATTGTTTGTAGGCTTGGTACATAATCAGGGGAATCAAAGAAAAACCTACAATATCTAAATAAGGTTTTGCCATTTCGACCACTGCTACAGGTTGCCCCATGTAAGCAATCAGTGGTTTTGAAAAGAAAATCAAGGTGAATAATGCCACACCTAAAATCGTACACAAATACAATCCGTGATGAAACGCAGAACGACCGCCAGCGACATCATTTTTTCCATCTGATTCCGCTACTAAAGGGGTAATGGCAGTTGAAAATCCAATTCCTAATGACATCGCAATGAAAACAAAACTGTTTCCTAAAGAAACCGCAGCTAACTCGGTTGGACCTAATTTTCCGACCATGATATTATCCACAATTCCCACAACGGTATGGCCTAACATTCCTAAAATAATAGGGTAGGCGAGTTTTAAGTTATATGAAAATTCTTTAGAGTAGTCAGAAAAAGTCATTTTGGCAATTTTGTGGCAAAGGTAATAATTTGAAAAGGATTTAAAGAAAAAACCTGACAGGATTCAGAATCTTGTCAGGTTAACTATTTGTGAGTTGAATTTACTTTTTAATATGTGTGTTTATTGTATCACTTTCAATAATTCCGTCACGTAAACGAATGATTCTGTGTGCGTAAGCTGCAATATCTTCTTCGTGTGTTACCAAGATTACGGTGTTTCCATTGGCGTGAATTTCGTTGAATAAATTCATAATTTCCACCGATGTTTTACTGTCTAAGTTTCCAGTTGGCTCATCGGCTAAAATGATAGAAGGTTTGTTTACCAAAGCTCTAGCCACTGCTACACGCTGACGTTGACCACCTGAAAGTTGATTGGGTTTGTGATCCATTCTGTCGTTCAAACCTACTTGTGTTAATACTTCTGTAGCACGTTCCACACGTTCTGATTTGGAATGACCTGCATATACCATTGGTAAAGCTACATTGTCCAAAGCCGTTGTTCTTGGCATTAAGTTGAAGGTTTGAAAAACGAATCCAATTTCTTTATTACGAATTCCAGCCAATTCATCGTCTTGCATTTCACTTACGTGTTTTCCGTTCAAAATGTAAGTTCCAGAAGTTGGCGTATCCAAACAACCTAAAATATTCATCAACGTTGATTTTCCAGAACCCGATGGTCCCATTAAAGCTACATATTCGCCTTTATTAATTTCTAAATCGATGCCTTTTAATACATACACGATTTCGTTTCCTAAAGGGAAATCTCTTTTGATATTGGTTATTTTAATTAACGGATTTGCCATAATGAAATTAGAATTTAGAAGTTAGAATTCAGAAAATTGACTTCATAACTATCTATAAGTAGAAAAAGAAAGGGATTTGTTACAATTTTATGCCGATTTATCGGAATTAATTTAAAACATTATGAAGCCATTGCCCAAATAAGTATCCAGATTTAGCAATATAGATTATACCTAAAACTACAACTATTGGGAGTAAGATTTTAAATAGTTTCGATTTAAAAAAAGATTGATTTTCCATAATAACCAATTTATAGATGTTTGATTATTAGTACGAAAATATAAATTTTGTTACAAGCTAAAAACGAATTCTTTCAAACAAATGCGAACTTATGGTTTTATTCGGATTGATGATAAAATGTTCCTTTTCTTGTTCGATTCTAAAAAACACTATTCCCCATTGAAACGTATCAATCGTAACCGAAACTTTTGGATGGTTTTTTATGATTTCCCAAGCTTCTTCCATGTCAGCTGACCAATGAATATCATCAAAAATCCAAACGGAATCATTTGAGATTGTTGGAAGTAACGCTTCAAAATAATCTAAAGTAGCTTTTTTGGAATGGTTGCCATCGAAATAAATCAAATTGAAGATTTGAGGTTTCAGGTTCTCAAAAAACAAATTAAATTCAGTGTTTACAAAATCAACAGTATTATTGGGAAACTTGAAACTTGAAACTTGAAACATTTTTTTGGCAGTAGCCATTGTATTTGGGCAACCTTCTAAAGTGATAATTTTTGTATTTTCATTTGCTAAAGAAAGTGCTGAAGTGGCCAAACCTAATGAAGTACCTATTTCTAAAACACTTTTTGGTTGAAAATAACGAACAATTCTAAAAAGCAATTCTGCATTTTTTGGAGTAATTCCAGCGGTTTGTGCGATTTTTGAGATTTCTCTGGTATTCGATTTAAAAACGCACGAACCTGCACCAAAATCAGTTACTTCAATCGTGTTTTTATTTGCTAAAAGCGATTTTCTATACGATTTTAAGGTTTCGTATTCTGAATATTTAGTGTTGTCATAAAAACAATTCGCAACCAAATCAAACACAAATGGCGAATGCACTCCATGTTCGTTTTTGGAGTGGAAAAGGAATTTTAGGTATGATTTAATTATGTGTTGCATTTATAGTGATTAGTGAAAAGTGAATAGTAATTAGTCTGGCTATTCACTAATTACTATTCACTAATTACTTTTTTTATTCCATTTTCGAACTCAATTCAAACCAACGTTCTTCTTTTTCTTCTAAAGACTGAATGATTTTTTGTAATTCATTCGCTTTCGCTTCAATTTTATCATCAGCAACTTTTCCGTCGGCGAATTCTTGTTCGATTTGTTTTTTATTGTATTCTAAATCTTTGATTTCTTTTTCAATTTTATTGAATTCTTTCTGCTCATTGAAATTTAAACCAGCTGAAGTAGTATTTTTTTCTTTCCAACTTACTTTTTCAGTACTAACCGAATTTAAATTTTTTGGTTCAGCGGAATCTTCATAACTTCTAAAATCTGAATAATTTCCCGGGAAATCTTCAATCTCGCCTTCGCCTCTGAAAACAAATAAGTGATCCACAATTTTATCCATAAAATAACGATCATGACTCACTACTAACAAACATCCTGGAAAATCCAATAAGAAACTTTCCAATACATTTAAGGTTACAATATCTAAGTCATTTGTAGGTTCATCCAAAATCAAGAAATTCGGATTTTGAATTAAAACCGTACATAAATACAAACGTTTCAATTCGCCACCACTTAATTTTTCTACGAAGTCGTATTGTTTTTTGGCATCAAATAAAAAGCGTTCCAATAATTGCGAAGCCGAAATAATTTTTCCTTTCGTCAACGGGATATATTCGCCATATTCTTTGATGATATCGATGACTTTTTGACCTGGTTTTGGATTGATACCACTTTGGGTGTAATACCCAATTTTAATCGTATCACCAATAATCACTTTACCTGAATCAGGTTGAATGGTTTGGGTTAAAATGTTTAAGAAAGTTGATTTTCCAGTTCCGTTTTTACCAATAATTCCAATGCGTTCGCCACGTTGAAACGAATAGCTAAAATCTTTTAAAATGGTTCTGTCAGGAAAGTCTTTGTTCAATTTTACCATTTCGATAATCTTGCTTCCCATACGCTCCATATTGATTTCGAGCTCTACTACATTTTCTTTTCTACGACTTTCGGCTTTTTCTTTAATCACGTAAAAATCATCTTGACGCGATTTTGATTTTGTAGTTCTAGCTTTTGGTTGACGACGCATCCAAGCCAATTCTTTTACGAATAAGTTTTGTGCTTTGTCGATACTCGCATTTTCAGAAGCCAAACGTTCTTCTTTTTTCTCTAAATAATAAGAATAATTGCCTTTGTATTGGTATATTTTTCCGTTGTCTAACTCGATAATTTCGTTACAAACACGTTCCAAAAAGAAACGGTCGTGCGTTACCATAAACAACGTGATATTTTCTTTTGCAAAATAATCTTCTAACCATTCAATCATCTCTAAATCAAGGTGATTGGTTGGCTCGTCTAAAATTAATAAGTCAGGTTTGCTAATCAAAATAATGGCTAACGACAAACGCTTCTTTTGTCCACCCGACATGTTTTTGACTTTCATTTTCAAGTCTTCCAACTTTAGCTTGTATAGAATTTGCTTGAATTGTGTTTCAAAATCCCAAGCATTATGTCGGTCCATATCATCAAAAGCTCTTTGATATGCTTCTTCGTCGTTCGGATTTTCTAGGGCTTTTTCGTAGCGTTCAATGACTTTCAGAATTTCATTGTCCGAAGCAAAAATATTTTCCTCAATGGTTAATTCGTCTTGCAAATTATTGTTTTGCGACAAAAACGCCATGTTGATTTCCTTTCGAATCACCACTTGACCTGTATCAGGTTCGTCCAAACCATTAATCATGTTCATAATAGTGGTTTTTCCAGAACCATTTTTAGCGATAAAAGCTATTTTTTGATCTTTATTAATTCCAAACGAAACGTTGTCAAACAACACGCGTTCGCCATAGGATTTAGAGATATTTTCGACTGATAAGTAATTCATAATACAATTTAGAAGTGCAAAAATAGTTTATTGTATCTAAAGATTATAGATTATTTCCTAACTTTGTGAAAATGCATTTTATGACTTCCAAAAAGAAAAATAAAATAGAAGAACCAGCAGAAGCTTATGAAGTAACTCCTAAAAGTGAGGTGTCTTCTGAAGAATTGCATCCTGTTTTGGTTCAAATGCTTGAAATTGGACTCAAACAAATTGAATTGGGACAAACAAAACCTCATAAACAAGTTATGGCAGAAATGAAGAAAAAATACAATTTCAAGTAAATAATGTATTCGATTCATTGGTCAAAATTAGCAGAACTTACTTTTTCTGAAGAAATGGATTTTATTTTTGAAAAATGGAATCAAAAAGAAGTTGATAAATTTGGACTTTTAGTTCAAAATTGTTTACAATCAATTTCTGAAAATCCAAAAATTGGAAAAAATGAATCTGAAAATCAAGTATATTCTTTTGTGATTTCAAAACAGACAATTATTTACTTCAAAATTTCAGAAATAGAATTAAGAATTGATTTGATTCTATTTTGGAACAATAAGAAAAATCCAATTTTACTTGATAAATATCTAAACCATTAGGATAAAATTCTTGTTATATTTGTACAATGCAACTATCCGTAATCATCCTTAACTATAATGTGCGCTATTTTTTAGAGCAATGTGTTCTTAGTGTTCAAAAAGCATTGGAAGGCATTGATGGCGAAATTATAGTCATTGATAACGCTTCGTCTGATGATAGTTGTGAGATGATGAAAACCCAATTTCCACACATCAAACTCATCGAAAACAAAGACAACTTAGGTTTTCCAAAAGGAAATAACATCGGAGTTGCTCAAGCCAAAGGCGAATATATTTGCATCTTAAATCCTGATACTGTTGTTGCGGAAGATACTTTTTCTAAAATACTGAACACTAAAAACTGGCAACTGAACACTGGAATTATTGGTTGTAAACTAATCGATGGAGCTGGAAATTTTCTTCCCGAAAGCAAACGTGGCGTTCCAACACCTTGGGTGGCTTTTACTAAGATTTTTGGATTGTATAAAATTTCAAATTACTTTGGAAAATATTATGCTCAGCATTTGTTTGAAAACGAATCTGGGAAAGTGGATATTTTAGTTGGCGCTTTTATGTTGATGAAACGCGAATTATATTTAGAAGTTGGCGGGTTTGATGAAAATTGCTTTATGTATTCGGATGATATCGATTTGAGTTATTTGGTATTGAAAACAGGTAAATCGAATTATTATTATCATGAAACTTCTGTGATTCATTATAAAGGAGAAAGTACAGTTCGAGATGGAACTTATATGAAGCGTTTCCGTGAAGCGATGCAATTTTTTTATAAAAAACATTTCAAAAAATCTTGGTTTTTTGATGTGATGATGCAAGTAGGAAGTTTTGTTTTTAGTCTTTTAAAGAAGAATCAGCAGAAGAATGAAGTACGAAATATTGACGAATACATTGTTTTTACAAAAGAAAATTTGAAGTTAGAGCTATCAAAAAAAACTACTTATTTATCTGATTTTAATCAATTTGAGTATCAATCTCAAAAAAATATAGAAATAATATTTGATACCACTAGTTTTAGTTTTACTGAAATTATTACTTTTATGCAGTTAAATAAGACTAAAAATATAAGTTTCATGAATTATATTTTAAGTTCTAATTATTTAATAGGAAGTAATAATTCTAATGATAGAGGGCAAATAAGATTGTTGTAAAAAATTATTGAATTCTCTGTATATTGATTGAAAAATTATTATTTTTGCAAATCAAATAGAAAAAAACAACTTTAGTTTAAAGATATGGCAAAGTTTGAATTGAAATTACCTAAAATGGGTGAAAGTGTTGCTGAAGCAACCGTAACCAACTGGTTAAAAAAAGTTGGCGATAAAATTGAAATGGACGAAGCAGTTCTTGAAATTGCTACTGATAAAGTAGACAGTGAAGTGCCTTCAGAAGTTGCAGGAACACTTGTTGAAATTTTATTTAATACCGATGATGTGGTTCAAGTAGGACAAACGATCGCTATTATCGAAACGGAAGGTGGTGCTGTTGCATCAACTCCAGATGTTAAAGCAGACGCTCCAGTTGCAGTTGCTGAAGTTGCGAAAGCAGTAGAGGTTGCTAAAGAAACTGTTGCTTCAGCTGATTTTTCTGCATCAGAAAAATTCTTTTCGCCATTAGTGAAAAACATTGCAAAAGAGGAAGGAATTTCATTAGCAGAATTAGAAGCAATTGCTGGCTCTGGTAAAGATGGCCGTGTAAACAAAGAAGATTTATTAAATTATATCAAAAATAGAGGAAGTCAAACTAGTGTTCAGTCTTCAGCTCCAAGTATTCAGTCAACACCTGTTGCTCAAAACTCGAAACCCGTAACTTCAAACCCGCAACCAGTTTCTTTAAATGGTGGGGATGAGATTGTGGAAATGGACAGAATGCGTAAGTTGATTTCGGGTTACATGGTAGCTTCGGTTCAAACTTCGGCTCACGTTCAGTCGTTCATTGAAGTTGACGTAACCAACATTGTAAAATGGAGAGATAAAGTGAAAGCTGCTTTCGAAAAAAGAGAAGGTGAGAAGTTAACTTTTACACCAATTATGATGGAAGCGGTTGCTAAAGCATTGAAAGATTTCCCAGGAATGAATATTTCAGTTGATGGTGATTTTATCATCAAACGTAAAAATATCAATTTAGGAATGGCTGCTGCTTTACCAAACGGAAACTTAATTGTTCCTGTAATTAAAAATGCAGATCAATTAAACTTAGTTGGAATGGCAAAAGCGGTAAACGATTTAGGAAACCGTGCAAAAGCAGGAAAATTAAAACCAGACGATACACAAGGTGGAACATATACTGTGACAAATGTTGGAACTTTTGGTTCTGTTTTTGGAACGCCAATTATCAACCAACCACAAGTAGGTATTTTAGCTTTAGGAGCTATCAGAAAAGTACCAGCAGTTATTGAAACTCCAGAAGGTGATTTTATTGGAATCCGTCAAAAAATGTTCTTATCGCACTCTTATGATCATAGAGTTGTTGATGGAGCGTTAGGAGGAAGTTTTGTAAAACGTGTAGCGGATTACTTAGAAGCTTTTGATGTAAACAGAGATTTCTAATTTGAAATAAATTTATAAGATAACCCGATACTGAAAAGTGTCGGGTTTTTTGTTATTTTTGATTTATTAAAAGTATGTTATGAAATTATTCTATTTTCTTATATGTGTTTCGTTTTTAACTATTTCTTGTAAAGAAGCAATTAAAAACGATGTGAAATTTGTTGCTGAGCAAAGCTTTGAAGAAATTCAATTTATCGAACCAAAAGTTAGTAATAGTTTGGTTGTTAATACAAAAGAAGACTTGTTAGGCTATTGGGTAGGCGATTTTAATGCCAATTTATCGGACGAAGAAATGGATACGATTTATGGAAATGAAAAATATTCCAATTTAATTACAAGAAAAATTACATTTTCGATAGATGAAATTAAAGGTGATTCTATCATTGGACATTCAATTTCTGCTGGAAATATTAGTCCGTTTAAAGGTGTATTGTTTGAAAATACATCCGGTTTTACAATGCAAGTTGATGAGTTCAAAAATGCAAAAACCGATGGAAATTTTTCAATTCAAATTAAAAAGACCGATTCTGTAATGAAAGGAAATTGGGAAGCATACAAGTCTTCTGAATTAATGATTTATAAACGAAATTTTGATTTAAAAAAGAAACTTTTTGTTTATGATAAAGCACAAAACTTAGACATAACTTTCTTCGATACAGATAAATCAAAAGAACATGTTTATGCTACAGATACGATTGATGGGAAGGTTGAAGAATATATTGATAACGAATATTATGCAACTACAGAAAAGTTGTTCGAAAAGAACGCTTCAAATGAAGAACTAACTTCAGATTTCGTTTCCAATTTATCAAAAGCCGATATTTTTATTCTCAGAAATTCAATTTTTGCCCGTCACGGATTCGCTTTTCGCGATAAGCAATTGCGCGTTTATTTTGAACAATTTTATTGGTATATGCCAGTTTTTGGTGATGTTAAAGATGAATTAACCGAAATCGAAAAGAAAAATATCGATTTACTACTTCGTTATGAACAAAATGCTGAAGAATACTATGATACTTTTGGAAGATAATGTGGATTAAGTTTTTAAAATACCTTTTGTGGATTGGGTATATTTATTTTTCGTATCTACTTTTATTGATAACGCTTCAGTATATACCATATGATACAGATGTGGCTTTTTTACGGATTAAACAAGAAGTAATTGTTTTAAATCATTATAAAATTGCTTTTTTTACACATGTGTACACGAGTATATTTTTGATGATTTTTGGCGTATTTCAGTTTTCAAATTACATTCAAAAAAAGCAGATAAAATTACATCGAATTTCAGGAAGATTTTATGTAGGAATCTTGTTATTGCTTTCTGGTCCAAGTGGTTTGGTAATGTCATATTATGCGAATGGTGGTTTGTTAGCACAAGTTTCTTTTTTGTTATTGTCTGCTTTTTGGATGCTATTTACTTTTCTATCTTTGTATTTCATCTTGAATAAACAAGTAGTTAAGCATCAAAAATTTGCCATCCGAAGTTTCGCATTAACTTTATCAGCAATTTCACTTCGATTGATTAAATATCTATTGGTTTTCTTTTTTGAGCCTTTACCAATGGACGCTTACCGAATTGCCGCTTGGTCTGGTTGGACTTTTAATTTATTGATTGCGGAATTTATTATTTACTATAAGTTTTCAAGAATTAGTAAATAAATAAATCTTCAATTATCTTTGTCAGATATATTAAACGCTATGGAATTAAAATTAACACGCCCTATCTGCTTTTTCGACCTTGAAACTACTGGAATTGATGTGGCAAGAGATCGAATTGTAGAAATCTCAATATTTAAAGTATATCCAAACGGAAATAAAGAAAGTAAAACTTGGTTGGTAAACCCTACCATTCCAATTCCGCCGCAAACTACTGCGGTGCACGGAATTAACGATGAAAAAGTAGCTAATGAGCCAACATTCAAAGAATTAGCTGCCCAAGTTCATAACATGATTAAAGATTCTGATTTGGCTGGATTTAATTCGGACAGATTTGATATTCCGCTTTTGGCTGAAGAATTATTGCGTGCCGAAGTTGATTTTGATATGAAAAACCGAGTTTCAGTTGATGTACAAACGATTTTTCATAAAATGGAGGAACGTACTTTAAGTGCTGCTTACAAATTTTATTGTGGGCAAAGCTTAGAAAACGCTCATAGTGCTGAAGCTGATACGATGGCGACTTACGAAATTTTAAAATCTCAATTAGACCGCTATGAAAATTTAGAAAATGATATGAAATTGTTATCTGAATTCACCACGCGTAAAAAATCGGTTGACTTTGCAGGATTTATCGCGTTGAATAATGAAGGAAAAGAAATTTTTACCTTCGGAAAGCATAAAGGTGTTTTAGTTGATGAAGTTTTTGATAAAGAACCTGGTTACTTTGGTTGGATTCAAAACGCTGATTTTCCGCTATATACCAAAAAAGTTTTGACAGCTATTAAATTGAGAAAGTTAAATACTAAATAGAGTAACTAGTAAAAAATAATTAGTGAATAGTTGCTAATTACGTTTCACTATTTACTAATCACTAGAATTATGAAAATAATCTGCATAGGTCGTAACTACGCCGACCATATTTCGGAATTAAATAATGAAAGACCAACAGAACCTGTTATCTTTATGAAGCCTGATTCTGCTATTTTGCCCAATAAGAATCCATTTGTAATCCCGGCTTTCAGTAATGATATTCATCATGAAGTAGAAATTTTGGTTAAGATTTGTAGAGTAGGAAAGCATATTGATGCTAAATTTGCTCATAAATATTATGAAGAAATTGGTTTAGGTATCGATTTTACCGCTCGAGACTTGCAAAGCAAGCTGAAAGAGAAGGGATTGCCTTGGGAAAAAGCTAAAGCATTTGACCATTCAGCGATAATTGGGAACTTTATATCGAAAAAAAAATTTTCTTCGTTAGAAAATATTAACTTTGAGTTAAAATCAAATCAAACCATTGTTCAAGAGGGTAATACAAGTTTAATGTTGTGGAAAATTGACGAGTTAATAGCTTATGTTTCACAATATTTTACACTAAAAATAGGAGATATTATTTTTACAGGTACTCCAAAAGGTGTTGCTAAAATTACAGAAGGTGATGTTTTAGAAGGTTTTATAGAAGGAGAATCGATGTTTAAAATTCAAATTAGGTAATTATGGCTTTACAATACAATTTAGCAAAAGTTTACGAGATTTCTGAAAATGATATTGAATTTGCTATGCAAATAGTAACTTTATTTTTTGATGAAGTTCCTACAGAAATAAAGTTTATAAAAGTTGCTATAGAAGAAAAAGATTATAATAAAGCATATGCTTCTTGTCATAAAATTAAGCCTACTTTAGATTTATTAGGAATGGATTTAGCTTATGAAGAAAATCTTCAAATCATGACTTGGGCTAAAGCCGAAGGCAAAAGAAAAGAAATTAAAGAAGTATTTAAATCTTTAAAAGATAGAGTAGAATTGGCAGTAAAAGAAATAAAAAAAGATTTTAAATTGTAATTTTTATAGTAACTATCCTTCCCCAAATCCCTTAAAATATTTCAAATGAAAGCCGCTATTGTAACTATTGGTGATGAAATTCTTATTGGTCAAATTATAGACACAAATTCGTCTTACATTGCCAAATCTTTAGATAAAATTGGAATTGCTACACATGAAATGTTGTCAATTTCAGATGATAAGCAGCATATTTTAAACACATTTAATTTACTTCAAAACAATGTTGATGTAGTAATTGTTACAGGTGGTTTAGGTCCAACAAAAGACGATATTACAAAGAAAACTTTTTGTGATTATTTTCAAGATAGTTTAGTTGAAAATGAAGCTGTTTTAGCACATGTAAAATCAATTATTGAAGGGTTTTATAAGCGACCAATTACGCAAATTAATAGAGAACAAGCGTTGGTTCCAACCAAAGCAAAAGTGCTCTTTAATCAAGTAGGAACTGCGCCAGGAATGTGGATGGAAAAAGAAAATACTGTTTTTATTTCGTTGCCAGGTGTGCCTTATGAAATGAAATACTTAATTGATAATGAGGTAATTCCAAATTTAGTTCAAAAGTTTGAGCGACCCTATATTGTTCATCAAACCATCATGACTTATGGTCGTGGGGAAAGTATGATTGCGGAACAAATTGAAGAATGGGAAAATAATTTACCGCATTTTATTAAACTTGCCTACTTACCTAGTCCAGGAAAAGTTAGGTTGAGATTGACTGCAAGAGGAGCTAATGAAGAGTTGTTAAAAAATGAGATAAAACAGCAAGTTGAAAAGCTAGATTTATTGATACATGATATAATTGTTGGATATAATGAAGACGATCCTATTGAGGTGGTTTTAGGGAGATTATTGACCGAAAATAAGTTGACAATTTCAACTGCAGAAAGTTGTACGGGAGGAAAAATTGCGTCAACTTTGTCGGCAATTCCAGGAGCTTCAAATTATTTTAAAGGAAGTATAGTGAGTTATGCTACTGAAACAAAAATAAATGTATTAGGGATTGAAAATGAGCTTGTTGCGAAACATGGTGTTGTAAGTGCTGAAGTAGCGACTGAAATGGTAAAATCGGTTCAACAAATTTTGAATTCTGATTATGCAATTGCTACAACTGGAAATGCGGGGCCTGCTAAAGGTGATGCAAAGGCTGATTTAGGAACAGTTTTTATAGCTATAGCTACGCCAAATGCAGTTTTTGTAGAAGAATTTAATTTTGGTCAACCACGGGAAAAGGTTGTTGATAGGGCAGTTAGTAAAGCATTGGAATTAATTTATAAAGAAATTTTAAAAAAATAATAAAAGATAGTTGTGTATATGAAATCGATTTTGTTTCTTTGCACCCTGATTTTAGATAACGAAATAAAGCTGAATAATAATGTCAAGAGTTTGTGAACTTACAGGTAAAAGAGCAATGGTAGGGAACAATGTTTCTCACGCTATGAATAAAACAAAGAGAAAATTCTCTGTTAATTTAGTAAAAAAACGTTTTTACATTCCTGAAGAAGATAGATGGGTAACGTTGAAAATTTCAACTGCTGCATTAAAAACTATTAATAAAAATGGAATTGCTGCTGTATTGAAAAATGCAAAAGCTAACGGATTTGTAAAATCTGTATAATCCGCAATAATATATATCAAAATGGCAAAGAAAGGTAATAGAATCCAAGTTATTTTAGAATGTACAGAGCACAAAACTTCAGGAGTTCCTGGAACGTCTCGTTACATTACTACTAAAAACAAAAAAAATACTCCAGATAGATTAGAGATTAAAAAATTTAATCCAATCTTAAAAAGAGTAACTGTACATAAAGAAATTAAATAAGATAAGTCATGGCAAAGAAAACCGTAGCAACTTTACAAACAGCTTCAAAAAGATTAACCAAAGCTATTAAAATGGTTAAATCTCCAAAAACTGGCGCTTACACATTCGTTGAATCTGTGATGGCTCCTGAATTAGTTGATGAATTCTTGAAAAAGAAATAATTCATAAAAACAATTATATAGAAAAGCTACTTTCGTTTGAAAGTAGCTTTTTTATTTTTACATTTGTTCTTTATTAAGTGCATAATAATTAAAATCACTTAAAATTATAATTAAACTGTATATATGAGTTTTTTTAAAAAAATATTTTCTTCTGATAAAAAAGAACCTGTTTTAAACGAACAGGAAAAACAGTCGTTAGATAAAGGGTTAGAAAAAACAAAAACATCTTTTTTTTCTAAACTAACCAAAGCTGTTGCAGGAAAATCTAAAGTTGATGCTGATGTATTAGATAATTTAGAAGAAATATTAGTTTCTTCTGATGTTGGGGTTAATACTACCCTAAAAATCATCGAGCGTATTGAAGAACGTGTTTCAAAAGACAAATACCTTGGAACTGATGAATTAAACGGAATCCTTAGAGAAGAAATTGCAGGGTTGTTATCAGAAACCAATTCGGGTGAAGCGACTCAGTTTGAAATTCCAGCAAATAAAAAGCCATATGTAATCATGGTGGTTGGTGTTAATGGTGTCGGAAAAACTACAACAATAGGTAAACTAGCTTATCAATTTAAAAAAGCTGGGTACAGCGTAGTTCTAGGTGCTGCAGATACATTTAGAGCAGCGGCTATCGATCAATTGCAAATTTGGGCTGATAGAGTAGGTGTTCCAATAGTTAAACAGCAAATGGGAAGCGATCCTGCTTCAGTAGCGTTTGATACGTTACAAAGTGCGGTGGCTCAAAATGCCGATGTTGTTATAATTGATACAGCGGGTCGTTTACACAATAAAGTTGGTTTAATGAACGAGCTTTCAAAAGTGAAAAAAGTAATGCAAAAAGTGGTGGAAAATACACCAAATGATGTACTTTTGGTTTTGGATGGTTCAACTGGGCAAAATGCATTCGAGCAAGCTAAGCAGTTTACAGCAGCAACGGAAGTTTCTTGTTTAGCAGTTACTAAATTAGATGGAACTGCAAAAGGAGGAGTAGTTATTGGGATTTCTGACCAGTTTCAAATTCCAGTTAAATATATTGGGGTAGGAGAAGGTATTGAGGATTTACAAGTTTTTAATAAATATGAATTTGTAGATTCATTTTTTAAATAAGATATATATTAGAGATGGAACTTTTAAAATACAAAACAGTTCGGTTGTTATTAGCAGCTATAATTATGGCTTTAATTGCTATACCTTTTAGTGATTATGATTTTATATTCCTTACCTTACGATTAGCTTCTTTTGCTATATTTATGTACTTGTTAATTAAGTTTACAAGTGGTAAAAAGAAAATAAAAAAGTAAAAAATAAATGCTGTTAGTTGATAACAGCATTTATTTTTTGCCAAAGTACTTCATCAAAATCAGTTAACGCAAAATTAGTTTGATCTGCGGCTTCTCCCATTCTGATTATTACTAATTTTTTACTAGGAACAATATATATTTTTTGATCGTTTTTACCCAAAGCACAATATACTTCATTTGGTGCAGAAGGAATTAATTTTCCATTAAATTGTATTTGACTTTGTGGTAGGCGATAACTTGCTTTTCCATTTAGCCACCATAAATAACCATATGCTAAGTTAATGTTTTGAGAAGTAGCACTTGCATTTTCCATATATACTTGAGGAACAACTTGCGTATCTTCCCATTTTCCTTTATTTAATGCTAATAAGCCAAATCTAGCCATATTTCTAGTTGTGCTCCAATACACACTTAAACCTCCATCTTGAATCCAAGCACCGCCTGTCATGCCTATTTTGTCTCTTAACTTAGTATTGAAATAGTTTGTCCATGTTTGACCCGTAGAAGCTGCAACAACGTCTTGTAGTTTAACGTATACGTTATGATAGGCCCAACGCGTGCCTGCATTTGCAACGTACTGTAAGTTTGCTGGAGAAACATCATCTCCAAGTGCATCGTTTAAACCAGAGGTCATGGTTAAAAGATGTTTGTTTGTAATTAAATTTTCTTTGATAAGTGGAGCGCTTGTCCAACCTGTTCCAAGATAGTCTGAAACTTTATTGTTAATATTTAAGAATCCTTCTTGTTCTGCTATTCCTGTGACTGTTGCAGTTAATGTTTTTCCAGCACTTGCCCAATACCATGGAGTAGTTGCAGTATGACCATTAAAATAATTTTCCATTACAATTTTTCCATTATGTAATATTATAAAGCTTTTAGTATTCTTTAATTCTAGATAATCTAAAAGTGGTTGAACTTCGGATTGATTCCAATTTAGACTTTGAATAGTCTTGGTTTCCCAATTAGTTGAACCTATTGGAGGGAAATACATTTCTTCTTCTGGAATGGTTGTAGTTGATGTTTCGTCAGAGCTACAACTAATTAAGACTAATGCTATTAAAAAAGTAATAATTTTTTTCATAGGAGTAAAAGGTTTATATAAACATTAGACAATAAAAGTAACGAATAGTTTAATTCAAAAAATAAATAGTTGTAATTTTATACCATAATTAAAGTATACACAATGAAAAAAATATTTTTATTTATTGTTTTTGGCCTGTTATTGTCGTGTAAACAGACTATTTCTAAAACTGATTTGAATAATTTGAATGGTTATTGGGAAATTGAAAAAGTAGAGCTTCCTGATGGTGATAAGAAAGAATATAAGGTAAATGAAACTATTGATTTTTTTAAAATTAAAGACGAAAAAGGTTTTAGAAAAAAAGCAATGCCTCAATTAGATGGGACCTATTTAACAAATGATATTCAAGAAAATATAATGATTACACTTCAAGACGGTGAGGCAATAGTTCATTATAAAACGGTTTATGCTAGTTGGAATGAGGAAATCATAGAACTAACGAAAGATAAATTAGTTATTAAAAATCAACAAGATTTTGAATACCATTACAAAAGACCGGTTAATTTTTCGATTAAATAAGTATGGCAAAGCGATTTAATGAGGAGAGTCCAATAAGTGATGTATTGAAACAATTTATATCCCAAAACAAGTTGGAAGCGGGGATGGATGTTGTGAATGTTAGAGAAGCATGGAAAAATTTAATGGGAAATGGTGTTAATAATTACACAACCGAAATTCAACTCAAAGGTTCAGTATTATATGTAGCCTTATCTTCGGCAGTTTTGCGAGAAGAATTAAGTTACGGAAAAGATAAAATTATTAAGATGATTAATGAAGAACTTCGAAAGGACTTGATAACTAATTTAATTTTAAGATAAAAAAATCCCGATTCATTGAATCGGGATTTTGTATTTTTATACATAATCGACTATACTGTCAACTGCGAATGAGAACTGAATACTAAAATTGCTCTCTTCCAGAAAAATGGAAAGCACCTTCAATAGCAGCATTCTCATCTGAATCAGATCCATGAACTGCATTTTCACCAATTGAAGTAGCGTATTTTTTACGAATAGTTCCTTCAGCTGCATCTGCAGGATTTGTAGCTCCAATTAAAGATCTAAAATCTTCAACAGCGTTTTCTTTTTCCAAGATAGCAGCCACAATAGGACCTCTAGTCATAAATTCAACTAATTCTCCAAAAAAAGGTCTTGCCGCATGAACAGCATAAAATGCTTGCGCATCAGCAATAGTTAATTGTGTTAATTTTAAAGATACAATTTTGAAACCACCTTCTGTAATCATGTTTAAGATTCCACCAATATGTCCGTTTTCTACAGCATCTGGTTTAATCATTGTAAAAGTTCTGTTTGTTGCCATTTTTTATTTTTTTTGCAAAGTTACTATTATTAATAGGTTTTGCAAGATTGTTTTAAAATTATTTTACGATAGATCTAGCAACTCTAAATCCATAAAACTCATGCGTTTTGTTTGGTTCTGTAGAAATTCTATTGGCAGCTCTAACATAGTTTGCTTGACTGTCCCAAGAACCACCACGAACACTTCTTCTGTTTCCCATTTCTGGACCTCTAGGATTATCTCCTTTTTCTAGTTTGTAGAAATCTTTATTGTACCAATCCCAACACCATTCCCAAACGTTTCCGCTCATATCATATAAACCTAATTCATTTGGTAATTTAGTTCCAATTGTATGCGGTGTTCCTGCACTATTCCCTTTGTGCCAAGCAATATCATCTAAAGAATCACTTCCACTATATTTAAATCCTTTCGAAAGAGTTCCGCCTTTTGCAGCAAATTCCCACTCAGCTTCGGTGGGTAATCTGTAACCATTCGCTTTAAAATCACAAATAAAGTTAGGACCTTTTTTTGAGTATGCTGGTTGTAATTTCTCTTTTTTACTTAACCAATTACAGTAAGCAATTGCTTCATTCCAAGTGATTCCATTAATAGGATGGTTTTCTTGCCATCCCCATGATGGTTTAGCAGGCATTTTCATTTTATTAGCTTTGATGAATTGTTGCCATTCCCAAACAGTTACTTCAAATTTACTAATCTCAAAGGCTGTTAGATTGACATCGTGTTCTTTTTGTTCATCAACATCGGCTATTCCATCAGAATCTTTAGAGCCCATTTTAAAAGTTCCTCCTTGAACTTTTATTAATTCAGAGTTTAAAATACTGTTTTTGAATGCGAATAAAGATACAATTGTAATTAATAAGGTTGAATAAATCGTAATTTTTTTCATAAGTTGTGTTATTAATTTTGGGTCTGCAAATATAATATAATTATAACATTGTTGGTAAAAAATGTTATAATTATGTAGTTATGTGTTTTTTAATGTTAAAAAAAATAAATATATTGCTTTTGTCGGATAAAAAAGCTTTTTATCGATAATTTTATAGATTAACGACTGAAAAATGATGACTTAAAGGTTGTAGTTCAGTTTGTAATTGATCTAAAAATGAATCAAAAGAATCTATTTCATCACAAAAAGAACTAAAATTTGCCGTTCTTTCTTGCAATCCTTGGTTTGGAAAAAGTTGATTTTGAATTTGGGTGATTCGTTCTAGTTTTTCTTTATAAATTCTTTTTTCAGCTTTTAAAAGTCTTTTTTCTAAGTTATATAATCCTTTTAATTGCTTTACTTCTTGTGCTTTAACTGCTCCTAGGAATGATGGGTCAGTTTGATTCGCAATTTCATTTACTAATTTAAATTGCTTTTTTAATATTTCTTTTTGTTCGGAAAAATCAACGGTGAATTTAGATAACTCCTTTGTTTTGTTATTTAAAAGTGTTTCTCGATTTAAGAAAATATCTTTCCAATTCAAATTTAATTTCTCTAATTTAGATAATTGTTTTTTAGTTACTAAAAGAACTGAATTACGAACTAAAAGAATAGGAAACGTTATTTTGTGGGCTTCGAAATTTGATTTTAATTCTAACCAATAAGCAATTTCACCACCACCACCAATGTAGCATAAATTAGGTAAAACTAATTCTTGGTATAAAGGTCTTAAAATAACATTCGGACTAAAGTTTTCAGGATTATTTTCTAGTTCAGTTAGTAACTCGCTTTCTGAAAATGATAAGAGGGTATTGTTAATGTTATAATTTCCATTTTCATATATAATTCGTTCTCTTAATTGGTCTTGAATGTAGAATAAATTTATTTCTCTTGGATTGACTTGAATCGAATAATCTTTTAATGGTGAAAGTGTTTCGTTTACTTTTTTAAATGATGTTTGGTGCAGTAATTCGTCTTTAGCAAATGGAATAAATATTTTTTTTAGTTCTGTATCGTCTCCATCAACAATAACCAATCCTTCTTTTTCAAATAGTTTATAGGTTAAATATCTTGTTGCATCTGCTAGATTATCATGTTCAAGATATGCTTTTTTGAATAGATCTCTCAAATAATAGGCATTATTTCCTAAACCTAATTCAGAAGAAAAAGCATCAAAAACCAAATCCATGCCTTGAGTATTTAATCTACCAACAGGTCCTTTGCTTTCTTTTTTCCATTCGATTTTCTTGTTTTTGAAATTAAAAAAATTAATCTCTTCAAAATCATGATCTTCGGTTGCCATCCAATAAATAGGAACAAAATTATGTTCAGGATAAGCAGCTTTTAGCTCTTTAGTTAAATTAATTACTGTAATAATTTTATAAATAAAGTATAAGGGGCCCGTAAGTAAATTTAACTGATGGCCAGTAGTAATTGTATAGGTATTAGGTTGATTTAAAAGCTCAATATTGTTAGAAGTTGCTTCCGAAATTTGAAAATTAGTATGTTGTTTTTTTAAAGAGTCTACTAAAATTTTTCTATTTTCAATTGGAAAATTTTCTCCTTTTTCTTCTAACTGATGTTTAAAGTTTTCTATAGTAGGGAAACGATTGTATAACGATTTTAATTCAGATTTTTGATTTAAATAGTCAACAATTAGCGGTATGAAATAGCCTGAATTTTGATACGTTACACAGTCGTTTGGCATTTTATTATATTTTTTTGCTAAAATACTAAAAAATATTTGTTACTAAAATGGCTTTAACAAGGAGTTAGTATTTAATAAAAAGAGTATTTTTGTTAAAATTATTTTCATTGAAAGACATCCTCTTAATCACACCACCTTTTACCCAACTGAATACTCCTTATCCAGCAACAGCTTATATCAAAGGTTTTTTGAATACCAAAAATATTGCTGCGTTCCAAATGGATTTAGGTATTGAAGTGATTTTAGAATTGTTTTCAAAAGAAGGTTTAACGGAGATTTTTTCTTCGATTACCCATCACCCATCACCCAACATCCAAAGAATACAATCTCTCAAAATAGAGTATATCAAAACAATAGATTCTGTAATTGATTTTCTTCAAGGAAAAAAACCATCGTTAGCTAGACAAATTTGCTCAGGAAATTTTCTTCCAGAAGCCTCTCGTTTTGATCAATTAGACGATATGGAATTTGCATTTGGAACCATGGGAATGCAGGACAAAGCGAAACATTTAGCTACTTTATATTTAGAGGATTTATCGGATTTTATTGTAGAATGTGTCGATGAGAATTTCGGTTTTAGTCGTTATGCAGAGCGTTTGGGAAGAAGTGCAAATTCGTTTGATGAACTTTACAATCATTTACAAAACAAGCTAACTTTTATTGACGAAATCACTATCAAAATTCTAAGTAAAAGAGTTGATGAAGTTCACCCAAAATTAGTTTTAATTTCCGTTCCCTTTCCAGGAAATTTATATAGCGCTTTCCGATGTGCTCAGTTTTTAAAAGCTAATTATCCTACTATTAAAATTGCAATGGGAGGTGGATTTCCTAATACTGAGTTACGTGAGTTAAAGGATAATCTCGTTTTTGAATTCTTCGATTTTATTACGTTAGATGATGGTGAATTACCAGTTGAATTGCTTCATAATTTTATTTGTCATTCTGAACTTGTTTCAGAATCTGAATTTAAACGCACTTTTCTTCTAGAAAACAACCAAGTAGTTTATAAAAACAATACTACACGTCACGATTACAAACAAGCTGAAGTGGGAACACCGGATTATTCAGATTTGTTGTTGGATAAATATATTTCGGTTATCGAAATCGCCAATCCAATGCACAGTTTGTGGAGCGATGGTCGTTGGAACAAGCTCACCATGGCGCACGGTTGCTATTGGGGAAAATGTACGTTTTGTGATATTTCTTTAGATTACATAAAGTTATATGAACCCATTGCTGCCAAAATCTTGGTTGATCGAATGGAAGAATTAATCGCTCAAACGGGTGAAAACGGATTCCATTTTGTAGATGAAGCAGCACCACCAGCATTGATGCGGGAAGTTGCATTAGAAATCATCAAACGAAAATTAGTAGTTACTTGGTGGACCAATATTCGTTTTGAAAAAAGTTTTACAGCCGATTTATGTTTGTTGTTAAAAGAATCGGGTTGTATTGCAGTTTCTGGTGGATTAGAAGTGGCTTCGGACAGACTTTTAGAGCTAATAAAAAAAGGAGTCACCGTTGAACAAGTAGCACAAGTAACAAGGAATTTTACCGAATCAGGAATAATGGTACATGCGTATTTAATGTACGGATATCCAACGCAAACCATTCAAGAAACGGTAGATAGTTTGGAAATGGTACGTCAGTTATTTGAATTAGGTGTTTTGCAAAGTGGTTTTTGGCATCAATTTGCCATGACAGCACATTCGCCTGTTGGAATGTTTCCTGAAGAATTTGGGGTAATTCCTGAGCAAAATGAAATTACTTTTGCGAATAATGACATCAATTTTAGAGATAAAACCGGAATTAATCACGACAAGTTCAGTTTTGGATTAAAAAAATCACTATTCAATTATATGCACGGAATCTGTTTCGATTACAATTTGCAAGATTGGTTCGATTTTAAAATTCCGAATACTAAAATACCATCTGACTTTATTTATAATTGTCTAGAAAAAGAACAAAGTTTTACTACGAAACCCAATGCTAAAATCGTTTGGATTGGAGGAAAGCCTCAAGTGGATATCTTTACCAAATCCAAAAAAGGAAATAGCTGGGAAATGATGAAATTAATATTTCATGATAAAACACAAACCTATGATATTTCACTAAATGTAGAAGAAGGAAAATGGTTGGTAGAAACTTTAGAGAAACTTTCGGTTTATAATGATAATAAAATCACCTTTACTCAATTGAAATCTGATTTTGAACATCAATTTGATGATTTTGAATTGTTTTGGTTTAGCAAGCCCCTTCAAAAACTAAGAAGTGTTAGATTGTTAACGTTATAAATTTTTACTTTAATGTCATAATAATTATGCTTTTTTTAAAATTTCTCATCCTTTTTTTAATTGATTAAGATTAAAAATGGACATTTTTTAATCTTAGTAGTTATACTTAATTTCCAAATTTCTTATAATTATCAATTATGAGAACGATTTCTTTTTGTAAGTTTACATCAACTAAAACAAACTCATATGGATGTCAATTATAAACTTTTAGTAAATAATACTACTTCGTTTGAAGTTACTGAAAGTGATAGCGCGAAATTAGATGCTGTTAAGGTAGCTGAAGCTAATTTTCATATACTTAAAGACAGTAAACCTTACAAAGCTGAAATTGTATCAGCAGATTTTATTTCCAAAAAATATACTGTTAAAGTAAATAATAATTCATACGAAGTTACTATTTCGAATGCTTTAGATGAATTAATTAAAAACATGGGAATACAACGGGGAAGAACCAAAATAGTTAATGCCATTAAAGCGCCAATGCCAGGTTTAATTCTTGAAATCAGCGTTGAAGTTGGTCAAACCGTTAAAGAAAATGATCCTTTATTAATCCTTGAAGCTATGAAAATGGAAAATAGTTTCCTTTCACCGCGTGATGGTGTTATTAAATCTATTGCGGTTGAAAATGGAAACGCGGTAGACAAAGGACAATTATTAGTTGAATTTGAATAAAAAGTTTAAAGTTTCAGGTTTAAAGTTTCAAGTTATGGTTTTCAATTTTATATAAAGACTCATTTTAACTTTGAATACAAACTTTTTCTACCTGAAACCTGAAATAAAAATCAAGATGAAAGAAATTAAAAAAATATTAGTTGCCAATCGCGGAGAAATTGCTATTCGAGTAATGAAAACCGCAAAGAAAATGGGCATTAAAACCGTAGCTGTTTTTTCAACTGCCGATAGAAATGCACTTCACGTAAAATATGCTGACGAAGCAGTTTGCATTGGTGAAGCAGCTTCAAGTCAATCGTATTTACGTGGCGATAAAATTATCGAAGTTTGTAAAAATTTAGGTGTTGATGCGGTTCATCCAGGGTATGGATTTTTAAGTGAAAATTCTTCTTTTGCAGAAGCATGTGAAAAAAATAATATAATTTTCATTGGACCAAAATCCAAAGCCATTGAAATGATGGGAAGTAAATTAGCAGCCAAAGAAGCGGTGATGAAATATGATATTCCCATGGTTCCTGGAGTAGATCATGCAATTATTGATGAAGAAGAAGCTAAAAAAACAGCAAAAGCGGTTGGTTTTCCAATTTTGATAAAAGCATCTGCTGGTGGTGGTGGAAAAGGAATGCGTGTGGTTGAAAAAGAAGAAGATTTTGAATCACAAATGAATCGTGCAATCAGTGAAGCAACTTCTGCTTTTGGTGATGGTTCTGTTTTTATTGAAAAATATGTAACCAAACCAAGACATATCGAAATCCAAATTATGGCCGATAGTCATGGGAATGTTTTATATGTTTTTGAAAGAGAATGTAGTATTCAACGTCGTCATCAAAAAGTGGTAGAAGAAGCGCCTTCGTGTATTTTAACTCCTGAAAAACGTAAAGAAATGGGCGAAGCTGCTGTTAAAGTAGCTCGCGCTTGTGATTATCTTGGCGCTGGAACAGTTGAGTTTTTAATGGATGCAGATCATAATTTCTACTTTTTAGAAATGAATACACGTTTGCAAGTAGAACATCCAGTTACCGAAATGATTTCGGGATTAGATTTGGTAGAATTGCAAATTCGTGTGGCTCGTGGTGAAGCTTTAGAGATTAAACAAGAAGATTTAAAAATTCATGGTCACGCTATGGAACTTCGTGTATATGCTGAAGATTCTATGAATGATTTCTTACCAAATGTTGGGTTTTTAAGTACGTATAAATTACCTGAAGGCGAAGGAATTCGTGTGGATAACGGAATTGAAGAAGGAATGGATGTGCCTATTTATTACGATCCAATGCTTTCTAAATTGGTTACTTACGGAAAAACACGCGAAGAATCTATCGAATTAATGATAAAAGCTATCGACAATTATCATGTAGAAGGCGTAGCAACAACTTTGCCTTTTGGAAAGTTTGTAATGGAGCACGAAGCATTTCGTTCAGGCGATTTTGATACCGGTTTTGTGAAAGCTTATTATGATGCAGAAAAACTAAAATCAAAATTAGATACTGAAGCTGAAATTGCAGCAATGGTAGCTTTAAAGCAATATTTGGAAGACCAAAAAGTATTACGATTACCTAATTAAAGAACATAGAAAATTGAGATAGAAAATTGATTTGTGTCTTTTTTCTATTCTCTAATTTCTTTAATCTCAAAACAATGGAAGATAAAATAAAAATATTGAACGATAAAATTGCCTTAGCTAAATTAGGTGGAGGCGAAAACCGAATAGCATCACATCATGCAAAAAAGAAATTAACAGCTCGAGAACGAGTAGAATATCTTTTAGATGAAGGTTCTTTCGAAGAAATTGGGATGTTAGTAACACACAGAACTACTGATTTTGGAATGGAAAAAGAAATCTATTACGGAGATGGAGTAGTAACAGGTTATGGAACAATAAATGGAAGAGTTGTGTATGTTTTTGCACAAGATTTTACAGTTTTTGGAGGTTCGTTATCTGAAACACATGCTGAAAAAATTTGTAAGGTAATGGACATGGCCTTGAAAAGTGGTGCACCTATGATTGGATTAAACGATTCTGGTGGGGCGCGTATTCAAGAAGGAGTTCGTTCATTAGGTGGTTATGCTGATATTTTCTACAGAAATGTACAATCATCTGGAGTTATTCCACAAATTTCTGCTATACTCGGACCTTGTGCGGGTGGAGCTGTTTATTCACCAGCAATGACCGATTTTACCATGATGGTAGAAGGAAATAGCTATATGTTTGTTACAGGACCAAACGTAGTAAAAACGGTTACAAATGAAGAAGTAACTTCAGAAGAACTAGGAGGAGCAAGCACACATTCTACTAAATCAGGAGTTGCACATATCACTTCTCCAAACGGAGTGGAATGTTTGGAGGATATTAAAAAATTATTGAGTTATGTTCCTCAAAATAATAGAGAAACAACTCCAAAAGTTCCTTATGTTTTAGGCGATGAAGTACGTGATAAGTTAGATACAATTGTTCCAGATAATGCGAACAAACCTTATGATATGCACGATGTTATTGCAAATATCATTGATGAAGATTCATTCTTTGAAATCCATAAAGATTTTGCCGAAAATATTATAGTTGGTTTTGCTAGATTAGGCGGAAGAAGTATAGGAATTGTGGCTAATAATCCAAAATATTTAGCGGGATGTTTAGATGTAAAATCATCTATTAAAGGTGCTCGATTTGTTCGTTTTTGTGATTGTTTTAATATTCCTTTATTAGTATTAGAAGATGTGCCAGGTTTCTTACCAGGAACGGATCAAGAATGGAATGGAATTATTGTTCATGGTGCCAAATTGTTATATGCATTTAGTGAAGCAACAGTTCCGAGAGTTACCGTAATTACTCGTAAAGCTTACGGTGGAGCATATGACGTAATGAACTCAAAACATATAGGCGCAGACATGAATTTCGCTTGGCCAAGTGCTGAAATTGCAGTTATGGGGGCAAAAGGAGCTTCTGAAATTATTTTCAAAAAGGAAATTAATGAAGCTGCAGATCCAGCTGCAAAATTATTAGAAAAAGAAGCAGAATATGCAGAGTTATTTGCAAATCCATACACAGCCGCACAACGAGGATTTATCGATGAAGTTATTTTACCTCATGATACTAGAAGAAAACTATTGAAAGCTTTTAGTATGCTTGAAAATAAAGTGGTTGATACACCCAAAAGAAAACACGGTAATATTCCGTTATAATAAGAAAGACCGACTAAATGTCGGTCTTTTCTTTTTTTAGTTTTGAATCTACATAATTGGCAATAAAGCCTAACTTCATTCGTTGCAGCATTTTCTTTTCAAATTCCCAAAAGAAAGCAAATTGCCCGAAAATAAATCCTATTAAAACGAGTAAAACTTGATAGATAGGAAAAATTAGTACGATGCGTAAAACTCTATACAACCAATGAGGTTGAAATGTTTCAGGAATACCTATTAAGGTTAAAAATGGTTTAGCTAATTGTAATGAACTGAATCCAGTAATGGCAAATACGATTAAAATAACTATTAATTGCAAATTTGTAGTTACGTTCCAGCGTTCTTTTAATTTCTTCATAATTTAAATTCTTGGTGAAAACCCACCAAGTTTTTGATTGTTTTTCAGTTGAAAATAGACTAAATAATTGTAAAGCATGTAATTTACTTCGTAGCCGTAATTAATATTAGTTTCATAATTAATTGTCATTTCATATAAATTTGGATTGTATTGTGAAGACAGCATTGTTCTTCTGTTCCATTCCAATACCCAAACTCTATTTCTAGATTCTAAATAAGATTGTGAGTAATAATTTCTGGGTTTTGCATTACTATTAAACCAAGAAGAAAATCCAACATCAATTATTAAAACCTCGTATTCAATTTCTTTATTTGCTATGCGAATTGTATCACTTTTTAGTTGTGATTTTTCTTCAATTTTTTTCTTATTCTGAGAAGCATTACAAGCAACTAGAATAGAAAGTCCACTAAAAAGGAGCACAATGCTGCGTTTCATAGCTTAAAATTAAGAGTATAAAGATAAAAAAAAAGCATCAATCAAGTTGATGCTTTTAATTATTAATGATAATTTTTAATTGTTTTTCAACAAACTTATAATTTGTTCTGCTAATTCAGTTCCAATTCTATCTTGTGCTTCACCTGTAGCAGCACCTATATGAGGTGTTAACGAAATATTTGGATGCATTAAAATTTTAATTTCTGGAGTAGGTTCATTTTCAAAAACATCTAAACCAGCGAATAATACTTTGTTATTGTCTAAAGCTTCTACAAGAGCAACTTCATCAATAACACCACCACGCGCACAATTTACAATTCCTACACCATCTTTTAATTGAGCAAATTCTTCTTTCCCAATTACATAACCATCTTGTGCCGGAACATGTAACGTTATAAAGTCAGAATGTTTAAAAATATCTTCTAAAGGTTCTGTTTTTATATCAACATTAATAAATTGACCATTGTAAAAATCTACACGAATAATAGCTTCGCTCACAAATTTATCAGCGGCAACAACTTTCATTCCTAAACCAAGAGCCATTTTTGCAACTGCTTGACCAATTCGTCCAAAGCCAATAATTCCTAAAGTTTTACCTCTTAATTCAACTCCATTTGCATAGGCTTTTTTTAATCCTTCAAAATTTGTGTCGCCTTCTAGTGGCATATTTCGGTTAGAATCATGTAAAAAACGTACCCCAGTAAATAAATGCGCAAATACTAATTCGGCAACACTTTCAGATGATGAAGCAGGTGTGTTAATTACATGTAATCCTTTTTCGCGAGCATAAGTCACATCAATATTGTCCATTCCAACACCTCCACGACCAATGATTTTTAGTCCTGGACAAGCGTCGATAATATCTTTACGTACTTTAGTTGCACTTCTTACTAAAATAACTTTTACATCATGTGTATTGATGTAGTTAGCCACTTGTTCTTGTGCTACTTTTGTTGTGATTACTTCAAAACCTCCTTTTTCTAAAGCTTTGATACCGCTTTTTGAAATTCCGTCGTTTGCTAATACTTTCATTCTATATATTTTTATTCTACTAATAACTAGTTACTAAATTTTATTTTCTAATTCTTTCATTACATCAACTAACACTTGAACACTCTCTAGTGGTAGCGCATTATACATGGAAGCACGATATCCACCCACAGAGCGATGTCCAGCTAAACCAGAAATTCCAGCCGCTTTCCACATACTATCAAATAATGCTTCGTGTTCTGGATTTACTAAAACAAAGGTAGGGTTCATATTTGAATGATCTTCAGTTGCAGCAACGCCTTTAAATAAAGGGTTTCTGTCAATTTCTGAATATAATAAAGCTGCTTTGGCTTCATTTATTTTTTCAATTGCAGCAATACCTCCTAATTTTTTTAACCATTGTAATGTTAAAAGTGAAGCATAAATTGGAAACACAGGAGGAGTATTGTACATGCTTTCTTTTGCAATATGCTGTTGGTAATCTAACATACTTGGAATAGATCTTCCTGTTTTACCTAAAATTTCTTCTTTAACAACAACTAAAGTAGCGCCTGCGGGTCCCATGTTTTTTTGCGCACCTGCATAAATTAAATCAAATTTTGAAAAATCTAAAACGCGTGAAAATATATCAGAACTCATATCGCAAACTAAAGGAACATTTACATTTGGAAACGATTTCATTTGTGTTCCAAAAATGGTATTGTTACTCGTGCAATGAAAATAACTTGCATCACTTGGGATTGAATAATCTTTTGGGATATGATTGTAGTTTTCTGTTTTGGATGATGCAACAACTATAGTTTCGCCAAAATGTTTCGCTTCTTTAATTGCACTGTTTGCCCAAGTTCCAGTATCTAAGTAAGCAGCTTTTCCATCTACTTTCATCAAATTGTATGGAACCATTAAAAATTCTAAACTAGCTCCGCCTGCTAAGAATAATGCTTGATAACCTTTGCCTTCTAATCCTAAAAGTTCTAGAACTAAGGCTCTCGCTTCATCCATTACTGCAACAAAATCTTTGCTGCGATGAGAAATTTCTAAAATTGATAAGCCAGAATTATTGAAATTTAAAATAGCTTGCGCTGATTTTTCAAAAACTTCTTGAGGAAGTATGCATGGACCAGCACTGTAGTTGTGTTTTTTCATTGTGGTTGTTGTAGTTATTTTTGAATGTTTTTTTAAAACGACAAATTTCGTAAATAACAAATAAATATCACCTTTTAATTTGATAATAATTATATAAAATTATTAACGAAAACGTTTTATAATTGGATAATAATTATTAAAAATGAAATTATATTTTTGATAAAAATGCTAAAGTATCAACATTGTCTGCGTAATCCCAAAGATTAGGTTGTTGTGTTTGTCCAAACGCAACAGAATTTTGAGTATAACAATTAGATACGATGCATTGAATTTGTTCAGCTTCAGTTAGTAATCGAGAATTTAATTCCTCTAAATTATCATAGAATTCATAAAATACAGAAGAGATTGGAGATGCGTAACTACTATCTTCTTTAATGGTTAAAAATTCATTATCTAACAATTGAAAGTTACTCATTAAAAATACTGCTTTGTTGTAGTCGTAATTATTAGCATATTTTTCATATTTGATTATATCACGGTATTCATACATTGCTTTGAAAAAGTTGTCAAAATTATACCCTTGAGGAATAAAAAGTTTAGAAACATTTCTACAGCCTAATCCAAAATATCTAAAAATATCTTCTCCTAGTAGAACTAAATCTTCAAATGATTCTTCTCCATTTAAAATAGCTACAGAATTTCTGTTTTTACGAATAATACTTGGTTTATCTTTAAAGTAATATTCAAAATATCTAGCAGTATTGTTACTTCCTGTTGCAATAACAGCATCAAAATCTTCTAATTTGCCTTCAACAAAGGTTATTTTTGAGTTAAGTTTTGGTTCTATAGCAATCAAATATTTTGCTAAAAATTTTAGTAAATATTGATCGTTTGAGGATGTTTTTACTAACACGTCATGACCAGAAATTAATACCGAAAGAAAATCATGAAAGCCAACTAATGGAATATTTCCGGCTAAAACCAGTCCGACTTTTTTTATGTTTGTGCTAGAGAAGTCATATGGAGTTAACCACTTATTCAAGTTGTCTTCCGTTAATGCTTTGGCCCAAGACTGAATACTAAAGTAGACATGTTCAGGGGTAAACCATCCATTATGCGATTGCGAAAGAACTATTAAATCTTCAAAATCGTGAAAGAACAAATCGTTTTGTAAAACCGAAGCGTTTTTTGTATTACTGTCTTCAGAAAATTGACGCAAGAAATTTCCTAATTCAACAAAACTCGATTTTATTTCAATTTGTAACATTTGTAACTTGTTTATATTTGGTTTACATTGTATTTTTGTAGCGCAAAATTAATCATTATATTAGAATATCAAGTTTTTCTGAATTCTAATTTCTAAACATAAAATTAAACATGGCAATTATAATAACTGACGAATGTATCAACTGTGGGGCTTGCGAGCCTGAATGTCCAAATACAGCAATTTATGAAGGTGCTGATGATTGGAGATGGAAAGATGGTACAAAATTAAGCGGAAAAGTAATTTTACCTGATGGAACTGAAGTTGATTCAGACGCTGCTCAAACTCCAATTTCAGATGATATTTATTATATAGTTCCTGGAAAATGTACCGAATGTAAAGGGTTTCATGAAGAACCACAATGTGCTGCGGTTTGTCCAGTAGATTGCTGTGTTCCAGATGATAATCATGTGGAAAATGAAGAAACATTGATGAACAGACAATCGTTTTTACACAACGAATAATCGTTTTTAAAATCAATAATCAAAGAGAATTTTCAATAGAAAGTTCTCTTTTTTGTTTTATAGCCATAAAAAAATAGGATTAGAATTGTGTTTTTGACATTTTTTCGTTAAATTTGATAGATAGCAAATTTTTATGATAAAAAAACTTACTTTTTTATTCTTGTTTTTTTCTTCGATGATTTTCTCACAAAGTATCGAATATACAATTATTGTGAAAGATTATGATACAGATTTGCCTGTAGAAGAAGTAACCATAACTGCTTTAAGAACACGACAAGGCTTTTTAACTAATAAAGACGGGAAAGCATTTGTTAGTTTAACTAAAAGTTCTGATTTGGAATTTATCCATTCGTCCTATAAAAAGATTGTTGTAAAAATAGCTACATTAAATAAAAATGAAAATGTGGTCTACATGGAGCCCAATACACAACAACTTGAAGAATTCATCATTACAAAAGATCATCCCCAACAAATTTTAAAGAGAATTGTTGAAAATTCTAAAAATAAAATGACAATTCCAGTAAATTTAAAAATTTACTTGCGAGAATTTTATAAACGTGATAGTGAAATTGTTTTTTTTAACGATGGATTGATTAATTTTCAAATACTTGGAAATGAAAAAAATATTAAAACAGATATTTTAGTAGAACAAAATAGAGCTGTTGGGGTTTTAGATGGAGACATTGATCCCAATATTTTAGGATATGATTTAAATAATATTATTGAAAATTATTATCAGTTTAAATATTTAGATGAATTACTTGATAATAGTGCTAAGAAAGTTTATGATTTTTCCATTAAAACCTATCCTTCCAATGAAGATTATTTAGTGGTTAAAATTGTTCCATTCCCAGAGTCTCAAGGAATTCTTTCTGATTATATTATTGTGTACGATAGTAATAAAAAAATAATAGTAGAGTTGAGTTCTTATGTTTCCTCAGAAAGACTTCAGAAGTATAAAGAGAGCATGTTTACTAGTAGGAAAGTTTATAAATTAGAATTTAAAAACATATTTAGATTAGAAGGCGATTTATACTATTTAGCTAATTCAAAAGAAGTAATTGGTTTTGAAAAACGCTACAAGAAAAAAGATCGAAGAATAGAAGTAAAAAATCACATGGTTATTACAGATTTCGATAAACAGCCTTTTGAATACAGCGATAAAAACATATTTAAAGGAAAATCTCTAATCAATAAGAAAACCTCTTTTTTTACGAATTATTGGGATGTTGAATCGGGTTTTGTTTCTACAGTTGAAGAAAAAGCAGTTATTGAAAGCTTAGGTAAAGCAAAAGAAGAAACACAAGACGAAGAGAAAAATTCCAAAGAATAAAATAGCCTAATTTAACTCCTGCTATTTATTACTTTGATACTAATTAGGATTAAAGTATATTTGCGCACTTTTAAAATTACATTCAGAATGAAAGCAGGAATTGTAGGATTACCAAATGTTGGAAAATCAACTTTATTTAATTGTTTATCAAACGCAAAAGCGCAAAGTGCTAACTTTCCGTTTTGTACTATAGAACCAAATATTGGAGTAGTTAATGTTCCAGATCCACGTATTGCTCGTTTAGAGGAATTGGTGAAGCCAGAGCGTGTTCAAATGGCAACGGTAGATATCGTAGATATTGCAGGTTTGGTAAAAGGAGCAAGTAAAGGTGAAGGTTTAGGAAATCAATTCTTAGGCAACATTAGAGAATGTAATGCTATTATTCACGTATTACGTTGTTTTGATAACGATAACATTGTGCACGTTGATGGGAATGTAAATCCAATTCGCGATAAAGAAACCATCGATATCGAATTGCAATTAAAAGATTTAGAAACTGTTGAAAAACGTTTGGAAAAAACCAATCGTGCTGCCAAAACTGGAAATAAAGAAGCACAAGCTGAAAAAGCATTATTAGATAGAATCCGTGAGACTTTGATGAAAGCAAAATCGGCTCGTACGGTGATTCCTCAAAATCAAGATGAGGTGGATATGATGGAAGAATTCCAATTAATCACTACAAAACCAGTTTTATATGTTTGTAACGTAGACGAAGCTTCAGCTGTAAACGGAAACAAATATGTAGACCAAGTTCGTGAATTGGTAAAAGATGAAAATGCGGAAGTAATTATTCTTTCAGTAGGAGCAGAAGCAGATATTACAGAATTAGAAAGCTACGAAGAGCGTCAAGTGTTTTTAGAAGACATGGGATTAACAGAGCCAGGTTCGGCTGTATTAATTCGTGCAGCGTATAAATTATTAAAATTACAAACATATTTTACAGCTGGTGTTAAAGAAGTTCGCGCTTGGACTATTAACATCGGAGATACTGCACCAAAAGCAGCTGGAGTAATCCATACCGATTTCGAAAAAGGATTCATCCGTGCTGAAGTGATTGCATTTGAAGATTTTTCAAACTTTGGTTCTGAAGTTAAAGTAAAAGAAGCTGGAAAACTTAGAGTTGAAGGAAAAGAATACATAGTAAAAGATGGTGATGTAATGCATTTTAGATTTAATGTGTAATATCAGTTTACAAATAAAATAAATTCAACTATGGCAATACAAGAAGAACTTGAAAAACAAGGACTTTGGCTGTTTAGATATAGAGGTGTTTTACCTGTAATTATTTTGGTAATAGGTTTTTTACTTTTTATTCAAACTGAATTAAATCCTGATTCTTTTTTTCTAAAGAATTCACCATATGAGATTTATTTTGAGATGTTTTGCCTTGCAATTGGACTTTTTGGTCTATTCATTAGAATTTGTGTTATTGGTTTTACACCTAAAAATACTTCAGGTAGAACCGTAAAAAATCAAGTAGCGGATACTTTGAATACAAAAGGAATGTATTCTTTAGTAAGGCATCCTTTGTATGTGGGAAACTATTTCATGTGGCTTGGACCCGCAATTTTATCTGGAAATTTTTGGTTTGTTGTAGCGTTTACTCTTTCTTATTGGGTATATTATGAAAGAATAATGTATGCAGAGGAGCAATTTTTAAGAAATAAATTCGGAAGTATTTATACCGATTGGTCTAATAAAGTACCTGCATTTGTTCCAAATTTTAAAAATTTCATAAAGGCTGATTTGTCTTTGAGTTGGAAAAAAGTTGTTAGAAAAGAGATTACAGGTATCTTTGTTTTATTTGCTATTTTCTTTGTTTTCGATTATGTGGGTGTTTACCTAAAAAATGAAGAGGAACTGAATCCTTTTTTGTTATACAGCATGCTTTTCTTGTTAGTTGCAATTGTAATTATAAAAATTATTAAGAAAAAAACCGATTGGTTGAAACAAGAAAATAGGTAAGTTTAGTTGTAAAATATTTTGGCATAAGTTTTGTCTTACTATTTTAAAACTAACAACCATGAAAAATTACCTAATCCTTTTAGCGGTAACGCTTTTATTTACATCTTGTAAAGAATCTGCTTTGAATAATAGTTTTATCTATTTTTCGGAAGCACAGCCCACCAATGTTGATGCTATAACCGAATTTCCTAAAAAATTTGTAGGAAGCTATGCAATGGATTATTCTCACCGATTAGTGATTGCGCCAAAATATATATGCATCAACGAAATTGAAACCATTACTGCTTTAAAAGCTGAATTAGATTCAATTCCTGAATTAGATTTTCGTAACAACCAAGTTTATGATAAATCTGAAAATAAAGCCTATAAAACGTTTATAAAAGGAGATACAATTGCTTTCGAAATTGAACGTTTGGATACTATTTTTTCCTTTGCCGAAAATGAGATTGCTAAAGAATATAAGTCGTCTTTAATTTTGAATAAAAAAGTAGCAGAGAGTTATGAAACCAGTATCATTAAAGTTTCAAGTTTAGGAATGCGACATATTCAACTCGGAACTAAAAAAGATTTTACTAAATTGAAAACGGAACTAAAAATCCCATTTCAAGTTAAAATGACTGAAAACGACACTACAAGTGTGGTTTTGACGCCTTCTCGTGCCGATTTCAGAAAGTTATTACGAAAAGACGGATTTGAGTATGAAAGCAGTTATTTGTTTAAATAAAAAAGCAATGAAAATCATCAAAAATTTTCTTAAATATACTGCATTTTTCCTTGTAGGAATGATTGGTTATTTACTTGTAGTTACATTGCTTTCCTATATTTCTGTGAATGATGGTTTGGTGAAAAGTCGCAAAGAAATTCCAATTTACATCTTAACTAATGGAGTACACACCGATATTGTTTTGCCTTTAAAAAGCGAACATTACGATTGGACCAATCAACTCAAACCAGAACATACCAAAGCAAAAGATTCCACATATCAATATGCAGCTTTAGGTTGGGGCGATAAAGGTTTTTACTTAGAAACGCCCACTTGGGCAGATTTGAAAGCAAGTACAGCTTTGAAAGCGGCTTCTGGGTTGAGTACAACGGCAATGCATGTAACGTTTTACAAAGATTTGAAAGAAAGTAAGTCTTGTAAGAAACTTCAAATTTCTTCCGATAATTACAAAAAGTTGATTTTATTCATTAACGAATCTTTCCAAACCAAATCAGGTGAATTTTTAAAAATTGAAACGGATGCCGTTTACGGAAAATACGATGTTTTTTATGAAGCCAACGGAAGTTATTCGTTGTTTTATACTTGCAATTCTTGGGCAAATCAAGCCCTAAAATCTGCAAATCAAAAAGCCGCACTTTGGACGATTTCAGATAGTGGGATTTTTAGACATTATAAATAATAGATTGATTATTTTTACAAAATGAAATTATTTTTATTTGCTCTAATTGCAACGATATTTTTTGGGACTAAAAAAGATTTAGTTGAAAATAAGAAATTCTACAATCATAAAATTACTGATACAATAAAAAATGTTGATACACTTTTAATTGGAGATTTGAATTCGGATAAAATTCCAGATACAATATTTCGAATTTATCCTCAAATGATAAATGCAACAGAATATTATGACGGAGATTGCGTAAATAACTCTTGTGATGTTACGTTTAAGTTTTCGTTTACTGACCAACAAATTGTAATATATAATGCAATTGGTGCGGGAATTGAAAATTTAGGAGATATTAATAAAGATGGTTTTTCGGAATTTTCTATTTTTCCACATTGGTACATCGGTTGTTGGGGAAAGATTCAATATTATACTTTCAAGAATAACGAATGGAAAAATTTTGGTTTTGCTCGTGCAAACATATGTGAAGAATTTACTTTTGAGAAACATTTGAAAATTATTTCATCTAAGAAAATTAAAGTTATGGAAGTCTATCCAAACAAAGATTATTCTGAAATGATACAAAGATATAAAACACTAAAATTGGATTAATTTTTTTCTTTTTTATCTCCTCTTTTTTTCATCTTCTTAACCGCATTTTGTCAATAACTTCTCTGTTTCTGGCTTCCAATATTTGGAGATAAATGCTATATTGCACAAAATCCAAATTCTGTCTATGTTAGAGCAAAATCAATATACCGAAGACAATATACGTTCCCTCGATTGGAAAGAACACATTCGTATGCGTCCCGGTATGTATATCGGAAAACTAGGTGATGGTTCTTCGCCCGATGATGGTATTTATATTTTATTAAAAGAAGTATTGGATAACTGTATCGATGAATTTGTCATGGGCGCAGGAAAAACCATTGAAGTTACAATCAAAGATAAACTCGTTACGGTGCGCGATTATGGTCGAGGTATTCCGTTAGGAAAAGTAGTTGATGTAGTTTCCAAAATGAATACGGGTGGAAAATACGATTCCAAAGCCTTCAAAAAATCAGTAGGTTTAAATGGTGTCGGAACCAAAGCCGTAAATGCACTTTCGAATTATTTTCGAGTAGAATCGGTGCGTGATAACCAACAAAAAGCAGCGGAATTCTCTGCCGGAAATCTAACCTTAGAAGAAGATGTTCAAGAATCTACAAAGCGTAAAGGAACTAAGGTTTCGTTTATTGCCGATGAAGCGATTTTCAAGAACTACAAATACCGAAATGAGTACATCATTAAGATGCTCAAAAATTACTGTTATCTAAATACCGGATTAGTCATTTATTACAATGGTGAAAAGTATTTTTCAGATAACGGATTAAAAGATTTATTAGAAGAAGCCATTCACGAAGACGATATGGTGTATCCAACGATTCATTTGTTGGGCGACGATATAGAAGTAGCGATTACTCATAGTAAATCACAATATTCAGAAGAATACCATTCGTTTGTAAACGGACAAAATACGACACAAGGAGGAACGCATTTAGGTGCTTTTCGTGAAGCAATTGTAAAAACTATCAAAGAGTTTTACAACAAACCTTTTGAAGCTTCCGATATTCGTAAATCGATTGTTTCTGCAGTTGCTGTTAAAGTAGAAGAACCGGTTTTCGAATCGCAAACCAAAACCAAATTAGGTTCTACCGATATTGGTCCGAATGGGCCTTCAGTGCGATCGTTTGTGAATGATTTTATCAAAACGAAGTTAGATAACTTTTTACATAAAAATCCAGAAGTTGCTGATGCTTTATTGCGTAAGATTTTACAAGCCGAGCGCGAGCGTAAAGAGCTTTCAGGAATTAGAAAATTAGCCAAAGACCGCGCTAAAAAAGCCAGTTTACACAATAAAAAATTACGCGATTGTCGTGTGCATTTAACCGATGCTAAAAATCCAAGAAGTTTAGAAAGTACGCTTTTTATTACTGAGGGAGATTCGGCTTCGGGTTCTATTACTAAAAGTCGTGATGTAAATACGCAAGCGGTTTTTAGTTTACGTGGTAAGCCGTTGAATTCGTATGGAATGACCAAGAAAATTGTGTATGAAAACGAAGAATTCAATTTATTACAAGCCGCATTAAACATCGAGGAAGACATGGGCGATTTGCGTTATAACAATATCGTAATTGCAACCGATGCCGATGTCGATGGTATGCACATTCGCTTGTTATTGATTACGTTTTTCTTGCAGTTTTTCCCTGAGTTGATTAAAGATGGACATTTGTATATTTTACAAACGCCTTTGTTCCGTGTGCGAAATAAAAAAGAAACGATTTATTGCTACAGCGAAGAAGAACGCGTAAACGCCATAGAAAAGCTAAAGCCAAAACCAGAAATCACCCGATTCAAAGGATTAGGAGAAATTTCGCCAGATGAGTTCAAGCATTTCATTGGCCAAGACATTCGATTAGATCCAGTGATGTTAGATAAAGCCACTTCTATTGAAACCTTGTTAGAGTTCTACATGGGTAAAAACACCCCAGACCGCCAAGAGTTTATCATTAACAATTTGAAAGTGGAGTTGGATGTAGTGGAAAAAAATTAAATAATGTACTGTTGTCAAAAGAAGTTCAAAATACAAATTTATTTCAACAAGTTGCTGTTTTATTAAAAAATGCGCAGCAACAAGTTTTTCGTGCCGTAAATTCAACAATGGTTTATACCTATTTTGAGATAGGAAGAGTGATTGTTGAAGAGGAACAGAACGGAAATGAAAGAGCCGAATACGGAAAACAAATTCTAAAAGGACTTTCAGAACAATTGACAAAGGAATTTGGAAAAGGTTTTTCTGTTGATAATTTACAGAACATGAGGAAATTTTATTTAACATATTCAAATTACGAGACGCTGTCTAGTATTTCTGAAGATTTAAAAATAAAATCCGAGACATCGTCTAGTATTTTAGAGAAAAGTGATTCACCTGTACTAACTTTACATTTTATTCTCTCTTGGTCGCATTATGTTTTTTTGATGAATATAGATGATGCTAAAGAAAGAAAATTTTATGAAATAGAGTCGATTAAACATCAATGGAGTTTAAGAGAATTAAAACGTCAATACAATTCGGCATTATATACAAGATTGGCTTTGAGTAGAGACAAAGAAGGTGTTTTGAAACTATCAGAAGAAGGTCAAATTATTGAAAAGCCAAAAGATATTATAAAAGATCCTTATATATTGGAGTTCTTGGGCTTACCCGAGATGAAGCAATATTCGGAATCTGAATTAGAACAGGAAATCATCAATAAATTAGAACATTTTTTGTTAGAATTAGGTGAAGGTTTTGCGTTTGTAGCTCGTCAGAAGAGAATAACATTTGACGATAAACATTTTTATATTGATTTAGTTTTCTACAATCGAGTTTTAAGAAGTTTTGTGCTTATTGATTTAAAAATTGGTGAATTGAAACATCAAGATTTAGGACAAATGCAAATGTATGTGAATTATTACGACCGAGAAATGCGATTAGAAGGAGAAAACAAAACCATAGGAATTGTTCTATGTCAGAGCAAAAGCGATTTATTAGTAGAATACACATTACCAGATAATAATGAACAAATATTTGCTAGTAAATACAAAACAATTTTGCCAAGTAAAGAAGATTTTAAACGCTTGATTGAAGGGTAATATGAAATATTTTTGTTTTCTAATAGTTTTGATATCTTTATTTTCTTGTAAAAACGAAAAAGAAGAAGCAGTTGAGCTTTTTACAAAGGAGGTTAAAAAAGTGAAAATTTGGTCTTATCCGGCAAGAGGTTTGTGGGATGTTAAAGATGGTAAAGAAAGGCAAGGAATAAAGATTTTAAACAATAAAATTCAATTAGATACAACAAAAATAATTGACAACGTTGAATTGAATGACAATCAAAAAAAGGAACTTTTTGCTCTTTTAAAAAATGATATTTGTGGTATTTCAGGAACTCATGCAGCATGTTATATTCCAAGGCATTTAATTCTTTTTTATGATGAAAATGAGAAATTAATTGGGTTTTATGAGTTTTGTATTGAATGTGGCGGAAGTGTTGAATCAGAAAATTTAAAAAATATCCCTGCTTTTTGTATAGAAAAGGGAAATGAAATGGAGCAATTATTAAAAGGTTTTGGTTTAAAAATCACAAGTGACAAATCACTTGAAATTAAAGAGATTGAAAAAGAATTAGGCAAACAATTACTTGGTAAATAAATAATATACTGAAAATAATTCAGCATAAAAATGAAAGACGAAGAAGAAGATAACATCATTCCAAACGAAGACGAAAATTTCGATAATCAAGACAATTCTCCTAACGAGGAAGGTTTTGACGATATTCGTGTTTCAACGGGACATCATTTTTACGAAAACAACGAAAACCCAGAAGACACCATTACCAAAGTTACAGGAATGTACAAAGATTGGTTTTTGGACTATGCTTCGTATGTAATTCTAGAACGTGCAGTTCCAGCGATTGAAGACGGTTTTAAACCGGTGCAACGTCGTATTATGCACTCCATGAAAGAATTAGATGATGGGCGTTACAATAAAGTGGCGAATATCGTGGGTCACACCATGCAGTATCACCCTCACGGAGATGCGAGTATTGGTGACGCCATGGTGCAAATTGGGCAAAAAGACCTAATCATCGACATGCAAGGAAACTGGGGAAATATCTTAACAGGAGATAGTGCAGCAGCTTCCCGTTACATCGAAGCCCGAATTTCAAAATTTGGTCATGATGTGTTGTATTCGCCAAAAATCACCGAATGGGGAATGTCATACGATGGTCGTCGTGCCGAACCTATTAATCTTCCTGTTAAGTTTCCATTACTGTTAGCACAAGGTGCAGAAGGTATTGCCGTAGGTTTATCGACCAAAGTGTTACCTCACAATTTTAACGAATTAATAGACTCGTCTATCAAAATATTAAAAGGGAAACCTTTTACCTTATTTCCTGATTTTCCAACCGCGGGTATTGCTGATGTTTCCAATTATAATGATGGTTTACGTGGCGGTCGTGTGCGTGTGCGTGCAAAAATTGGACAATTAGACAAACAAACTTTGGTAATTACCCAAATTCCGTTTTCAACCAATACGTCAACATTGATTGATAGTATTTTGAAAGCCAACGAAAAAGGGAAAATCAAAATCAAAAAAATTGAAGATAACACAGCTGCTGAGGTTGAAATTTTAATTCATCTTCCGCCTGGTGTTTCTCCCGATAAAACTATTGATGCTTTGTATGCGTTCACGGCTTGCGAAACTTCGGTAGCGCCTTTAGGTTGTGTGATTGCAAATCATAAACCGTTGTTTATTGGGGTTTCTGATATGTTGAAAATTTCGACCAACAGAACGGTTGATTTGCTGAAACGCGAATTGGAAATTCAGTTAGACGAATTAGAAAATAAATGGCATTTCTCTACGTTAGAAAAGATTTTCATTCGTGAAGAAATGTATATCGACTTCAAATTGTATTCCGACAGAGAATCGTTGTACAGATATATGTATGATCGATTTGAGCCGTTTTTAAAATCATTTGTTCGGGATATTAACGATGATGATTTGCAAAAATTAACGCAAATTCCAATGATTCGTATTACGCGTTTCGATTCGGATAAAGCCGATGAAGCGATTTCGAAATTAGAAGCCGAAATGGAACAAGTGAAGTATCATTTAGACCATATTATTGATTATACGATTGATTTTTTCCAAAAACTAAAAGACAAATACGGAAAAGGGCGTGAACGTCAAACCGAATTAAGAAGTTTTGATAACATTGAAGCTACAAAAGTGGTTTTACGTAACACAAAACTATACGTGAACAAAGAAGAAGGTTTCTTTGGAACAGGCTTAAAGAAAGACGAATATGTTGCTGATTGTTCGGATATTGATGATGTAATTGTATTCCTTCGCGATGGAAAAATGATGGTAGCGAAAGTAGATGATAAAAAATTCGTTGGAAAAGATATTATTCACATCGCGGTTTTTGATAAAAACGACAAACGAACCATTTACAACATGATGTATCGTGATGGTAAAAATGGCTCGACTTTCATCAAACGTTTCAATGTTTCGGGTGTAACTCGTGATAAATTTTACGATTTAACACAAGAAAAACCAAGTTCAATGATTTCGTATTTCTCAGCTAATCCAAATGGCGAAGCAGAAGTAGTTACCATTTTATTACGCCAAGTAGGAAGCGTAAAAAAACTGAAATGGGATGTTGATTTCTCAGACATTGCTATCAAAGGAAGAGCTTCTCGTGGTAATACAGTAACCAAATATCCAATCAAAAAGATAGAACTAAAAGAGAAAGGAATTTCAACTTTACGACCAAGAAAAGTATGGTTTGATGACACAGTGCAACGCTTAAATGTCGATGGAAGAGGTGAGTTGTTAGGTGAATTCCGTCCAAATGATCGCTTGTTGATTGTGAATCAATCGGGAAAACTGAAAACCATTATTCCAGAATTAACAACGCATTTCGAAGAAGACATGATAGTGTTGGAAAAATGGAATCCAAATAAACCGGTTTCGTGTATTTATTATTGTGGCGAAAAAGACCGTTATTTTGTGAAGCGTTTCTTAGTTGAAAACGAAAACAAAGAGGAAATTTTCATCACCGAACACGAGAAATCACAATTAGAAATTGTTTCTACCGATTGGCGTCCAGTTGCTGAGGTTATTTTTGCCAAAGTAAAAGGAGTTCAAAAAGAAAATCAAGTGGTTGATTTAGAACAATTCATAGCTGTAAAAGGAATCAAAGCGTTAGGGAATCAATTAACTACTGATAAAATCAAGCAGATTAATCTATTAGATCCACTTCCTTATGAAGAAGTTTTAGACGAACCAGAAATAACAACCGATGAAACTTCTGAAGAAGGAAACGATATTCAAGATTTCAATATAGAATTAGACGACGACGGACAAATTACGTTGTCTTTAGAGTAATATGCTGACCTGCAAGGTTTTTACAACCTTGTAGGTTTTTTTATTGATTTTTATCATTTTTCTTCCCAAATAAAAATTTTAATTTCGCACCCAAACAAAACACAACAATATGTCAACATTTCCATCAGACATTGAAATTGCTCAAAATGCAACGATGTCTCACATAAAAGAAATCGCTAAAAAAATTAATATTGAAGAAGACGATTTAGAATTTTATGGCAAGTACAAAGCCAAATTACCTTTACACTTACAACAAGAAAATCCAAAGGGAAAACTAATTTTAGTTTCTGCCATGTCGCCAACCAAATATGGAGAAGGTAAAACTACGATGTCGATTGGTTTGACGGATGGTTTGAATTACATTGGTAAAAAAGCAATTGCTGTTTTACGTGAACCTTCATTAGGACCTGTTTTCGGTTTAAAAGGCGGAGCAGCTGGTGGTGGTTATGTTCAAGTTTTGCCGATGGAAGATATCAATTTACATTTTACTGGTGATTTTTCGGCAATTGAAAAAGCGAATAACTTGTTATCGGCTGTGATTGATAACAACTTGCAAAACACCAAATTTTCATTAAACTTAGATCCAAAATCAATTGCATGGAAACGTGTGATGGATATGAACGATCGTTCACTTCGTCAGATTATTATTGGAGTGGGAGCAAAAGCGAATGGAACCATGCGCGAAGATGGTTTCAATATTACGCCAGCTTCAGAAGTGATGGCGATTTTATGTTTGGCAAAAGATTTAGAAGATTTGAAATTCCGATTAGGAAATATATTCGTTGGAAAAACGTTAGACGGAAAAGCTATTTTTGCTAAAGATTTGAATGTAGTAGGAGCAATGGCAACTTTATTGAAAGATGCAATTAAGCCCAATTTAGTCCAAACTATCGATGGAAATCCAGCAATTTTACATGGCGGACCATTTGCCAGTATTGCTCAAGGAACTAATACTGCAATTGCAACAAAAATGGGATTATCGTTAGGTGATTACGTAGTTACAGAAGCTGGTTTTGGGGCTGATTTAGGAGCAGAGAAGTTTCTACACATCAAATGCGAACAAAGTGGTTTAAAACCAGATGCGGTCGTTTTAGTAGCAACAATTAGAGCGATTAAACATCATGCGGGATTAGCAGCGGAAGATTTTAAAACAGAAAATGTAAGCGCGATTGAAAAAGGTTTTTGCAATTTAGAAAAGCACATCGAAAACATTCAAAAATTTGGCATCAATCCAGTAGTTTGTGTGAATGCTTTCCCAGATGATACACAAGCTGAATACAATAAATTGAAAGTATTGTGTGCTACAAAAGGAGTTACTGCAATAGTAAGCACAGCTTTTGTTCATGGAGGAAAAGGTTCAGCTGATGTGGCTGAAAAAGTGATAGAAGAAATTGAAAAAGGTACAGCGAATTATAAACCTTTATACCAACCTTCGGATAGTATCGAACATAAAATTAATGTAGTTGCAAAAACGATTTATGGTGCAAATTCTGTAGAGTTTTCTCCAAAATCAAAATCACAATTAAAAATGATTAACGATTTAGGTTTTAGTCATTTTTCAGTTTGTATGGCTAAAACACCAGCGAGTTTTTCAGACAATGAAAAGTTAATTGGTCGACCAACGAATTTTGATATTACCGTTCGTGAATTTGAAATTGCGAGTGGTGCTGGATTCATTGTGCCATTGTTAGGCGAAGTAATGAGAATGCCAGGCTTACCAGCAGTTCCAAATGCTGAACAAATTGATATAGATAACAACGGAGTGATTACAGGATTGTCTTAAACCATATATTTTATAAAATAAAAATGTCCCGATATTTGTCGGGACATTTTTTATGTATGTCTTGTCCTGAAAAAAGTTGACTAAATATTACATAATATGTCAACAAAAAAGAAAACTTCAAAAATTGAGAGTACTCCAAAAATTTATAGTGAAGCATTTAAACGG
>Ga0255098_1000029_pt1 | contig 52548 bp, 43 predicted proteins | sample Colum_Atlam_RepC_2_FD_188440 | JGI IMG/M metagenome (GOLD analysis project Ga0255098, IMG submission 188440) | Freshwater microbial communities from Columbia River, Oregon, United States - Colum_Atlam_RepC_8d | ecosystem: Environmental > Aquatic > Freshwater > River | place: USA: Oregon... | reverse complement strand
TTGTTCTTGCATACGAAGATCCCTTCTGGTGTAACTTTATTCTTAAAGTTCAAAGCCTCTAATCAAACCTTTCTAGCTCTTCCTAGATTAGATCTGTGCCATTATAAGCCTAGAATAAGTCTTATCTCTCAATTGCGCTCAACATCACACTGCTTCATCCTAGAGTCAAGAGCCACAAATCAAAGAGAAAAAGAACCCAAGATCTAGCCTCACGCATCAAGACCCGAGCGAAAATAGCAACTTTTAATCCTCAATCACCCCAAATGATAAAATTTTCTCCTACTCTTCAGCATCTGCTTTGATAAGATCATCCGCATGTCGTTAGAAGAATCTCTGATAGAGACCTTAAAACAAACGAGAACCATCATCTGCACGGTAGAATCTTGTACGGGTGGGCAGATCTCTCATAGCTTGACCAACGTATCGGGTTCGTCTCAGGTTTTTTGGGGAGCCACCATTACCTACGATAACTCAGCGAAGATGAGTTTGGGAGTCTGTACTGAGACACTCAAGAATTATGGAGCAGTTTCAGAGCAAACTGCAAGAGAACTTGCGGAACAGGGACTACTCAAGATGACTGAAAGCTTAAATAATGCAAAAGACCAAACCTCTCTTTCTGCATGTACGGATCAGCTCTGCGTAGCCACAACTGGGATTGCAGGACCTACAGGAGGATCTGATCAGAAGCCTGTAGGCTTATGCTACATTGGACTAGCGAGGACGGGTAAGAATACGAAAGTTCTTAAAGTCCTGTCAAATCCAGGACTATCTCGCCTAGAAAATAAGCAAGAATTTACCCGTAGTGCTTTAGAATTTCTCTTTCAAGAACTAACTTCTTCCTAAGATAAGGACTCACCGATCATGCTCCTCACATACCCCACTCTACTCATCCTCTTTTTACTCTCTGAGTTTATTTTAGAAACCACTTCTGATCTTCTAAATCTAGGAAGGCTAGATGGCCAAATTCCTGAAGAATTTATCGGGTTGTATGATTCAGATCAATACTCAAAGTCTATTGCTTATCAAAAAGATGGCACCTTATTTCAACTCTTCGTGAGAAGCACACAGTTCATTCTTTTAGCGGGCTTTATCTTCTGGGGAGGCTTTAACCTGATCGACCAATGGGCAAGAGGATTTCATCTCAGTTCAATCCTCACGGGTGTTTTATTTGCAGGAATTTTATCCTCACTTAAATTGATAACTCAACTTCCGTTCTCCATTTATCATACTTTTTACCTAGAGGCTCGGTATGGATTCAATAAAACCACAGTTCAAACCTTTATAAGTGATCTAATCAAAGGAATAATCTTGGGGGGTTTACTCGGGGGCTTCATCTTTTCTGGATTAATCTACTTCTTTGAATACACAGGTGATCAGGCATGGCTCTATGCTTGGATGGCATTGAGCTTATTTCAACTCATACTTCTTTACATTGCTCCTGCTGTCATTATGCCCCTTTTTAATCGCTTTACACCTCTACCCGAGGGAGGACTCAAGCAAGCCATTGAGTCCTATGCAAAAACTAGAAACTTCCAACTCAGTGGTATTTTTACTATGGATAGCTCAAAGCGATCAACCAAGGGAAATGCATTTTTTACCGGATTGGGTCGTTTCAGAAAGCTAGTATTTTTTGATACTCTACTGACCCAGCAATCTCAAGAGGAACTTGTTGCCATCCTTGCCCATGAGATTGGTCACTTTGAGAGAAAACATATCCAGAAATCTATTCTCTTATCGGTGATCACTTCAGGCTTTTTGTTTTACTCATTCAAGTTTTTTATTAATCACCCTGTAGTATTTGAAGCCTTTAGTCTGGAAAACTCTTCAATTTATGCAGGTTTAGTATTTACCGGAATTGTGTATGGACCCATCTTGAGGGTATTCTCAATTTTCACAAATATGATCTCAAGAAAACATGAATTTGAAGCTGATTCATTTGCTGAGAAAACTTACGGCAAACCTGAAGTATTAATCTCAGCACTAAAAAAACTCAGCGTAGATCACCTCTCTCATCTCAATCCTCATCCATTAAAAGTAGCCTTAGATTATTCTCATCCCCCTATATTGGAGAGAATTAAAGCTCTGAGGAGTAGTAAACTTTGATGTAGAAATATGCTTATACCAATCAAAAAAACCAACAAGCTCAATCGATGAATAAGATTAAGCACATAAAAAAGATATGAAAAAACAATACAACCAGACTCGGCCTTGTTGTATCGGCTAGGAGCAGGCTCTCAGCGTTTCCATCTGATTCAGAATATTTACTTTTATCAGAACCTCAGCCCACTGTTTTTCAAATTTTCTCGACCGAGGGTGTTCGGCTAGCAAGGTTTTGAATCTGCACATTGTGGTCTCAGCGATGCTACGCCGGTGGTAATTGACCTTTTTTTTTCAAAGCAGGTCGGCCTAACTTTCGAATCTCCCGAACTAAAGAATCCCTCATTTTAGGATTTTTTTTGGAACCTCCGTGCTGATGAATCTTTGCGCCTCTCTTTAGTGGAAAAACTGCTCTTATCTTGTTCTCCTCAGCTCACACAAAAAACTATCTATCGGTGCAGGCTCCATCCCCTGCTACTCTTGAAACATTTTCTGGATCAGTCTGATTCATGAGTTCGGCTAGATCCCGGTTATCCTTAAAATCATTGGTCGTTAAAACTACTCCTAATATTCCGTTATTTGCCTCATCAACAGCGATATGAAGCTTGCACCAGGTTCGTCTCTTCCCGGGTACATGAGTCCGAACCTTCCATTCGCCTTCGGCGTATACCTTCAGCCCAGTGGAATCCACTACCATATCTAATCTATCGGTGGAGCTGATTTTTTTTCCACAAGATAAGACTCAATGCTCTAAGTCGCCGACACAAAGGTAAGTAGCTTTGGATAGCCATCTTGAGACCCATCCACTCAAAAATGGTACCTGCGAAACTCTCAGTTTCTCGTAAATTCAGTCCAAATTTGAATCACAAGACAGAGAGCACTTCTATCGCTCGATCTGTATAGATTCGCTCTGACCCCTCATTACAATACTCTACCTCGCTTAATGCATCTGGAACCCAGAATGTCAGTTTACCGCGGTCAATGAGTGTCTTAATGTATCCCGGCCATTCAATGGAGTCGCTCATATCGTTATCTCCAGTTGTTGTAAACTGAAAATCGCGCATGAGCGAATCATATTCAATATTTCGTTGATATATCTGAAGAACTGCTCCTATCCGATGCAACAAGGCCTAGAAAAAGTATATTAAGAGTGAATTAACTCCAATGGATTCTCTTGCTTTTACTACTTTTTAAAGAGGTCCTTGAACCTTTTCTCGTCAGACTGGTATACAGTGATGATATCACCGTTGCTAAAACCAAACTGTCGACATCGGTATAATCCACAACGAATAATCCCAAGTTCCTTTGGGGATTCACGCCCATTCTCTAGGTGCTGAAGTACCTTCGAAACATCTGAGTTGTAGAACTTCAGTTTTCCAATTTGTGGAAACTCTATCGATCGATTCTTAATGCCCATCTTGTCAATTTTTAATATCATAGGTTGTTCGCCTCGAGTGATCTCAATACACTGAGCTTTATGATTAAGGTCAATGCTTTCAATTACTGCTTTCAAATCAGCACTTAATTTTTGAATTGGATCCCTAGTTGATGCTTGGGAACAGGAGACCTCTTTGGTGGTGCTTGGCAATGGAAAGACTGAGCTGAGGTAAGTGAGGCTTTTGTCCTTGAGAGCTTCACAAAATAATTCTCTTTCAGCTGTTAATGTGTAACCTGCGTTTTCTCTAGTGCCATCTCTTGCGCGTAAGTTATTCCAACCTTCTTTAAGTAGTTCCAAAAGGACTTGATCATCGACATTTTTTGGATTTAGAAGATCTTTCCAGTAATTGGGTCGTTCAAAGTCAAAGCAGCCTTGACTGAATGAGTATGCCTGTCTACTACTGGAGAGAGACCAAGTGCTCATATCTTGTCCTGCGCCCTCAATAATATACCGAATTCTTGCAGTAATGGCAGAGGCCTCAGGAGTCTTATAAAATCCCCCAGAGTAAGCTCCGGAGCGTTCACCTTCTAAGAATCCATGAGTGCGGCGGAGCTCTCTTTTATCACTTTCTGACTTTGGATCTAGCCCCGTATTTTTAAGAACTTCGGTATATCTATCCGAATAGTTTTTCTCATTTTTCGCTACTGTGTCTTGAAGTATCTCTTGATAGCTTTTATTGAATTGCTTTGAAATGAAGGATGGCAGAAAGCTCTGAGTAGGATACCCAGCAGAGGGACAGAGAGCAGCTCCTAAGATGGCGTAGCGGAAGTGGCTCAGCTTTGAATGGAGAATGTCATGAATAATGCTTTCTTGTTGTTTTGCAAGAAGGTCTATTCCGAGATCAACTAACCTGTATCTCAAACTTCCCTTGAGTCGTTCCATTTCTTCTTTGGGATCAGCTTTACTCTCAATTTGAGAGGGAGGGTCACAATCTGGCGTCTTGTAGGGCTGATCTGGCCAGTTCCTCAGATATTTATAGATGTCATGAGTAGATTGATGAGCTTTAAAGTTTGTGAGGGCATCTTTTTCTAATCCACTCAGCCTACCATCGTTGGATCCAAAAAATCCAGGCCACAGATTATAGCTCTCCCATCTGGGTTTAGGAGGGGTTCCTTCAGGTTTTGAATGGCAACCTATGCATTCGCTTGGGTTTTTTTTTGGAGGATTTCTTGAATCGAAGGGAAGTCTATAGAGGTAAAATTCAAATTTTTTCTCGTTTTGATTAAAGGTCATCACTTCAAGATGCTCTGGCTGAGTGGGGCTGAATGCGAATATTGAATCTCTCCATTTGAGGAGGATGCGTGGAGTCTCAAAGGTGGCCTTCTGCGGACTTTTACTGTTATAGATGGCGTAATAGCCTTCGGGCATCTCATCTCTACTGGACATTACCTCTAGAAATTGACCGAGATTGGTTGGAGTAGAAGCTCCTGCTACACCACGGTCACGGCCCTCAAGAATTGAATTCAATAGAGTAATGTCATTATTTGCTCGTGCTGTTGATGTGATAGCCGCAAAGAGTGATAAATAGAGTGCGAACCAGATTTTAAAAGAGTTCATTTTTTTAATTTCAACTTATTAAGTAAAAGTTGTCTAGAAGTTACTATAGTGACCCCTCGATTTTTTTACAAATCAAGCTACTAATTTCGTCCGAAATTAGGCTAGCGTGAGATAACTGAGTGACGAATGTAGCCTCTCAGTGTGGTATCAGTCGATCCATCAACTGATGACTTCGAATGCCTGGTCACGGGTTTTGAACCTAGAAGTCATTTTATAGCAACCTGAAAAAACGTTCGTAGTGCAACTGAGACAATAAGTAGTTGAAAAGACGGGGGTCCCGACGGTGGAGTTGCCCCGTCAATACAGAACACCTAATTTAAGTTTAAAGATCTCCGGTATTCATTTGGAGACAGCATCTTTAGCCCCTTATGAGGAGCATTCTCGTTGTAATCTTTGAACCATCCATCGATCTGGGTAAGGACAGTCTGAGCATCAGACAGGTCGCTCAAGTAAGCATAGTTTCTTTTGATTGTTTTCACTAAAGCCTCACTCATGCCGTTGGATTGCCGACTTTAAGCTGGGGTGTTACACACTATAAATCCGATACTTTCTGCAAAAACCCTGGTGTCATAAGCGATGTACGGACCTCCATTGTCTGAGAGCCACTGGACTGGCTTCGGCAATTTTAGGACGGATCCAAACCTTTTCTCGACACTCTCAGCAATGAGATTTCGAATCATTTCTCCGGTGATTGCTAAAGAAGTTGCTATCCAACTCATTACCTCGCGATCGCACGTGTCCAATGCAAAAGCTATTTCAACCTTTTCTCCATTCCAACATTTCAAAGAGAGAGTGTCGGAGTACCAACGCATATTTGACTGGCGAGTGATCACTTGTCCATCATGGGTCCTAGTTGGACGTCCAGTGTGCCTTTGTAATAGCAAGGAGTGAGTCTTCATAATTCGGTAAATTCGCTTATGATTCACCTGAGGAAGACCAAGATTTCGCCTTTCGCGGTTAATCATGGCTGTGACCCTTCGATACCCATAGGTGTTTTTTTGACTACAGATTTGCTGAATTTCGGGCAGCAGCCTTTTCATCTTCCTCTTTAGAAAATCGAGCAGGTCGTACAGAATGGTTCTTCTTGAGTTGTTGAATGAGATTTGGCCTAGAGACTTTCAGGGTATCTGAGATCACCTTCATTGGAAATCTTCCACTCCGACCAATGGCTGTCGCGAAACGAGTTATTTTTCGCGTCCAATACGAACAGCTTCTTTTAGCACATCATTTTCTAGAGATTTTCGCCCCAATTCGCGCTCCAGTTCATAAACTCTTTTCTCAAGTTCCTTAACTCTAGAAACGGGGACTACTTCTTCTTCAGCTGAAACACTTGATATCTGCCCTTGTTCCACAAGCCTTCTCTATTGAAATAATTGGCTGGTAGCAATACCCTATCTACGAGCAACAAGGGACATATTCGATCCCGGTTCGCGCCTCTCCTCTACCACCTTGAGTTTTTCTTCAACTCTAAACCGACGCCGACGCCCGGGCACTAAGGGTTGAATCACATGTGCTTCTGGCTCTACCATTGTTAGCTCCTAGGTTAATCCTAGGTGTTCTGTCTAAATAGGGGCTACTACAGACACAAGGCGTGGGAGCCACCTGTGGAAATATCTGGCAAGATCTCGCAGACGCAGAACCCCTCGGTTTCCTCGGAAGGATCAGCGTGGAATCATTCAAAATGTAGCTTCCATTCATGATCGCCCAAGATCTGCTCAAGACCGAAAGAAATGTGGGCACTGGGAGCGAGATACTATGCTTGGCAAAAACAGAAAAACGGGAATATTGGTCCTGACTGATAGGAAATCGAGGTTCAACGTCTTTAAAAACCTGAGCAGGAGAAAATCAATCCTTGTCACAAGACAAACTATACAAGAACTCAGTAACCTTCCACTCCTATCAGTGACTAATGACAGGGGCCAAGAGTTTAATGACCGAGGCAGCCTTCAGAAGTACTTAGGCGTCACTGTCTACTTCTGTGATCCATGTTCCTCATACCAAAGAGGTACTAATGAGAATAGAATTGGAGTCCTCAGACGCTATCTTCCAAAAGTCACTGATATTTCTTAGCTGCACTGGAAACACCTCAAGAAAATTGGGTTTGAGATCAACAACACTCAATGAAATGCCTTGACTGGAAAACCCCCTATGAAGTTATGATGAAAAAAAGTTGCACTGCCTTTGTGTAGTCGGGGTAGTTTTAACGATCAATGATTTTAAGGATAACCAGGTTCTAGCCAAACTCATGAATCAGACTGATCCAGAAAATGTTTCAAGAGTAGCAGGGGATGGAGCCTACAACGATAGATAGTTTTTTGCGTGAGCTGAGGAGAACAAGATAAAAGCAGTTTTTCCACTAAAGAGAGGCGCAAAGATTCACCAGCAAGGATGTTCCAAAAAAAATCCTAACTAAAATGAGGGATTCTTTGGTTCGGGAGATTCAAAAGTTAGGCCGACCCGCTTTGAAAAAAAAGGTCAATCACCACCGACGTAGCATCGCTGAGACCACAATGTGCAGAATGGAAACGCTAAGAGCATGCTCCTAGCCTATGCAACAAGGCTACCAGACTCAATACATTCAATTCCCGGTCAATCATTTAACCACTTCTTTGGTGAGAACCTGATTAACCAAATGAGCATCAAGAATGATGAAACTGGGGATGAGCCACCACGCACTCGCTTACCTCAGGAGTAACTCGAATAGTACTTCGACTCAAGCGCACTATCCAATCCTTACCCAGTAGATCAAACTGAGGTAAGTTTTCTTGCGCGCGATCGCCTTGCCTCTCTCTGAAGGCTTGAGTAGTTAAGGCAACCGTAGTCTCTGATTTGGGACCACTGGATCTTCCCCTTGCTACATAAAACCCTACAGCAAGGAGTGTTGCTCGAACTGCTGTTGAAGCGGAATATGTAAACAACTCAACCTTCTGATCCCCGAAGTAACTGAGCAGTCGAGAGAAGCACTCTAGACTCCAAAGCTCATGATTAGTCTTATAGGAGAACGGGTCATAATAGACAAGATCTGGGAGCTGAGCTTGAGAGAACGTCTCCTGAAAGTCTCCTTGAATGAGCTGCCACTTCAATAGCCCATCGTCACTCTCCCATAGTCCTTCTTTAAGTAGAACTTGCGGAGCTTCATGTTTCAAATATTCAAAATGAGGTAGAGATTGAATAGCAAGCTTGAATGAGTCTAGATCCTTTTCAAAACTAATCAGGCGAAGAGCTCGAACATTTCCCAGATCAAGCAGAACCTTCTCAAAACACTGAATAGCAGCCATCGCATTGGTTCCTGCCCCTAGTCCCACATCCCAGATCACCAGAGGCGCATCTTCTACATTCCTAAGTTTTGAATCAAGATGACTTTGATCAATGTACAAGGCTTTAGCCTCTTCAATTGGAACATTCACCGAATGCATCACCTCTCCAGAAGGAGTGTGCTTAACAGAAACCTGACCTTTCAGAGATGAAAACAGCTCGTACTCTCCTCTAGGGGATTCAGTGTCTCGTCTCTGGAGGATCTCACGCATCGCGCGATAGTATTGCAGGAATCGATCCTCAAAAATACTTTTTCTAATCTCACTCATGAGCTCTTGGTAAAAGTGAAGATTATGTAATCCTAACAAATGCCAACCCAATACTTCCTCTGCCTTAATTAAATGATGAATATAGGCTTTTGAGTAGTTTTGACATGTTCTGCATTTACACAGAGGATCTAAGGCCTCATCACTGAACTTATAATAACTTCTTCTTAACTGTAGTTTTCCTTGACTCGTAAAAGCCACTCCTCGCTGAGATAAAGCAGTTGGGAGAATACAATCAAACATATCCACACCGCGATGAACGGCCTCAAGGAGATCAATTGGAGTTCCTACACCCATCAAGTAGCGAGGAAGAGACTGAGGGAGAAGACGAGTGGTGAGTTCGGTAAAGTCTTCCCGCATCGATTTCGACTCACCTACTGCCAATCCTCCAATAGCAAAACCGTCAAATGGGAACTGTGTAAGATACTCTGCGCTTTGCTTTCTCAACTCCTCAATACAAGCTCCCTGAACAATAGCAAACATAGATTGCGGAGAATCTCCTCGCGCCTGAAGACTTCTTAAAGCCCAGCGGTGAGTTTTGTCCATCGCATCCTTAGCGACCTGAAGTTCCGAAGTTGATGGCACGCATTGATCAAGCACCATCATAATGTCACTGCCTATTGCCTTTTGCATTTCAATGCTGAGCTCAGGAGTGAGCAGAAAGGTCTTGCCATCGACATAGCTCTTAAAAAAGGCTCCCTTTTCAGTCATTCTTCTGGAGTGTGGGAGAGAAAAAATCTGAAATCCGCCAGAGTCAGTCAATACGGGACCATCCCAGCGCATGAAGCGATGAATCCCCCCCATTTTCTTAAACACCTCCATACCAGGCCTTAATAAAAGATGATACGTATTGGCCAATAAGATTTGTGAAGAGGCTTCTTTTAGAGTTTCCCTAGTTTGAGCCTTCACTGTAGCCTGAGTACCTACCGGCATAAACACAGGAGTATTCACCTCTCCGTGCAAAGTAGTGAGCTGTCCGCAACGCGCCTGTGTGCCTTGGGAGGTGGCACAAACTCTAAAATTTAATCGACTCATAGAGGAGCGTAACATTATACTAAAACAGTAAAGAAATAAAGCCGAGACTCCTACACGTCTTCAACCCCTTAAGTTCCTCAAACAACCTCAACTCAGGCAGCTCTCGGTGGCTTTTCCTGATATTTCACCTGCTCTCCTTTGTTGGCGTCTTTTTCCAGATCTTCCTGGCTCTTTACTTTGGAGTCATTGAACTCTGTGGAATCTAAGGACGAGCTAGATTGAGCTCTCTTCTGCATCAACTCTTGGCGATACCCAAGAAGACTCGCAATGAAGTAGCCTAAGATCCAAAAAACGGGTAAAAATAGGATAAACATGAAGAAAAAATATCCAACTACATCGATGAATGAGTACATACCTCAGAAGAAAAACTGCAAGAAATTGACCTCTTCTCAGAGTCAACACCTGAAGCAGCTTGCTCTTTCTCTTAAGAAAAAGAGAACTCATCGTTTAGCTCTGGTTTTAAGGGGTTTAACTCCCTTGCTTGCAGAAAAAAAACCTTCTCCCCTGACTCTTCCGGGACAGCCGATGGATTCTCTCCTCTTATCCATGAGCTCACTTTATTCTCATAGCCGCGCACTTTTTCTTCATCAGGGAGGCACCTACCTTCCCTCATTGATTTCATCTCCTAGAACTCTAGGCTCCGTCGCTCTTTTGGGTCAGGAAATTGAATACAGTCCCATTGAGCGAGAGTATCTGTGGGCAGCTCAAGATACTTATCAACTCCGGGATCGCCCTGATTATCTCCATGAACTCCGTTTATGGATCTCCAATGTTTTTCATGAACAAAATCACAGGGTGTTGTGGGGAATTTTACCAAACCCTCCGAAAGACCCTCACGCTCGTCGAAGATACCTTAACTTTGTGGAGAGTTTGGTTGTAGCGATGGATATGGCTCTAGGCGATGAGCTCGGGGACCCCTTATCAGGACTCCTTCATGAAGGTGGCGTGATTTATGATCCAGGCACTCGAATCAGAGAGTCGATCTCCAACTTGAGAGAGTATAAAAACTATCTTCAAACAGCCACCTATGCGACTTACCTCTACCTTGAGCACTTCCCTCATGAGGAGATTCATTGGATTGTGAAGCACTTGCACGGGAGCATGGGATCACTAATGGAGAGAGCACTTGAACGCGCACTCAGGCTCGATGAAGAATTTGTTTTCAGGACAAATCCTTTTTGGCAAGAAAAGCACTCCGAGCAGGTTTTTCAGTACTTCAAAAAACGCACGGGCGAAGAGCTCGTCATTCCAGATGATCCACTGGATCACTGTAGTATCTATCTTTGGACAGAGAAGTGGCTAGATTTAATGGGCTTTTAGTTTCCAATAGCTGGTGTCGGGATAGTGAGAGGTACTGGAGTATTCTTAATTTGGTAATCTTTAACTCCAGTATAAATCGTCATCACTAAGCAAAGAGCCACTCCCGCAACACCTACTACGAACAAAGCAGTAAAATTCTTCATTTTTCCTCTCCTACCACCTTCTTGGAGAAATGGCTAGAGCTCCAAACAAGACTTCCAAAAGCTTGACTTTAGGAGGCATTCCGATAAGAGTCTTAGCAATGAACAAAAAAGCTATTACGTTTGATGATGTTCTTCTCGTTCCCTCTTACAATCACTACGAATCACGAAAGCACGTAGATCTAAGCGTGACCGACCGCACGGGCAAACTCACAGTTAAGCTGCCGGTGATGACCTCAAACATGGATACAGTCACAGAGAGTTCAATGGCGAACTTTATTGGAGACAAAGGCGGCGTCGGAGTCCTTCACCGCTTCATGAGTATTGAGAGAAATATCGAAGAGTTTAAGAAGTGCAAACACACTGCATTTATCTCTATTGGTTGCAATGAGAAGGAAATCGAACGAGCTCAGGCATTGAGCGACGCGGGTGCAAATTACTTTTGCATTGACGTAGCTCATGGGCATGCGCGTTATGTAGGGCGAACCCTCAAAACATTAAGATCTATGCTTCCCAATGCCTGCATTATGGCAGGAAACGTAGCTACCTATGCGGGAGCAGACTACCTTGCACACTGCGGAGCAGACATCATTAAGGTGGGGATTGGCGGAGGCTCAGTCTGTACAACCCGCATCAAGACCGCTTTTGGAGTTCCGATGCTAACCTCCATTATTGATTGCGCAAAGGTCGATCGCTCCATCGTTGCTGATGGAGGAATGCGCGCTCCTGGCGACATTGTAAAGGCTTTAGCCTTTGGAGCAGACTTTGTGATGATTGGGGGAATGCTCTCTGGCACTCGCCCTACTCCAGGCCCAGTGATTACAAAAGCAGATGGCAAAAAAATCAAAGAATACCGCGGAATGGCAAGCAGAGAGGCTCAAGAAGACTTCATGGGCGGAATGTCTGAGTGGAAAACGGCAGAGGGTGTAGCCACTGAGGTTCCTTACCGAGAAGATGAGGAGGCTATCTTAGCTGATATCATCGGAGGGTTACGCTCCGGCCTTACTTATGCTGGCTCACAGAATATTAGAGAGTTGCAGCGTAAGCTAGAATACATGGAAATCACTCACGCAGGAAGAATCGAGAGCCTTCCGCATAAAACTCTATAAACTTAAATAAACGATCTATTCTCATATGAGGGGTACAATTTTTACAGATTGCGCCCCTCTTTTTTTGCCCTGCAGAATTAACCTTTTGAGCTCAACTCACTCTCCAAACTTTTTAAGTCATGCTACTGAAACTACTACTTTAAAACACTTCGACACAGGGGACAGATTAAGAGCATGAAAAAATTCATGTTTCAAACTCATATAATCAATGATTTTTTTTGAAATTCTGATTACATAGATAAAAAGAAGTACTTGGTTTGACACGCTTAAGAACAATTGACCTTGAACTCGACAGCATGATTGCGGAGTCTGATCATGAAACCTAGTATATTTTGGATCATATCCATTTGGTTAGCCTTTATTTTCTGCAAAACTTCATTTGGTTTTGAGAGGGTTACTCCCCTATTACAAGTCAAACATAGAATCAGCACATCACAGTAAGATCTTGTCCTTACATGAGAGCAAGGGCAGGACACTGATGCGTCTCTCCCGAGATGAGCCCAGCTATCCGTGAAAGTGGTGGAACAAACGAAAATGAGCATGTTATTGGGTGTGGAATGAATCTTAACTTTCAGAGTGAATCACAAAATATTTTTTTTAGATGCGTTGAGGATTGTAACGAAGCCATTATGATCAGTAATGCTCGAGGAGTCCTTTCCTATGTGAATCCTGCGTGGGAAAAAATCTATGGATTCACCCGAGAAGAAGCGGTTGGTCAAACCCCTGCACTGCTTCATTCAGGGCATCATACAGAGAGTTTCTATCGCGAGATGTGGGACAGAATTCTAGACCCAGAAGTGGGACACTGGAAGGGAGAACTCATCAACCGAGCGAAAGATGGCAGCCTAGTCCCTGTACTCTTAACAATCACTCCGTTTCGATCGCCCGAGAGCAGCATCATCGGATTTATGGGTATAGCCTTGGACATGACTCACAAAAAAGAGCTCGAGGCGAAGATTGTCCACCAGGACCGCCTCGCCTCAATCGGACTGCTTGCCAGCGGCCTGGCTCATGAAATCGGCACCCCACTGGGTGTGATTCGAGGGCGTGCGGAATTTCTTATGATGAGTCACACTGAAGATACTCCTTTAAATAAAGGTTTGCAGGTCATTATCTCTCAGATTGATCGCATCTCCAAACTGATGAGGTCTTTACTGAGCGTGAGTCGAAGCTTCAGTGATGTACGGGTTGTAGATATTTGTATCTCCGAGGTTTTTAAGGAAGTCTTAAGTCTAGTGGGCCAAAATTTAAAACAAGACTCTGTCCATATTCGCAATGAGATTCCAGAGGGATTACTCGCTCAGGCTGATTTTGGCCGACTCGAGCAGATTGTCCTCAATCTAGTCATGAATTCCATTCACGCCATTCGTAAAGCTATTCAGGATGGCCGTACAAACGGACACTACATGATTTTCTCGGCAACCGTGAGAAAATCTAAGATTGCAATCGACATTACTGATTCAGGCTGTGGAATAGCATCAGAGAATATGAAAAAACTATTTAGTCCATTCTTTACCACTAAACAGGTGGGAGAGGGCACTGGTTTGGGACTGGCCATAGTGGCGCAACTGGTTCGTGAGATTGGAGGAGAAATCTCCGTTCAAAGCACTCCTGGAGAGGGAACCACTTTCACCCTCTTACTCAATGCAGTTCACGACGAGACCTTATCCTCAAATTAGGTGAAGCCTATTTCAATTTTGAGACTCAGAGGAAGGATCTGAAAATTCAGACTCTGCTTCCTCAAACGAAGAATCGAGTTCTTGTTCTACCTCAGGGGAATCTACAGAAACGAGTCCAAACTCACGCTCCTTTCTGTAAAGAGTTCTCCGGTTAATTCCCAGAATTTGAGCAGCTTTATCTTTCTTGCCACCAGTTTTTTCAAGAACGAGCCGAATGTAGCGAGCTTCCAGCTGAGAAATGGTTGGAAAATCTGATGTTGAGGATGAAAAAAACTGGTCTACATTCATGGTCTCAGGAGCCGGAATATCTGCCTCATCAATCACAGACGAAGCACATAACACAGTTGCTCGCTCAGTGAGATTTTCAAGTTCTCTGACGTTACCCTCCCAGCGCAATCGCGAAAGCTTAGCTAGAGCTCTCTTAGTAAAGCCCTTGATATTGACGTGATGAGTTGCGCTGTATTTTTTTAAAAAATACTCTGCTAACAGCGGTATATCCTCTTGTCGCTGTCTCAAAGGAGGAATTAGAATAGGAATGACACTCAGACGATAAAAAAGGTCTTCCCTAAATAAACCTTCATTCATTGCTGCCTTTAGGTCCTTATGTGTAGCTGCAATGATTCTCACATTCACATCGCGAGCCACATTATCACCGACCGGTCTAACTTTTCTCTCCTGAATCACTCTTAGGAGCTTAGCCTGTAGCGAAACATTCATATCTCCTATTTCATCGAGAAATAGGGTGCCTCCATCTGCTTCCTCAAATAAACCTTTTTTCTTTTGAATAGCTCCTGTGAAGGATCCCTTGGCGTGGCCAAAAAGCTCAGACTCAAGAAGAGTTTCTGGAATTGCGGTACAATTAATGGCCACAAAGGGTTTTTTTGCTCTGGGCCCACTTTCATGAATCGCTCGAGCAACCATTTCTTTACCCGTTCCGCTTTCTCCCGTAATGAGGATGTTAGATCCTACCTGGGAGACTCGAGCAACAAGGTCAAAAACTGCTTTCATACCAGGGCTCTTACCCACCACATGCCCTGTAGAATCAAAAGACCAGGACTTCTTAACTTCTGCTCTCAAAACCGCGTTATCGACTTGAAGCTTTCTAAATTCAAGTGCTCGCTCAACATTGACTGACATTTCAGCAAGCTTAAACGGCTTGACCACATAGTGGAAGGCACCTCTGCGCATTGCCTCTATGGCAGTTTCAATGCTTCCAAAGGCTGTGATCATAATGACAGGAATCTCAGGCCGGAGAGACTGTAAACGAGAGGCAAACTCAAGACCATCCATCTCAGGCATTTTTATATCTGAAATCACAAGATCAACATCGCCATTCACTCGACCTAAGGCGAGGTTCCCTCCTGTTGACAAGACTGAAAGAGCATCTGTGGCAAGAGAATAACTCCACACCTCATATCTAGAATTGCGTAGAAAATCCTCAAGCAAGGATCGCATTTCTTGATCATCATCAACAATGATCACTCTACCTTTGATTTCAGTCATTTTTACCTAACCTCGTTTAAAAAAGCCCTTATTGCTTGAAATGACTCATTGCATAAGCCGCAATCTTCTCGTCACTAGGATCATCCAAGTCTTCACATGTCTGTACTCGTCTAGAAATCTCAGGCTCCTTCTCTTTTAAATACTGATAAAATTGATGCCTGACAACTCCAGGGCCCAAAATCAGGATTTTTTTCTCCGACTGCAGGGAATCTGAAACCTGTTGAAAGAGCTTGAATAAACGAAATAATTCAAACGCACCCACTTGCTGATCACCCACACGTGAAAGATGTTCCATGTGGCTCCACTGACCATCCTGGCTTTCTTCAAGCGTAGAATCAAAATGAGAAGCCTGAAAGCTTTCTCTTTTCATTCGGTCCTCAGAAAACAAAAATAATTTGGCTTGCTTTAGATCAATCCAAAGGATGGACACCGTCATAGTACTCTCCCAAAGCTCTTCAGACAGCACAAATCGGGCCATAGTCGGTTTGTTGTTTAAAATCAGCCTTTTTTAAATCGTTTTCTCCTCCATCCTAAGAACCAAAGAATGTAAAACCAGAACAGAAACGAGACAAAGACTCCCTGAAACTGAGTCAATATGTCTCAGCTCTTTCTCGTAATACCCAATGATTTTCATTGAGATTTAGATTATCTAGGGTGTGATCAGCAGATACGTGGAAATTGAAATTACAGAAAACACAAAAAATAAAACAGCAAAACCAAGGAGACCACTCATGAACCAGCACGAATATTATGAAGGCATTGCTGAATGGGTGATGAATCTTTTAAAACAAAAAGTATCGAAAACTCCCCCATTAATTCTAGGAATCAATGGCCCACAAGGAGCGGGTAAGACTACCTTAGCTCGTAACCTGATCTCAATCTTAAATCGGTTTGGGATCAATGCCATATCGATTTCAATTGATGACTTTTATCTCGCCCGAGCCGAACAGATCAAGCTTGCCCAGAGCTTTCCAGATAATCCATACCTCCAGCACAGGGGATACCCGGGCACTCACGACTTGCAATTAGGAATCGAGACTCTGAATCAGTTGAAGAACATTCAAACCCTAAAAGAAGTTAAACTTCCACGCTATGATAAATCTAAGAATGAGGGCCGAGGGGATCGATTGAGCCAGAGTCATTGGCCTACGGTTCAACCACCGCTCGATGTTGTTCTGTTTGATGGATGGATGCTCGGATTTCAGCCTATTCAATCTACACTGATTTCTAATCCTCACCTCAGACTAATCAATTCAAATCTCAAAAAATATGAGGCCTGGATCAACCTGATGGATGCATTTTTATTTCTAAATCCTGAGGATACCCACAACATTATTAATTGGAGAGTTGAAGCAGAGGAAAACATGAAAAAGGGGGGCCATATAGGGATGAGTACCGAGGAAGTCACAGACTATATTAAAACCTTTATTCCCGCCTATGAACTTTATTTGCCTCAATTAAGACAAGACCATGCATTCAAACCGCATTCTCTTCAGATCACAATCCAGAAGGATCGCCTCCCCGATGCAAAATCTCAGAGGCTTCTCAAAACTCCTTCGAGTCAGCGCCAATGAAGAGATCCCTTTCTTCTTTTGTACGGTATTGAAGCAAGAATCAGGCAAAGAACCGAAAAAATCATCAGTTGCCATTTTCGAGTTTGAGATTTCTTTTCTTCACTCTCAATTGAACGTAGGATGACATCAGAGAGCTTAAGATCTTCGAGATCTACAACTTCTCCATCGTTTTGGATCTGAACCAGATCTAAACTCTCTTGCATTTCGTCAAGATCATCACCCAGCAACTCCCCTACAAGATGATCATGATCATCTATGACAAACAGTCGACTCACATGCTTATCTTCCATACGCTCAAGGGCCTCTTCTACATCCTCATTGATGTAACAGTAGAAATTTTTAGGAGACATGACTTCTTGAGCCTTTACCTCCAATGGATCTCTCCCCTGGGCTAAGACTTGAGCTACAATATCATGCTCAGTCACTACGCCAGTCATCCGACCTTGATCCTGCACAGGCAACATAGTCAAATTCTGGTGAGTCATCAGACGAGAGACCTCAGATAATCGGGTTTGCGGAGTGATGGAGTGAACGTCTTTTGACATAAATTCCTGAATGAGCTTCATGAAATACCATCTCCTTGAGTTCAAAGCATTTTGAAAAACTCAATCTAATCACACACACCTATGTCGGCAAAACCGTGAGCAGTTAAGAATTCCCCAACATGAAATGCAAGAGCCCTTCCATTCGTCTTAACCACCAACATTACACGAGACAATAATTCTCAACCTTGGACTCCATCACCAAAAAGCAAACTCTTATCCCCTCAAGAAGGCTGATTGGTACTGGCACCTCGCTTGCAGCATTTGAAACACGAGAGGGAGATTTAAGGAAACTATGAGAAAAACTATTTCTAATCACATGTCCAACCGCTTGATCACAATTGGTTGGAATGAAAAAATGAGTACAGCCCATCAGAGAATGATGGATCAAAAAATTAGACATCTACCTGTCACTAATGAAAGAGCAGAAATCGTAGGTATACTCTCTGATCGTGACGTACAAAGAGCTATGATTAGCGACGAATCCCAGATGAGAGAATTAAGTTGGGAGGGATCAAAGCCCGAATTTACAAATGACGCTCGCGTGAGGCACTTCATGAGCTGGCCTGTAAAAACTATAGATCAACACTGCGATATTCGATGGGCGGCAGAGTTGATAATTCTTGAAAAAGTCTCATCATTTTTAGTCAAGAGTCACGAAAGGATTGTAGGGATTATCACGGCAGAGGATCTCATACGGATACTCATTGAAGTACTGAGCGATCCACAAACACCAAACAAATGGACTCTAAAATCTACCTTCAAAGAGTTTGATTTTGGTCCGTTGGAAGTTCCATAAATGCTCTCTCTAAAAACAACAAAATCCGTGATTCATAATAAGTGAACCACGGATCATAAAAATCTAAAACAATTCAGAATCTCCTCGCTCTAAAATCTCAAAATCCGCTCTTTAAAAGCAACCGCTCTAAATCTAAATTTTCTTAGTTCACTTAAAAACCTAAACAAATTAAAACTAGCTCAGTTAAATACCCATTTTTATTCTTTTATATTCTATATATTCCTTGTTTATTTTTATTCTTTGTATTATTCAACATAACCAATCAAACTAAAAAATTTAATCACGTTTATTTTATTTCTTATTTAAATTAATGGGTGTTTTATGATTTCACGTTTGGCTCTATTATCTATATTTCTCTGCGCCAATCAATTAAATCACGCCTTCGCTGAAGAGCATGATGATAAACTTCGCATTGGCGCTCAATCTCAATATTTTGACTACAAGGAAGAATTCCCACCTCCTGGAAAAAGCGAAGAACGTGGAGTAATTACTGGCATTTCTCTTGGCTATGAATATAAACCACAATCACAAAGTAGCTGGTCTGAACTTGAGCTTAACTACACATCAGGAGTTATAAGCTACGATGGAAGTCTACAAAATATGAGCACAGGAGCTTACGCTGGGACTTTTGTTGACAAAAGTCAGCTTAAATTATTTGAACTACTGTCTCTTCTTGGAGCCTCCCTACACAGAACCCCCATCTCTGATCTCGGTATTTATGCAGGCTTGTACTTAAGAACTTGGGATAGAATACTGGGCATCAACCAACCACAGTATGGCTATGAGGAGATTTACTCAAGTCTCTTTCTTCCTATTGGGATAAGATATGAACACCAAGTAAGTGAGCGATTTAACTTAGGACTCGATGCTGCCGTTCACATCCCAATCAGCAGTGCATTTAAAATGATTCATTCTAGTTTCACTATTTCAAATTCACTAAAAACTGAGATCTCAGGTAGGGTTAAGGCTCATCTACAATACTCATTTAATGAAAAATATAGCATCAAAGTCTCTCCCTTCATCCAAACAGTAAAATACAAGGCTAGCTACATCGGATTAGGATTCTCTGAGCCTTCGAGCAAAACTCTTCAATATGGATCTCAGCTCCACTTCGTGGCTAATCTCTAGATTTTACTTTTAAAGAATTCATCAGATAATTCCGAGTAATTGAGCCCAACTCCTCTATGAACCGAATATGTTAAAAGCATGGTTGGGCTTTAATGTGTAGTGATAAGAAATTCAGCTAGCTCAATTATTGAGCCTGTGCCAAAAATCATAAATGTAGTTTTTGGAATGAGATCAAAAGGCATCCTAGATCTAGGAATGCTTGGTAGGCACCAAATGATCTTTCATAGCAATACTTGATTCTCCTCTAGCTTTTCAACCAGCTGATGGTTCTCTCTATTTTCCCTCGATGTTGAATGAGTAACTTTCTTTGAGAAGGTTTCAGCTGATCTAAGTGATATTTTCTTGGGTGAAAAATGGGCTGGTATCCATGAATCCCTGCAGTCAGCTCTTGCCTTCCTCCGACGTACCCTTTATCTCCTAAGCGCTTAGTTTTGGTGTAAGTTCCAGTACCTATTGGATTCTGTGCCAGGGCGGAGTCCAGCAGATTTTTATCATGCTGATGAGCAGAACTCAGGGTTGTAGCAAGCGGAGTTACTTCTGAGTCTACCAGAAGTGAGAACTCTATGGCACGCTTAGGTCGGTATTGAGGGCAATCAATGCAATCGTCTTTAGAAGAGATTGAGTGACGACTTGTGAGCCATTAACACTATGCAGATCTCTCTTCATTTTTCCTCTCTTATCCATGAAGGCAAGGCAAAGTTTGCAAAGCCTTAGAAAAAGGCCTGATCTAGTCCAATCTGTGAAATAGCAATGAGCAGTGGTCCGAGTGCCGTACTTAGGCGGAAGCGCTCTCCATTAGCAACCACTCCACACCAGATGGCAGATCCCTAGAAAAGCTCTCCTCAAATGAACTCTTGGACGACCTCTTCTCGCTAAAGTTGGACCTTGATAAGGATTGATGAGTAACTGAAATTTCTTCTAAATTGATCGGGCTAGTTGTAAGGTTTGCATCGGGCGTCCTCTTTTTTTTGGTTTAGTCACCGGAAAAGAAACGCCTTTTTTATTATAAATCAACTATTTTCTATTTTTGGGACAGCCTCAGATAATTTTTATCCTATTATCGCTCTCTATTAGGCAATGTATAATAGTATTAGTATTACTAGGCATAAGCCTATTTGTGTCTTTACTTTAGTACGTATGAGAGCTGCGTTTTCCTGATATTTTAAGTTTAAATGCTATTGTACAACTCCAAGAGAGTATTCAGGGCATAATGCTGAGTTTCCATAGTAAATACAGCTGATCATTTGATTGATGTCACTTGAACTGATGATTACGGCTGTATTCCAGGTCAGGGTACTTGGCAGTGCTGGGATTGATAACTGAACTTGGTTGTCGTTGAGAGTTCCGCAGCGATAAAGGGCCTGATTTCTGGATGAGTCCTTAATCCATGATATCGGTGAATAGCTGCCATTTTGTTGCGCAATGAAAAGGCAGACCTCTGAGTGGTTGTAATATGAGGTGGCGCTTCCCTTAACTAGGACTTGAGTTTTTGGGTTTTGATTATTCTTACAAACTGTAAAGTTACCATCTGTTCCTGCAAAGTTTCTCGGTAAAACATTAGGAGAGCTAGGGCAAGAATAACTTTCACTAGTACTTCCTGAGGGTTGAGTGCCTCCATTCGTACTGTCTGTTGCAGAGGAGTAACGAGTTTGGTTCGGGGCTATGATTGGACCTGGGCCCATTATCGATCCACATGCGGTGAGAATTAATAGAGGAAGACTTTTAAGTGTTAATTTGAAAACTTTCATCTCTCATTCCTTTTCATTTAGTTCTTGTTTATGGAGGAAGTACTTTTGATGTAGAAAGCTTCAACTTACGTGCAGGTCTATACCCCTAATTAAAGCAAAAGAGGTGCCATATAAAAAAGGTTCAAGTCATTGAAATGAGGAGTAATTCTAAATCACCACCTGTCTAATCTTTTTACAGGTGTAAAACATGGATAGGGTAAGTTTTGAGGTTTCCCAATTATGTCCTTAATGCAGAGCTTTTTTAAATAAAAAGCTCATTCAAACATATATTCGAAAAAAACCTCTAGTTTCTGATTCAGTTAGCTCTTTTTTTTATATTGAATTGAAAAAGGAGTGAAATACAAGAGATCACAACACATAGGACTCCAAACCAATCTCCCCATGCCTTAATTAGAGTAAAAACAGGTGTCGTAATTGGAACAAATACATTAAGTATGGCTTGTTTTCCTATTTCAGTCTGCTCTTTTATTTCACCGGTTGGGAGAATGAGAGCTGAGATTCCGGTATTCGTAGAGCGAAGTATAGGAAGACGGGTTTCAATAGCTCTGAATGTAGAGAGTGCTAAATGAAGTTGGGGTTCTCCCCAGGATCCAAACCAAGAATCATTTGTAATATTAAAAATGGCTTCACTTCCCCTTTGTGTAGCTTCAAGGATGAAGTTTGGAAATAAAATCTCGTAACAAATTGCTGGCTGAACACGAATTTTTCGGCCATCAGGTTTTGAATGTGCTGTTGGAATTTCTAGTACCTCAGGGCCGGCGCCTCGACCAAAGTTACCGACTTGTGGGAACATCTGTTTGATGAGTGGAATGAAGTCTGCACCTGGAATATATTCGCCGAACAAGAGAAGGATGTTTTTGTGATAAGTTTCAAGATTTCCCTCTGGGGATAGAAAGAAAAAACTATTGTAGTCATTATGTCTATCCGTATCGTATCCTCCAAAAAGGAGAGGCGTGCGTATCTCCTGGATGAGATTCTCAATGCGACTTTCAAGATAGTATTCAAGTGAGCTTCTAGGTTTTCTGAAGGCAGTAGGATAAGCAGTCTCAGGCCAAATAATGACTTCAGGTTTAGGTTCCATTTGCATTGCTTGCCGAGTTAATCGTGTGAACTCCTCAAGGACGCTGGCTCCCGCCCCTTGAACCCCCTTTTCGGCTGCAACTTTTTCAAAATCACCAATATTAGCTTGAATTGCAGCACTTTGAATGCCGCTCACAGGATGAGCTTGTAAATTAGAAATCTCTCGATGCCTGTAAGCACCGTAGCCTAGGCTCAGTGCCAGAAATGTGCATGAAAGAAATAGCGAGGGAACTGCTTTTTTGCGTTGGTTTTCTGGTTGGTTTAAAGTCTTCCATAAACTTAAATTAAACCAAACAGCCAGAAACGTGATGAGACTGACTCCTCCTAGATCTGCAATCTGACGAAGGTTTTGTGCTGAATAAAAAGCATGACCAAGGCTATCTATGAAAAGCTTTGGAAGAATCCAATCCAAGGCTGTATAAAATACCGCAAATATAAGGGTAAAAAATAGAATAGGTAAGGCCGCACTTCGGTTAAAGGTAGGAAGAGTCTTGAGCTTTCTAAAGACTAGAGCAGCAAAAATAAACTGTGGCTCACAGATCATAGCAAAAAGAAGTAGGCCAAGTACGCCGATACTATAGGAAACTCCGCCAAACTCAGTGAGAACGAAAGCAACCCAATGAAATCCTCCAAGACTCATCCCATATCCTAGCCAGAATCCTTCTTTAGCTGCTGATCTGTAAGAGTGAGTACGGTTGAGAGCAATAAACCAAGGAATGAGCGCAATCCATAGAAGTGGATAATAGCCAAAAGGGGGGAATGAAAGAACGATGAGCGCAGCAGATAGAAGGGTGAAAGGAGAAGGTCCCCAGGCTTTAATCTTATGACTGAATAGGTTCAGGAGCATCTGTGTTTTATTCATGGGCTCCATCTAATCTAAACTGAAAATGCTTATTTTTAAAGCTCAGTCTTTTGGTCTGGAAGGCTAGCAAGTCGAGTATTTTGTGATCCTTTCTTAAGGATGGGTTGTCTCAGTTCGTGTGCTGCGAGAACAGCTTTATATACGTTTACTCTGCCACTTGATTTTACTTTTTCCGAAAGCTTAGTAAAATGATCGGAGGATTCTATCAAGATTTTCTTTACAAGGCTTGGGGTAAGTCTTGAGTTTTCTGCAAGGATAAGGGCTGCGATGCCTGTCACAAAAGCTGTGGCTTGAGAGGTTCCTGTGAGTACACCCGATCTCCCATTGGGTAAAGTACTGAGAATGTCTTCGCCTGGGGCAGCTACATCGACGCTCGTTTTTCCCCAATTTGATGCGGGTATTAAGTCATTTTTCTTATTAGTGGCAGCAACAACGACAATATTCTTGAGTGGGCTGTGCGGTAAGTTTCTAAATGCTGCTGGATTACTATAGGATGCGGGAAAGTAAAAGTTATTAGATTGATCAATATTCTGTTTCTCGTTCCCAGCAGCAGCAATGAAGAGAATTCCCTTGGATTCAGCTTTTTTAATAGCTAAGTATTCCTGCTCAGAGAACTCAGGGCCTCCGCCACTATAATTAATTATTTTAGCTCCATGATCTATGGCGTAGTGAATTGCTTGAATCGTATTGGAAAGGTTTACTGTGCCAGAGTTAGATTCAGAGTAATACTTAATAGGCATGAGTGATACCCTATGAGCAACACCACTGGTTCCTAATTCACGATCTAACTCGGCACCAATAATACCTGCCACATGAGTGCCGTGCCCATGCTCATCTATAGGGTTACATTCAGGATCAACAAAGTTTTTTCCAAACTTTCCTTTTTTATCACTTGGGTCCTTCCATAGATTTTTACTGAGTGCCTGATGATTTGGATCGATTCCTGTATCAATTACTGCAACAACAATATCTCGGCTACCCTCTTGTAGTCTCCATGCTTCAAGTGCTTGAATATCTGAACGAGCGCCAGATTGAGAGGTGCTATGGTAGATTCCCCAATTTTTAATACAGCTTGGATCTCTCAATTCATTAATATCTGCAAAAGCAATAGTTGTAGCACAGAATGAGTGTCCGAAAGTCAAGAAGCTCAATATTAACTTTAAGGTAACTGAGCGATGCATGATTTATATTCCTCTCTAAAACCTTTCAATAATTACTGTCAGAGCTTCTGTATGAGTTTCTTTGAGGTGAAGACAGTAACTCCTGATCAAGCTTCAGCAAGGGCTGTGCCCTTTCTTTGTTCACCCCTAAATAGTCTGATAGTGATATGATTTCAATGTTTTATGAGTGCTTTAGGTCTACGGTTCATAGCCTCAGATTGGGTGTGTCTGTATAAACACTAGACATCTGTTCAGATTAGAATCGTATTGAGCTACAGAACTTTTTCTTCTCAACCGATTAAGTGAATATGAAGGCCATTGCTTTAGGTGCCTTGATTTTTTTGCTCATCAGTCTTACTGCTATGAGTCTTTCCTCAGGGGTAGATTCAAAAAATCGTCTATACAAAGTGCTAAATTTCCTTGAAAGTCAGCCTACAGGCAATAAGCTCATCTCTCAGGCCAAACGCCATTGGATGATTGGTGGGCCAGCTGAATGGAGCTCCTACATTAAGTGGGGTGCAGTTTCTCGAACAGATACCATTCTGATGAGAAAATATAATGTTGATACTCAAGAAGAAAAACGAGAGCGAAAAGTAGAGATTATTTTAAGAGAAGATCAGAGTGATCGGGACGCAGCTCTAGATCTTGCACATGAGTTAGTGCATGCGCTATCAAGACCTGCATTTGATCCCTATGACCCAAACCTCACTCTCGGAAGATATGTTACAGCAGCTATTGAGGGTGAGGGCGGTGAGGTAGAGGCGATGGTTAGCGAGTGCCAGGTGACACTCGAGATTAATCATAGTCAGTCATCAGGGCATTTTCACAGATGTAAAAGATACCTCGATTTTAAGAAAAACTCTGTAGATCAGCCAAAAATTCTTCAAGAATTTTATCACAGTGGAGAGTGGTTTGAAGAGGTAAAAGGGATATTAGGCACTGAGATTCAGCGATTTCCGTATCTCTCGAATGCTGAACCACAGTTTTATTCCTCAATACAAGGAGTACCCTATCCAAGTGCATTAATTCAGGAGTACCGGCAGCTTACTCAGAGTGCCTGTGAGAATAGTGTCCAAAGACAAAAAAATACGAGTAAAGATTTGCACCATAAAATATTAGAAGAAAGTGAAAAATTCGAGAATCGATGTAAAAAAATAGCTACCCAATAATCAGGTATTTTCATATTTCTTACAGTTCTGTGCTTCATATATAAGCTAATGCTCTAGCGTACTCTCAAGAAAGTACTTTAGCTCTTTAGTCATGGTGTGGCGCCACTTCTTCTAGTGCCATCTATCTTACCCTACGGAGAAATTCTCATATCCAGGGAAGAAAAGTCCTTGATCTTGGTGGAGTTGCCATCACTCAATCGGCTATGTCTGAATCCATAAAAGAAGTAAATCACCAGTCCTGCAATAAGCCAGACACTAAATCTGATCCAGTTGGTAATACCGAGCTCTGTCATGAGATAGGAGCAGGTTGAGAGGCCTAATACTGGGATGAGAGATAGATTCTTAACGAAACACAAAAATGCAAGTATAACCATTCCGATTGAGAAGACTGCGAGAGGAATTCTCTCAATGAATACTTCCCATGGAGGTAGATCAGGATGGACAGGGTCAGCAAGGGTGAAAAATTGTGTTATTCCTTCTTGGTTGAAATAGAGGCTTGCCAGGATTGTAATCAAGACAATTACTGGAAAAATAAATTTTGAGTTGATGTAAGGAGTTCGAAATCCTCCTTGCAGTTGAGGTCGTTTAGGATCAAGTCTAAGTACACCCCCGCACACTAGGATAAACGCGAATAAGGTGCCAATGCTGGTAAGGTCTGTAACCTCTGTAAGATTCATAAAAAGTGAGGGAATCGCAACGACTAATCCAGTAATCAGAGTGGAGAACCATGGTGTTCGATACCTAGGATGAATGGCAGCGAAGATAGGAGGGAGTAGGCCGTCACGGCTCATGGCCATCCAGATTCTAGGTTGTCCCACTTGAAATACAAGCAGGACTGTGGAGAGTGCGACAATCGCGCTTATCTCTACAACGGTAGAGACCCATGGGATATGAGCACCTTCTGGACCAAAGACGTATGCTAGCGGATCTCCTACTCCAAGAAGTTTGTAAGGAACCATTCCTGTTAAAATCAGAGAAACCAGTGAGTAGAGGAGAGTGCATATTAGGAGGGAGTAGATCATTCCACGCGGAAGATCTCGCTGAGGATTCTTACACTCCTCAGCGGTGGTGGAGATTGCATCAAACCCAATGTAGGCAAAGAATACTGCAGATACACCCTTGAGAACTCCAGATGCACCGTGAGGAGCGAATGGGATCCAATTTGATGGATGAACATAGGCAGCTCCAACGATGATGACTAAAAACACAACGAGTACTTTAAGAATCACCAAAGCATTAGATATCTTTTTAGATTCCTCAATGCCAATAAATACAATCCAAGTGATAATGACTGTAATGAATAGAGCTGGAAGATCACATATGATAGGAATTCCAAAAATGCGTGGGGCCTGAAGCCATGCGTCATAGGATTGAAGTATGCTTGCAGTGACGCCTTCTGAAGATAAACGTGTGAGTTCATGGCCTTGGTTCAGGAGGTGAGAAACTTGGTCAAAGCCTCGTGAGGCACTGAGGAAGTCCCGGGTGAGGTAATTTGGAACATGAATTCCATAGCTATCTAAGAACCCAGTGAAGTATTCACTCCAAGAAATGGCTACGGCAATGTTTCCAATAGCATACTCCATCAGCAAGTCCCACCCAATGATCCATGCTACGATTTCACCGAATGAAGCATAGGCATAGGTATAAGCAGAGCCAGCTACAGGAATAGATGCTGCAAACTCTGCATAGCAGAATGCTGAGAATGCACAAGCCAGTGCAGTGAAGATAAAGAGAGTCACTACTGCAGGACCACCGTTTGCAGCGGCGTTGCCAATCGTTGAAAATACTCCAGCACCAAGAATTGCTGCAACACCAAAGGCCGTTAAGTCCCAAACTCCTAGAGTCTTTTTAAGCTTACTAAGACCTCTTTTTTCGCTTGTATCTAATTCAGAAGTTATCTGATCAATTCTTTTTTTTCTTAAAAGGGTTTTCCATTCCATAGCGAGTACTCAATAGTTTTTTGGATAGTTTTAGTCAATTCTATTTGGACTACTATTATGTGTTTGGTGAATAATTTATTTTGAGTTTTTTTAGATTCCCCCTATACACCAACACCTGAAATGTTTATGTGTATTCGGTGTGTTCTTACGTTAGGGGAGAAAATATGGCAAACCTTTTTAGAAAGAAAGATCTGAATCAGCTCATTCATGATGCAGCTGATGTCAATATTGCTGAGGGTCATAAGAGTTTAAAAAGAACTCTGGGGGCGTTTAACCTAGTCATGCTTGGAGTAGGGGCGATTATCGGTGCAGGGATCTTTTCTCTGACTGGCACTGCTGCCGCATTCTATGCTGGCCCAGGGATCGTCTATAGTTTTGTTATTGGAGGAGTGCTTTGTGCTTTCGCTGGTCTATGTTACGCGGAGATGGCTGCAATGGTGCCAGTCTCAGGTTCGGCTTATGCATATTCCTATGCTACTTTAGGCGAGTTTATTGCTTGGATCATCGGTTGGGACCTTGTTCTTGAATATGCCTTTGGTGCAGTGACCGTTGCTGCTTCATGGTCGGGGTATTTTTACTCATTAATGCATAAGACCCTTGGTATTGAGTTCGCAGATGAATTGATTCGGTACACGAAAGGCCCATGGGAGCTCGTTACTTTAGGTGATGGCAGTCAAATTCATGGGATTTGGAATGTTCCTGCTACTGTCATCTCTTTGCTTTTAGCTACAGTCTTGGTTAAAGGGATGAAAGAGAGTGCGCTGGTAAATAATCTCATTGTAGTTGTGAAGTTGACTATTATTGTTGCATTTATCGCTTTAGGTTGGGCAGTTGTGGATCCTACTTTTTGGATCGGCAATCCTGAGGCTACAGGGCTGGCGAGACTCGTTCCTCCTATAGCGCCACTACTCAGAAACGGCCATGAGATGATGAGCTATGGTTGGCCCGGAGTCTTGACCGGTGCTGGTGTTGTATTTTTTGCTTATATCGGGTTCGATGCTGTATCCACCACTGCACAGGAATGCAAGAATCCATCTCGAGATCTTCCTATTGGGATTCTGGTTTCCCTAATTGCATGCACAGCTCTTTATATTCTAATGGCTCTTGTACTTACTGGGATTGTGCCTTTTAGAGAGCTAGGTGTGCCCGATCCAGTCGCTGTAGGTGTTGATAAGATTGTTTCGTTGAGAGGGTGGTCTGCAGGTTCTCAGAAAATTTTTACATTTTTAGTCAAAGTAGGAGCTCTAGCAGGTTTAACTTCAGTCATTCTAGTCCTCATGATGGGTCAGACGCGTATTTTTTACGCTATGGCTAGGGATGGTCTACTCCCTTGGTTTGATCGCCTTCACCCTAAGTATGAAACTCCTCATATAGCTACTGTTGTGACTGGAACCTTCGTTGCAATTGCAGCAGGCTTACTACCTATGAGTTTAGTCGGTGAGTTGGTCTCTATTGGTACTCTCTTGGCATTTGTTCTAGTTTGTATAGGTATTCCCATATTGCGTGTGAAAAATCCTAATACTCCAAGACCTTTTAAAACTCCTTTGTACTGGTTTGTAGCTCCTGCTGGTGTGCTCTCCTGCCTTTGGGTGATGTATGGTCTTCCTGAGGATACTTGGATTAGGTTAATCGTGTGGCTCATTATTGGATTAGTGATCTATTTCAGTTATGGAGTAAGACATAGCCGACTAGGTCAAACCAGGGGACATCTGTAAGAAACTGCTTAGGTTAGTTTATTCGCTAGGTGTTGAATATTTTCAGGACAGAAGGGGATCGCCCAGATTCTTCGAGTTAACTTGTTGATGTTTGGGCGTAAAACCCCTTCTGTTCGTGCATGATATATGTTTTTGATCATCAAATTAATCTGTTAAGACTTTATTTTTTATCCTTCTCCTTCAGTACTAGCGAGAGCAATACAGTAATGAGGAGAATGAGCCCAATAATGAGTAGCGAGTGCTCTGTAGGGATCTTCCAATGGTGCTCAGAGGACATCTTTGTGCCAATGAAAATTAATGTTACTCCTAAGCCATAATGAAGGTATTTAAGCTGATGCACAATACCTGCAAAGGCAAAATACAAAGATCGAAGTCCCAAAATTGCAAATAGATTTGAGGTATAAACGATAAATGGATCTGGCGTGATAGCTAGTATGGCTGGGATTGAATCAAGAGCAAACACAACGTCTGCTGTTTCGATTACGATGAGAGCAAGAAATAAACGAGTTGCCACTGATCTACCGTTTTTCTTGATAAAAAAACGATCTCCTGTGTAGTTTTTATCAAAGCGAAAGCGATTCGAAAATAGTTTGAAAACAAAATTGTACTTTGGGTCGTAATTAGATTCTTTCTGAAAAAATAGTCTTATCCCTGTGATGATTAAAAATGCACCGAACACATAAGTAGCCCAATAGAAGGTACTAAGTAACGCAACACCCCCTGCAATGAATATTGCCCGCATGATCATAGCCCCCAGAATACCTAGATACAAAACGCGGTGCTGGTGCTCTTTCGGAATATGGAGGGATTTGAAGATGACAAGAAATACAAAAATGTTATCGATACTTAATGATTTCTCAACCAAATATCCTGTTAGAAAAGAAATTGCTGGATCCTTACCCTTCCAGATGAAGATAATGAGATTGAAAAATAGAGCAAGACCAATCCAGAATCCGCTCCAAAGTAGAGCCTCTTTAAAGTGAACCTCCTTCTGTTTTTTGTTTAAGAAATGAAGATCAAAATAAAGTAGAAGTAGAATAGCACTTGAAAATGCAACCCATGTCCAACCCATCGTAGCTCCCCTCATTGCTCTAATTAAATGCAGAGATAGATTATTTTATTTGTGAACACTACTGGACTTTATCAGATTTCAAGATAAGAGAAAGAGTAATAAGAGGGGATCTAATGGGTTTTACTACTCAGCATCACCATCCTGTCTGGTTAAATTATCATCATCTGTATTATTTTCGCATGATTGCTAAAGAAGGTAGTATTGCCCGTGCTTCAGTGCGATTGCGTCTGGGTCAATCTACCTTAAGTGCTCAGCTCAAGTTGTTAGAGGATTCTTTAGGTCAGAAGTTATTTGAACGCAAGAATCGAAAGCTGATTCTGACTGAAGCAGGAAAGACTGCTTTGGCGTATGCAAATGAAGTATTTAGGTTAGGTGATGAGATGGTAGAGACATTGAGAGATCACCTAGGAACTCAGGTCGTAGAGATTCAGGTGGGTCTTCAAGGAGGCGTTCCTGAGGGGCTACTTTTGTCATTAATGAAGAATGTATGTAGGATTAAGGATTGTAAGCTCATTTTTCACTCGGGGAAGAAAGAGGAGCTAGTTCGAGAGCTTATGGCACATAAAATTGATCTAGTTCTCACAAATGATTTAACTTTATTTTCAGGAGAGAGAAATTTACAGATTCGAGCAATTCAGGTGAGTGATCTTGAGGTTTGGGCAAATCCCCGATTTGAGTCGCTTTCCAAGGACTTTCCAGCTTCATTGCAGGGTAAGTCATTTGTATTGCCGCCTTTAAGTTGTAAGCTGCGGGAGGATGTAGATCAATTTCTAAAGCTCAATGGACTTCAGGTCACTGTTTTTTCTGAGACTCAATCAGTACGGCTTCAGAGATTAATTGCTGCCCATGGCATGGCTTTTATGATTGCATCACGGATAAGTCAGTTGGAATGGATTGCTGAAAAAAAACTGATTTCCTTAGGTAAGTTAGATCAGCTCCAGGAAGAAATCTGGATTGTTTCTGCTCATCGAAGGACCGAGGATCCTCTCGTTACGCGAATCGTTCATGCTTTGTGCCGAAGCTCAGCTGCCAGACAGGGTAAAAACTTTATTTAAGTTACGTTGACTCATTGTGGTGTTTTGCCTGATTTCTGGATAAAGAGAGGTATACCAATAATAGTTTCTTGCAATACAGGCCACGTACTCTCTTGTTTCTTTATAGGGGATAAGATCTAAGAAAAGAACCTTATCCTTAACGGGATATCGCTTAATCCAATCCTGTACTTTTTTAGGCCCTGCATTGTAAGCAGCAAGTGCGAGTCCCGTATCTCCATTAAAATTTTTTAATAGATTTGAGAAATAACGAGTGCCGATCTTCAGATTGAGGGAAGGTTTCAAGAGTTCTTTAATGGTCCTGATTCGCTCAAATTTTCTTGCTGTCTGTGGCATGACTTGCATTAGACCGAGTGCTCCAGCTGAACTACGGGCCTCTGGATTGAATGCACTTTCTTGTCTGATGAGAGCAAGGAGAAGCATTTCATCTAGCTCTGTTAAGTAACGGTTCTGTGATGCGAATGATTTGTGAGGATAATAGAGTTGAAGAGACTTTCTAGAAATTAATTTAGGATTTTCTTTAAAGATAGAAGTAATTAGTTTGAATTGCATAAGTGAATCGTTCAAATGGTAATAAATTGCAGCTACATAAAGCTGGAAGCTTGGTTCTGACTTGCTAATATCTGAATCCATCGTGCGGAGGAGTTTTTTAGCGAGATTTATTTCTTTGAGTAGAATAAGCGCTTCTATTGCAGAGAGCTTCTGATTTACGGGAGATGAGGAATTGATTCTAGAAGTAATTGCACTCTCTAGCGGGACACTTTCAGGAATTTTATGTTCGAGATTCTCTCCTTGTACTAGAAGAGTGTGAAAACTAAATGGGAATCTCTCAAGTAGTGTATTTTTTGCCTGCTCTGATTCTTTCGGGTTCTGGAGAGTGTTGTGGCATTGAGACTCCCAGTAAAGGGCGCGTGAGCGGTAGTCATTTATACTATTTGTGTGTTGAGAGAGAAACTGTAAGTGAGGTAGAGCTGATTTGCAGTCATCATTCCAGATTTGAAGAAGACTTAACCTGAATCTTGCTTTAAGATGAATCGTTTCACCTATATTACATTGAGTAACATTCTGATAAAGGCGAATTGCGGTTTGCTTTGGCTTCTCGTCAGGGAGAAATTCCTCAGCTTTTGAGGCAAGTATAGAACTCATAACTGCATAATCGCATGTAAAGTTGTGATTGATTCTATTTAACAGGCTAGTGATTTGAGAAAAGGCAGTAATCTGTTTTAATCCATCTTTCAGTCCAGATTCACTGAGTTCAGAAAGACGCTGGATTTGGGCCTCCTGAATCCAGTGCAGAATTTGCTGCATAGGCGGCCGCTTGTGATGAGTTTTATTTTTCTTTTGTGAGTTCTGTGTATTTTGAAACTGCAATAGATCAGGGATAAATAAACAAAAGGGATTATGATTTGAGTTGGTCTTGCATTCTTTTAAGTAAGGTGAGGTCCTTTTTTGTTGAGGAGACGCCTTTGCAAAAGCTGTAAATTTTTTTGCTTGTTCTAATGTCTGAGTTAGAATTTCTTTGGGTTCTAGCTCTAAAGCAAATTTTCGCTGATCAACTACCTGCGATAAGAGTAGGGTCTGAGCCTGAGGAGATGCTTTTGCGTAGTTTACGGTGAAGCAGGTTAAAGCTGTGAAAGCGATTACAGAAGGCTTGCGCATAGTTGAACTTTCCTTAATTTTATTATTGTCGTTCAATCTTTTGAAAATCCAGAAAAATTCGATTCAATGAGTAATTGATGCTTTCACTCTTTTGGTAGTCTAGCTCTGGGAGATCGTGTTAATTTCAAGGAGAGGATTCTTAAATTTTGGTGTAGAGGTTTTCGATCTTTCAGGGCTAAGATTGAATCAATCCGAGTGTGTTTGTAGAATTCAGGTGTTTCTAAAAGAAAAAAGGTTGATCCTGAGTTAAATCGGCGATATAACGCGGATCTGTTCAGAATCTATGTTTTTATGGCTGGGTAGCTCAGATGGTTAGAGCGGCGGATTCATAACCCGCAGGTCGGCAGTTCGATCCTGCCCTCAGCCACCAACTCACTTCTAAAAACTCAAAGCTCAACAAGCTTATTACCTCTTAACTTAAACTCTAATTGTACATGTAAGCGTGATCCGTAGACTTTTGTATTTTACATCATAAAACCCCTGCTTCATGGGGCATAAATGATCACTGCTTGCTGTGACCGAGGAATGGCTTCTTCTTAGTCATGAGCGAGTTTGATGATTAAAGGATCTGCATGGCTCATGATTGATTCAAGGATTGGTTTGAGTCTTGGGTACTTTTCAGCAAGGGTTTTAGCATTTTTTAGGCCCAAGGCTTGGGCTGCAACTGGGGTTTTATGCTGATGAGAAATGATGAGTTTTTCAAGGTCCTTCATGAGTTCTGTTGCATAATTCTCTGAGTTTTTTGCTGTTTCCATGCGTTCCCCTAAGTCTCTGGCGAATTGGACTAGGGTCTCGGAGGGAGTATGTGGGTCTATCAAAACCTCCTGCCTGTAGTGCTCAAGAGAGGGTAGGGTAAGAGGTTTATTGTAGGATTCAGTAGGTTTTTTTGTGTTTTGAGAGTCTAAACCGTTTGAGAAGCTTTCATGATTCTCAGAGTGCGTAGGAGATCCAAAAGGGGTGTTGATTTTTTTTGCCTCTTCGGGTGGGGATGTGCGTGAGTTTTGGGTGCTTCGAGATGAAGCTTTAATTTGAATGAGTGCTCCCACGAGTAACAAAAGTACAAAGACCGAGACTAGGAGTATTCTTAAGTGATCTTTCATGAGCTTCATTTTATGTGAGTTGAATCTATTGACAAGTTGAAAGAGGGGTGTCAACTGCAATAGATCATGAAACTTACAGATGCTAGATACCCTAAGCCTGGCGATCAGGGTGGTCGTTTAATGAGGCGTTTGATCTCCTTCTTGAAGTCTCGAGGTGTGAGTCTTCCTATAGATTCGGATATCCTAATCGCGGTTTCTGGAGGACCTGATTCGGTCGCTTTAGCTCACTTACTGATCCATTTTGGAAGAAGAGTGGTGAATCGATCAAAAATTCATCTCCTGCATGTGAATCATCACTGGAGGTCAGAAGACTCAGATCGGGATGAGGAGTTCGTAAAAAATTTAGGTGACTTATGGAACGTGCCTGTTCGCTTAAGACATCTCAGTCCGCCCACCTTGCTTAAGAAGGAATCATGGGAAGAGTTAGCTCGAGAGGGGAGAAAGTTGATCTACCTTGAGGAAAGTCAGCAGTTAGGGGGGGCGTTGGTGCTTACTGGTCATCAAGCTGATGATCTCGCAGAGACAATACTCTGGAGATTCTTTACCGGGAGTCTGGATTCCCACGGTGCTGGTATTTTTTTTCGCCATGAAAGTGAATTGAGGCCATTGCTGAGCACTCGAAAAATAGAATTACTGAGCTATTTACAGGAAGTGGGACAGTCATTTCAGGTTGATTCAACAAATGAGTCAGATCGATTTCTTCGATCTCGAATGCGGAAAGTGCTTATGCCAGAAGTTGAAAAGCTTTTTCCAAAAGCTATTGAGCATTTGGTGAGTTTTGCCCTGAGTGATCGAGTGGGTCAGATGGGAATGCTCCTTCAAAAGACAGAGCAGGGAAGTTATTTAAGAGAATTGCAAAAGAGGGTATTTGAAGAGTCTGGGGTAAAAATGAGGAGGAACCATCTCAAACAAGTGATTGGGGGTAAAAAAATTCAGTTACCTGATGGATGGATTCTCATGCGGGAAAGCTCTAAGAAGCCCCCAAATATCGATTAAATTTTAAGCCTGTCGGTAATCTCACAGTGGAAGAGTCTCTTGTAATTGATTTTTTTCGTAAACTTATGCTAGTTTGATAACTACGAGAGGGTTGGATTTTATAAAATGAAGCCATCGCAGAAAACATTAGCCCTTTGGCTAGTTCTGATTCTTTTTGTTACAGGTTTGTTTAAGGTCCTTGATACAGGAAGTCGACATAGACGTGAAATAAAGTTTAGTGAATTCGTCCAGTATGTTAAGGAAGGAAAAGTCACGGATGTGACTTTCAAATCAGACAATTTGATTGTGGGTGCGTTTAAAGATGCATCCGCTGATGGTAAAAAATACTTTGAGACCGTAGGTGATACGGAGAATGCCAAAGTTTTTGAGATTTTAGAAAAGAACAACATTATCCCGAATTATGAGCGAGTGGAGAGAACTCCAATCTGGCAACAAGTCCTGATTTCTTGGTTCCCGATGCTTTTGCTTCTTGTTATTATCTTTCTGTTCATGAGGCAGATTCAGGTGGGTGGCGGAAAGGCGATGTCTTTCGGCAAGAGTAAGGCGCGGCTGTTGTCTGAATCAGGTAATAAGGTCACTTTCAAGGATGTGGCCGGAGCTAACGAAGCTAAACAAGAACTTGAAGAAATTATCGCATTTTTAAGGGATCCAAAGAAATTTACTCGTTTAGGAGGTAGAATTCCTAAGGGCGTTTTATTGATGGGGCCTCCTGGTACGGGAAAAACACTATTAGCGAAAGCCATTGCAGGTGAAGCAGGTGTTCCTTTCTTCTCTATCTCGGGCTCAGACTTCGTTGAAATGTTCGTAGGGGTTGGGGCTTCCAGAGTTAGAGATCTGTTTGAGCAGGGAAAAAAGCACGCTCCCTGTATTATTTTTATTGATGAAATTGATGCAGTTGGGCGACATCGAGGAGCTGGACTCGGAGGAGGCCATGATGAGCGTGAGCAAACACTCAATCAGCTCCTTGTTGAAATGGATGGGTTTGAGTCTAATGAAGGAGTAATCCTCATTGCTGCAACTAATCGGCCGGATGTTCTAGATCCTGCTCTTCTCAGGCCAGGACGTTTTGACCGCCGTGTGGTTGTTTCTGCTCCAGATCTCAATGGCAGAGCAGAGATTCTTAAGGTTCACACAAGAAAAACTCCATTGTCTGAAGATGTGAATTTGGTGGTGATCGCTCGCGGAACTCCAGGGTTTTCAGGGGCTGATCTTGAGAACTTGGTTAATGAAGCTGCTTTATTGGCTGCACGCGAAAATAAGAAGTTTCTTGAAATGAGCGACTTTGAGCACGCTAAAGATAAAGTTCTTATGGGCGTTGAACGAAGGAGTATGGTTCTTTCTGAAAATGAAAAAAGAACCACCGCTTATCATGAGGCAGGTCACGCCCTTGTAGGAAAATTTATGCCAGGGACTGACCCTATTCATAAGGTCACCATTATTCCTCGGGGTATGGCTTTAGGTGTAACTCAGACTTTACCTAATGAAGATCGGGTAAACCTATCCCGCGATAAGGCTGAGAATAATATTGCTTTCCTCATGGGTGGCAGGGTTGCTGAAGAAATTGTGCTGAAGCAAAAAACTACAGGCGCAGGTAATGATATTGAAAGAGCGACAGAGCTTGCTCGTCGTATGGTTTGTGAGTGGGGCATGAGTGATGTTCTTGGGCCTTTGACTTTTGGAAAAAAAGAAGAGGCAATCTTTTTAGGTCGAGAAATTGCTCAGCATCGAGATTATTCAGAGCAGACAGCTCAGACTATTGATCGGGAAGTTAGAGATATTGTAGAGAGAAACTACCGCAGAGCTCATGAGGTGCTTTCAAGTAAGATTACAATCTTGCATGACTTAGCGAAAGCACTTCTTGAGTATGAAACTATAAATGGGGAAGAAGTAGAAAGAATTGTTAACGGACTGAAAATTGAGCGACCAGTTGTAGTTTCTTCCTCAGACTCAAATAATACTCCTGTGGGTTCTACAGGGGAACAGAATGATTCAGGAACAGGAGGGGGACCTGCGCCGGCTCCTGTGCTAGCTTAATCACACGAAGTACCGTTTTGTTCCTTGAAGTTGCACTGAGTTTGTGGCTGGGACCAAAGATAATACGTGGGAGATTTGCTCGTTAATTTGCAATCTAGTCTTCGCCCGATTGATTTACTGGATGTGAGCATTGTCGCTTTCATTGTGTATCGTGTTTTGCTTTTAATTAAGGGAACACGAGCCATGCAGATGCTCACAGGTTTGGGGATCTTAGGTATTGGATTTTATCTTTCATCCATGCTGGAGTTATTCACCACTCATTGGTTGTTCTCTTATTTTTTTGATTATCTCATTCTGATTGTGATTGTGTTGTTTCAAGATGATTTGCGACGTGCCTTGACTCATATGGGGAGGAATCCCTTTTTCTCTGCCGCTTCAGCAGAGGAAGAGCGAGAGATGGTTGATGATATTGCACGCGCTGCCACTCGTTTAGCGAATGAGAAAATTGGCGCTCTGATTGTGATTGAAAGAGAGACTGGTTTAAAAAACTTCATTGATACTGGTTCTCGAATCGATTCAAAAGTAAAGTCAGAGCTGATTTATTCTATTTTTGTGCCCAACTCGCCTATTCATGATGGTGCATTAATTATTCGTGGTGGTCGAATTGCCTCTGCGGGATGCTTTTTACCTCTCTCAAAGGATCCCAATATAGATAAGCGCTATGGAACGCGACATAGAGCTGCACTGGGAATTACTGAAGACTCTGATGCTTTGGTTGTGCTCGTCTCTGAAGAGGCAGGCGAAGCTCATCTTGTGAAGAACGGCAAGATTACCACTAATTTAACTGAGCAGGAGTTGACTCAGAGTTTGGTTGCTCTTCTAGATTTATCCCGAGGAAACGATAAGATTCCCTCAAGAATGAAGGGTTGGTTTCAGGCTGCTCAGAATCTTGACTTAAATGATGATTAAAAAAGGAGAAGTCATGAGTCGCAGAGGAGCACCTCTGGATTATATTTATAGAGTATTTACTCATAATTTAGGCACTAAGGTGATATCGATCCTGCTTGCTTTTATTTTATGGGGTATTGTTTTGGGTTCTCGTAATGTGGAGGTGACTAAAGAGGTTCCAATTGAGATCATCACCCCTCCAGATGTGACTCCATCAAATGAGATTCCAGAAAAAATTGCTTTTCGCCTATCTGGCCCCAAAGCTTTTCTGAGAAGCATCCTGGATAGGCGAGAAGAGCCCATTCGTGTGAACCTCATGGGAGTGAAGCCTGCTTTAGTGACTTATCGATTTTTTTCGGATAATATTCGGGTCCCCATCGGAGTGAAAGTACTCTCGGTGACTCCTACTGCGATTCTGATTAAACTGGAGAATGTGAGGAGAAAAGAGGTTCCAGTAAGGGTTGAAACACGCGGAGCTCTACCTGAAGGGTATCATCTTTCTGCTATCAGTATTAAGCCTGAGACTATTAAGATTAAAGGGCCCGAGAGCCGAATTGATGCAGTTAATGAGGTTTCAACGGTACCTATTGATATTTCGACTTTGAAAAGAAATCTTGATAAAGAGGTTAACCTCGACCTCATTCGGCTAGGAGTTCAGATCGATGGTCCTGCTCCGCGTGTGAATCTTGAGGTTCAGCCAGCATCGGCTAATTTCAGGGTTAAAAATGTTGATATTCGAGTAATCTCTTCATATAAGGTGAAGCTTGAAGAAAAAGTAGTAACTGTACTTGTGCGAGCCACCTCTAAGGATATGGAATCTTTAGATCGAAGTCAAATTTTTGCAGAAGTCGATCTAACAGGTAAAGAAAAAGGCAAGTATATTGAGTCTATTCGTGTAACTCTTCCTAAGGAAATGGGATTGGTTCGAGTGATTCCTGAAAAAGTACACGTGACTCTTTATTGAGATAGTAATAATTACTGGAAGCAGCTCTGAATATGAAGAAGAAACTCTTTGGAACGGATGGAATTAGAGGCTTAGCTAATGAGTTCCCTATGACTGGGGAGATTGCAATGGCAGTAGGACGGGCTATTGCTTATGTATTAAGAACTCATCCACAGACCTTTATTAAAAGTTCAGTTCCAATTGGATTAACGCCTTTAGAATCAAGTAAACTCATGCGTCGAGCTAAGGTGGTGATTGGTAAAGATACGCGTTTATCAGGCTACATGATTGAGCATGCTTTAGTTTCTGGTGTTTTATCCATGGGTGTGGATGTGATTTTGATTGGTCCCCTTTCTACGCCTGGAGTGGCTTTCGTGACTCAAAGTATGAGGGCAGATGCTGGGATTATGATCTCGGCTTCCCATAATCCTTATCATGATAACGGAATTAAAATTTTTACTGCAGATGGATATAAACTCCCTGATGAGCTGGAGGCTGAGATTGAGCGACTTGTTTTTTCAGATGAGTTAGATAAAAATCGTCCGACCGCCGATCTAGTTGGAAAAGCCTACCGAATTGATGATGTCCATGGGCGATATATTGTTTTTCTGAAGAGTTTATTTCCTAAAGACTTGGATCTCTTAGGTGTAAGAATTGTACTGGATTGTGCAAATGGCGCTGCTTATAAAGTGGCTCCTCTAGTATTTGAGGAGCTAGGGGCTGAAGTAATTCGGATGGGTGTTTCTCCTGACGGATTGAATATTAATGATGAGTGTGGAGCTCTACACCCTGAAAGTATCTCGTCTGCAGTCGTACGTTATCGAGCAGATATTGGAATTTCCTTAGACGGAGATGCAGATCGCTGTATTTTAACTGATGAGAATGGTGAGATTGTCGATGGTGACCAAATTATTGGCTTGTGCGCTATTCAGTTAGCTCAAGATAAAGCTTTGCAGAAAAATACGGTCGTAACCACGCCAATGTCAAACGTCGGTCTGGAGTTAACTCTGCAGCAGCATGGAATTTCAATGCTTCGAGCACAAGTAGGAGATCGATATGTGGTTGAGACGATGAGAAAAAACGGTCTCAATTTAGGAGGGGAGCAGTCCGGTCATGTTGTGTTTCTTGATCATGCAACCACGGGTGATGGTATTGTTGCGGGGTTAAAAGTTTTAGAGGCAATGAGAAGGACTAGTAAGACATTGTCTCAGTTGAAGAAGGCAATTCAGCTTTTTCCTCAGGTGAGAGAAGATGTGCGTGTTTCTAAGAAAAAGCCTTTTGATGAAATTCCAGAGATTGCTCAAGCGATTGCAGCGGCTGAGGCCAAGATTGGATCAAAAGGTAGAGTGTTTGTTAGATACTCAGGCACGGAATCTTTAGCTCGAGTTATGGTCGAAGGTGAAGATCTGAGTATGATCCAAACTTTAGCTCAAGATATTGCGAAGAAAATTGAAAAACACTTGAGATAGGTGAGATTCGTCACGATTTTTTCGTTTCTTTTGAGTCGAGTTGAGTTAATTGTAGCAGCATGATGAAGCCTAGATTAGGTGTGAATATCGATCACATTGCTACTTTAAGACAGCTTAGAGGAACCCCTTATCCAGATATCATTGAAGCTGCTCACCTAGCGGAACAAGGGGGAGCTGAGCAAATCACGGTTCATCTTAGGGAAGATCGTAGACACATTCAAGATGAGGATGTCAAACAACTCAGAAGAGAATTACACGTTCCTCTTAATTTGGAAATGGCTGTATCTCCTGAGATGGTTAAGTTTGCCATGAGAGTTCTTCCTGATTGGGTTTGCCTAGTTCCTGAAAAGCGACAAGAAGTCACAACAGAAGGTGGCTTAGATGTTAAGAAAAATATGAAGAAGATTGACTCTGCAATCTCATCCCTGAGTAAAAGAGGGATTAAAGTCAGTCTTTTTATTGAGCCCTCTTTGGATGCTGTGAGGCTGAGTCATGAATTAGGTGCTCATGCTGTAGAGCTGCATACAGGGAGGTATTGTCTTGCCACACAGGTTAGTCCTCAAACCAAGCGATCAGTAGCTCAAGCTGAAAAAGAGTTGCGAAGAATCGAAAGAGCAGGGCTTCTCGCGATAGATCTAGGCGTATACTGTCATGCAGGTCATGGCTTTGATTATGAAAATGTGAAGCCGGCTGTGGCTCTAAGAGAAATTTCAGGCTTACCCCTGATTAAAGAGTATAATATCGGCCATGCTATTGTCTGTAGATCTACCGTTGTAGGGCTTAAACAAGCAGTTCGTGAGATGGCTGATGCAATTAGCTTTATGAGTTGAGAGAAGAATGGATTCTGATCATTCTCTCTGAATCTGATTGGGGATTAAACTCGAGATCAACTTCAAAGGTTCGTCCCGATCTAAGAACTTGTGCTTGAAAGTCAGGCCAGGAGGAAATCCACTCTGTAATTACAATGCCATTGGGTCTTTCCCAGAAGTACGAGTGCAAGCCCGCATCTTCAATTTCAAACTCAGATTTAAGGCGATAAAAGTCGATATGAATCACCTCTGTACTTTGAGTATTGTACTCATGAGCAATTGCAAATGATGGGCTTCCCTCCGGAGGTTGCTCAACTTGAAGTCCCACGAGTAAGGATCGAGCAAAGGTTGTTTTACCAACGCCCATTTGGCCTTCAAGAAAAACGCGATCACCAGGTTTTAATTCGCGGGCAAGCTCTTGAGCAATTTCACTGAGTCTCTGTTCAGAGCAAGTAAACTCGGCTTTCCAGAGGTGCCGTGTGTTCTGCTGTTTTGAGGTCTTTGAATGCATGTCCTATGTTCTCTATAATGTCGGGAGCAGTCATGCTTCGATGCCCAAAGGATTGAGCTGCAAAGTCTCCTGCTAAGCTATGTAAGTATACACCGAGTAGGGTGGCCTGAAAAGGTTCCATTTTCTGCCCTAGAAGACCTCCAATCATTCCAGCAAGTACGTCGCCACTTCCTGCTGTAGCCATCCCATCATTGGGGTAGTGATTGAGGTAAAGCTTATCCTCAGGTGATGCAATCAAAGTTGCTGCGCCCTTTAAAAGTACAGTTGCATGAGTTTTTTCAACTGCAGACTTTAAAGCCATGACGGGATCATGAAGAATTTCTTCTTTATCCATCTCCAAGAGTCTCGCCATCTCACCTGGATGTGGCGTTAATACGGTAGGAGCTCTTCTATTAATCAGTCGATCAAAGAGTTTATATTCTCCAATCAGGTTGAGCGCATCCGCATCAATCACCATAGGTCCATGATAATGGGTAAGAACTTGCTCAAGAAGGTTCTTGCCCTCTGTTCTTTGTCCAAGGCCAGGACCGATTACTATGCTTGAGTAAGTGGATAAACTCTGTCTGTACAGTTCAGCTTCTGGTCCCTCTAAATGTAAGGGTACTGCCATGGTTTCATTAGGAAGTTTATTGAGAAGGATTGGGAATGTATCCTCCCAAGTTGCCACAGTAACTAGCCCTGTTCCCATTTTATGGCAAGCTCGAGCAGCCATGGCTATAGCCCCTACGCGGCCAGGACTCCCTCCAATGAGCAGAGTATGTCCAAAGGAGTTTTTATGGCCATAGCGATCTCTCTCCTTTAATAGAGCACTCATAGGGCTTTTCATAAGTAGATATTTATCCCCTTCTTTTCTGAAGCGGGGAGGAAGGGAAATATCCACATTGATGAGCTCACCTCTTCGGGTGGCTCCAGGGGGAAGAAAATGCCCTAATTTTGGAAACCCAAACGAAATGGTCAGTGTGGCTTGAATCGATGTACCCTCTATAGCGCCTGTATCTCCGCTGACTCCTGTTGGAATGTCTAGAGCAATCACTTCAGGCGCATTAATGCGATTGATGAGCTCAACGACATCATAAAAACCCCCCTCGAGTGGAGCCTTCAGGCCCGTTCCAATAATTCCGTCAATGATGGTGAAAGGTCCTGGTGAGCTTTCAAAGAAAGACTCTAGATCTGCTACGTTTTCAATGAAAGTCATTTTAGATTTCATCTTACGAAGAATTTCAAAATTCTTCTTTACCGCGCCTCTGTACCCATTTTCTTCCTGAAGGTGAAAGATTCGAACCTTGCGTTCCATGCATATGAGTCTTCTTGCTATAACAAATGCATCGCCAGCGTTGTTGCCCTTACCAGCAAAGACTAGGATTTCGTCGGAGCGCCCGGCTTGAGGGAGTTTTTCGAGAACAATCTGTGCTGCAGCGCGTCCAGCATTTTCCATGAGAAGCATGGCGTCGATTCCATACTCCTTCTCAGCAGTACTATCGATTTGTCTCATTTCGGCATTTGAACAGATTCGCATCGGTATTGGCATATTCTTCTTTCATCACAAGAGCCCTTATTTTGGCAATTCAGAATTGAGTAATGGTAAAACATGTGCCAGTTCAGAAAGCAGGCTCTGCTTGGAAAAAAAGGCAATCACTCCACGGCAAGATTGAGCACTGCCTACGCGAACAAAAATGAACCATTCGGAGGGAGAGACTCCAAATGCAGCTCGCATGATATTTCGTGCCCTTGTTGGCATACTTTGAGAAGATGGAGGTCCAAATTCAATCTGACCTGATTTCAAAAATGAGTTCCAAACCTCAGGTAGAAGCTCAGGCTTCCATTTAATTCCACTCCAAAGGGGAATTCTTGAGTCTGCGGGAGTGGCTGCGGTAGTTTTGAAAATAGGAAGAGATGAGTTCTTCTCTGGAGAGGATATTGCCATAAAGAGTGCGCAATGCGCTCCTCTTTGTAGCATTTGAATGATTGCCTTTCCTAGGGGGTCTGAGCTCTGACCAAGTTCGTAGAGTTCCCACTTTTTGAGTTCTGTGTGTGTTGCATCCCTGAATGGAGTTGAGGCAGGCTTAATTAGAGGTGCTTTTATTTTTTGATCACCAAATTGGCTTGAGGGCTGAATATTTTGAGACGAAGAGAGGGCTGATTCATTTGTGTGTTCGAGTGAAAATTCAGCAGGCGCTGAGTGAGTGTCTCGATCAAGAGGGGTGTTATTGCTCGAGGCAGTTGTGGAAGATGTGTTGTTTTCAGATGAGGAGCTTGTGATGGGGCGATTGGACTCAACTTCAAGCTGTAAAGATTCTAATCCTGCTATTTCAATTCCACCATCCGTAAGTGTTGATGCGGTTGATTCAGGTTGAGAAGGGCTAGATCCACTTGAGTGTGTTGCTGGAATGGTGGAAGGTTTTTGAGTTGCTTCAGTTGATACTGAGGAGGGATCTGCAAGCTCAATGGCAATAGAGGTTTGTTGTTTACTCTCTGTTGGGTTTGTAGGTGAAGATGCGCTAGGAGTGGGTTGAGATAATGGAGGAGTTGACGTAGAAATGGGTGGGGGTGTTTTCAATTGATTAAGTTCAATAGACGCAGAAGTCGGCTTTTCAGGGGCGCTTGCAGTCGGCGTGTGGGGTGAAGTGGGTGGCTGTGGTGGAGTTTTTGTTGAAGTTTCAGGATTTTGTGCACTTGTTGTCTTTTTTTGAGACAATGACTTCCGATTGAGTAATCGAGTGAGTGACGGAGCTTCTGTGCTTGCTTCAGCATCTGGATCGTAAGTAAAAATTTTTGAGGGATCGTCTTGTTTCTTATCAGTCATCTCATTAGAAATGATCGGAACTTTAGAGGGGAAAGTAAAGTAGTTTATCATCATTGAATTTATTCTGTTTAATTCAAGACTTAGCAAACGGCTGAAAAACTGAAGAATCAGAATGGTTTAGTAGTTGACGCCTAAGATATGACATGATACGGCATATAACCAGGATTTGTGAGAGAAATAGGGAGACAAAGAAATGCGCTTAACCTCAAAAGGACGATACGCGGTTCGAGCTATCTTAGATTTAACTTTTAATTCGAACGGTAGACCAGTTAGACTTCAAGAGATTTCAGAGCGACAAAAAATTTCACTCCATTACTTAGAGCAGCTTTTTAGACGCTTGCGCAAAGGAACGGTTGTAAAGAGTGTTCGTGGTCCTGGTGGAGGATATGTTCTTTCTCGCTCCATGGATGAGATTTCTGTAAAAGATGTTCTCGTTAGTGTAGGTGAGAATATCAATCCTGCTCGAGATTTAATTGGAACAGGCGATATCAAGAGTGACACCGTCGAGTTCGTTTTAACCAAGACTTATTTTGAAAATCTCGGCTTAATCATGCAGGAGTACTTGACTACCACATCAGTGGGAGACCTCGTTCGTAAGGCTCGTGGAACTCAAGAATTACCAAAGACAGCAGGAAGCTTGCTGGATTTAGGTAATTTCCAAATTCCAGAAGCTTCTGAAGAAGTGAATGCAGCTAAGGTCCGGGATCTATCTTGATTCTAATGCTGGTTCACCTCTAAAATCCACTGTACAAGAGGTGTTGCTCTCTTGGTTGAGAGAGCCCAGCATAATCATTCCCAATTCATCGAGTATTCATGCTCATGGGAGAAGAGCAAAAAAAGCTCTAGCTGAAGCACGTGAATCTATTGCTTTATCTCTAGGATCAACAACAGATCCAGAGCAGCTCATTTTTACATCTTCTGGAACTGAATCTAATCAGCTGGTGATTCAATCCGTCATGCAGTCGGCCCTGGATCAAGGGATTAAGCCCCATTGGGTCACGACTCCAGTAGAACATGATTCAAATCGCCAGATGATCCAATGGATTACTCAGCGTGGTGGAAGTGTAACTTTTCTTCCTATAGACGATCAAGGGGCTCCAATTGCGCTAGCCTTACGTGATTTGATTCGTCCTGAGACTGTATTAGTGAGTGTCCTTTGGGTGAATAATGAAACAGGAGTTATTTCTCCTGTTGAAAAAATTGCCTCAATTTGTAGAAAAGCTTCAATTACTCTTCATGTTGATGCTGCACAAGCTTGGGGTAAGTTACCTATAGATTTGGAGAGATTAGGGGCGCATTGGGTTACATTTTCAGGACATAAGATTGGAGCTTTAGCGGGTACGGGTTTAGTCTGGCTGGCAAGGGGCCAAAAGGTTCACTCACTAATTCTAGGTAAGCAGGAGAAGGGACGAAGAGGTGGGACTGAAAATACATTGGGCATCATAGCACTTGGTGCTGCTGCAAGGTCTATTGATCCTTTGGTTTGGGCTGATCGAGTAATGCCTCTGAGAGATCAACTTCAGCAGGAAATTTATAATTCGATCCCTGGAGCTTTTGTTAATGGCGGTTTAGGTCCTCGAGTTGCAAATACTCTAAATTTAAGTTTTGAGGGGATTGAAGGCGATGGTTTGGTCATGGCACTTGATCTGGCTGGCTACTCGGTGAGTTCAGGTTCAGCCTGTGCAAGCGGGGTTCTTGAACCCTCGCATGTTTTAATGGCCATGGGAAAAACAAAGTTACAGGCCATGTCTGCTGTTCGCGTTTCTTTGGCAGATGAGTTGCCTTGGAACGATCTAGAAAAGTTTTGTCGAGTGTTAAAAAATACAGTTGAGCGCGTACGCTCAGTGTCTCAGTAGTAAAAAAGGAAGTTCACGTGGAAATTTCAAATCTTTCAAATAATCCAAATATTCCTCATATCCCTCATGTCACTGATTCAGGCGATAAGAAGCGAGTTTTAGTGGCAATGAGTGGCGGCGTCGATAGTTCAGTGACTGCAGCTCTATTGAAGAGTCAAGGTCATGAAGTGATTGGTGTTCATATGCAGCTGTGGGATCATGGACAAGCCAATCTCGAAAGATTTGGAGGCCGCTGTTGTTCTTTAATTGATTCAAATGATGCAAGACGAGTCTGTGATAAGATGGACATTCCTTATTACGTGATAAATGCTCAGGATGTATTTGAGGAGCGAGTAGTTGATTATTTTGTGCATGAGTATTTGCAGAGTAGAACTCCAAATCCTTGTGTGCAGTGTAACAATCAAATCAAGTTTAGCTATCTATTTCAAAAAGCGGATCAGCTGGGCTGTGATTGGGTAGCTACCGGTCATTATGCACAAGTGGTTCATGATTCAATCCATCAGATGAGTTATCTCAAGAAGGCTGTAGATCATCAGAAAGATCAGACTTATTTTCTGTTTGGGTTAACTCAAAAAGCATTAAGAAGAACATTAATGCCTCTGGGTGGACTGCCAAAAATGATGGTGAGGCGCCTTGCTGAGCAGTTTGGTCTTGCGGTAGCACAGAAGCCAGATAGTCAGGAGATTTGCTTCATTGGTGCTGAGGGGTATTCTGCTTTTATTGAAAAGAGAGTAGTTCCAGAACTCAGACCAGAGGGTAAGATTTTGACTATTGAAGGGGATGTAGTAGGTGAGCACACTGGCCTTCACCGTTATACCATTGGCCAAAGAAAAGGTCTCAATCTTCAGGGGAGTCAGACTGAGGAATTTTACGTAGTCGGTTATGATCGACGAAGAAACGCTCTCCTTGTTGGGCCTGAGAAGTTATTGTTCAGTAAGGAATTAGTTGCATCAAATATGAATTGGATTCATCCCGTAGATGAGCTCAGATCAATTCGATGCAAAGCTAGGATTCGATCCCGACATGAGGAAGCTTCTTGTGTTGTAAGTGCTTTTGAAGGAGATCGAGTTCGTGTTGAGTTTGATGAGCCACAGCGAGCGATTACTCCTGGACAAGCAATTGTTTTTTATCAAGATGACGATACTCTGGGTGGAGCTTTTATTGAGTCGGTGGGCGCTGATTCAAGTCCAATTCAGTTTTGAGATTGTTTACCTATGAAACAGTACGTAGTCAAAACTCTTGGGTGTAAGGCAAATCTATACGATAGCCAAATCATTGAGAGTGAACTTCAAAAGAGAGGATGGACTCCATTTACTAGAGCCGAGGGAAGTCTTTTGAGTGAGGATGTGGGCTTGTGCATCATCAATAGTTGCTCAGTCACTGATGAGGCTGATCGTCAGACTCGAAAACTTGCTAAAAAGCTTGCCCAAGAAAACCCTCACTCACGGGTGATTGTTACTGGTTGTGGAGCCGAAATAGATCCTGAAACCTTGGCTCAATCTCCTGGGGTTCATTTCGTGATTGGGAATCAAAATAAAGACCAGTTGATTGATCTTGTTTTGGGTGCCGTAGAACAAAAAAATGATGTAGCCATAACTTCGGATATCCAAAGCAGTAAACTGCTTGGTACTGTGAAAACATATAAGGAACTTCAATCAAAACATCCGGTAGATCGTGAATGGCCTGCGCTCATTGATTCTTTTCTAACTCCACCTGTTCATCTTGAAGGGCATTCTGATAAGACTCGTTCTTTTTTGAAGATTCAGGAAGGATGCAACTCTTTCTGTACATACTGTATTATTCCATATGGAAGGGGGCCTAGTAGAAGTATTCGCCCTCGTGAAATCATTCAACAGGTAAGGGAGCTTGTATCTCAAGGGGTGAGGGAAGTTGTTCTCACCGGAACCAATATTGGTGATTATGGCCTTGATTGGAGCAATACTCCTGTTTTAGGGGATTTGATTCAGCTTATTTTAGATGAAACTTCTCTTGAAAGATTACGTGTGAGTTCTTTAGATCCTACGGAGGTTACTCCTCAGATTTTTGAATTGATGCGGAATAGTCCTAGATTTTGTGCGCACTTTCACATTTCATTACAGAGTCCAAGTAGTAAAATTTTGCGTCTGATGAAGCGTCGCTACAGTTATGATGAAGTGAAGGCATGCCTTGAAAAAATCGCAGCCTTGCCTGCTCCATTAGGAGGAGTGTTTGTGGGTATGGATGTGATTACAGGATTTCCTGGAGAGTCAGAAGAGGACTTCGAGTGGACTTATCAAGCTTTGTCCGAACTACCATGGGCTAGGCTTCATGTATTTCCATATAGTGAGCGCAAGGGTACTCCGGCAACTCGACTTCCAAACTCGGTACCACAATCTGTACGGGTTCAAAGAGCTAAGAGGCTGAATGAGCTCAGCATGAAACGATTAGTTTCTCACTACCAGAGAGTTTTAGATGCTTGTAAGGGAACTAAAGATTCAGTTTCTTCCGTGCTTTTAGAAAAAGCCACGCCAGGCTGGAATTGGATTCCTGGGTATTCATCAAACTACTTACGAGTGCTTATTGATTCAAAGACTATAAGTGCACAAAGAAATGAAGTGGTTTCTATTCAGCCTCTTGATCTCATGATTGACTCAAAGGGAAATGATGTTGCTCTAATTTCAAAAATTATTCCCTCTGTTCATGAGTAACTCTAAATAGCCTGAATTCAAAATGAAAAATCAGTGGAGATCAGTAAGCTTAAAGTTTCCAGATCTCCATTGATTTATTTAAATTTATGCTAAGTTTCAGATTGAGAAGTTATTGAGTTTTTAATAACCGCTCTATCTCTTCTTTGTTTTGAATAAAAAAAGTTGGAACTAAATTGCCATCTTCAATTTGTGTAAGTGTTTGTTCCTCTAGAGGTGTTTGAGAAGCTGTTTCTACGGTATAGAGGTGCATATGTAGGAGAAAGAAGAGTTCTGGAGAAATCTGAGATCTTGCGGCTTTTCTTTTGATTGAATCCATTGCATCTTGAATTTTAGCTTGATTTTGAATCATCATCCCAAGAGAGTCTGCTCTAACTAGCTCAGAGGCCAAAGTAACTTCAAACCTTGAAAATCCCCATTTTGTAAAGAAATGAGCTAAAATATGCTCATTAATCAGATTCTGGTAGGATTTCCTAATTGTTTCTTTTCCCATGTTGCGCATAAGAAAAAAAAGATTCATCATGCCTTTGAAGTCCGATATTCTCGGTTCTGCTTGGACTAATTTAGTCAGTTCATTTGAAGGATCCAGGTCTTTAGCCAGGCTTAGAACCGTTCTCACTTGAATTTCAAGTGACTGCTGCTGACTATGCTCAAGTAGTTGTTTTAGATAAGGATACTCATGTTTTATAAATCTGATGAGGTCCTCTGGATGATTTCTTCCAACTTCTCGAATTACTCGAGCACGATCGGAGTCAAGTTGATTTTCGTTATCATAAATAGAAGGGGATAGGCTTGGGAGTGCTGCTTGGCATTCTTTAAGAGTTGCATAACTGCTCGCACCAATTCGTCTGTGTTGATAAGGATCACGATAAGATACAAGCTCGTAACTATTTCCGCGCTTTTCGCAGAGAAGTTTTAAATTTTGGTTCAGAGTTTGAGTCCAGCTGATGCATTCTCCTAGGGTGTTAGTTTGATAAGAAGGAAGTGATGGGGTCAGACTCAATAGAGAAACAAGCTGGTATTTGTCTGTACCCTGCGGAATGCACATTAGGTTTGCGTTTACTCTTGTAGCTTCTATTATGCTTTGTCTGCATGAGGAATAGTCTAGAAACCCACTAGCAGGGTCAGCTGGGTAGTTTAGGTAGGGATGAGATGCAAGAGAAATACTATATCCTGGTTGGATTGAGCCATTCTTTGGGTTGTATATGACCTTCGCCCGACAAAAAAGCTCTGTACAACGACGGTCTTCTACAGGCCATAGAGCAATTCTTGGGTCATTTCTCAGAACTTCGGAGCATACACCATTGAGATCTCTAGCAATCTCTGTTGGTAACTCCTTTCTGCAGGCATCAACGCTTGGGCTGTCAGACACCAGAATGAGTTCTTTTTCTGAGTTTGACAGGACAAAAAATCCACATTTTCCATTGAGTCGTACCCCGTAAGAAGGTTCTTTATGGTTCATTGCAATACTAAAGAATCTTGATTTCACAGGGTAGAGTTGAATCTGATGGGTTACTGGATTCCTTGCATATGCAAAATTTGAGTAATAAGGACTTACCTTTAAATCGTAAGTATTTGCGGCAAGAGGATTTGATGAGATGTCTAGGATTCTGCTAATATTTTCTTTAAGATTCATGACTTTGTCAATGTTTGGTTCAAGTTCTCGAATCACTAAAGCTTCTGGATTTTTAGCTACAAAAACTGATCTTTCGTATGAGCCAGGGTTTTCTGTGTCAATCATCCCGAACCGAATAAGAGCGGGAGGATCAGATCGGAGTATTTCTGAAACTGTAAATCCAGCTCTTTCTATTTTTTCTTGAGTGCCCTTAGATTTCAAGTCAATAAAAGCTGAGCCAGCTTTATGAATGACTTCTACAAGAGCTGGGGGATTTTGCGCGTCTTGAAGGTGACTTACATATTTTGAGGACTCTGAGACTGTTTCAGATAAGTAAAGTCCCCGTCCAGCGGGGTAATCACCTAAATTCACACTTTCTAATTGAAAGGCGACTGCTCCTTTTCCCAGAGCTTTTTCAGTTCGTTTTAACTCATATTCTGCGCTTCCCCAGCGATAAAGGTAAGCTTCCTTTTGAAGTGGGGTTGCTAGTTCTTTCATGGCAAAGTCACGAATTTGCTCAGTAGTCCAATGAGCATGAGTTTTTGATGGCAATAGCGATAGGTATGTAAATGAAAGACAAATAAATGTGATGGAAGACTTAGGACTAATTCTAAAAAAAAATAGCATATTAATTTATTGTTAAATTATAACGGTTTTATGTCATTAACATTACGGGTTACGATGAGCGTAAAAAACGAAACTATAATCTAATTTGATCAATATTTCACTCATTATTTTAATCAGTTGCTTTTCATTGGTTTGATTTAAGATTTAATGGATAAGGTTTAATAAATTTAAAATTTATACAGAGTCATAACAGTTCATTGATGTGGGATTTTTATAGTAAATTAGTCTCGTTTTATGAAAGCGATGTTTGTTTACTTATTTTTTTCATGGAATCTGATCCAAAAAACGATCTAATGTATTTAGGTAATTTCACATGTGATCTGTTGATAGTTTAAATGAATTTTTCTTAGTTTCTTATAAGGCTCCAGTGTATTCTTGAACTTCGGTTGCTACTTCTCAAAACATGGACTAAATCTTTGGTCGTAGAATCAAATACTCTCGGATCTCCTTAAGTTTTTTTGTTTCTCAGAATGCGCTAAAAAAAAACTTCGCTTATCATCCGAATAAACATTAGATACAGACCTCTCTTTTTAGTAGTTAAAGTAATAATGTTGAATGTTTTGGATAACATTAAATCTGCAGATCTCCCTATTGATTACGAGATACTTTACTTTTTATGAATAATAAAATATATGTAGTTCAAATTAAAAGAGGTATTTTATGAAGTATGTTAGGAGTAGGTTTGCTATTTTGACTCTGGCATTAGTAGTTTTATTGACTGCTTGCGACGGAGCAAATCATCCTCTGCAGTCTGACAATTCAAGAAACCTAAGTGGCAATACAGGAAATTGGAGTTCTTCGGTCTTGGCTACCGATGAGGTTCGAGTAGAAGCTCGTTTTTCAGGTCTGGAAAGTATTTCATCTTTTGGAACTACCTATCATGCAAACGTGGCTAGAGCACAATTGCTCCCTCGCGGCTCTGCCCTTATGACTTCCTCCGGAAATCTAAATGCTCGCGGTATCGAACACATTATCCATGCAGCTAGTGGTAGCTCAGTAAATGATTCTCCTAATTTTATTCCTACCCTCGAAGGAGTGAGACTCTCTGTGATCAATTCTCTTCTTCTCGCACGCACTCATGGTATTCCCAGGGTTGCGATCCCGTTTATCGGCAGAGGGATTTTTCTGGGACGCATCGGCGCAAATCAAATGCAACTTGCTGAAACTATTGTTCGTGCTGCCTTGGAAAGCCGCGATATCGTTAATGTCACCTTCGTAATTATTGGACGCACAGGCCCAGGCTCTGATTACCAG
>Ga0255098_1000028_pt1 | contig 53733 bp, 44 predicted proteins | sample Colum_Atlam_RepC_2_FD_188440 | JGI IMG/M metagenome (GOLD analysis project Ga0255098, IMG submission 188440) | Freshwater microbial communities from Columbia River, Oregon, United States - Colum_Atlam_RepC_8d | ecosystem: Environmental > Aquatic > Freshwater > River | place: USA: Oregon... | reverse complement strand
AGTATTTTTTTTGCTCTTTTTCTATCCTCATTGTCTGAATCTTCATTTTCAGAAATTTTCAATAACTCATCTATTGTTAAATCATCCCCTAATAAATCATCATCAAACTTCTCATCCTTATAAAATTCTTTCATACCTGTAATGGCAGCATCTGCTTTACCTATTTCTTTATACTTATGCTCGCTTTCTATTTTTTTAGACACTTCATCTTTCTTTTCGTTGAATTTTTTTATCAAAGCATCTCTTTTAACTCCTTCAGGAGTTTCCTTAAACTTTTGATAAACTTTATAAGAAAGAGCAGCGCCTGCTGCAAGAGCAAAAGGACTTAGAACAACTGCTTTACCAATACCTAAAGCTAAACCCCCAATAGAACTTAAGATACCTCCTCCAGCTGCGGCAACTCCTGCCGCACCACCACCTGCACCAACAAAACTAGCTGATATTTGACCTAAGATACCTGCCCCCACAGCTGTACCTGCTGTACCTAAATTACTAGGAATTTCTGGTGGTTTAACCAAATCAGCTAATTTAGATAACCCCAATTCGTCAAATGTTTGACTTAATGCTCTTCTCAAACCTTTCCCTAGTAAACCTTCAGATGCTTTCTTATATTCCTCATCAACTAATCCTGTAGCTTCTTTTATCTTTTCACGATAAGCTTCTTCCTGAGCTGGTCTTAATTTCTGATCTAAATACTCTTCAAAAGCAGCTCTATCTTTAGGGTTAGTTATATCCTTGCCACTACTTTTAAACTTTGCTATTTCCCCTTCTACATCTTTCTGTAATTTCTTAGCAATATTATGCTCTACTTTTGTATCTTCTTTTTTAGCAGTATCCGATTTCTTATATTCGTCAGTGACTTTTTTAACAATACTTTGTGCCCAGATTTTATCTTGACCCGCTAATTCCAATACACGATCAAAACCAATTAAATTACTTGTTTCAGGATTCTTCCATTTACGGTCTTTTGCAAATTCTTTTAACTTATTACTATCATCAGCAACTACTATTCTAATTGCTGATGCCCTTAAATCAGGATTTACATATGCGACTCTAATTAGCTTCTTATCGATAGCACTCAAGGGTCGTGCTAAGACAATTTGCTTATCTTCATCTATTGTGCCTCTATAAGTCATTTTTTTATATCCTTTACTTTACTAAATCTTTAGCAAGTTCTATTGGATAGCTTTCTAATATCATCTTAGCATAAGGACAATTTACTTCTTTTAAATGAGTCTCTAAAAAGGGTATATGGTCCCTATTCTTGCTATATAAATTACAAGCTACCTCACCTGCTTTTAAAGTCATATCATTTATCGCTTTTAAACAAGCCTTTACTAAATTAGGTTTAAAACCTAATACTCCTTCATAGAGTTTAACAGGCTTGTCAAACATCACACACCCTCTTAAAAGAGCTTGTGAATAAGGACAATTCGCTGACTTTGCACGATACTTAAAAAAAGTACCTGCCTCAGGATGCTTTAATTCAAGCCCCCTAGATATATTTGTCATGTGTCTTTCTAATTTCTTAGTCGCTGTAGATACATCATTCTGTATGCCTTTTGTAAAGCCATACATCCCTTCTGCAGCTACTCGACTAATCATTACTTCTCTAGCTAATCTATTCATTTACTTATGTCCCCCATAGTAAAAATATGAAGCTAAATCTCCTAATATCTGATGAGCATGAGCTATCTTACTCTCTACCCAATCTTCCATAGGCATACCACTTTGTATTTTTTGACTTAACACACCCAACATATCTTGCATTTCACTAATATGTTGTACTGACATATAATTACCATCTACATCAGCCATATTTTCACTAGCAAATCTCATACCCCTAGCTTTTGATCTACATTCTAATGCTTTAGATTGTAATGCTGTTACTTTATCTCTTACTATACGATCAGCTTCGTATAAAGCAGAGATACCATTTCTTACAGCTTGTGCTAAACTTTCAGGTAATACACCATGTTGATCTAATGTATCTACATCCTGTGAAGCTAATGCTTCTTCTAATATAGATGCCATTTCTTCACATTCATCAGCTTTTGTTAATAACTGATCCATTGTCATATCATAATCTAAACTACCAAGTAATTCATCAGCTAATTTACCTTCTTTACTTGCTGTTAAATATCTATTCTTTAATCTAGCTATTCTCTTAGATGCTGATTTTAATTTACCCTCATTCACATCTTCAATTTTACCCTTATACTTATTCCATTCCTTTTTACCTTCAGGACTCATATTTACAGTAGGGTCTACTGTCTCATCTGTTGTCCATCGACCATATAATTCTTCTGATTCCATTTCTGAACCTTCAAATTCAGAACTATATAAATCAGCACCGTAATCATGTCTCATCATTAAAGGTTGGGTTAAACTAGCTCTTCTGCGATTGTAATTTCTCATTTTATTTTTCTCCTTTGTTCAGCTTCTTGACTCGCCGATTCAAAGTCTTCAAAGATGTATGGGTTTCTTTTATATATAACTCCTATATCACTTATTTTCATAAATAAAATAAATTTTATAAAGGAGCTAAAGTGGATGATGTTTTCTACATCATCTCGACTTTTTGCATCTAAAACTAACCAAAATTCTTTATTTAAGTTAATTTTATTCCTCTGTGGCTTAGAAAATAAACCACAGATAGACACTAGAATCGTCTCTTTCGTAAGGAAGCCATAATCTGACGACCTTCAGGAGAAATCTCATTATCAACCATTAAAGCTGACCTACGAATTAAATAGCCATTGTATTTTTCATACCACTTACTATAAAATTCTTTAGCATCTATTACTCTAACTGTTTCTTCTGGATCAGGTATATTAGAATCAGCTACATATACATCTAAACCACCACCTTCTCTTTCTACAACATCAAACACCAATGAAGCATGACTCCATTCACGACCTTCAGGATTCCAACCTATTAATACAGGTTTACCTGCATCAGTCCATTCTTTTAATTGCTTTACTGTTGATGGTGTAACTAAAGTTCCTCTACAGCCATAATGTTGTACACAAGCTAATACAGATTCCCATGAAGCACCTGTCATTGGTCTTGCACCTATGACTTCATTTACTTCATCTTCATTGCATTTTACACCTAAAGCATTTAATGCCATAGCTGTTGATGCTGCTACACATGAAAATTGTGTTCTTTGACGAATAGGGTTTACATTTGCTTTTGCAATCCTACGATTGAAAGTATACATTCCGAGTCTCCTTGTTTTTTATATCTTTCTATACAAGAATTATTAAAACACTATTGACATAATATAATGCTGTGTGTATAATACAAACACACTAACTATGAAAGGTTTTACTTATGAAACTGACAAATCGTATAGCAGTCGAACTGTTTGCTATCGGTAGTAAAAATGACTACCCCTTTATTAGAGATACTCTATTCCCCGAATTAACAAAAGAATGTGGTATCCCTTTTATCCTTAATGGCTTTATGTCCCTTGAAAAAAAAGAAAACACTAAACCCCCAGCTTCAACAGGTGCACTCTTTATATATACAGATGCTCCTAAACTCCCACTCTCTATAAATAAAATGGTAGCTGATCAAGTTGCTAAACTTAATATTCCTGCTATCTTTTCTACATCTAAAGATGCATCTGAAATTAAAACTCATATATATGATTCTATTCCACCTTTTTCTGTATATTGTGAAACAGCTAAACTTTTGAAAAAAGATGCTTTACCAAGAGTTTTTTCTTTTCAAGAATTTCTAAACCTTATCTTAGAAGATAAGGATAGGACTTTAGATTTTTTCCCTTGTGAAGAAATTTATAGTAGTAAAATTCATTCAGATACTCTCTTTGCTTTTATTCAACAAAAAGTTGATGCTCTCTGCACTAAAGAGTTAGTTCTTACTCCCCATTGTCTTTTGAATTATTTCAAAGATATTCCTTCTTTAATTTTAGAAGAGCCTGAAAATCCTTTTGTTATACAACTTGTTCAAAATTGGCTTTCCGCAGTAGTTAAACACTTTAAGGATAAAGATTTATCTTTCTTTTCAGATATGTATCTTCGCCATTTTGAAATACCTCTTTCTGAGATTTATAGAAATTATCTAATTTCTTTACTACCTAATCATAAAGAGGAAGACCCTATTTATACTTTAGATGTAGATGGTTTAAGTCTTAGTTATACTGATGGTATTTTTTTAAATATTAAAGAAATCTCTACTAACAATTTAACTACTGATGGTTCTTTCTCTATTGAGTCTACTCATCAGAATAAAATCTTTAATTTATCTCTAAAACCTTGACACAAATAACCGTATTTGATACAAATACACTAACAATGCGTACCCCCTTAAAAAAGGACAAGACATGAAAGAAATAGCAAATTTAATGCTAAAAGCAGCTACTGATACACAGTCTGCCTCTTCTCCACATAGAGTTATGCAACAGGTATTTAATAATATCCGAGAAGCAGAAGATCGTTTAAGAAAAGATGGCAAACTTAAAGTTTATGTTGTAGGTGGACATCACCCATTAATTAGAGATACTTGGTTGCCTCAAATGAGTGAAACAATCGGTATTGATTTTATAATGATAGGTCATAAGTTAGCATCAAAAAGAGCAGTAGGTTTTGTACCTGATTGTACTGAAATGGTGTGCTTAATGAAAGATATGGCAAGTCATGCTTTAAGGATTTGGGCAAAAAAAGAAGCTCAAAGATTAAACATTCCAATGATTGAAACTACACAAAAAGTTTTAAATGCTGTTGAGGATTTCAAAAATTGGTCAACTCGTATATTTGACATTGGTCAAGAACTGAAAAGCAAAAAAGCTCTTGAAATTCAACAGGCTTTAGAAAGGGGTGAGGAAGTGCCTGCACCTACTAAAACTAATGGTAATTACCTTTACTATGACACCTTTAAATCCCTTGTAGATAGTAATATCTACTCTTATTTTCCTTATCATTCTAATGATGATAAAGAGAATAGGGACTTTTGGTTTGATAAGATCAGACAAAATCTTGGTGATAACTATACTTACTATATTGATGAACTTGAAGAATATATGGATAAGTATCTTGCTGAAATCCGTAAAAAGTGTCCCTTACCTATTAAATCTAAATGGGTATATTCATACTTTGATGATAAGACCCTTGATCCAGAAAATCTTAAAAACTCATCAAGAGTCAATAATTCTTTTAAGGTTATCTTTAGTTCTCGTTTGCCTGATGAATTAAGAAAAGAAGTGGCTGATTTACTACATTTAATTCATGGTGAGGATACACCTATAATTAGTGTTGTATCTCATGTAGAAGAGACTGTTCCAGCTGTAGGAGAAATAGCTATTGAGACTCCTAAAGTTGACGAAGCTACTAAACCTATTGAGACTCCTAAAGTTGTTGAGACTCCTAAACCTATTGAGACCCCTAAACCTATTGAGACCCCTAAACCTATTGAGACCCCTAAAGATCAAGGTGAAAGAACAGTATCCTTTACTGATTTATCCCTAACCTTAAAGAAGGGGTCTCAAATTCTCTTAAAGCAAGTTAAAGCAAATAAACTTGATCTCACTCAATCACAGGATTTAGATATTTCTATTGATAAAGTTGAAGACGGTATCTTATACAATGTCTTAATTAAATATTAAACCTTCTTCTTTTTACGACCTTTAAAATATTGACTAGGTCTCATATGGCAATGTTCTGATTTAGGATTGATGCTCTTACAATAAATTGACCATGAAATTGCCCATGCCTTGCCTACATCATATCCTTTTTCTATAAAGAGTTTAGCTTTTTCTTCAACTTCTTTAGGTAGATTTTTAGCTTGTCTTTTAAGCATCGCTACACGAATCATTTGTAGCTTTTCTTGTTGTGTGAACATAGTAGTTAACCTTTATCTAATACTTTATACTACTACCTACACTATAAATAAATTATACCTTACGAGATTTCTTTCTCCACCCCCATCTATCATTCTTCATCTTATTCTCTCTATTATGTAAATCATATGCTGTATTCTTCTGTAAAGCATTTAATTTCATATTCCCCTCTACTGTTAAATCTCCTGTGTCTTTATCTTGTCTTCTTGATGTAAGACCTATTGTTTGGGGCATAAGTGATTTAATCAGTTTAGGGTCAATAGCATTAATAGAAATATCCCATACCATTTCTAATTCTACACCTTGACATACACTTAAAGGTTTACCGTCATAATCACAAGGTAGCTTTTGTCTAAATAGACTAATACCTGATCTTGTTTTTAATTCTAAGTCAAAGAACCATACGGGCATAGGTGCTTCAGGTCTATCAAATGCCATAGTAAAATATAAATGTAGATTCTTATCACCAAAGACAGCTCTACATTTATTCACAACACCCCATTCATGAATGAGGATATATAAGTCATTAGCTTCTACTAGACGACTGATAAATTCTCTTTCAATTTCAGTAAGGGGGATATACATGGATAGTACATTACCACCACCAAATAAATTAGTGTCTTGACTCATTTATTTACCTTTCTTGTGATATTCAAGATCTGATTCAATTTCTATAATGCAAGACTCATCTTTAAAGCAAGCATTAGAGCAATCGCCACAGACTTTAAATTTACTCTCTTCTCTTAATTTCTTTTTTTCAGGTGTTAAAGCACAGTACTCAATACAAGTTCTAATTTCTTCATGTGTAGGTGCTTTCTCTTGTGCATATAAGAAAGTTAAGCTTAGAATAGATAATGTAAATAGATATTTCATTTTTAATGACTCCTTTGTATAATATACTATACTATACCGATATAAATAAACAAAGGAGTTATAAAATGGCAATGATGAGAACAGGAGCACCTGCAACTGCTATTAATACTGAAACTATCAGAGGATACCAAGATGCTTTAGCTGGTAAAAATGAACCCCCCACAGATGCTACTGCACTTGAATTTTACAATAAAGGTCAATCTCTAGGTAAAGATGTAAAAGAAGGTAAAGCACAACCACCCGTATGGGCATAAACATATAATATATATCCATAGGAGGATATATATGTTTGATTGGCTCGAAGACCTATTATCTACAATGTTTGTAAGTTCTACACACTATTCTTATCTAGTTTCTCGTGGTGTAGATGAAAATACAGGTATTATCTTTAATACCTATGACCCGAATAAAGTGAATATTACTATCCCTTGTCAAAGATTTGTAAGTTCTTTTGGTAGTAAAGGTGAAAGATTAAAGGATCACCTTATTATCCCTTTACATTGCCCTAGAAATAAACTTATAGGCTTTGAAGCTAGAACATGGGACTCAGAAGGTAATAAAAAAGTACACAAGTATATGCTAGACCGTAGTCAATGGCTACCTACTCTTATCAATGCCCATAAAGTAGTTGAAGGATTATGGAATGGCGATGATGTTTATATAGTAGAAGGTGTATTTGATTTAGTAGCTTTACAAAAAGCAATTAGACCACCTCATGTAGTTTGTTCTACTATGAGAGCAGGTATGGATGAAAACACCTTCAAGTTATTTGAGAGATTTTATACACCTATGTCATCAATTTACATTTGTTATGATAATGATGAAACAGGTAAAGCTAAATCAGCTGATTTAGTGAGAAAATTAGCTAAGATAGGTATTAGGTCAGTAGAGTGTAAATATAGGGGTAAAGACCCTAATGATTTATGGACTAGGGAAGGTATTGAGGGTTTGAATAAATATTTTATGTAGTTGTCCTCTTATATGAGGAGATACATAGTTATGATTAGAAATAGAATAAGATATGCTTGTTACATAGCAATAAAGTCAACACCTATGGTAAGGGGTGCTAGTTTAGTAAGAAGAGATTTAAATATAAATACCCTTGAGGTATTTGGTAAATATATTGTTAAAACAGCAGGTTTTGGTGGTTTAGCATCTAAGATAAAGCAGTTATATGAAGCATTTCAAAAGATGCCTGAATATTGGACTAAGTTTAAAGAGATGTTAGGGATAACATCTATAAACACATGGGAAGCTATAATAGAGTTTGATAAGAAATTTGGTGCTTTTTTAGAACTAGGTGAAAATCAATTAAAGAGTATGTTATCTAAACTAGATAAAGATTTTGATGCCGTTCACTTTTTTATTAAAGCATATAATGATATGCCTACCTTTACTAATGTTATACATTATGTAGTAGATAAATTGCCTTTACCTGTTCAGAATATATTAAAGGGTATAGGTAAGAAAGTTAAACCTTTTGCAAAGTTTCTAGATGATTTATTAAGTCGTAGTCATATTTTAAAAGCCTTGTCAGTACCTATTAAAGCATATATCTATTGGAAGATATGGACTACTGTAACAGAAATCTCTTGGGATATAATAGATATTGTAAGAGGTATGTTAGGTATGATCTCTTGGGAAGAGTTAATAGAATCTTTACCAGAATCTGGTGTGGGTTATCTATTATCTTTACTGATACCTGATTTGCCAGGCGGTATGATTCTTAAATCTTTAAAAATAGGTTGGAATATTTTATTACCTGCAGCCTTAGCTATGCAAATGTATTGGTTATATAAAAATAAATATGTAGATAGAAATTTGAAGCCTATGGTGTAAGGTTTTGACCTCTTGGGATCATTGTAGCTAAAAAGGGAGTACCTGTTAATGGATTTATATCACTTCCACACATAATAGGACCTACGGAAGCACCTGGACTAGATAAGGTAATAGTTGTACCTCTTATAGCAACAGGACCTACTGATGAAATAGTTACACCAGCATTACCTGTAATAGTAGCTATACCTGCTAAAGCAGTTAAACTAACTACACCTACTGCAGCTGTAATATTAACCCCAGCAGGTGATATAATACTACTATTACCACTTGCTGTTTGAGTAATAGCACCTACACCTACTGTTTGTGTAATAGCACCCGTAGGTATTGTAGTAGTATCTGTTAAGTTTGCTAAAGCTGTGGTTAATTTAACACCTGCTGTATATGTTGTTTGGTCTACTATACCAGGACCACCTAAAATTTTAGTATCTCTAGGAGGCACTATAGGGTTAATAGAACTAAATGCTGAACTTTGACCCCCCATAACAGTTTGTTTCATTGTATTCGTCTTTATACTTACTGATTCACCACTGTTGATTGCAAAATCACTTTGTGTTGAAAAGGATAAAGAACTAGCATTTTTTAATTTAACCGTAGGGGCATCTAAATTGATAACAGAACTTGACTTTAAAGATATATTCCCTTTACCCTCTAACACAATACTATCCCCTTCACCATTTCCTTTAAATGTCCCTCCAGCAAACACATATATGCTATTCCTATTACTTCTTATGTCTAATGCACCATCACCATTTAAAGTAAATCCTGTACTCCCATATAGAATATTTGTATTACCTAAGATTTCTAATCCTAAACCACCTTCTACTTTTAATCTTGCCCCTACTGCTTCTTTTGCCCCTATATATCCCCTAAAAGCACCACCTTTAGTAAAACCTACATAACTAGGACTATCCTCACCTATAATAGGCTTTATTCTAAATAGTGTTGCTAAATGATTTTCTATATCTAGACCTGTAGCATCATCTATAATCCCTAAGTCGTTAGCATATAGGGGTTTACCATATAGGCTTTTACCACCTTCAGTAAAAGCATCATTACCTACCACAGTACCTAATACCCATTCTATATAAGGTGATTTATCTGATGCACCTCTATTTTCAGGTATACGGTCTATATCCATACCATCAGTTTGTTCTGTTACTGGTAATAATCCATCTGTGGTATGGTTTAGTTCTATACGATATTCAGTAGTAGCTTGGTTAAAGGTTTTTTGACCATCGGCATCATATCTTAATATTGCTTTACCACCATAGGAATTAAAATCTATTTCTGATGTAGACCTTAGATTTTCATCTATAAGGTTAGCTTTATACATTAAAGTATATGGGTCAATAGCTCTATTAAGAGTAGTATTTACATCTTGTTCAAATGCTGATTTACCATTTAAAGTAGTTTTTCTAAATAAGGGGTGTGGTTGATAAGTACCTCTTAAAGAATCAAAGGGTAATTCATCTTGAGTTATAGGAGACCCATCTGGTTTAACTTGAGTAGGTCCATCCCATAAACGACCATCTGAGATTAAGTCATAAGGGATAATACGGGCATCTCTTTGAACCATACCCCCATATATACGGGCGCCACCCATAGCATGGAATTGTTGTAAGGAACGGACAATAAGAGCTTGGTCTTGATCCCTTAATCTAATTTCATTAGCTCTTCTATTAGATAATAAAACACCTTCATCAAGAACTAAATCTGAGCCTTGAGATGAAGAAGCACCTATATTACCAGGTTCATAATGTCTCATTTTATGACGAATACGATTAGAAACCCCATCTAAATGTTTTCTATCTTTAGGGGTATTTAGGAGACCTTCCTCTTCATTAAAGGATTGGGTAGGAATCCATTCTTGACCTAGATAGTATGCTTTAGGGAGCCAGGATAGGATAGCAGGTCTTTTACTGCCTGCAGCACCTTTAGTATCAGTAGCAAACCAACCAACAACACACATATCACCGACTTCAGGGATAGCACCGAGAAAGTGTCTTGATCCGATGCTGGGGAATAGGAGTTCAACACCGTCATATATAGGTTCTTCAAATTCACCGTCAAGGACTTTAATCGTGCATCTAAGTTCTTCCCAGTTAATCATTTGAACTTTAGCAGTGCCTAAAGCGAGGGCAGACCAACCTTTGCTAGGGTTATTAGGTCTAAGGGTGCTATTATTGAGGTTGGCTTTCATTTGCCCTTCGTTTAGTTTCATCATTTTTCTTTTTTATCCTCAGTGAATAAGACATTTTTAGATGCATTATTTTCTAGTGCTTTTTTTTCTTTTTGGTCAATAGCATCTAGTGTGCTTGTGTATGTTTCTGTAATAGCTATGAACTTCTCATCAACACTAAGTACAGTATTTTTAATATTATCTACCGCACCTATAACTGTATCTACTATGTTTCTTAAAACTGCACCATTTTCTGTGGTATCAGAACCACGATAACTTGCTTGTTCTTGTTTCCATATTGTCCCTTTTTCTACCATCACATCATGTAGCTTCTGAGAGAAGGTATCCGGTTCTGACCCACTAAAGTCTAATTTAACATAAGGGGTATTATAAACATCTAGGTTTTCTAAGTCTAAGTCTGAATCATAGCCTCTACATTGACATACAGACCCACTATTTTTAACACCGCCAGGAGCTATTTGGTTTAATGCTTTTGGTATATTCTCAGCAACAACAAATCTATTAGTATCCTCTTTACCAAATTTATCTATTTCTTGATTACTTACGATTCTGTTTGCAAATTGAGTTACAAATGCTTCTACAATTTCAATTTTAGGATCATCAGTTTCCTTATTTAAAAGAATACCCGTAGAATTGATAATAATGTTTCTTTCTTCTGGAGCCATATTATTTAGAGTTTCCGATACACCCTTTAATTCTGCTTTTACTCCAGTAAGTCGTTCTTGATCAGTCAGATCTTTCTTTAGTATCTTATAAATATTTTCGGATTGTGCTGAGGTAAGAACTCTAGTGTAATCTTGTTGTAATAAAGACATATACCCACCACCTACTTTAAGATCTAGACCTCTCCCATATGCCTGAAACCCATAAACTTCATAACCCTCATCATCAGATACAGGTAGTACCATACTCCTCTTTCCTTTTTCTTTGAATTGGGGTTTTTTTTCTTTAGCTGTTAGTGTTGAGTTAGGCTTATTTATAGGGGGGATTACTAATTCGGTTAATGCAAATATAGTTTTAGATAAATTTTGATACTCTACTTTAGTTGTATTAAATTCACCTTCATTCTGTTCTGTAATAGGTTTCTGTTTCTTAAGGTATGATTGGTGGTCTTCTTCAATAGCTTGCCATAAATTACCCGCAGCAGATTCTAGTAATATTTCTAAGGGGTTTGTAGTGTCATAACTTTTACTTTCAAAATCTTTTACATAAGGGTTGTCTTTAAATAGAGTTCCTGGTGTTTTAATAACAGCTTTGACCTTATCTTTTATATCTGGGTTGGTCTGGATTGAGTCTGGTATTATTCTAGGGAATAGGGTCTCTGCAGTAGCATTTTTTATGTTTATTTTGAGACCATTCTTTATAAAGTCATATATAAATTGTCTTTTGATCATATCCTTGTTGTCTCTGTACAAGTCAGGAGGTAGTCCGACCCATAACTCTCCTTTATCTTTTTTGGGATCAATTTTACCTGTTTTTAGTATGACTGGGTGTTCTTGAAAAGTAAGAGATGTAATTTCATTAGTAGGAATAACATCTATTTGGTTTGTAAAATAATTTTTTACTTTAAGACCAGCTACGGGATATGCTTGAGTAAAAGTGACTAAATCCCCATCAGTTGAAGTAGGGTCAGGAACTACCATATTGACCTTATTTCCATTAAATCTTTCTTCAGAAGTTTTTATAAGTCTCTCACCAACACTTTTTATCTCACCACTATCTTCAATAAAATCAATTTCAGTAGCACCTTGCATTTTAGGATCTGGATGAGAACAACTAAAATACCTAAAGTAGCCTGGCACATGGGGGGAGAAAGCATTTTTCTTGTTAGAAAGTAATTCTAAGATATTAGCAGTACTCCCCATTCCTGAAGATACTTCATTCGCTCTTTGTTTATTTACCCTCATAATGTTAATTAAATCTAATAAGGTTAGGGATGGCTTTGTACCATCTTCAGGGTTTAAAAGAGTTTTTTCATATTCTTCACTATATATAAAAGTAACATTTTCTTGCTGTCCTCCATTATTTGTATTTCCATCTACATTTGTTAAGTCATTAAAAGCTTTGTCTCTTTTTAACTCGGCGGCTTCTCTGTTTTCAGCTTTTTGTTCCGGTTTTAATTTACTTCCAGCTATCTTATCTAAGGATTTTTGATACTGAGGAATAATATCTCCGATGCTCTTTTGTCCACTTGTTATATCATTAGCTGATATAGTACCTATTTGTTTAGGTCTTCCATTTTCTACAACATCAAAGACTACAAACTTAGCCTTAGCACTAAAAGGGTCGCTAGAACTATTTTCATCTAATTGTAAAACCCCTAAACTTATAGCCTCAGCAATAATCATTTGCTTAAAATAGGGTTTTTCTATTTCAAGAGTCTCAGTCCCCATAAAAAAGAAATTAGGATCGATACGAGTCATATCAATACCCATAACAACATTAGGGAAGCCTGTAACTTTAATAATTTCTTCTCCTTCTATACCTGAGGTACTTACTGTTTTTTCTTTCTTTTTGAGGTATTTAGCTCCCTTATTGGTATTAATAAGATCAACAGCCTTTTCAGGTGAATCTTTATATGAAACATTTATATCACCAGGTGGCATAAATCGTTTTCTTCTAGCTTTAATTTCAATAGTAGTACTACAAGAAGACCCATATGTAAAATCATGACTTACAGATGTTACATAATAAAAACAATCTATATGTTCTATATATACAGGATAACCAGGCTTTAATTCAGGTCTAAGGGTAATTGTAACAGAAGCAGTTTCAGCTTCTTGGTTTTGTCGATCAAGTTCAGCTGCAGCATAATAGAAAGCTGATGTTGTATTGGTATGCACATTACTGTCTATTTCTAAAGGTCTCCACCCATATTTAGCTACGAGCCTATAATCAATATAAGTAGATTTAGGTGTAATAAAGTCATCATCTAAAACACCATTTAAATTTTTTGTTAAAGTGCCTTTAACAACAGCATAAGTATATTGAGGTTCTTTAACAGAAAAATTCATACTTACTATGTCTTCCGGTTTAAGCACATAAACACGACTAGCTTTAGTGTTAAGATTATATAGAGGTGGTTTAAAGACTAAGTCCCCATCTACATCTTGATAAAATTCAAAATTAACTTTATCAGCAACGGTAGTCGCTATTTGTTGTTTAGTTTCATAAGAAGCTTCCCACATATTTATATTAGCTAAATTACCTATATCTAGGATATATGCTTGCATATCAGCAGTGGTTTGGGATGTGCCACTTTCACTTTGAGTTGCTATTTGAATATCAACTCCTCTTGAAAATATACGAGAACTTGTACCATCCCCATCTACTTTTATGATGTTTGCTCTTCTAAGAAAAGCTTCATTATTACCTAAAGGATTAGGTGTTTTTGTCTTAGATTGTTTTTTGTTTTTAACTCCAGTATTTGCAGATGCTACTTTATTTGTTTCTCTGCCATTTGTATTTCCATAATAAACTTGTTCAAGACTAGAAAATAAACGACCTGAAGCACCATGCATCCTTAAACCATACATACCTTGAGAGAATCTTCGTTCCCAGTATCTAAGACTTAAACTGTAAGCATCTTGTTTGCCTACACGAGCATTTACATTAGATTTCTTGTTAATACCCCCAATAACACCTTGTGCAGAGCCACCTGTATCTCTAAATAGGCTGTAAATAATTTGGTGTGGAGTCATACCTGTAAATTTATGTCCTGTCATTTGAACAGAACCAGCAGACTCACTAGGTTTAGCTCCAAAGGCTGCTCCATTAGTCGTAATAGACTGATACTGCCAAAAATATAACAAATTATTACAAGAGAATGACCCACTATAAAAACCACCACCATAAGCATAGGATATACTTGTTACTACACCATGAAATACAGGGTAGTAAGGTTTCATTTTAAGGTCTTTAAGGTTATATTTCTCGTCAGTATATTCTACTATCTCATCATTGTTTAAATCTTTAACATCAAATACACCACGAATATAAATATTCACTTCAAGACCTGGTGTGATAAGAAAAGCACCATCTTTAAAGATACTGTCGCCATGATGTTTAGGAATAGAGAAACTGATATTAGCATCACCACTACTAGCCTCAACACCTGCACCACATGAAACTTGAGTGATATATGGTTGAAAGTCTATTCTGTTGTTACAATCTTTACAACCTACAAGTGATGTATCCCCATTTATATAAACAAGAGCATCTGGGGCATAAGAAAGAGTTTTTCTGAAGTTAGGTTTCCATAGACCTACATAAGGTCTATCGAGTATTTTACCTGTGGTAGTAGCACTTGTACCACCTTTAATACTGATAGTCATTTAGCTAACTCCTAGTTTAGTTAGTAGCCCACTATTTACTAGTGAGGTAGAGCCACTTGCAACTAATTGATTAAAACCTGATTCTTGGTTGAGGAAAGAACGGGCATTTTGAGCATTAACTACATTTGTTACATCCCTAGTTTCAAAATAATCCATTTGGAGTATTTCAAAACCCATGTTAAAATCCAGTCCCCCATGTGAGAGTTCTTGTGATATACCCCAATTAAAAGATTTAATATGTCCTGTATATCGAACACCATCATATTCTATAACATGGTATCCTACTTGATGGATCATTTCAGTTCTGCCTAACCTATCTCTAATAGTAGCACCATTTTTAAATAGGGCAAGAATATTCATAAGTTGTCTATAAGCCGCACTATCTCTTCTACTTGTATGGTGTAAACCTCTAGCTTTACCAGGATCTGTATGTCCAGATAGATAACTACCGACTTTACAAGATAATTCTAAGGTAGGAATATCTTCACCCCATGCTTGAAAAATATAACCCATTCTAGTTTGGTCTTGGTATGCTTGGATTTTAGTATAAGAGATATTCATGCTTTGAGGGTTTATGAGAAAAGTAATGACAGGTAAATCTTTTAATTGTTTGTATTGGTCAAGAATATCTAAAGCTACAAGTCTGTCATTTAAATAAGATGGGAGTGTTTGATCTCTGTCAGCTTCTGTTCTGACAGATGTAGGAGGTCCTGCAATACTACTGAGAGTAGCACCACTTAAAGAATTAGGGTTTGTCTTTAAGTAAGACCTATTTCTAAGAGGGGAAGAGAAAGGTTGGCTTTTATTAACACCCTCCCTATCTAGCACAGTGTCCTTTTTACTTAGAGGTTGAATGATGTTAGGTGGTTCAATATATAAGACAAATGGGGCATATCCTCTTAATAAAGGGTTTGTAGTATCAATAGGGTAAGTACCAATGTCATCATCAGGATATAATACAAAGAGTTCACCTGTGGGTAATTCGACAAAGGGTCTAGTTTGTAAATAGTCTGGAGTAGTAGCCATAAATTATAATCCTTGTGTTCTTATCCCATGAACTTCTCTTTCGACTTGGAAGCCGAGAGAGCATTTAAAGAGATGGGGGGCATCAGCAGTATCAGCTACTGAAAAGTTTTGAAACCAACCGAACCACACACCGCCATCAAAAGACATTTTAATACGACCATGAACAACAATTTCACCTTTACGATCATAGAAAGCACCGTTATTATGGAATAGGGCTAGTAAGTCTAGGTATTGTTGGTAGCCTATGGTATCTCGTCTAGTATGACCTTGATCTATACCACCGACTTTAGGCACAGGTCCTGAAGTAGCAACAAGACCTCTATCCTTATGGATAAATCCACCTGTGGCGATAGCTAGGGTAATGGTAACAGGTTTATCTGACCAATGGGTTTCAATCCATCCTCCCATAGTTTGAGTTCGTTCTATTGATTTATCATAGGAAATACTAATATCATTCATATTAGCATGGAGTATCATACGATAATCATTTTGACCATCGGATAGTAGAGATGTTTGACCATCTGGAGCTATGATGTCGAAGACAACGGGTTTAATACCTTTAGGGTTTTCATTAGGGGAATAGATAACGGGTTGTATATAAGACATAATTATAATCCTCCTTGAGTAACGACACCGGCAGATTTCATAGCTTTTTTAACAACTTCAAAGACTCTAGCTTCATCGCCACCGTTAATGTTAATAGTAACATTACCACCTTTACCCATACCACCTCCTGTGGATTTAACATATTCTTCTACAGCACCGCCTGGTTTCATAGCAAGGATATCATCTTTACTGTTAAGTCTGAAAGCACCTTTATCAGAGATAATAAGGTCTTGTGCTGGTTTTATATGTTGTTCTATCGTTTTTACAGCATCTTCTCCTCCCATAATTTCTGCTGCTTTTTTCTTTTCGATAGCTGCTTTAATTTGCTCTAGAGTATAGCTTTTTTTTTGTTTCAGATATAGCTCTTGTATATCTTTTGCTTGTTTTTCAGTTTCTTGTGTTTCTTTTGTTTTATATAATTCTAAGTTAGCTTCTTTATATTGATCTATGTATTCTTTCTTTTTCTCTTGTTTATATTTCTTTTCTCCTTTATATTCGGCTTCAAATTTTATAGTTGCTTCTTTTTCCATAAGCTTTGTATCATTTGCAATGTCATATTGTAATTTTCTTTCTTCCTCAAGTAATTTATTATTTAATTCCTCTTGTTCAAGTTTAGCTTGTTCGTCTTTTTTTGCTTGCTCATCTGCAGCTTTCATCGCACCTATATTCCCACCACTGTCACCTACTTTAAAAGTATACTTTTTTTTCTCAGCTCTAAAATCATCGAGATTCTTCAGTGTCTCTTGCTGATACGGAGTTATTATGTAAGAGCCACTTGTATCTAGAGAGTCAACATACTTTTCATATAATTCATCCTCCTTTTTGGCAGACTCAATTTCAAAAGCAGACCCTCCACTATCCTCACTTCCTGTTTCAATTTCTCTTAATTTCTTTTGATCCTTCTCATCCTTACTATTTCTTAACTTCTCACGAGCTTCTAATTCTTTTCTTGCCCAACCACCTTCAAATTCAGCATCTACGGCTGCCAAAGCTTTTTCTTTATCCTGATCTCCGCCTGCACGATCATAAACTTGTTTAGCTAGTTCATATCTAGCCATATTTTCAGCTGTCCCTCTATCTTTAACGGCATACTTACTGAGTTGTTTAGATGTAGCTTTATCTAATTCTATGCTTTTTTGATCTTTTTTTAGTTCTTTATCTATATCATCTATTTTATCTTTCAAAGCCTTTTTTTTAGTAGGGTCTGTTTCTGCTCTATATTGTTTTAATACATCTGCCCGATACTCTTTATTTTTAGAAAGAGCTGATTCTTTGCTTCTTAATTCTTCAGATAACTTTTCTTGGTCTTGAATTTTCTGTTTTTTCTTTTTATCATCATCTCCTGTAATCCAAGAAAATATTCCAGATGTAAGATTTCCTAGAAAGTCTAATTTCTCTTTCAAAATAGCACCAATAGCATCACTAGATGCAACTGTTGCATCAATACTTTCTTGTAATAGCTCTTCTTGTGATTTGGCAGATGTCGCCATATCTTCTAAAGGTTTAAATCTTTCGGGTAAGGCTTGTATGAAACTACTAAAATCTTTAATTTCTTTGCCACTACCTTTAGCAATAAGTTTACCCTCTTTAATCCCTAGACCTTCTTTATTTAATTTTTCTTCAATTTCTTTTTTCTTCTTTTCATCTGTCTCCTTGTTATATTGGTCAACTAATGCACTATAGTTTTTATATTCTCCTATACCACGAGACAGAAGTTGTGTTACTGCTTCTTTATTTTCCCCAAATGTCTGACTCAATAATTCTTGTGTAGCTACATTTTCAAGTGTAGTCTCAGATAATTTATCTGCTGAGAGACCAACAAAATTTAATTTGTTGACCATCATAGCTAAATTACCTCCCATACCCATTTTTTCAAGTGCGTTGATAGTAGCACCCATATTGCCAGCGACACCTCTAGATAATGTCATAAAGTCTTGTATTGTGTTAGCTACATCAGCACCTAGACCTTCAGTTGATTGTATTGTTCTTAAGATGTCAGCTTTTTTTCCTGCATCCATCTGAGAAATCTTTTTTATAGCTTCTTCATTACCTTCTCGTAATCCTTTTACTAAGTCAGGACCTAGAATCTTTTCAAGTTCTCCTAGCTGTTTTCCTCCATACACACCTTTACTAAGTTCTCCACCTGTGTCTTTATCTACTGCACCGAATAAGGCTTGTCCTTTTAAAACAGCTTCTCTTTGGAGAATTTGCTTAGTTTTTTTTCCACCTACCTTATAAACATCAGTGACTTTTTCTTGTACAGATTTACCTTTATATCCTTCTTTAACTGATTCAAAAACCTCTTCACCTTTTTTACCGATTAACTTTCTAAGTCTAACAAATAAAGAACCAGCTTCAGCAACACGACCATTCATGCTCCCTACTTCATTTGTCACACTAATAATAGTACTAAAGAATTTTTTATTACTATAACCAGCTTGACTAGCGGCATCTCTAATCTGATCAAAAGAACTTTTAATATTCTTAAGTTCTTCAGCTTCATCAAGAGTTTTACCTAAATTCATATTTAAGCTTACTACATGACTTGTAACCTCTTCAATCCCTACACCAAAAACAGTAGATACTGTTTTCATTTCCCCAATTAAAGTTTTAGCTCCTTCAAATTGTTGTTTAATATTAGAAGCATTAGGGGCCATTTTCTTTAAAGTAAGATTAGACTCTTGTAAGCTATTAAGGGTAGACCTCATTTCTTCTGGTGACATACCTAGTCTAGTTAGATTTGTATAATCCAGCATCCCTTTTCTAAGTGAATTTAAATTTTCATGTAAATTATCACTTTCTTTTGCCATAAAATCTAAAGCACCACCACCCTCTAAAATAGCTTTATTAAAATCTTTCTGATCTTTTTCAGCTTGCATAAAGGTTTCGGCAATACTTATAATAATACCAATAGGACCTAATGCTTTAGATAAAGCTCCACCTAAAGCAGCTATCCCACCCCCCATTTTACCCATTACCCCACCCATAGCTTTCATATTAGCACCCGCAGTCTGTAAAGACTCTCCAAATCCGATACCAAAACGAGAAATATCTCCGAGAGATCCCATTTTAGCGAAAGTATCTATTTGACCTTGAATCCCTTCTAAAGCTACTTTAGTTCTATCAGCAAAATCTCCCATCCCTTTCATAGGTTTTTTAAAAGATTCATCGGCTTTCTGCATTAAAGAATCATATGCTTTTTTACCTTCTTCTACTGTTTCAGTTAATGCTTTTCTTTTTGCACCCTCAGCTTCTTCAAATTTTCTAACTTCCTCATCATATTTTTGTATTTTTTGTTTAGTTGCTTCTTCTTGTAACTTTAAAGCTGCTTCTATTTTAGCTAATTCGTTAGCTGTTGCTGTTTGCTGGGCACTAATTTGTGCTTTTGTATTATCATCAACAGCCGTTGTATAATCTTGCTGTAATTTTTTCTTTTTTTCATTTAAAGCTTTAAGTTTAGTTTCATATGCCTGGGTCAAAGAAATCTGTTCCATCATTTCTTTGCCTTGAACCTTCATTTTCTCATTATAACTTTTTTGTATTTTCTCTAATTCTTTTATTTGTTTAGCAAAATCACTATAAGCAGGCTGTGCTTGGTCTGCTATTATTTGAGATAATTTATTATTAGCATCATTTGACTGTTTAATGATTTTAAGCTGTTTTTGTTGTTCATCAGATAAACCAGCTACATTGTCAGATAAATATTTAACGGCTGCTGAAACATCAGCTAATGACTTTACATAGGATTTAGTATCTGAAGAAGAACCCCCAAATCCACCAAATTTAGATTTTGCCATTTTATCTTACTCCATAGTAGGTTTTCTTTGTGCTATTTTATCCATTAAAGAAGGTTGATTAGTTATAACCTTATCACCATCAATGGATAAATTACCTTGTGTTGGTTTCATTATGATATTGCCTATAATATTTCTATTGACATCATTAACATCAGGAGCTGCTATACCAGGTTTAACTTTACTCTTTATCTGTTCCTCAGTTAAACCTACTAAACTAATACCTGTAATAGCACTATCTAACTCAGCTCTCTTTTGTCTTCCCCTTTTTTTCATTTCCTCAGCTTGTTGAACTAAATCATCAATATGACTTTGTATTTCTTCCTTATATGTTCTTACGATGATATCGTGATCATCCTCCTCACCAGCTACCCATTTTCTCATTTCTTCCTCTAAATCTTCCATAGTTTTATGTCTTTTCTTCCTAGTTTTTCTTTTTACTTCATTATTAGTTTCCTCTAAAAGACCTTTAACTGCCTGTTCTATTAAATCTTCTCTTCTTTCAAACTCTTGATTATCTTTATTTTTCCATTTCTTTTGAACACTTTCAACACCTTTAGGGTTTGTTGCTGATGCTACAAAAAATGCTTTTTCCCAATCTCTATCTGATTCTATTCTTTCATCCTCAGCTTCATTCCATATAACCCAGGATATTTGAATGTTATTCAAGTCTTCTAGTCTATGTGTCGTAAAAAGACTTCTTGCTTTCCATGCTCTCCATAAATATCTTGATTCTTCTGTATAACAATAAGCTTCAAGGTATTTATTAGCATCGATAGCTCGACCCATGAGACGGTACGCATACATATACATTTTAGTCAAAATAGAGAATATTTGAGAGTCCATAAGACTTTCAAATATCTCATAGAAAAAATCTTTAGTATCTCTACCTGATATAGAAATAATAAGTTTAGATAATAAAGCTATACTTCTTTCTATATTTTGAGATGAAAATTCCTCAGACCATTCAATAAGTTGAAGGTTAGGATTCTTAATTTTAATATGGACTTCATTTATTTTAAAGGATTCAATAATAAATCCTTTTTCTATAATATCTCTTATATCTTTAAAACAATCAGACATATACTCATACCGATGAATCTACCTTCTTTAATTGTTCAGCTAATGTTTCATCTCCAGTAATAGAGAGGGCATTAGATGTATTTTTTACGGTAGCTTGGTCGAGTTTTCTTGTTTCTTTTTGAAATTCAAGTTGTTTAATTCTTTTTTCAAGGTTTTCAATTTCAGCATCTATATCTACGACATCTATTTTTAATAGTTTATTAGTTCGTTCTTCAACTTCTTCTGTTAAACGACTCATTTCTTCAAAGACTTTACTTAAAAGGAGTCTAGGTAGAAATTCAATCATTTCAGAAATAGCTTGTTGTCTAGATACTTTAACTTTAACCCCATTAGCTAAGACTTCATCCGTTTCAATCATATCAACATTTCTCATATCGAGGTCGTCAATTTGAACGATAGCACGACTTAAAGTTTCTTTACGGACTAGGTCTACAAATTCTAGAGTAGTCATATTTTCATCTCTTGATAAATCGGATATGATTTTTTGGAGTTCTGATTCTTCTCTAGGAGTCAAAGTTCTAATAATGAGAGTATTTTCACCTAAGGTGACTTTTCTTTCGAGGTAACCAGCTTGTGTGATTTTATTCATAGCTGATTTTAATTGATTTAATGATATAGACATATACATAATCTCCGTTTGTTAAAAGGGTCGTCACCCTATATTGTTATTGGGCTGGGTTAGTTACTCCATTAGTAACACCGACTGTTTTCAAGTCTACTCTGGCACCTATAGATGCACTTTTAGTTCTTACACTATTATTTACCCCACCTGTTGCTAAGAATTCGCCATAGGTAGTGAATAAATCGTGAACATCAGTAATATCTACATTTGCACTTTCTTCCATTTTACTGCCTTCAGCTTCTCTAGCCACAGGCTCAACACCTGTTAGCCAGCATCCTTCAAAGAAAGTGATTAATGCTTTATGTTTTTGTGGATAAACGGTCCCGTCAGCTTTCTTTTCAACACTAGTAACACCTTGACCGGAAAAATCAATCTCTACTAAAGCAGGGTTATTGAAACTACCATGACTAACTTGGTCGTCAGCCATAAATGTAAATACCATTTGTTCTTCCATATCAAAGGGCCAGCGAGTATGTGCAGCTGAACGAACAGGTCCATCTACACCACCTGCAAATCCTAATGCTTGAAACAAATTGCTTAGATATAACAAAGTTCTGGTAATAGTTCCAGTAAAAGGTTCTGTAACTCCAGGTACACGATCAGCAATAATATCCCCAAAACCGATGCCTCTAACAATTTCGGTACTTCTAGAACCACCACTATAAGAAAAAGAACTGACTACTCCAAGTTGGTATCTAGAACCTGCTTGACCACCATAACTGGGGGTCAAAAGTCTAATCTTTTGACTTATAACAGCACGAGAATCAGGGGACATACCATACTTATATATCTCTGATGACCCAGCAGCTCTCATTTTATTATCGGCTTTTGGGTTATGATCTAAACTAGGCATTTTATTTTGCTCCTATATTAAAAAAGACTCCTATACAGTTATATCATTTATAGATACTTTATCAAAATATATATATAAAGGAGTCCTATTATGAACAGTTCTGAAAAATCTTGGGGTGGCTATTCCACTCATACCCTACCTACTAGAAATGCCGATACATCTCTCGAAGATGAAAGTAATATTAGTTTTCTACTTAATATCTATGAAGATATTGAAAAATCAGACCATATCTCAGGAACAGCTATCGTAGATGCACTTATCTCTAAAAATTTTAAAAAAGCATTATCCCTAGCTACTAAACCTAATACTATTAAATTTGTTACTACTGCTATCGAACTTAATTCCAATGGTAATAAATTAAGATTAGCTAAAAATGACTTAGTTTGTAAACTTATCTCTATTGACCTAAAAAATGAAATCCATGCTCTCGACCCTATGAATGATAGTGTTGTCCTAGCTTACCTTAATAAAGGTAAATTTACTGATGCTATTAATAGTACTGATGTAGATAGGGTTAAAGAAATAGTTAATGGGGTTCAATCTAAATATGAAAAAGAAATTAAAAACCTTAAAAGGCTATTAGAAAAATGATTGATATCCAAGACATTCATCGAGTTCTAGATATTGCCACTAAAATGGCTCTTCATAAACTTGAAGATAGCTTTACTGAACTTAATAGTCCTAGAACTATGCAACATGGTATGAGGAAATTCTATATAAAGGAATACCCTTTTATTTATAGGGATAAGATTTCTTTATATCGTAATGTCTCTGCTATCTCTTTACACTATGCAGAGGATATGCCTAGTAAGATACAAGATATTACAGATTTTGAAGACTATCTTGCCACTAAAGAAATTACAGATTTTATATTATGGCTTAATACTGCTTGGTCTAAGGTCTTATATAATAAGATTATAGCTATGGTCGAAGGTAATATTTTACAATACCAGCAGTTTATAGAAATTATTCGGAAATCATCAATACCCTGTGCTGTAAATTATTCTAATCTTTTAGATACCATTTTTAAACTAAATCATATAAGATAATCTCACTACACCTTCTTTTTGAAACTGTGTTTGTATCATCTATATTAAATTAAGGACAGGTTATGAGTTATTTAGACGACCCTAAGCTACAACAGACAATAGCAAAGCTAAAAGAGATTCGAGTAAGAACAGAATTAAAAGCTCCCCCAAGTAAAATTCTAAGAACTACTATGCCCAACGGTAGACCCTTAACACTAAGAAACTATCAAGTTCAAGGTATTATGCACCTTTTAGCCATGCCTAGATTCGTTCTCGGCGATGATACGGGACTTGGCAAGTGTGTTGTCGGAGATACTCTTGTAAATACTGATAAGGGATTAGTACCTATTTCAAGTCTAAACCCCGGAGTTGAAATTCAAGATACCTTTGCATCTTTATCCGAACCTGTGAATGTTATCGTTAGGGGTGAAGAGAGACCTATTAAAAGTTTTTACTATGGTGGTGTTAAACCTACTATCAAAATTAAAACTCGTTTAGGATATGAAATTGAAGGTTCTCAAGTTCATCCCGTGTTAGTCCGTCAATCCGATGGTAAAGAAGATTGGGTTAAACTTTCCGATCTTAAAGAGGGGGATTTTGTTTGCCTTGACCGTTCTATCAAAGATTTTGGGAAAGAAACTGACATCTCTTATACTGGAGAAGGACACCCCAATAAAAAAGTATATAAAACACCTAGTTCTTTAAATTCTGAACTAGCTATGTTCTTAGGATACCTTTTAGCTGAAGGGTGGTTTAATCATACTGAGGAGAAATTTTTTTGTATCACTCAAGACAAAAAATTAAATCCCGAAGTGTGTGAACATTTAGAATATCTAATTCACTTTTTATTTGAATATCCTATTCGATATATTAATGGGGGCTATACTATCTCTAGTGTCTATATTTATCGTTTCTTATTATCTTTAGGTATTCCTCGTTGCCTATCTAAAGACAAAGAGATTCCTAGTTGTGTTCTAGAGTCAAAAAAACAAATTTTAGCTTCTTTCCTAAGAACTTTCATAGATAGTGAATCCTATGTAAAAAATGGATCTATTCATGTTTCATCGGCTTCTGAAAAAATGCTTAAACAAATACAGGTAGCTTTACTTTCTTTTGGGATTGTTTCTATTAGAAAGATTAAAAAGGTTAAAGATAATCCCAATGATTATTGGGATTTAGGTTTACATGGTCAAAATGCCATTCTCTTCCTTGATTCCATAGGTCTTGTTTCAAAAAGAAAGATTAATGAAATAGAGAGATTTAGAAACACTCCTAAGAATGCAAATTTTGATGTCATTCCATTCTCTAAGGGATATATCGAAGAAATTAGAACCAAGATTTATTCCGAAGTTGGTTTACATGGGTTTAAAGGACAAGGTATATCTACTAAATACGGAACTGCTTTTTATAATACTTTTGGTCATATTCGACAAAATAGAAGAAACCCTACTTTCGATTTCTTAAAAAAGTTAAAAGAGATTTATCTTTCTTTAGACCTAGAAAGTAATGATGTAAATTCTTTGATTGATAATCACTATTTCTATGATCCTATTGTTTCTATTTCACATGATGAAAAAGAAGTGTTTGATATAGAAGTTGATCACCCAGAACATTCTTTTGTAGGTAATGGAATTACAAGTCATAACACTTTACAAGCAATTTCTGCCCTCAGCTACCTATGGGATAAATACCCCGAAACATCAGCTGTCATTATGACTACTAAATCAGCATTAAACCAATGGGCATCTGAATTTGATAAATTCACTAATGGTGTTAAATGCTTTGTTGTAAGTGGTGATAAAAAGAAAAGACAAAAGGTCTATGATGACTACTTCGCCCATACAGGTCTTAAAGTTCTTATTATGGGTTATAGAACTGCTTGTATGGATTTTGAAACACTACAAAATTTAAAAGATCATGTTCAAATCTTTGATGAAGCAACAGCCTTTAAAAATGAAACTACCCAAGTTCACCAAGTCTGTGCCCACCTCTCAGGTGCTGCTCAAAAAGTATGGTCTTTGTCTGCTACTATTATTAAAAATAGACTTATGGAAGCATGGGCAATTTATAGAGTCACCGTACCAGGTCTTATGCCTAGTAAAAATGTCTTTATGTCTAATTACTGTATCTGTGTAGATAAACAAATCGGTAGAAAAAGAATTAAATTCGTTGTAGGTCATAGAAAATCTGATATTGAAGCTTTCAGAATTAAAATTGACCCCTATTTTATTGGTAGACCTAAACATGAAGTTGCCCAAGAATTACCTCCTTTAACTACTAAAAGAATTGAAGCTCCTTTATCTGATGTTCAAATCTCTAAGTATAAAGAAGCTTTAAGTGGTATCTTAGAAAAGTATGACCCTACAACAGGTGAAATGACAGAAAAAGAAGTTACTAAACTTACTGCTGTTATGTATTGCCAACAAATTGTAAACCATCCTGAACTTGTAGATGTTAAAGGTGATAGTGGTAAATTAGAAATTCTTATGGAACTTCTCGAAGAAGAACTTGATGGTGAAAAGGTTATTATCTTCTCTCGTTTTAGAAAGATGATTGATATCTTAGATAGGGAACTTACTGCTAAAGGTATTAAGTGTGTTAGAATTACAGGTGGGGAAAAAGATGATGAGAGAAAGAAATCTCAAGAGTCATTTCAAGATGAAAAATCTGATGTAAGAGTGGTGTTGATTACAATGGCTGCAGCTGAAGGTGTTAATTTACAGTTAGCTAAAGCAACAATCTTTTATGATAGTCCCTGGAGTGCAGGTGATTATTTACAGATTATAGGTAGAATGATCCGTATCGGTAGTATTCATGATCGTGTATATTGTTATCATTTAGTATGTCCTAAGACAGTAGATGATCGTGTTATGAAAGCCTTACATAATAAAATGGATTTAATAGAAAATGTTTTAGGAAAAAGGCTCAAAAATGATGAAGAATCCGATAAGATAATAGGTGTTTCTGATAATGAACTTAAAGACATCTTTAATGATCTAGTAGAGGATGCTAAAGAAAATGGCAGATAAAAATTGTCCTAAGTGTAAAGGATATGGGTTTACTTTAACAGAAGAAGTATATATGGGAAGTCCTGTGACTGTTCCTTGTATTTGTATGTTAAAAGAAGCTTTAAAACTACAATGTGAAAAAGCATGGAAAGACCTATCATCTGTACCTGTAGACCGTAAAAGTCCTATGATAGGTAAGATGAAAGAAAACCTTAGATTAATAGCAAGTCAAACAGAATTAGCTATTCATTTAAGAACAGCTATTCTAAGTGAGAGAAACCCCACTCTTAATATTCGAGTAGTATCTGATGCTACCCTAATTAGTGCATGGTTATCTAATGTCAGTGATGATAATAAAGTAGACCCTGATCTTATTAGAGATATTAATGTAAGGGGATTAGAAGATTTAGCTGAAGCACCTGACTTGTTAATTGTGAGATTAGGTGTAAAGAGGGCTAGAAATTCAGCTACAAGTGAGGTTTTAATTGAAACGATTGAATTAAGACAGCATTTAAATAAAGCTACATGGATAGTAGAAGAACCTAATAAGCCTTTACAAGAGGGTCATTTAGCATGGTCTAGTGCATTAGAAGATACCTTAAATGGGTGGAAAATCTATAATGTAAATGGTGCTGATTCCTTTGCAACTGCACAAACTAAAAAGAAACCTAATTTAAGTTTAGATTTTAAGAAAGCACAGTTATGAGAATTTTAAGAAGTGTTATACCAGACACAAGAGTTGGGGATGACCCTAATCAAATGTTGGTCAATTATAGTGTATTGAGAGATAGCATTTATGCTTTTGACAGTTCCGAAGATAGCAAAATTTGGGATTATGTTAAAACATTTATGGCAAATCATGGGCATTTACCAGATCAAGATACACTTGTTAAGCATTTTGAATCCCAAACGGAGATTGAAGTAGCTGATAGAGTAAGAGTCTTAACAGCTGTAAATCCTATTTATAAAGGGGACTTTGTATCTGAACTTGAATTACAAGTAGAATCAGTAAGAGTAAAAAGATTACTCCAAGTAATGAATGAAGCAAAAGACATCGTTCGTTCAGGTGTTGAGGTAAAAGAACAAGGTAAAAAGAGAATCCTTAAAGGACCTCGTGATGCTAGTCGTTATTTATCAAATAACCTAGTTGATATTTTAACCCCTACTTTTGGTTCTCGTATCGGTGGTGAAGCTATGACTGATATTGGGGATTTAAAGGATCAATATACAAAAGCACAAGCTAGTGGTAGAGAGATATTACCTATTAGTGGTCTTAAACCTATTGATGATGCTTTAGGTGGATTTAGGAAGAAAGAATTGTATATCCTAGCAGGATTTACAGGTCATATGAAATCTAAGAGTGCTATTAACTTTGTATATAACCAAGCTGTTATGAGTGTAGTGAATACAAGTACTTTATATTTCAGTTTAGAAATGCACTATGATCAATGCCGTAGAGCAATTCATACAATTCATTCTATGCACCCTAAATTTCGGGCTCAAAGAATAGCATTAGGTTTACAAGATGCTTCAAGTCCTGTAGATTTTGGTATTGATCCTGTTAAATTGAGAAATGGGTGTTTAAGTCCTGAGGAATATACATTCTATTTTGATTATGTATTACCTGATTTAGAGTTAGGTAGGAATAAAGGTACATATGGGGCAATTCACTTTGAGGGGGATAATCCGGATAGCTTTGATTTTACAGTAGAAGATTTAAAAGCTAAAGCTGAGATTTATGCACAGAAAGAGAAGATTGATTTAATAGTAGTAGACCATGCTTTATTGTTATCTAGTCGTAATAGATATAGTTCAACCACAGAAAAGTTGAATGAAGTGATTAGAGATTTAAAGAGATTAGCAATGAACTTTAATCGTGGTCAAGGGATACCTGTGTTGTGTTTATTTCAGATAAATCGTGAAGGTTATCAGCACGCTTTAAAGAATAAGGGTCAATATAACTTAACTCACTTGTCGTATGCAAATGAAGCTGAGAGATCAGCAGATGTTGTAATAGCGAATTGGTTTGGTGATGATATGAGAGCCCAGAATTGTATTCAGTATCAGTGTTTAAAGAGTAGAGATCAAGCACCATTTCCTACATTTCAATCGAATGTAGCATTTCCCACAGGTAAGATTTATAGTCCAAGTAGTTTGCCTATCATTAGTGTAAATAGGAGTACGGGCAATCAATTAGCAGATGATCCGTTGAGTGATGTATTATAATAATATAATATAGTAGTAAGGAGATACTACTATGAGTTTAAGATCAGACAGATTAAAAGAGAATGTGCCTTTAGATAGGTTATTAAGAGATTACGGTTATGATGTATATTTAAACGGTTCAGATCAGCAGTTTAAATGTGATTTACATGGTAGTGGGATAGAAACCAAGCCTAGTGCTAGATATTACCATAATACAAAGACATGGTATTGTTTTGCTTGTGGTAAGGTAAGGGATGTAATTTCAACAACGATGGAAAAAGAAGGGTTGGAATATGGGGATGCTTGTAGGGTGCTGGAGAAGAAATATAATTTATCAGCATGGAAAGAATATGAAGAGAAGAAGGTGGATGATAAACCTTATGATATAGAAGAAGATATAGACTGGGAGAAGAGGGTAAGTAATCGTTTAAAGTCTATTACAAGAGATAGGAATGTAGAATTAGAAGTAGTGTTAAAATTTTGGGAGGTTTATGATATAATAATGGTAAATAATAAGAATGATATCAGTAAATGGAAAAATTTATTTTCTAAATTAGAGAGTATAACATGAGAGAAGAAGATGATGATGGTATTCCACCAGTAAGAGAAGATGTTGTGGATGAAGATGTATTTCAGTGGATGATAACACAGTTATGTGGGGCATATTATGAGGGTGAGTCTGAATTAGAAACGGAGACCCAAGTATTTAATGTATGGTTAAAATTAGGGGAGATACTAAATATAACTCATATGTTGCCACATCATAGGGCAATAGTTATAGGGGATGCAGAAGAAGAGCCTAAGCCGATAGTGAGTTATATAATGACAACAAATAAAGAAGTCTTAGAAGATTTAGTAGAGTATATAGATGAGAATACAGTTGAGAAGTTAGCTAATAGTTTAGATGAGAGAAAGAAGAAATACTTATGATGTACAGAGAAAATGGGTTTATCTTTATAACGATAACAGATAAGTCATATGGTAATCCTAAGATAGCTAGAATATTACAAAGAGATGATCAGGACAGTTGGGGGGAATATAAGACTTTAGAGGGGACAGAGTTTGGGGATTTGATAGGTGTGGTAAGTGAGGTAGATTTAGATAGGGCGATGAGGGGGGATGCAAGTGCATTAATGAGGAGTGGTTTAAGAGAGCCTAAAGGGTGTTTAAAGAAATTAAAAGTAGAGAGTATATGTGGGGATAGTAAGACTTGTTTAGCATATGAGGATGGCAAATGTGATTTTAAGTTAAGGAATTGTCCTGATTGTTTTGTAGTGGATGGACATAGTGTAGTGGAGAAGAATTTAATAGATGCTTGGAGGAAAGGGTATATGGTGGTAAGGGTTATTTAATTCTCTCATATAAGTTTCATGTCTCTTTAATAAAATCTTTATATAAAGAAACAGTATTAAAGAAAAAAAAGGAACTTTAAATGTACCGATATGCACAGCAAAATAAAATACTTTCTCAAAAAATTTCGGATTCTAGATCATATCTGATGATGCTTGTTAGCTCTTTAATAGAAATTCAAAAAGTTGAACAAGAAATAAAGATGCAAGTCGTTGGCAATTTAAATGAAGCATTAAATGATTTATCTATGCTTGATGAAATTTTAGAAGAAGCACAACAAGGAGAAAAATAAGATGTTAAGATATGCAGGTTTAGTAGATAACCCTACATTATTACCTACCTTAATTCAAATCATTAAGCTATCTGAAGGTCTAGTTAAAGAACTAAGTCCTAGCATTTTAAAAGGCTATTATGCTTTTTTTGGTGCTACATATGATAGTGTCATGAATTATGATGAGAATTTTAAATTAAGAGGTGATAGTGGTGATATTAAAGTAGCTGATCACTTAAAACTAGCTATGTTAAACATTAAGAGATTTGATAAATTAATGTATGCTGGTAATGGTTTTGAAGAACTAGCTGAACAAGCCTTAGCTATCTATAATGAACTCACTAAAAGACAAAAGAGATTTGCATCTTATGGTAATGCTAATAGTAGCCGAATAGAACAATCCTTAAAAAGAATGAGTAATTTATATGATATGGTCTCTACGAATCGTATTTATAGTGATCCTTCTTTAAGACAAATTAAGACTAGCTGTACAAAACTTGCTAATAGTCTTAATGAGAATATTATCGTTGCTGGTGAAAATCTTATGTATTTCTTTGAGGATAGTGCAAAGATCATTGCAGCTTTAAATGTTGCTTTAAATTCTATTGATCGTAAAGAACCAGGTCTATTTGTAGTTTCTTATGAAGCTATGGAAATGTTAGAATCTCTTAGAAGTCGAGTGTTTTTCTAAAATGAATAAAACTACTATACAAAAGCTATATAAATTAGCTTCTAATACTAATAATAGCCAAGCTCTTCAGAGAGCTTGCTTAAAAGCTCTTTCCCAAAACAACATGAGACTCGCTAGTGAAAGCGGTGCTGAAGTTGCTTTAGAAAGTCTATCTCCTGTAGAACAAGCTGAAGTAAAAATAGGAGTCTTCTCAGAGCTTACAAATAAAATCGCTAAGTCTTTTAAAGAAACTATTCCATCCGGATTTTTAGAATCTTTTCAAAAAATTATTGTTGAAACAGGTCTTGCTAATAAGATTAGAAGAATGGAAAAAATTGTAGCTAGACCCAAAAATGATTTTGAAAAACTTATTAGTAAAAAAGCTAAGAGTGCAGGGAGTGCTTCAGATTCTTTGGCTTTTATTGCTAGAATAACAAAAGCTGATACTCCAGAAGAAATAGTACAAGCTCTTGATGTTTCTATGGAAGAATTTAAAGATACTATTGAGAATGTCTTAGGCGAAACAATTACAGATTTTCTTGGTTCTGGATATCAAAAATTCTATTATGCAGTCGCTGAGATTAAAGAAGTTTCTAAATTATATACTGCTGAATTGGCTATAACTATCCTAGAAATTAGTGTTGTCAGTTTTATTGTTATGTTTTTTGGTGGTACTGGCAGTATTGCTGTTATTCTTGGTAAAATTGGGCATGGTATTCTAGAAGTTATTGCTCTTGTAGTTGGGTCTCTAATACTACTTGATCTTAAAGATTCAGCTCAATTTATCAGAAAACAAGATGTCTTTATTAAAGCTATTCCTATTGTTATTGTTAATGACATTATCCGATTCCTTAAATGGTCTTGGTCTCAAACTGTTAAATTCTTTACTCCTATTATTAAAAACACATCTGAATTTTTTAGTTTATGGTACGGTAAAGCTAAAGATGCTCTATCAAATTTATACACTCAAACCTTTAAACTAGCCTCTGAAAATCCTCAATTTAGAAGACAATTACTAGAAATTCTCTAACCATTAAAGATATGTGCTTGACTCTCAGCATATGCCTGATTACTAATCTCTACCCACTTAGCTGTTAATTGTAATTCTCTAATATTTCTAGCTCCACTATAGCTTAAACCACTCTTAATGTTAATAGCTATCTCATCTAATATAGCTAACACTGATCCTTTGTAATTCACTTGATGACTTACACCTTCTACTGATCTTACCGTACCCCTCCATTGAGATTGTGCTTCTTTACTTGCCATACCCACATACTTCTTATACTTATTCCCATGTTCATCTGTATGTACTCTGCCTGGTGCTTCATCTGTACCTGCTAAATATGACCCTAACATAACAAAATCTGCACCTGCAGCTAAACACTTCACCATATCTCCTGTGGTCTTAATTCCTCCATCAGCAATAATAGGTTTCCCATATGTAGATTTAGCACAATCAAAAACACTAGCTAAAGTAGGAATACCATGACCTGTTTGGATTCTTGTAGTACAAATAGACCCCCCACCGATACCTACACGAACTGCATCTGCACCATGATCAATTAAAAACTCATACCCGTCTTGTGTAGCTACATTACCTGCAATCACATAGATTTCTTTATGTCTTGCTTTCAATTCTTTTAAGGTCTCACCTACAATTTTAGTATGACCATGTGCAACATCTAAACAAAAAGTTGTGATACCTGCATGGATGAATTTATCTATACTGTCTAATTCATTACAACCAAAAGCAACACAGGCTTTATTAGCATTAAAAGAAAGATGGGTACGGTCAGTTATACTGTTATATCTATGAATAATACCTAAACCACCTTTAGATTCCATAGCGAGAGCCATATCAGTTTCTGTGACAGTAGTCATAGGGGAAGAGATAATAGGTAAAGTGTGTTTATCTTTTAATTGTGAAGATAGGTCAATATGATCTCTTGAGTCGATGCTTGAGTATTGTGGGGAAAGTAAATAGTCATTAAATGTTTTTAAAAGAGTCATTCTTATCTCTCATTTATGTGTATAGTTTTAGCAAACAAAACATAGATACTATACAATAAAAGTAATATTAACAAGGACTATTTCATGCTCTTTACTTGGGACAATAAAGCACATCCTAATCTTGATTCACCTAAAGAGATTGAGTTAATAGAAGATATTGAATCCAACTGTCTAATTCCGCCTACTAATAAAGGTTTACTTATTAAAGGCAATAATCTCGATATTATGGTCAGTCTCTTAGGGCAGTATAAAGGGAAAATAGACCTTATTTATATAGACCCACCTTATATGACAGGATTAGACTTTAAAACTAAAGACGGTAATTTTGCATATACGGATAAATTCACTTTAGATGGTTTTTTACAATTCATATATGAGAGACTATATTTAATGAGTTTTTTATTAAAAGATACGGGAAGTATTTATAGAACAAGTTCATATATTAAAATCATAATGGATGAGATATTTGGATCAGGGAACTTTCAAAGAGAAATTATATGGAGAATTGGTTGGGTCTCTGGATATAAATCAGTAGCAAAAAACTGGGTTAGAAACCATGACAACATTTTATACTACACTAAAAGTGATAACTATATTTTTAATAAAGAATATATACCATACCCCCCCACTTATGTTAGAAGAGGGGAAGGTATTCCTACAGGTAATGGTTTTGCTATTGAAGATACATGGAATTGTAATAAAGAGGACATTCTAAATTCTATTTTAGTAAATAGTTTTAGTAAAGAAAAGGTCGGGTATCCTACTCAAAAGCCTGAACCTTTATTGGAAAGAATTATCAAAGCTTCTTCTAATGAAGGTGATTTAATAGCTGATTTTTTCTGTGGATCCGGCACGACTTTAGCTGTAGCTCAAAAACTAAATAGGGACTGGATAGGGGTAGATATGGGGGATGAATCTATAAAGACAATTAGGGATAGAATGATTAAATTTGACTCTAATTTTCAGATAAAGGAAATTAAATGAGATTTGAGATAAAAGATAAAGTAGTTCCTAATCTTGATTCATCCAAAGATTTAGAATTAATAGAGGATATAAAGTCTAATTCCCTAATACCACCTTCTAATAAAGGTTTACTTATTAAAGGCAACAACCTTGATGTTATGGTTAGTCTACTCAATGAGTATAAAGGGAAAATAGACCTTATTTATATTGATCCACCTTATCTTACTGGACTTGATTTTAAAACTAAAGATGGTAATTTCGCTTATACAGACAAATTCACTTTAGATGACTATTTACAGTTTATTTATGAGAGAATATATGTAATGCACTTGTTATTAAAAGACACAGGGAGCATTTATGTTCATGTAGATTATAGAACAAGTCCATATATAAGATTGATACTAGATGAGATACTAGGAGAGAGTAATTTTAGGAATGAGATTATATGGTGTTACTCAGGACCCTCAAATACTAAAGACTATTTTTCTAGGAAACATGACTCTATTTTCTTTTATGCAAAGACTAAATATACACAATTTAATATTCAAAGAATCCCACATAAATCAGGTTTACATGGGAGAGGTGGGTTGGGGTTTAAAACTTCAAACAGTAATGTCTCTTTAGATGAATTAGAAAATAAAGGTAAGATATTAGAAGATTGGTGGTTTGATATAACACCTGTGGGAAGGTTAAAAAACGAACTTTTAGGTTATCCCACTCAAAAGCCTGAAGCTCTCCTAGAAAGAATCATTAAAGCTTCTTCTAACGAAGGTGATTTAGTGGCAGACTTCTTTTGTGGATCAGGTACGACTTTAGCTGTAGCTCAGAAGTTAAATAGGGACTGGGTAGGGGTAGATATGGGTGAAGAGTCCATAAAAACCATCAAGGATAGGATGGTTAATCTAGATTCTAATTTTCAGATAAAGGAACTTAAATGAGATTTGAAATAAAAGATAAAGTAGTACCTGATTTAGAATCACCTAAAGAATTAGATTTAATAGAGGATATAAAGTCTAGTAAAGAGAACACAAATAAAGGTTTACTTATTAAAGGTAATAATCTCGATGCTATGGTCAGTCTCTTAGATCAATACAAAGGGAAAATAGACCTTATCTACATAGACCCACCTTATCTTACTGGACTTGATTTTAAAACTAAAGAAGGCAATTTCGCTTATACAGATAAATTCACTTTAGGTGATTATTTACAGTTTATCTATGAGAGAATATATGTAATGCACCTGCTATTAAAAGACACTGGAAGTATTTATGTTCATGTAGATTATCGGACTAATATGTATCTTCGCTTAATTTTAAATGAGATATTTGGGGAAAATAATTTTAGAAATGAGATTATATGGTGTTACAGGGGGATGCCTTCAAAAATCAAAAGGTTTTGTAATAAACATGATTATATTCTTTACTATGTAAAATCGGAGAATAATACTTTTAATGTTCAATATGGGAATCCTACTGAGGGTTCTTTAAAGACTTTTGAGAGTGGTAAAAGGAAAGGATATAATGTAAATCTATCTAAAAAGATGGCAACAGTATTTGATTGGGATAAATACAACAATGCAGTAAAGTCAGGTAAGCTACCATCTGATTTACAACCTATTGAATTTAGTGGAGGTAAACCACCTTTAAATGACTGGTGGGATGATATAAAAATATTAGGTGGTTCTAGCAATAAAGAAAGATTAGGTTACCCTACTCAAAAACCTGAAGCTCTTCTAGAAAGAATCATTAAAGCTTCTTCTAACGAAGGGGATTTAGTAGCTGATTTCTTTTGTGGGTCAGGGACAACAATCTCCGTTGCTCAAAAGTTAAATAGAAACTGGATAGGTGTAGATATAGGAGATGAATCTATAAAGACTATTAGAGATAGAATGATTAAGCTGGATTCTAATTTTCAGATAAAGGAACTTAAATGAGATTTGAGATAAAAGATAAAGTAGTGCCTGATTTAGAATCTCCTAAAGATTTAAGATTAATAGAAGATATAAAGTCTAATTCTCTAATCCCACCTTCTAATAAGGGTTTACTCATCAAAGGTAATAACCTAGATGCTATGGTTAGCCTCTTAGGGCAATATAAAGGTAAGATAGACCTTATCTATATTGATCCACCTTACCTTACTGGGCTTGATTTTAAAACTAAAGATGGTAATTTCGCCTATACAGATAAATTCACTTTAGATGATTATTTACAGTTTATCTATGAGAGATTGTATCTGATGAGTTTGTTATTAAAAGATACAGGAAGTATCTATGTTCATGTAGATTATCGTACTAACATATATATAAGATTAATGCTGAATGAGATATTTGGAGAGAGTAATTTTAGGAATGAAATAATTTGGCACTATCAAACATATCAAGGACAAGTAAAAGAATACTTCCCTAGAAAACATGACTATATTCTTTTTTATGTCAAATCAAAAGTTTATAATTTCAATTTATTAAAGGATGGTGTTATAGGTGAAACTGTTGACTACACTAGATGGAAAGATTATTTCAACGAAAATAATGAGATCCTGGGAAGTAATTACCCATCACAAGATACAAGATTCTTAGGATATTTACGAAGATTCAAAAAAGAAAATCATCGAGACCCTTGTGGTAGTGATGTTTTATTTAGAATGGATGGTAAGACTATTGACTCAGTATGGGATATAAAAGCAGTTGATCCTAAATCTAGCGAGAGAAATGGATATCCTACCCAAAAACCTGAAACTCTCCTAGAAAGAATCATTAAAGCTTCATCTAACGAAGGAGACTTAGTGGCAGACTTCTTTTGTGGGTCAGGAACCACTTTAGCTGTGGCTCAGAAGTTAAATAGGGACTGGATAGGTGTAGATATAGGTGATGAATCTATAAAGACAATTAGGGATAGAATGATTAAACTAGATTCTAATTTTAAATTGTATAGTATATAAGCCTATTACATAAAAGGAGATCAGAATGGCTGTTAAAGTTATTTTAGGCTTACAAAATGGAGATGAGGGTAAAGGTCGTGTTGTTGATGATCTATGCCATACTACTAATAATCCTGTGATTGTCAGATATCAAGGTGGTGCTAATGCAGGACATACGATATATGACAAAGAAGGTAATAAATCCGTTGTTCATTTATTACCTAGTGGTGTCTTAAACCCTAATGCTACCAATGTTATCACTAGAGCTGTTGTTGTTGATCCTATCCAACTCCTTAAAGAGATGGAAGAATTTAATGTGCAACCCAATTCTCTTATCGTCAGTTCTTATGCTCCTGTCGTCATGTCATGGCATATTGATGATGATATAGCTAAATATCAAAGGAGATTAGGCACTACTGCTAAAGGTATTGGACCTGCTCTTAGAGATTTTATTGCTCGTGATGGTATTACTATGAATACATGGTTAAACCACTTTGCTACACCTGACCAAAAAGCTAAATTACAATATTTTATTGGTGATGCTGAGGTTTACCTAAGAGATATGTTAGAAGAGGGTAGAGAAATTATTCTCGAAGGGTGTCAAGGGTATAGGTTAGATATATGGGGTGAAGAATATCCTAATGTCACATCTTCTTGTACTACTATAGGTTCTGTTTTCTATTCTACTAGATTAAGCCATAAAGACTTAACAGAAGTAATTGGTATTGCTAAAGTATATGAAACTAAAGTCGGTACAGGTACTTTTGAAGAAGTTCAAAGTGAAACAGTTGTAAATAAATATAGAGAGATAGGTAAAGAATATGGAGCTACTACAGGCAGACCTAGAAAAATTGGTTGGCTCGATTTACCTATGCTTAAAGAAGCAGTACAAGTAAATGGTGTAGATACACTTATTATTACTAAAACAGATATTCCTACACAAGTGGGTGTTCTTAAAATTAAAACAGAACAAGGACTTGAGGATGTTGATCTATGGGGGAGTGATATTGAGAACTTAAACAAGTTATTATTAAAGATTAAAGAATATACGGGTGTTAGTAAGATAGGGTACACCTATGGTGAAAACAGAGGGTGTATTTCATTTATTTAAGGCAACCTACACTAGCAACACCGGAACCTATAAAGGATAAACTACCTAATATAATTTGTGCCGTTTGTCCTGATTCACAGCTAGATAATTTACTTGATGTTTCTATAAGTTTAAATTGACATAGGGTGGTCGAAGTCTTTTCTTTTTCTATAACGAGGTCTTTATCTTTTAAAGCGAGTTTAAGATCAAGGACTTCTTTTTTAAGGGTTGTGATTTCTGATTCGAGTCGTTCAATATCTTTATCCCTATTATATATGGCGACATCTTTTTTAGTAGAACCCTTAACAAAAGTGGGGTCTTCTTGGGCATATAAAAGACAAGGGACTAATAGGATAGGTAAATACTTCATAGGTATAATCCTTTTTATGATTTATATTCTTATATCTATAAAGATACAAAAAAGAGATTGAAATGAGTAAAGATATTTTAGTTTCTCACTTATGTCCCCATGTCATAAGGTGTGAGAAATATGACCTTCCAAGTACAAAGGAGCTTATCACAAGAGTACCTATCACAGGAGATGGTTTTTTAAGTATTAGGCGAGATAATATTTCTATCCCCCCTACAGGATTAAAAACATTTCCTGAAATTGTATTCCCTAGTAATGCCCCTTATCGCAATCTTAACCCTATCACAATAAATATTACCAATTATACAGGTACCACTTATTCTATTTCTATACCTAAAGGAATATTATCTCAAAAACAAATGATAGATTTATTAAATGCTTCTTTACCTAATACCATAAGAGCATCAGCTAAAGATAAATCAATAGCTATCACAGAGGTTTTTGAAAGTGGTCGTTATGCCCATCTTAAAATAGCTAGTACAGACTTAAAGCCTTTTGGTTTTAAAACAAACATCTTTACTTCTAGGGGGAGGGATATCTTTTCAGGTTGGAAGTTAGCTGGTAGGTCAGATATAGGATATAAAATAGTATTTAATGAGGCTGTTTCAGCAACTTTAGAATTAGATTATATGACAGGTAAAAATTATTGTATTCGGTGTAAGACTACAGGTGTTGAAAATGATATACGATTTAATTCATCTGGTGAGATTATAACTGTTGATGGGTATGATAAATTATATCAAACTGTTGCAAAGGTCTGTTTAACAAGAGTAAATAGTAATCCCTATCATGTATGGTACGGAACAAATGCTTTTGATTTAATAGGCAATAAAGTACAGAGTGCTACACAAATGGCATTAAAAGATTCTGTCAATAAAGCAATTAACAAGGTTTTTGATATACAAAACCAAGTAGAAAAAGTACAAACTATGACTCTTGAAGAAAAAATAAGTCGTATATCTAGAATCACAGTAGAACCTATTGCTGACGATCAGACTACTTATCTCGTTTCAGTAGATGTTGTTTCACGAGCAAATACTACCGTTAATATCAATATCGTATTTGCTGTCCCAGGTTCATTCGACTTAACAGGAGCTTAAAATTGAGTATCACTATTACATCCCCTTTAAATACAGTTTTAACAAGTCCAGCCACTTATTCCACTACACTCGATAATATCTTTATCTACGGTAATGTCGACCCTCTCGGTTCTGACCTTACCATAGAAATTGATGGATATGTATACAGTAAAAATGCAGGTGAAATACTCTTAGTCGGCACTAAATTTACCTTCCCACACCCCACTACTTCTCCTGATGGATACCCTTTATTAACAGGCACTAACGAATTTATTATTAAAACAGGTAATGAAACTTTTTCCCTAGATTTAATTTTACCTAGCGAACAAGCTACCAACCTACCTACACCACCACAAATAGATATAGAACGACAAGCTGATGATGTCCTTATTAAATTTATACATACCGATAGTGAGGTCAGCTATTATAACTTATATGCTTCTATCTATCCATTTGGTGGTACAGCTGGATATAGCAAAATAAATGCTAGACCTTTAGATCCTGTGTCTTATGGATTTCCCGTAGAAACTACAAGCACTATTGTATCTGATACTTTAGATATAAAAGCTGAAATTGCCGATCCCTTAAATACAACTCTTAGCTTTATACAAACAGATAGTGATAACAACACTCTTAAAACAGATATCGTATTTACAAGTGAAGTGGCTGAAACAGTTAAAAACTTGAGATTGACCACATCTCTATCTAGTGTAGAATTTCAAAGAGAAATTAGGTTTGCACATAATAGGTCTAAATCAGAAGCATCAATCCCACCTACTATATTAACAGCAGATTTCTCAACAATCCCTTTAACTGCTCCTCTATACTATGTAGCTACTTCTGTTAAGGTCATAGATGGCACAGAGGTCGAATCTAAACCTTCTAATGAGATAGCTAGTTTGCCTGTAAATATAAATTCAACAAATATCTCTATACCTGTGGTCACTAGAAATGAACTTATAGAGAATATGATAGGTAAGGTTTTAAATCTTCAACCCGATTTAGCAGTGCAACCAGGCTCAGTAGCTAGAGATTTAATTATAGACCCTTTTGTTTCTGAAATGGAAAGAACAAGATTCTTATTAGACTTTATATATAGATCAACATCTTTTAGTACTTTACTAGATATTGATGATCCTTTACAGACAGGAACTTCTATATTAGTAGCAAATAGTGCTTATAAACAAGGGTTAGCACAGGCTTTATTCTTTGCCAACCCTTCAAGAGTACAAGCTATTATAGATAATGCTTTTGATAAATTAGCAACTAATTTTGGGATTATTCGTAGAACAGGTGGTAAAGCTATCGGCGAGGTCATATTCTATACTAATACTGTACCTACTAGAACTATAAGTATCCCAAGAGGAACTACTGTTTCATCAGGTGCAATTAATTTTGTTACAACCCAAAACTCTTTTATGGACTTAGCTTCTATTGCCTCTTATTATAATCCCGTTAAAAAAAGATACCAAGTGACCGTGTCCGTCCAAGCTGTTGACCCAGGTCTAGCAGGCAATCTTATTGCAGGACAAATTAAAACAGGGGGTCCCGTAGGAGTTCTTGTAACGAATGAATCTTCAACTTTTGGTGGTTCTGATGCTGAAAATAATAGAGCTTTAGCAAATAGAGCTTTAGCAGTATTATCCTCCGTTGATACAGGCACTAGAAGTGGTTATGAAAGACTTACTAGATCAACACCAGGTGTTTTAGACTCCCTTATTATCTCAGCTGATTCTATTTATCAATATAGAGGACCAGGTTGTGTAGATATATGGATTAGAGGGTCTTCACTAGCTACAGTAACAGATGTCTTTGCACCGACATTTCAAATTCATAGGGATAGCTTATTTATCCCTATTGGTGATGAGTCTTTATATCTATTTAAATTAGATAGTGGGCAAACAATAGCTAGTATGCTAAATGATAACACTATAGGTCTTGGTTTAAGAAATAATTCTACGAATGAGTATTTTGACCTAACAGGATATACGATTGTAGATAATGTTTATATACAATTAAATGTAGCTATACAAACTGTATCTTATAGTATGTCTGATGTGATAACAGGGGACTGGCAAGAACCTATAAGTGAAAAAATTACTTTAGCTAGACAACCTGTGAGTTCCGTTTTATCTGTTGTTGATGAAGATGGTGTAGCTTTAATTCAAAATACCGATTGGGTATTTTATAAAAAAGAAGACCCTTTAAGAACAGGTAATTCAAGAGCATCTACATCTTATGTAGAACTTTTAAATATCACTGATTATGAAATGAGAAATATAACTGACGAGTCCGTTACTTTTACAGGATTTTATCGTTATCAGATAACTAAAAAAGGTGTCGATATCTATTCTATTGTAGTAGAATCTTCTAATGGTCTTACTACATATAAGAGTTCTTTCAAAGCAAATCCTGATTACTTAATAGAAGTAGTAAATGGTATTACTTATTTAACAAGGACAACAGCGAGTACAATAACTGATGGGCAAACAGTAGTTCTTTCTTATCAGTATGCTAAAAATCATGTGATTACATATCAGACTAATTTAATCGTTCAAAGTGTGCAAAATAAGATAGACTCTAATAAACACTTAACAGCTGATGTTTTAGTAAAAGAATGTACTGAAGTGCCTATTGATATTAAAGGTAATATCGTTATAAGAAGGGGTTCTATTGCTTCTACTGTAGACCAAAATTTAAGAGCAAGTCTATCTGTATTCTTTAATGGTATTGGTTTAGGTGGTACTTTTAGAATTTCTGATGTGATAAGACTTATAGATGAAACTACAGGTGTTTCATATGTAGATGTTCCTCTCAATAAATTAGCAGTGGCTCAAAATACTTTAATTTTAAGAGAAATTATAACACCTGTGACTAAAAGAGATTTAAATGAACTTAGTTCTAATGCAGTGGCAGTTTACCTTATAGATACAGAATTATTTAATAAAGTAGTCGATGGCTTAGGTGGTGGGGATCAAGCTCGTATTTATGGTAATGATAAAGAATTTACTCTACTTGATAGCACAGATAGATTAAATGCTCCTTTAAGTGCATATACTGCTTCTTTTATAGGTAGTTCTAATTTAGTGATAGGACTTAATACAATTACAGATAGTGCAAATAAAATTATGGTAGCTATACCTAGAACAGAATCTATTTTTGACTACACTTTTGAACTTAATTACTTCACAGATAACAATGATGGTGTAATTCAAAATGTAGGTATTTCTATATTCTCTTATTTTGTGCCAGGTACTTTCTCATTTACCTATAAGGAAGATACTATATGAGTAATAAATTACCTTTTTACCCTACAATCCCAAGAGAATTTACTGACCCAATAGGTGTTAAATCACAAGAGAGAAGAAATTTTGAAGACTCTTTAGCTATAAGTATTGCTAATAGCTTATCAGGATCCCTAGCTTCAAATTACTCTTCTGAATATGGGTCTAATAATCGTGTTTTATATTTAGGTATAGGAGAAATCTTAGCCTCTTTACTAGCTGAACAATTAGATATTGTAGAGGATATAGACTATTCTCAGTTAAGGGATGAATTTCTATATGATAAACTATATACAGTTTTATTCCTAAATCCTGATGAGAGATTTATTATCTCTAATGCCAAACAACTTAAACAAATCTTATTAGATTTATTAGAAGCTTTACTACAAGGGTCAAGACAAGCACCTATTGTAGACTTATTAAATAAGCAGGATGTAAATTCACAAGTAGAAATAAATCATATAGCTCCCTTTATAATAGAAGCCTTAATAACAAGTTTAGCTACCACAGATACAGTAAATGAGCATAATCATATTGTATTCTCAAAAGAAAACGGTTTCGGTATTACATCATCACCTATAGGTAATGATTGGGGTGATGATTTACATACACATAATATTTTTAATGGTGTTGTAGAAGCTACAAAAGATCGTAATGGTGATTTACATACACATGAGATTATTTATGGTTTAAGTCAAGATGTTATATTCCTACAAGAACTCTTATATAAACTTTTACTTAAAACTAAACCTGCCCATGTCACTTTTGATAATCCTATTTCTTCTATTATTAAAGATGTTGTAAATAACCCTACTGATACTTTAGACCTTTTAACTATGGGTTTATATCATCAAGAAGACCTCAGAAAGACAGATTTAGGGGTTCATACATCTATTATTACAGGCTATGCGGACCCCTCGAATAAACTCTATGTTTTTAAGACAATAGCTAGAAAAAATGATAGAATTAAATTAGATGACACTATCCGTAAAGTTGTTTCTATCACTTTAAAAACACCTTCAAACTTTACTAATGCTAGTTTTAATTTCACTAGATTGAGTTATACAGGCACAGCTAATATCGTAAATGGTAATTTAGTCTTAACCCCTACTCAACCTATCTATGAAGGTGAATTTGTACTTGTAAATAATAAACCTTACTTTGTTTCACTTATAACAGAAGATCACATAAAACTACAAGCCTATGAAATTAAGCTAAACTTACCTTTAGATACCACAGGTTTAGTCGATATAGAAATTATAGATATAAGCTATAAAACAAGACAAATCACTTATAGGACTTTAAACATATCTTTATATAATGAAGATACTTTTATTTTACCTTTAAATTTGCCTTATACAATTAAAGCATTGCCTATTTTAGCTAGTGATTTAATTTGTAGTGAAACAATAACTAGCTTTAATCCATTTACAAGAGAAATAGTCTTAGATAGTTTATATACCGGGAACTTAGAAATCTCTATACCTATAGATGAAACAGATGAAGTAAATTTTGGGTCATTAAATAATGTTAATTTTGTTTTAAATGCTCATAGGAAAACAAGACTAATACAATATCCTGAAAATGCTTTAAACAATAGGCAAGCAGTTATAACAAATAGCCAAGTTTTGTATAAAAGGTCTTATAACAAACCATATACTTATGAGAGAGTAGATGCTAGTTTATCATCACATGGCACTAGCTATTTAAACAGTACAGAAGCTAATTCTTCACTAAGTTTAAACAATAAGAAATTTGTACTTAATAAATATGACACAATAGATGCTATACATAGGGTGATAGCAAATGCTAGTGGCACTTATATAATAGCAGAAGGTAAAATCACATTACCCTTTAAACCTATAAAAATTATCTCCGTAAAGAATGGTCTTACAAGTATAACGAGCTATACTTTAAGGGGAACTGAGCTTATATTTAGTGGTTTAGCTGATGGGTTAAGTATAGATGTAGTTTGTTCAACGAATAAGACAACAAGTCAGAGTGGGGATTGGTTTAGAGCGAATGAGTATAATGAGAGTCAAGTAGCATATATACCACAAGGGGAGAGAATAGAATTTGATGTAGATGAATTTATGTTAGACCCTTTAGGGAACAAAACAGGTGTAGATATATACAGAAAATCTTTAATAAAAGAGACTGTGACGAGTTCAGGGGTGCAAGGGGAGTTTAGTTTATATAAAGATGAGTTATTAAAGATGGAGTTTAGTGGTGGAGCATTTACTGATTCTCTTTATATATTAAATGATTTGAATAATAGTGTGAGTCCTCTTGGTTGGAAAGACGAAGAGGGTAGTCAGGCAGTAGATTTTGTATTAGATGGTGGTGGAGATAGTACAAGTAATCTATTGAATGATAGATATACTCTAACTTTAAATTTAGGCAGTGGTATTATAAACAATAGTGCAATGCCTTTAAATGAAGTTGTAAAAATGACACTTATAAACTTATAACAATAGGAGATTATGTAAATGATTCAAGAAAAAATAAGACAACCTAAAACAGGATTTAATATGGGTTTTGGGTTTAACGAAGAAGGTGGATATAAAGTAAAGGGGGAGGTCTTTATTACTTTAGATGGTGTTGAGACTAAATTAAACAATGTATATACCTTAGATGGCAGTATCTTAGGTGCTATGTTCTTTAGTGGATTAACAAGTAGAAATGCTATAAAGATGTTAGCTGTGGGTACAGGAGCAACAGGTACAGCACAAGTGCCATCTGTTGCTGATGAAAGACAAAGAAGATTAAATACGGAGATAAAGAGAAAAGCATTTAGTTCAGTAGTGTATAGGGATGCTTTAGGGGCGATTTCAACAGTACCTACAAGGATTGTAGATTTTACAACAGTATTTAATGAGGGTGAAGCTGTAGGTGCATTAAATGAGATGGGTTTATTAAGTCCTAAGTCATTAAATCCAGCTACCACAACACCTTTATTAGATGGTGGTGGGGATCCTGTTGCATTTCCTGAATATGATGAGGAATTAGATTTAACAAATTATGATATATTGATCAATTACTTAACTTTTCCTGTGATAAATAAGCCATCACAATCTGTTTTAGCTATTACATGGCGCTTAACATTCTAAGGTTGAGAATAAGATGAAAAAATATATATCAACAGTATCTAGGAATATAGACCCTAGACAAACAGGTTATGAATCTGTTGTGTTTCAGACAGGTAAGTCCGTCTTAGATAGTGAATTAAATCTTAGTAGAGATTTAGCGACAGATGGTTATAAACCTAGTGGTGTTACATCTAAGAATAAGGATATATCTGTAGATTATGTCTTTAATCAGAATCCTAATGTGTTAGGTATTTCGGCTTTTGATGTAAGAGTAGCGAATAGACAACTTAGAGTAGCATATACAAATAACACAACGGAATTAAATAAGATCACTTTACCTAACCCCCCATCATCAGGTAAGAGAACAGATTTTGTATTTTTAGAGGTGTGGAGGTCATTAGTACATCCTAGTGTAGCTGCAACTGCTAAAATTAGAGTATTAGGTACAATAGCTAGTGGAGATACAATTACTTTTGATAATGGTGTTGATCCTGCTACAAGTTTTGTATGTGATACTGATTTTGATTTAGGTGCAAGTGTATATATAACAGCTTTAAATTTAGCTAATGCTATAAACACATCAGGATTAGCAGATGCTGATAGTCGTGGTACAGATTTTGTATTTATTACATTTCCTGTGGGTGCTAGTTCTAATAGCTTTATTATAAGTGCAGATGCTAGTATCAGTATCATTCAACAACCTGCAGGTGGGTCTGATGGTAATGGTAAACCTGCATCAGATAAAATCTACCTATATGGAAATACACAATCTGATAGTACTGTTTGGTTAAGTGATGATACTTTAGACCCCCTTGTAAATAGGGAAACGACTAAAAGAGTACAATTTCAGTATAAATTTAGAGTAATAGAAAATGTGGATTATACTGTAAATCCTGATGGTTTTAGTTCTACTATTTATAGTCGTGGGGGAACAAATGTGGATTCAAGTTATGAGTTTAAATCAAGTAATGCGAATTATCCATATCAAGATAGTGGTTTATGGGTGGCAGGTAATGGAGATCAAACAAGTGCTACTGCTTTAAACACTGTAGATGGTTATGTTTATGCAATCCCTATTTGTTTTGTAAATAGGAGAAACACAGGAGGGTTTGTACCTTTAACAAATGTAAATGGTGCTTTATTAAGCACCCATACAGGTGCTACATCTTCTTATATTTATCCTCCAGCATTAACAGTAATCTCAGCAGGTGTAAGTGATAGACCTGATGGTTTATTTGCTGATAAGATAGTAAGCACAGATATATTAGATATGAGAAAAAAGGTAGTTGATAATTTAGATTTAGGTAAAGAGTTAGATTATCAGTTCCAAAGTCTTTTAGATAATAATTATAAGACATGGCAAATGGATGGTAGTGATTTAAATGAAATAGGTGGTGGAAGTGGAGATGTGAGTCATACACCTTTGGTGTGCGATCAGATCGGTACAACAGCAAGTCCTTATGGTAATGAAATAGGTTCATTTGACCATGTGAGGAGGAGATTTTCATCACATCCTGTAATAGATAGGTTAGTTATAGAGTTATACCCTGACACAGCAACTGATTTTGTAACCGTTACACCTGGTCTTGTTGGTCGTACAAAGTGGCATATGGATGATTCTATAGAAATAGATTTAAGTAAATTAGATGTGACTAGAGTATTATCTGATTTTATAGATGCTGGGGGGACACCTGTCTATTTTACAGATGTTTGTCCTGCAGGGACTTGTATTATAGATGTTATTGAAGCATGGCATGACGAAGGTCATACATCCTCTCCCCAAGAGCCTTTTGTAGTGTTTCAATCTATAACAGGTTTAGGGACTACATTGGTGAATTTAGTTTTAGGAGATAATGGGGTAGAAGTAAATGGTGGAGATGCTACTAATCCAAATTATCCTTTTGTAGGGGCAGGTCTTTCCGATAATGGTAGTCCTAGAAGAATTTTTATTTCTTTAGCAATCAATTATCCTGAAGGTAATGGTTTAACCATGACACCTAGTATGGAAGATTATCTAGATGCTAGTGCTATTTATGGTCAAGGGTCTATAGTAGAAGTAGATACTGCAAATAGACCTACTGATAATGTGGGTCTTGATAATTGTATGTTATATGCTTTAAGAGAAGGATATAGGGAATGGTTAGTAGAATATTTAGGGGATAAGATAACAGACACTTTAGTTAGTTTAAATGCCACTACAATAAGATTACCTTATAAACCTTATGGAGTTGTTCCTTCTTTTTCAAGTGAAACAAATCCAAACAAAGTATATAAGGAACTATTAGATTCTACATACAATCCTAAATATGAGGAAGTAACGACACCTGGATTACTAACAGCTAGTTTAGCTAGTGAATATGGGTCTTCTAGTGGGGTCTTAAGTGTGAGTGGGTTAAGTTCAGCTCAAGTACTAGTTAATGTTGAGTATTATCCTTTAAATGCAATTAACACTCAAAATGAGATGATGTTGTATTATAGGTCATTAGCACCACAGACTGCAGGTGCTAAAGCTGGTCTTGTAACAGATATTGTGTCTGAGCCACTTGAATTAGAGCCTTTAGTTGGTTCTAACTTTATGTATTCAATACAATTAGGTAAAGGTGGAACTGAGATTTCTTATCCCTATCATTCACCTGGAGATCAGATACCTTTTGATCCTGCTTTGGGGTCATTAAAAGAATGGGATTTGAAAGCGAGTGGGGTTATATCAACAGGTGATTTCAATATTAACACAGGTTTATTAAAATTAAGTATCTTAACACCTTTAGATATATCAGCTGATTTAACTTTAGATGGTGTAGATAAAGATGGTCAAAGTAGGGTTGTATATACAGATGTAGATGGTACAGCAGTATATACAACTCCATTAAGTGGGGCATCTCAACATAAGACAGTGATACCTATGTTATGTAGGGTGAAAGCACAAAGTCTTTTGTTTTCAGCAGATGAGGTCGTGTTAGTTTTAATAAGTCGATATTCTGAGTTAGATGCTTCAAATTATGTAGCTTCAGGAGATCGTACTATAGCAAGTGTATATTCCACTAAAAACAGAATACTAATAGGAGGGTAAGAAAATGCCTATAAAGACTTTGCCTAATGTGATTATTGGTTCAGGTGCTAGTAAAAACATCACCAATAATATCTTTATCAGTGATTTTGGGAATACCATAATCACAGGGTATTTGACTGTGGATTATTACTTAACAGTAGATGGTGCATTGAATGTTGGAGGTCAGTTTAATTTATTAGGTGATTTAATAGTTAAAGATGGAGCTAGTAATACGGTATTTAGTGTAGACAGCGCTACAGGAGATACCTTAATTAAAGGTGATGTTTCTGTTAAAAATGTATCTAATGTGACAGTATTTAGTGTAGATAGTGCTACAGGAGATACTATTGTTGCAGGTAATTTTACTGTTAATGGGACTACTACTACTATAGATACAACAACATTAGTAGTGGAAGATCCTGTATTAACATTAGCTAAAAATGCTAGTGGTAGTCCTACTGCTTCGACAGATACAGGGTTATTCTTACAAAGAGGAAGTACAGAAAACCCTGCGATATTTATATGGAATGAAACTTCAAATCAGTTTGAATTAGCAACAGTGACAGGTGCTTCAAGTACAACTACTAATTTTAGTGGTGGTGGTATAGTAAAAACATATGCTACTTTTAAAGCAGGGGATATGTATGGCAGTTCGCTAGATGTGACAAATCAAGTAATTTCTTCTAGTGTAAGCACAAGTGTTGTATCAATAGGAGAACATTTTTTTGATATAAATGGTTTATTTTTTGGTGAATATGGCAATTTGAATATTCATTCTGACCAAAGTTCTTCCTCAATAGTATTAAATTGGAATGTGACATCAGGTACTCCTACTACAAATGCTGTAATAGAAGTTAAAAGAGGGGCAAGTACAAGTGCTTTGATTACTTGGGATGAAGATAATGAAGCATGGGATTTTACTGAAAGTCTATCTGTAAGTGGTTTTTCTCTTACTCCATATTATATTTATGTGAGATATACTAATGTTTCTTTGACAAACGGGCAAGACTTTTACATATTCTCTTCAAAAGATAATGGTGTTACAAGAGAAATCTTGCCTATATATTCACTTGATTCCATAGAAGAAAGTAATGTTGCTAAATACTATCAAGCGACAGGTGCTGTAACATATTCAAATACTAACCCACCTACTGTAAATGGTGTTGTATATTTAGAGTCTGGGAAAAGTTATTATATTGCTGTAAGTAGTAATGCTGCTTGTGTTTCTCTTAATGAATTTCAGTTTTATATAAGTTCTACCGTATTGGGTTCTGCTCCTACATATACAGGTTTAATTCTTGTAAATGCTTCTCCAACATCTGAATTTACTTATTTATTAACAATAGACTCTACAAATTGGTCTGCGAATAAAGTAAGAGATGTGAGAGGTGCAGTAATAACAGGTACTCTATTAGCTGGTTCTAGTTTTCCTTACCTCTCAACTTTAAGATTAAACAATAGTTTAAATCATGATGTAGATATTCTCTTAAATAGTGATGAGTCTGGTAGTGGGTCAGATGCTAAAATAGAAGTAGAAAGAGGGTCTAGTACAAATTCATATATTCAATGGGATGATACAAATAATTCTTGGAATTTTAATTTCCCTATAACAGTGAATGCTGATATGAATGGGCCTTCTAATAGAATTTATGGGAATACCTATATTGAGACAACAGCTACAAATAAAGCATTATATGTAATGACTTCAAGTAGTTCTGCTGATACGATAATGATAGCATCTAAAGGTAGTATACAGATAAATAGTGATGATGGTATCTTATTGAATAGTGAGCAGTATTCAGGCATACCTACTAGAGATACTAAGATAGAAGTAGCAAGAGGTTCTAGTACCAATTCTATTATTTTATGGAATGAGACTAATGATAGATGGGATTTTAATTTTGGTCTTTATCTAAATACAGATAGTCAGTTAAAATTTGAGAAATTTACAGTCTCTACAACTCCTGCTATTTTATTAAATGCTGATGAAACAGGCGTTGCTAGTTCAGATGTTATTGCACTAGAAGTAGAGAGAGGTTCTTCGACTAATAGTTATCTTAAGTGGGATGAGACTAATGATAGATGGGATTTCAATTTTGGTTTTTATCTAAATACAGATAGTCAGTTAAAATTTGAGAAATTCACTACAGGTACAACTCCAGCTATTTTATTAAATGCTGATGAAACAGGCGTTGCTAGTTCAGATGTAATAGCAATAGAAGTAGAAAGAGGTCTATCCACTAATAGTTATATTAGGTGGGATGAGACTAATGATTTTTGGGAATTTAGTAATACCTTACTTCTAAAATCACCTAGTATAATAAAGATGGAAAAAAATGCCTTTCTTACAGCAATAGGTGCTATTCTATTGAATAGTGATGAGGTAGCTTCACCAACAGATACTGTTATTGCAATTCAAATAGAAAGAGGGACTTCCACTAATTCAAACATCAAATGGGATGAGACTAATGACAGATGGGATTTCAATTTTGGTTTCTACTTAAATACAGATAGTCAGTTAAAATTTGAGAAATTTACTACATCTACTACTCCAGCTATTTTATTAAATGCTGATAGGACAAGTTCAGGTAATGAAGCAGATGTAAGAGTTTTAGAAGTTGAAAGAGGATTATTAACAAATTCTTATATTCAATGGGATGAAGATAATGATAGATGGGATTTTAATTTTGGTTTCTACTTAAATACAGATAGTCAAGTTAAGTTTGAGAAATTTACTACGAGTACAACTCCAGCTATTTTATTAAATGCTGATAGGACAAGTTCAGGTCAAGAAGCTGATGTAAGAGCGATAGAAGTTGAAAGAGGATTATTAACAAATTCTTATATTCAATGGGATGAAGATAATGATAGATGGGATTTTAATTTTGGTCTCAATATCACTTCGGGAGATATTCTTTTAAATACAGATGGTCAGTTAAAATTTGAGAAATTTACTACGAGTACAACTCCAGCTATTTTATTAAATGCTGATAGGACAAGTTCAGGTAATGAAGCAGATGTAAGAGCGATAGAAGTTGAAAGAGGATTATTAACAAATTCTTATATTGGATGGGAGGAGGATTATGACAGATGGGAATTGAGTCAGCCTTTAAAAATCAAAACACAAGATAACATTTATTATCTTTTCGCTGAATATCCCGCAGGGTCTAGGACAAGAAATGAATATTTTTATATCTTTTCATCTAGTGATAATGGTGTTACTAGAAAAGTTATCTATTTAGATTTACAATACGCTCCGTTTGCTTTTGAACAAGATACTTCTCTTGGATATCCTAGATACATCGCTAGGACAACAGATGCTTATTCTCCAACTATTTTTCAAGCACAAGCACTTATACATCTTAACTCTCATCTGGAAGACCCCAATGAAGAATATTACTTAAATATCGTAACAGACACCACTGGAGGTGCAGGTTATGATTTTAAGATGTATATAGGAACAACAGAGTATGCTCCCGTTTTAAGTGATGACATACTAAACAATGCTTTAATATATAATTACACTTATAAATTAAGTGATGTAATAGCTCAAACAGGTACATGGACTTCTTATACGAGTTCTATTTCCCCAGCTACTTCTATTTATGAAGTGCCAAATGGGATGCCCGCCATATATATCGAACCCAATAAAGATCAAAGTGCAAAAGCAATAGAAGTAATAAGAACTGCTGGCACTAATTCTACAATCGAATGGGATGAAGGGTATCAAACTTGGAAAATAAGTCATGGTTTAATGTCTTATCTCAAAATATCGACAATTACTTTCACAGCAAATACCCAAACTAAACCTTTAGTTCTAGGGTATAACTTATATCATGTGACAGGTAATTACACAAGTTGTGTAATTACAATAGCAGATGCTATAAATGAAGGCTCTGTTATACATATTAAAAATGTGACAGGACAAACTATAACTGTAACTCCAACCAACTGTGGTGAAGGGACTAGTTATTCTGTTGTGGACAAGAGAACAGTCTCTTTATACTTTTATAGTAGTAATTGGTGGCTATTATCTTCTTCAGGCACTATAACTATCAATTAAAGGAATTTAAATAAATGATAATCGTAAATAGAAAAGATGACTCCATAGTCCAACAAGTTTCTTCCAATCTTAGTCCTATCTCTATGAATGGAAGATACTTCCTAGATGAACCTGATTTTGTTAAATCTACATTATCACCTTCTTCTACTGTTGCAAATCTCCAAACAAGTATCCAAACTTCTTTATTAGAAA
>Ga0255098_1000027_pt1 | contig 56112 bp, 55 predicted proteins | sample Colum_Atlam_RepC_2_FD_188440 | JGI IMG/M metagenome (GOLD analysis project Ga0255098, IMG submission 188440) | Freshwater microbial communities from Columbia River, Oregon, United States - Colum_Atlam_RepC_8d | ecosystem: Environmental > Aquatic > Freshwater > River | place: USA: Oregon... | reverse complement strand
TTTCTTCTCTTTTGGAGATAAATCATCTTCTATAATTTTGAGGTCTTTTATTTTTTCAAGTTCATAGTTTTTAAAGAAATCAATATTGTCTTCAAGAATTTTTCCTTGAAATTCTAATTTTAACTGATTTAAATAATGCGTAGGGTAACCAGGAAATTTAATTCTGTCACCTTCTAAAATAACTACAACATCACCGCTTTTAAGTTCGATTGTTTTGGGTTTTTCTTTAGTATATTTTTTTTGAATTTCAATTGATTTTTGACCATTATTGTTGTTAACATTTACAGATTCTATGTCTTCGTTTTCAATTTTTTCTAATTCTTCTTTCGTTGCTTTTTTACCATTGATATAAATTTCAGTATCTTCAGAAATTCCATTAGAATTTTTAGTTATAATTTTAATTTCTTTTTTGATGTTATTTTTACTTACATCTACTGATTTTATGATATTTGCTTCTATTTTTTTTATTTCATCTTCAGAAATCATTTTATCATCAAGATATATAATGGTTTTTGGTTCGTCTGAAATGGTTGAATTTCCTTTGAAAAGCATAATTTTTTTTCCGCTTTTTTCATCCTCATTCATTTCGATAGCTCCGTCTAATTCAACGATTTTATCTTTCATTTCCTCTTTAGAATATTGTTTTCCATTGATGATGTAAATTACTTCTTCATTATCAGATTTTTTTATTTCGATAGTTTGGGCATCATTCCATTCAAGTTGATCTGCATTCATTTTAGCAAAAACGGTTGAAATGTTATTTCTGTCGAAACCGATATTTCCTTTTCCGTTTTCATTTATTTCTTTAAAAAAACGAATTGGTTCTATAGCTTCATCTCCCTTAATTGAAATTTTTCCTGAAGTTTTATCGCTATCTTCAAACTTAGCTTCTAAAGCAATGATTTCATTTTTTGCATTTCGCTTTATTTTTGAAATTTTTAAGTCGATATTATGCTCTTTTTTTAATAATTCTGTTTCTTCTTTAATTTGCGCATCAGTTGTGTTTTTATCAATTACAAATTGAATTAATTTATTGGTAATTGATTTTGAAATAGATATTTCTTTTACCTGCGCTACAGTTTCAATTTGAAACAATAGCATGAAACCTACTAATAGTGGAAGAATGGTTGCATACTTCCAGGCATTTCTTTTGTGGGATTGATTTGTGTGTAACATAACGATTCGTTTTTTGATTAATGATTGATAAAATTGATTAGTAATACTTAAGTCGTGTTGATTAGTCACAACTTTTAATAAAGTTATTTGATATTCGTATTTGTTTTCGATTTGTTGAAAGGTTTCACTATCGGCAATAAACTCAAGATTTTGAAGCATTGCTTTTCGATACAACCAAATGATTGGGTTTACCCAAAACACAGCACAAAATAGTTTTCCTAGCAACACATCAATTGAATGTTTTTGCTTCACATGAATACTTTCGTGTGTTAAAATATGTTGTAATTCAGCTTCCGAAAATAAATGAGGATTAATAACAATGTAATGAAAGAATGAAAATGGATTTTCAGTTGTATTCGAGTGAATTAAGGTGAAATCTGCTTCTTTCTGTTGGTTGTGCTTTCTGATTCTTTTGTAAAATGATGCTATTTCGATACCTATTTTAGCTAATATTAAAACACAAATTACAACATATGCTGTAGTCAAAATCAAAGACCAATCTATTGGAGTTTCTTGAATGGGAACTTCGATATAATCACTGTTTACAGTAGTTGTTTCTTGATAAAATTCTGGAACAGGTGTTGGGTCAACCCAAATGGTTTTCGTAAACGTTATCAAGGGTAAACATAAGGATATTAGCAATCCTAAAATCAGGTACAAACGATTTGAGACAAAAAACGTTTCTTTTCGAAGAAATAAGACATACATCAAATAAAATAGAATGATGAGGCCGTTTGCTTTTATAAAATAAAGTAGCAGATTTTCCATACTATTTCTTTTTTTCGATTAACGCTAAAATCTCACGAAGTTCATCGGCCGAAATTTTATCTTCTTCTGCAAAATAGGAAACCAAATTTTTATACGAACTATTAAAGTAGTTATCAATAGCGATATTCATAAATGTTTTTCTGTAATCTTCAATAGCAACAATAGGAAAGTACTGATGCGTTTTTCCGTAGGCATTATAACCAACATACCCTTTTTCCTCAAGATTACGAACAATGGTTGAAAGTGTATTATAATGTGGTTTATCGTCGGTGATTTCTTCTAAGATATCTTTTACAAAAGCTTTTTTTAGCTTCCATAAAATGTGCATTATCTCTTCTTCTTTGTTGGTTAGTTTTTGCATGACTTATCGTTTTGATAAATCAAAGTTAAACTATATTTTTAGTTATACAACTATTTTTATAGTTATTTAACTAAATTTTTAGTTTTACAGGTTTCTTGGTGGTTCGTATTTAACCAATTTAATGGTCCAAATGAAAAGTAAAACACCAATAACTCCCAGTGTTCCCATAAAAAACCAGTTGGTTTGATAATTGAAAATTGAAATCATTTCCATACCGGTTTTGGCGCTTAAGATGTGAGCCAAACTATAACTCATGGTAAAAATTGCCATGTAACGACCTTCATGTCCTTTAGGAGCGCGACTCATAGCAAATGAATTTGAGAAAGGAAAAGCAAACATTTCTGCAAATGTCATAAATATCATCATAACAATTAAAATACCTGCCCATTGGTTAATTAGTAACAAGTAGAAGCAAGTTGCCATGGCTAAACAACCATAAGTGATTACTTTTAATTTATTAATTTTATGACGTTCAATGTAACTTACAATTGGCATTTCTAAAAAGAAAACCAATATACCATTAAGAGTTAGTAGTAATCCTGTTTGAAATTCACTCAAATTAAATTGCTCTTTATGATAGAGTGGAATGGTAGTAAACAATTGAAAAAATAAGATACCTGTTATCAATGTTCCTCCAAGGAAAATCCAAAAAGGTTTATCTTTAAAAACGGAGTGTGTTAAAATTTCTCCAGGATGTTCTGAATCGGTAAATTTTGATTTTTTCTTTTCTTTCACCTTAATCCAGAATATTAAAATAGCTATGATACACGTAGCTCCATCCACCCAAAACAATCCTTTATAGCCTACGCTCATGATTAATAATCCTCCAAGTGCGGGTCCAGCAGCAAAGCCTAAATTTATAGCTAATCTTACCAAAGTTAGAGCCCGCGTTCTGTTTTCGGGTTTTGCGTAAGCTCCTAATGAAACAAACATGGCGGGACGGAACATATCGGCTACCACCATAATTAAAAACATAGCTACAAGTAATCCTTCAAAACTAGTGATAAATTGTAATCCGAAAAAGGCAAGTCCACTAGTTAATAAGCTAAATATCATTATTTTGTAGAATCCAATTTTATCGGATAATTTACCTCCTAACCAAGAGCCTAGAATAGAACCACAACCAAAACTTACCATAATCCAACCTACTTGACTATATGAAAAATGTAAATCTTCTTTCAAGTATTTAGACAAGAAAGGCAAAACCATAGTTCCAGCACGATTGATAAAAGTGATAAGTGTAAGTATCCAAATTTCTCGAGAAAATCCTCTAAAATTATCAATATATTTATTAAAAGCTTTTTTTAGCATACTTAAGGTTGAATTGCAAATTTACAAAAGCTATAACGATTACAATGTTATTGAAATTATATATTTTTGTAAAAAATACAACTAATGAAATATATCTTACTTTTTCTTTTTTGTTCAACTTTTGTTTTTGCTCAAAAAGATTTGTTGGCTTCTAAGAAGTTTCAAACAGAATTGAATCAAAGTTATTCAGATTCATTAAAAAGTCCATTAATTACAGAAGATTTGAATCATTTTAAAGGTCTTGATTTCTTTCCAATTGATGAAAAATACATTATTGAAGCTACTTTTGTTAGAACTAAAAAAGAAAAAGCTTTTGCTATGAAGACAACTACTTCAAGAACTCCTTTGTATAAAAAATATGGTGAATTGCATTTTTCGATTGATGGAAAAGAATTCAAATTAAATGTATATCAAAATGTAGATTTAAATAAAAAACCGGGTTATGATGATTATTTGTTTTTACCATTTTCCGATTTAACCTGTGGAAAAGAAAGTTATATTGGAGGAAGATATGTGGATATGAGAATTCAAAAAGGTACTATTTGGACGATTGATTTTAATAAAGCTTATAATCCGTATTGTGCTTATAATTATAAATATTCGTGTCCGATTGTTCCGTTAGAAAACGATTTAGATATTGAAATTTTAGCAGGTGTAAAGAAATTCCATGACTAAGTTTATCAATTTACATACGCACAAATTTTCCAATCTTTCAGATGTTATTGAAGTTGTAAATCAATATCCATGGGAATTTAATTCTTTACTATCTAACTATTCTATAGGAATTCATCCTTGGTATATTGATGAAATAAGGTTGGAAAATGATTTAAAAATTATTGAACAAAAACTCCAATTTAAAGAATGTTTTGCACTGGGTGAGTGTGGTTTAGATAAGCGAATAGAAATCCCATTGGATATCCAAATTTCAGTATTTAAAAAGCAATTAGAAATTGTAAAACAAACCAATAAACCTATTGTGTTGCATTGTGTTGCTGCTTATGATGAAGTAATAGCAATTAAAAAAGATATGAAAATAGACAACCCAATGATTATTCATGGGTTTTCAAAAAACGAACAAGTGGCACAGTCTTTATTAAAAAACGGATTCTATTTATCGTTTGGAAAATATTTGCTTCGTAATCCAGATTTAGAAAAAGTATTTACCTTTGCACCCGAAAATCAAATTTTATTAGAAACAGATACGATTGAAGAATCTATTTATCAAGTGTATGAAAAAGCAGCTTTGATAAAGGGAATTTCGGTTGACGAACTAAAAGCGATTGTTTTTACTAATTTTTCAAGGATTTTTAACAACTAACAAATAACTAAAACCATAAATTAAAATGGCAAAGTGGAAAGAAAGAGCAGCTTTATTATTCAAAGAAGAGGGAATTCAAAAACTTGAAAACGCAAATGTGTTAGTTGTAGGTTTAGGTGGTGTAGGAAGTTTTGCTGCCGAATTTTTAGCACGTGCAGGTATTGGAAGTATGACGATTGTAGATGGTGATGTAGTAGATATTACTAATATTAACAGACAATTACCCGCTTTACACAGTACGGTAGGAGAGCCAAAAGTAAAAATCGTTGGCGATCGATTAATGGATATTAATCCAGAATTGAAACTTACACGAATTGAAGAATTTTTATCTCCAGAACGCGCATTTGAATTGGTTTCTCCAGAGTTCGATTACGTTTTAGATTGTATTGATAGCTTGACTCCAAAAATCAACCTAATTTTGGCCTGTAAACGTAAAAAAGTCAAAGTCATTAGTAATATGGGAGCAGGAGGTAAGTTTGAAGCTGAGAAAGTTCGTGTAAAAGATATTAGTAAAACAGATTATTGTCCGTTGGCTAAGCAAGTTAGAAAGCGTTTAAAATTAGAAGGTATTTCAAGTGGTGTTAAAGTGGTTTATTCTTATGAACGCCCTGATTATGATAGTGTTAAAATAACAGATGGTTCTAATTTCAAAAAGTCGTTTTATGGAACGAATAGTTGGATGCCTGCCCTGTTTGGTTTACATGCCGCAGAAACCGTTGTTAAACATATTATAGGGAAGAATAAGTAATAAAAAAGGACATTTAAAATGTCCTTTTTTATTTTTATCTAGAAGTTCTTAGTGTGATGTCTTCGTTGTATTTGTCGTAAAATGTTTGTACCTTTTCAAGGTTTAAATTTCCTTTACTATCAATTACTTTTTCTTTAAGTAACCATTTTACTAGTTTTTGCATGTTTTTTTTCGAATTCATTCCCATGCCAGAAATAACATGTTCAACACTTGTTGTTTCAACTTTAATTTTTGCTGTTAAAAAGTTTATAATGATATAATCATCATCACTGTATTGATTGGTTTCATTGTCATGAAATTTAAAAAGTAATATTTCATCATCGCTTTCTAAAGAATAAAACGAATGTTGTATTATGTTTATTTTTTCATACTTTAAAATTGGATTTCCATCTAACAATACTTTGTCATCTTTAATTTCAACTTCTTGCGCAGAAATAAATGAAGCAATAAATATAAATGCAATTGAAAAAATCAGTTTGTTCATTTTTATAAAAATTAGAATAAATTATTTAGTTGTATTTGTTGTTGAGGTTTCACTTGTGCCAATAACTTCTTGTAATTCCATAGGTTTTGGTTTTGGAATGTAAACTCGTTTTTTGACTGGAATATAAATTTCAGTAACCCATTTTGAAGGTTTTCGTTCTTTAGGTAAACTAATTTTGTATACTTCAATATTTAAACCTTCAGTATCTTTAATTAATTTTTTCTTATTAATGTAGTTGATGGTTTTATTCCAAGCTTCTATGTTATGAGAATAGTCACCAGTTAAAGTGGTTTTAACGGCTAAAAATTCATCAAAATGCCCTCCAGAAATTTCACTTCCAGAAGTGGTTAGTATTTCTTCCTCAACAGGAACGCACATTGAAAAAATGGTTGTTTTGGCTTTTTTGTCCCAAGTTTGATGGGTTATAAAAGGAGAACCGATGATAGCAATGTCATTCTTTTCAACAAATGCAATCATGTTTTGTAACATCGTTTTCGATACTTTTTGAAAATCAGCAAAAGAGCATGTGTCAATTTGCTGAATATAGTTGGTAGCTTGTTTGTTTACCAATCCATGTATTTTAATGTTGTAAGTGCTTAATTCTTTTACTAAGTAAGTATCTATATTATTTAGTCCATCTTCTAATTTATCGCCTAAAACATTTTCAACACCACCTTGTAAAACGCTTCGTAATTTTAAATTAAAATCTAATTTCCCTTTTAATTCCCATGAAATTAAAGTGCCCTTTTTTGTTTTTTGAAAACGCATAAAGGATTCATTTTTTTCTCCAGATACTGATATTTTTTGCATTATTGTATCTCCAAAAACTAATTTTATGTTTTTAAAATCAGCTTCATCTTTTTGCCAAGGGTTCCAATCAATAAGAGAAGCACTATCAGAAACTAAATTATAAACAATATCCTTTGTTACTTTAATTTCTTTTGAACGCATTACTTTATAATCGCTTTGTTGTGTAGCCACAAAAACCATAAAGGCCACGCTTAAAAGAAGTAATAAAAGAAGAATGTATTTTAAAATTCTCATTGAGGAATGAATTTGTTTTTCAAAAGTAATAAAATTAATCTTTCATAAGTACTTTAATTACAAACAGTAATCCAATAAAGACTAAAAATCCAACAAAAACCCAATACGTTCCTTTGTAAAAAGGTTTTAAAACTTTTAAATCTTTACGATACACTAAAACCATTGTTGTTACAAATGCAATAATAAAGAAAATTGCAAAGTAAATTTGACCTGTTGAAAACATATTGAAAATTTTTACAAAAATAGCAATTTAATACTATCAAATTTTTTAATTTTAGTGAAATTTATAGTATAATTATGCAAAAACAATTAAAATCAGTAAAGCTATTTCATGAAACTTATGGATTAGGTGTAAGTGAAGAAATGAAAGCCGATTTAGGCAATTTAAAAAATGAACTTCGTTTTAATTTAATGAAAGAGGAAAATGAAGAGTATTTAGAAGCAGTTCAAAACAATGATTTAGTTGAAGTTGCTGATGCTTTAGGAGATATGCTTTATATTTTGTGCGGAACAATTTTAGAACATGGATTGCAACATAAAATAGAAGAAGTTTTTGATGAAATTCAACGTTCTAATATGAGTAAATTAGGGGAAGATGGAAAACCAATTTACAGAGAAGATGGAAAAGTAATGAAAGGTCCAAATTACTTCAAACCAAATTTTGAGGAGATTTTAAAATAAGTCAAAAAAAAGGCGATTTCAATTTTGAAATCGCCTTTTTACTTATATGTTTTTTAATTTTGAACACTGAACACTGAACACTGAACACTGAACACTGAACACTGAACACTGAACACTGAACACTGAACACTGAACACTGAACACTGAACACTATATCTTAACAGTCCAACCAAAAGTGTCTTCTGCTAATTTGTATTGAATGTTAGTTAGTTTTTCTTTGATTTCTAAGGCAACCGCATTTTCTAATTTTGGCAATTCATAATATTCACCAAGATAAGAGAAACCAACAATTGGATTGATAACGGCAGCGGTTCCAGCTCCAAAAATTTCTTTTAGGGAACCATCTTTTGCAGCAGCTACTAATTCGTCAACTAAAACCGAACGTACTTCTACTTTAATGTTTTCTCTTTTTGCTAATTCGATAACACTTTTACGAGTTACACCATCTAAGATTCTTTCACTTGTTGGAGCAGTAAATAAAGTGTCGTTAATTCTAAAGAATACATTCATTGTACCAGCTTCTTCTAATTTTGTATGTGTAGCGTCGTCTGTCCAAATAACTTGTTGAAAACCTTGTTCGTTTGCTAATTTTGTTGGATAAAATTGTGCTGAATAATTTCCAGCCGCTTTTGCAGCGCCAATTCCACCATTAGCCGCTCTACTAAAATGTTCTGCAATAAGTACTTTTACTTCTCCAGAATAATAAGCACGAGCAGGTGATAAAATAATCATAAAACGATAATCTTGCGATGGGGCAGCAATTACTCCATGCCCAGTTGCAATCATAAACGGACGAATATACAAGGTGTTTCCTTTTCCTTTTTTAACCCACTCTTTTTCAATTTCTAATAAACGGTGTAAACCTCCTAAGAAAATATCTTCTGGAACTTCTGGCATTGCCATTCTAGTTGCACTTTTATTAAAACGGTGAAAGTTTTCATCAGGTCTAAATAACCAAACATCATCTTGTTCGTCTTTGTAGGCTTTCATGCCTTCAAAAATAGCTTGTCCGTAATGAAATACTTTAGCAGATGGGTCTAGTAAAAAAGGGGCATATGGTTCTATAACAGGTTTTTCCCATGCTCCATTTACATAATCACACACAAACATATGATCAGTAAATACATTTCCAAAGTTTAAGTTTTCAAAATCAATCTCGTTGATTTTTGAATGTGGAGCCGAAATAATATCAATTTCGTTTAAAGTTTTTAATTCCATTAGAGGTAAACTGTTATAATTTATAGTTTTATATAATCGTCAAAAAAAAAGACGGTTTTTTGATTTTCGTTGCAAATTTAATAAAAAAAAGAAGTTTTATTTTTACTTATTTAAAAATAATTATCAACAACTACCGAAATTAATTCTTAATAAAAACTTTAAATTACTTCAAATTCAACTAAAATTAGAATAAATAATGAATTGTTATTTATGAATTCAAATTCAATATTTATGTTTAAAAATAACTTTTTTTTGATGCGAAGTAAAAGTAAAAAAAATATAGTTAATTTTGTATAAATAATATTCAATTAAGATGAAAAAAATACTTACTCTTTGTCTATTAACAGTTGCTTTTGTGAGCTGTGAACAAAAAAAAGAAACTACACCAGAAGTTGCTAAAGTAGATTATGCTGTATTTGGAGATTCAATTTCAGCTGAAGGCGCTTTATCGAATGCTGAAATGATGGAAAAATTCAAATCTTTAAAAGAAGGTGATACTTTAGAAGTAAAATTCAAATCAGGTATCAACGAAGTTTGCCAAAAGAAAGGTTGTTGGATGACATTAGATTTAGCGGATGAGAAAGAAGCTTTTGTAAAATTTAAAGATTACGGTTTTTTCGTTCCCAAAAATGCGCAAGACAAAGAGGTTATTGTAAATGGAAAAGCGTTTGTTAGCGTTGAAAGTGTTGATGTTTTAAAGCATTATGCAAAAGACGCTGGAAAATCGCAAGCAGCAATTGACAGTATTGTGGAGCCAAAAGTAACATATTCTTTTATGGCGAATGGTGTTTTAATTGCTAAATAATGAAGAATTTATTTTTAATTTTTGTATTGTCTTTTTTTATTTTTTCTTGTGAAAACTTAAAAAATGGTGATTCTATAGAAGTTTTGGGTATTGAAGTTTCAAAAAAAGATTCCATCTCAAATAATAAAGACGGATTTGAAATGTACGAAATGTCAGAAATGGCAGCGCTTATGGAGCAAATGTATGTGGATAACGAACGATTAAAAGAACGCATCATTAAAGGAGATACCATTGGTAAATTTCCGCAACATTTTATCAAAATTCATAAAGCTGTTATGACTGATGAAACTGATAAAGATGCTTTTTTTGATGAACAAGCCGCTAAATTTATCAAAGCTCAGGAATTGATTTATCAAGATCCAAAAAATGCCAAAGCGCATTTTAATAACGGAATTGATGCTTGTATCAAATGCCATGAAGTAAAATGTGGTGGACCTATTCCGAAAATTAAGAAGTTGTATATTGAGTAAAACTTGATATTGTTTTTAAATGGTTGTTTAAAGTTATTTAGTTTGTCATTCTGAATTTCGTTGAATCTTCGATTTCAGAATCTTTTTAAGAGAAGCTGAAATTAATTCAGCTTGACACAAACACTTTAAACAACCTTTTTTATAGTATAAATCCAATGAAAAGAGAAATTATTATTACCGATGACGGTTCCACCACTATCCGAATTCCGGAATGGGATGAGAATTATCATTCAACTCACGGTGCTATTCAGGAAGCGAAACATGTTTTTATTAAAAACGGATTGGATTTATTTCAAAATCAGGATTCTATTTCTATTTTGGAAATTGGTTTCGGAACGGGTTTGAATGCATTCATTACTTTTTTAGAAACTGTAAATAAAGAAAAAGTTAATTACGTTGGAGTAGAAGCATACCCTATTTCAGCTGAAGAAATTGCGCAAATGAATTATGTTTCCGAATTGCAGGCTACACAATATAAGGAAGTTTTTAGTACAATGCATTCTTGTAACTGGGAACAAAATCAATTCATTTCAAATAACTTTCATTTAACCAAAAGACAACAGTTTTTTCAAGATATTGAAGATAAAAATAAATATGACTTAATTTACTTTGATGCATTCGGATTTCCATTACAACCCGAATTGTGGAGTGAAGAGATTTTTAAAAAAATGTACGATGCACTTTTGCCTAAAGGAACTTTAGTGACTTATGCTTGCCGTTCTACAATAAAAAATGCAATGTTAAGCGTTGGATTTTCAATTGAAAAACTACCTGGAGCACCTGGAAAACGCGAAATGTTACGTGCAACAAAAAATGTATGATTTTTATTGTAAAGTAATAATTTAATAAAAAATTAGCATTTTTTTTATCAACTATATCGTTTTCGTAAAGTTTTTTTATTTATCTTTACTACAAGTTCTAGTCCCAAGTTTAACCTTTTATCTTTAATGTGTATGCCCAGAGCAATGTTTTCCTACACCAAGTCGATTTTGGAAAGAGTGAGTTTTGATGCGAAACTGTTTTGTAAAGAATTAGAAAAAGCAATGCGAACATTGCTTCCTTATGAGATAGATCAATTGAGAGAATGGCTTTTGCAGTTTACTGTTGAAAAGCCAGAATTAAGGCAATGTTTAATTTATATCAACTAAAAATAGTAAGTCCCGATAAAATCGGGACTTTTTTTATTTTATTTAGATTTTGGACTTATAATTTCTACATCGCTAAAAGCAATTGCGCCTCTAACAACTCCAGAAATCACATCACGAAGTGCGTTAATAATATGTATTTTTAATTCATTTTTAGGATAAATTAGACTTACTTCTCTTGCAGGTTTAGGATCTTTAAAATGTTTTAGTTTTTCTTTGTTTTTCTCATTCAAATCTAACGTATGTAGATAAGGAAGTAAAGTTGTTCCAAGTCCTTCATCGGCTAATTTAATCAGTGTTTCAAAACTTCCACTTTCCAATTGAAAATGACTATCGGCAAAGTATTTATTGTTTTTACATAAATTCAAAATTCCATTTCTAAAACAGTGCCCATCTTGAAGTAGTAATATTTTATCTAAGTCTAAATCTGTAATATCAATTTCTTTTTTATTAATAGCAGAATGACCCTCTGGAACATAGGCAACAAAAGGTTCATAATACAATACAATTTCTTTTAGGTTTTCTTCTTCTAAAGGAGTTGCAGCAATGGCACAATCTAAATGACCATTTTTTAATCTTTTGATGATTTCTTCTGTTGTTTGTTCTTCTATAATTAAATTAACTTTTGGATATTTCTTAATGAAATTATTTAAAAACATTGGTAACAATGTAGGCATCACCGTAGGAATTATTCCAACTTTAAACTCCCCACCAATATAGCCTTTTTGTTGATCTACAATGTCTTTGATTCTTCCAGCTTCGTTTACAATATTCTTTGCTTGGTTTACAATTTTTTCACCCACTTCGGTTAATAGAATAGGTTTCTTGCTTCGGTCAAAGATTAATATAGATAATTCATCTTCTAATTTTTGAATTTGCATACTTAAGGTAGGCTGAGTTACAAAGCATTTTTCTGCAGCAAGTGTAAAGTTTTTATATTCCGCAACAGCTAAAACATAGTATAGTTGAGTAATGGTCATAGTATTGATATTTATTATGCAAATATAAAAACTATCAATTAAATTTATACAACAAAGGGGTTAAAATTTGTAAATTTGAGTAAATAAAGAAATTATGAAATACAATAGTTTAGGATTACCCGTAAAAGAATCAGAAGAATTAGTTATTGAACTAAATGGTTTGTTATCCAATTTTCAAATGTATTACCAAAATTTAAGAGGTTTGCATTGGAATATTCGTGGTAAACGTTTTTTTGATTTACACTTAAAGTTCGAAGAGTTATATAATGATAGTCAAATTAAAATTGATTTAATTGCAGAACGTGTTTTAACATTAGGGGGAACGCCTTTGCACACTTTTTCAGATTATATAGAACATAGTAAATTACAAATTGGCAAAAATATTTCTAATGATGTTGAGGCGATTCAATTGATTTTAGAATCATTAAGTATTTTGTTGCAAATAGAAAGAGTTATTTTGAATAAAGCAGCTGAAATTAATGACGAAGGAACAAATTCAATGATGAGTGATTTTATTGCAGAACAAGAAAAGACCAATTGGATGTTAAAAGCTTGGATGGAAGAAGAAATTTAATATAATTTTTTAATTCTACTTTTAGGTAGTTTTTTTATTAATAGAATTTATTAAAATAATAGATAAAATATTTTTATATTTGTTATATGAAATTTTTATCTGTTATTTTTTTATTTTCTTTTCTAACATTCTTGGCTGCACCTACTGTCTTAGGTGTAATTGATAATGAAGCAGATACTTCCCATTTTTTCAGCATGTGTGAAGAGGAAGAAAATTTCACGTCTTTCAGTGAAATTGAATCTATACAGACTAGTTGTATTTCAATTTTTAAAATTGCAATTAAAAGTTCAACAGAATTTAGCTATGTATTAGTTACTAATTTGATTTTCGATAATTTAGCACATCAAATTTTTTCTCCCCCTCCGAATTTTATTTAATACATTTTCTTTTTTAGAACTCTTTTTTAGAGTGAATCATTAATGTATTAATAATTAAAATTCTTATGAATACACATTCTTTTTTTTCCAATGTAAGAGTTGATCTTGCAGCAGGATTAGTTGTTTTTTTAGTAGCCTTACCTTTGTGTTTAGGGATTGCTTTAGCTTCAGGTGCACCTTTGTTTTCAGGTATTATTTCTGGAGTAATTGGTGGTATTGTTGTTGGGTTTTTAAGTAACTCTGCATTAAGTGTTACAGGTCCGGCAGCCGGTTTAACAGCTATTGTTTTAACAGCTATTTCAGATTTAGGCGGTTTTGATATATTTTTAGTAGCGGTAATTTTAGCAGGAATAATTCAAATTACATTAGGTTTTTTAAAAGCCGGTAGTTTTTCTAATTATTTCCCAACGAGTGTAATTGAAGGAATGTTGGCAGCTATTGGAATTATTATAATATTAAAACAAATCCCCCATGCTTTTGGACATGATATTGATAATGAAGGAGATTTTTTCTTTATTGAAAAATCAGGACATACTACTTTTGATACCCTAATTGAATCTATAAATTATATTCATACAGGAGCATTGATTGTAGCTCTTCTTTCACTTGCTATTTTAATAACTTGGGACAAAGTACCCGCTTTAAAAAAAATAAAGGTAGTGCCTGGTGCTTTAGTTGTTGTGGTAGTAAGTATACTTTTGAATGAATTCTTTATACAATCAGGTTCAAGTTTAGCTATTATAACTCAAAATCATTTAGTTAGTTTACCCTCTTTTACCGAGATAAAAAACGGATTTGCTTTGCCAAATTTTACTTCTTTGACCAATCAAAAAGTTTGGATGGTTGCAGCCACAATAGCTGTAGTTGCCTCAATTGAGACGTTATTGTGTATTGAAGCCACAGATAAATTAGATCCATATAAAAGATTTACAAATACAAATCGCGAATTAAAAGCGCAAGGAATAGGAAATATTATTAGTGGTTTTTTAGGAGGTTTGCCGATGACATCAGTAGTTGTTCGCTCATCTGCTAATATTAACTCTGGTGGTAGAACAAAGTTGGCAACGGTTTTTCATGGAATATTATTGATAGCTTTTGCACTTTCAATTCCGTTTGTATTAAATAAAATTCCTTTAGCTGCTTTAGCTGCTGTTTTGTTAATGGTAGGATATAAATTAGCAAGACCAAGTGTTTTTGTGCACTTATGGAAAAATGGTTATTCTCAATTCATCCCATTTGTAATAACTGTTATCGCTGTCGTTCTTATTGATTTATTGAAAGGAGTAGCAATTGGATTAGGAATAAGTGTAGTATTTATCTTATATCAAAATTTAAAAATTGCGTATTCATTTAAGAAAGAATCATCTCACGATGGAGATGTAATTACAATCAAATTAGCTCAAGAAGTTTCATTTTTAAATAAAGCAGCCATTAAAAGTACTTTAGGAAGTATTCCAGAAGGTTCAAAACTGATTATTGACGCCTCAAATACAAATTATATTGATTTTGATGTGGTAGAATTAATTAAAGATTTTAGAAATGTTAAAGCTGAAGATAAAAATATCAAATTGACATTGAAAGGTTTTAAAGATCATTATGACATAGACACGACTGAATTTCAGCAAATAAAAATTAAATAAGACAAAAAATAATATAAATAACTTTATTAAATATAAATACAATGAGTGATTTTTATAAAAAAATACTAGAAAATAACAAGCAGTGGGTTGAGAAAAAATTAGCAATTAGTCCTGAGTATTTCAACAATTTAGCAGAAGGACAACAGCCACCTTTATTATGGATTGGTTGTTCTGATAGTAGAGTTCCGGCTAATGAAATTATTGGAGCAGAGCCTGGAGAGGTTTTCGTACATAGAAATATTGCGAATATGGTAATTCATTCAGATATGAACATGTTAAGCGTTTTAGATTATGCTGTAAATGCATTAAAAGTGAAACACGTTATTGTTTGTGGACATTATGGCTGTGGTGGTGTGAAAGCTGCAATGGGAAATAGTTCTATTGGAATTATTGATAATTGGATTCGACATATTAAAGATGTTTATCGTTTTCATCAGAATGAGTTAGATGCCATTACAGATGAAAAAGAACGATTTAATAAGTTTGTTGAAGTTAATGTAAAAGAACAAGTTTTAGATTTAGCCAAAACATCAATTGTTCAAAATGCTTGGAAAAACGGGCAAGAATTATCCATCCACGGTTGGGTTTATGGTTTAAATTCTGGCTATGTGACAGATTTAGGAGTAAATTTTAGTTGTGATAAAGATTTAGACGATGTATATCAGTTAAAATTTTAATTTATTTTATAACTAAATCATATTTTTTAAGCAAACCAGATAAATTGTCTGAAGAAAAAATTGCTCGTTTCAATTTGTTTTTTTCAGGGTCAATAATGAAATCATAACTTGTAGAAAAATCAGTTTTATTAGCTGTTGTTCCTATAAAAACAGCATGTCGTAAATTGCAGTTGTCAAATAAAGCTTCCGTGAGGTCACTTTCCATAAAGTCAACTGCAATCATGCTGCAATTTATGAACTGCATTTTTTTTAGTTTTAAGCTATAAAACTGCGCATAGTCAATTATGCTGTCTTTAAAGTGAAATTCATATAAAATTTGATCTGTCATCGCAAAGTTAACAGAGGTAAAGTCACATTTTGTAAACCAAACATCACGTAATGAGACATGGTTGATTTTTGTACATCTAAAATTACATTCGATAAAATTACAATCAATAAACGTTACAGCTATAAAGGAACACATTCTGAAATCGCAATTGGTAAACGTGCAATTTTCGTATTCTTTGTATTTTACATCGCTTTCAGCATAGGTTAAATCAGTAAAGTTTTGGTCGGTAATGTAATCTGCGTGCATGGTTTCGTTTTAGTGGGATAAAATTACTTTATTTTTTTGATCGAATCAAAGGTTTATCTTTTAAGTTGTACATTGAGTTATTTACTGACTCAGTATGAAAAAAATGGTTATATTCGTAAAATAAAATGGGGATGTAGCTCAGTTGGCTAGAGTGCTTGACTGGCAGTCAAGAGGTCGTGGGTTCGAGCCCCATCTTCTCCACAATATCCTGCTTTGGCAGGATTTTTTGTTAAAACCCTTCAAAAACACCTAAACCAAATAAAGCAAAATCATATTTTACGGGATCATTTGGGTCTAATTTTCTTAAATTTTCATCCAATTCAGCCAGTGCTTTAGCGCCATTTTGTTTACGAGTTAGCAATTCTAATTTTCGAGCCACGTTACCTGAATGAACATCTAATGGACATGAAAGAAGGGCAGGTGAGATGCTTTTCCAAATACCTAAATCAACACCATTGTTGTCTTTTCGAGCCATCCATCGCAAATACATGTTAATCCGTTTCGCAGCCGAACCGTTTAAGGGATCAGAAATGTGTTTTTCAGTTCGGGTTTCATGAGGAATTTCAAAAAACAATTGTTTGAATTCCGAAATCGTATGTTGCATTGTCGGATTTTGTTTCGAAAAAACCAATTCTAATCCGTTGTGATTTTGGTAAATGTGCTGCAAACCTTTTATAAATCCAACGAAATCTTTTCCGTTAAATGTACGATGAACAAATTTTTCTAATGGTTCTAATTGCGATTCGTTGTGAGACATCACAAAATCATAAGGTGAATTTCCCATTAAATTCATCATTTTTTTGGCATTGTTGATGATCATTTTTCGATTTCCCCATGCAATTGTTGCCGCCAAAAAACCTGCTATTTCAATATCTTCTTTAAAAGTATACAAATGCGGAATTTGTATGGGGTCGCTATCTATGAAATTGGGATGGTTGTATAAATCAACTTTTTCGTCTAGAAATTCTTTTAACTCGGATTTTGTCATTTTAAGAATTTACAATAATTAATCCATCTTTCATTACTAATTTTCTATCTGCCATATTGGCTAATTCTTCATTATGTGTTACAATTACAAAAGTTTGATTGAATTCTTCGCGAAGTTTAAAAAATAATTGATGGAGCATTTCGGCAGATTGTGTATCTAAATTACCTGATGGTTCATCGGCATAAATTACAGCGGGTTTATTAATTAATGCTCTAGCTACCGCAACACGTTGTTGTTCACCGCCTGATAATTCACTTGGTTTGTGATGACTTCTTTCAGATAGTCCTAAATAGTTTAATAATTGTTTTGCTTCTTTTTCTACTTCTTTTTTATCGCGATTAGCTATGAAGCCCGGAATACAAACATTTTCTAAAGCCGTAAATTCTGGTAACAATTGATGAAATTGGAAAATAAAGCCTAAATGTTGATTTCTAAATTTTGAAAGTTCTTTGTCTTTTAAATTCAAAACCGATGAACCATTAATCTCTAAAACAGTATCATTCTGCTTAGAAGGTAAATCTAATGTTCCTAAAATTTGAAGTAAAGTTGTTTTACCAGCCCCCGAAGCGCCAACAATAGAAACGATTTCACCTTTTTTAATATGTAAATCAACTCCCTTTAAAACATGAAGGGAATCGTAATATTTATGTAGATTTTTTGCTGTAATCATAATGGAACATTTCTACAAAGAAACAAAGATTTTTACCGAATAAAAAAACTATTCTAAATCAATTCTCGTTTCTCAAATAATAAAGTTTAGTTAAAATAGTATTTGTGTTTAATTTTTTTGTAAATTTGTTAAACAAAATAACCAAATAAAATTTATGAAGAATAGTGTTAAAGGATTATCGTTAATTTTAGGTTTGGTTTTTACTTCTTGTACAGCAAAAGAAAAACCAGTTGTGAAAGAAGAGTTTAAAGAACCTGTTAGAATAAAAGTGAAAGAAGGTATGGAAATTGCAACATTTGCTGGAGGCTGTTTTTGGTGTACAGAAGCTGTTTTCTTAGAAATAAAAGGTGTAGAGAAAGTTGTTTCGGGATACATTGGTGGAAAAACAAAAAATCCAACATATAAAGACATATGTACCGGAGAAACAGGTCATGCTGAAGCAATTCAAATTACCTATAATCCAAATGAAGTATTCTATGAGGATTTATTAGAAGTTTTCTTTGGAACACATGATCCTACAACCTTAAATAGACAAGGTGCCGATGTTGGAACCCAATATAGAAGTGAAATTTTCTATCATTCTGAAGTTCAAAAAACAAAAGCAGAAAATTACATTCAACTATTAGAAAAAGAAAAATTGTATGATAAAAAAATTGTAACTAAAGTTTCTTCGGCTACTGAATTTTATCTAGCAGAAGAATACCATCAAAATTATTATAATCAAAACTCGAGTCAAGGCTATTGTCAAATGGTGATTGCGCCGAAATTAGAAAAATTACGCAAGTATTATAAATCGAAATTAAAATAGAAGGGAAAAATTGCTATGAACACTACTATTGAACAAGAAATATTCGACATTATCGGTGACAATCATCAAATGACATCTGTGGAAACACCACTACGTGCTGATGCTTTTCTAAGATCAGATGCTCAAAAAATGGAAGTTATTGAACATCATTTTGAAATTATTATGAAAGAGTTAGGTTTAGACTTAACAGATGATAGTTTGCAAGGAACTCCACATCGTGTGGCCAAAATGTTTGTACAAGAAATTTTTTCAGGATTAAATCCTGCGAACAAACCAAAGGTTTCTGTTTTTGATAATTCGTATCAGTATGATAAAATGTTGGTGGAAGCAAATATCAGTTTTAATTCTACTTGTGAACACCATTTTTTACCTATTGTTGGGAAGGCACACATTGGTTACGTTTCTTCTGGAAAAGTAATTGGATTGTCTAAATTGAATCGTATTGTAGATTATTATGCTCGTAGACCACAAGTTCAGGAACGTATGATTATGCAAATTTTTAATGAACTGAAAACGGTTTTAGAAACTGATAATGTTATGATTGTTATGGAAGCTACGCATCTTTGTGTTTCGAGTCGAGGTATTAAAGATGAAAGTAGTTATACTTCTACTTTGCAATATGGTGGCATTTTCAATCAGAAAGAATTTCGTGACGACTTTTACAAAATGATTCACAAAGAATAATTAAAAGTGGCATTAGTTTTGTATATACGTTACACAGAATTAATACTTTTAAAATGATACAAGAGCAATTTCCTTCGGGAGCAGTTTCTACTAAAAACAATAAAGGTACAATGTTAGTTCTTAGCTTGTTGTTTGATGGAATAGGGATGTTGTCTTATGTTATTCCTGTTTTTGCGGAAGTTACAGATCTATTTTGGGCGCCTATTTCAGCACTATTACTGCTTATAATGTTTAAAGGTACAGCAGGAAAATTAGCATCCATTTTTGGACTTATAGAAGAGTTACTGCCTTTTGTTGATGTGATTCCTACTTTTACAATTACATGGTTTTATACCTACATAATTAAATGAAGAAAAGATCAATAAAAAAAGAGCTGAATTTTATTTCAGCTCTTTTTTTATATTTTTATTTATCTTTTTTATACAAAGTTGCATTATTTGTAAATTTAGAAATTTCAATTTTTGAGTTTCCTAACAATTCAATTTCACTTTTACCAGAAGCTATTAGTGCAAGTTCATCAGTTACATTAATATAACATTTTGCATAGTTCTCTATAGTTAATTCTAAATCAGCAATAACTAATTTTTTTGCGGTTAAGACGATGTCATTATCTAATCTAATTTTTGCATTATTTACATTACCTTCTATGGTAGCTTGACTTTTTTGGTACATGTCAAGTTTAAATTCTTTACTAGTAAGTAGCGCTTTCAAATCGGCATTTTTACTTAATTCAATTGAAGTATTATCTGCTTTTATATTGATTTCTGCTTCTGCTTTATCATTTAAAATCAAAGCAAAATAATTAGCTTTTACATTTAAAAATGCTCTAGAATTATCATAATTTTTAATGGTTATATTGTCTAATTCTAAATCAGCTAACGCATGAATAGAACTTTCATTTTTAGCTGTAATTAATTTTAATTCAGAGGTGTAATTAATTCTAATAGCAAATTTTTTTTCACCGGTTACTTCTCTTAATGATGTAACTTTTAATGTACCCGCTATAACTTCATAACTTATAATATCATGTAAGTTGTCATCCGCTTCAATTTCAAAAGATGGTTTTTCGCCTTTTACTAAGAAAACCTCAAAATTATCATTAATTTCTATATTCTCAAATACAGGAATTTCTTTAACAGAAACAGTTACAATTTTAGAACCCTTTATTTTCTCTTTTTTCTGAGCAACTACAAGTGATGTAAACAGTAAAAGTATTAGCAGAAATGATATTTTCTTTGTCATTTTTTCGAAATTTTTAATATCACAAACATACACAAAATTTATTCCAAAATTATTATTTTAGTAAGTTGACATAAAAAATATCCTACTTAATAATGAATACTAACATAAAAGCACCAGTTATAAACTGATGCTTTTATGTTTATATGATTGAATCTATTAAATATACCATAAGGGTAAAAACAAATTCTACGACTTGAATTATTAACTTAATCATTTTAATCAAATTTGGGGTTTAATTAGTATTGTAAATTTATAAAATGCCTGTAAGAAAGCTGTTAATTTAATACTAATTATTTGTTAAATCCGTTAGTTTTTTGAAACGCTTCCACCTGATGATTCTTCTTTGATCACTTTTTTAGGATCTTTTACATATACAATAGAACTTCCGCTAGACGCTTTTGCATTTAAAAGAACTATTGGGTTTACAGTTGTATTACTACCACTTGTTGACTCGGCTGTAATTTCATTTGCTGCTAATTCTTTTGCATTAATTGTGCTTCCACTAGATGAATTTGTTTTTACGATTAATGCTTTTCCCGACAGTGTTATTTCGCTTCCGCTTGAAGATTCACTTTCCACTTTTTCATATTCCAAATCAGTATTAATTGTACTTCCGCTGCTTGTTTTAGCCGTTAAGTTTGTCCCTTTTAAGGTGCTTTTTGAACGAATAGTAGCACCACTAGAAGATTCTAAGCCTTCAATAGTTTTTGTACTTACACGAACAATTGCACTTTCCATTGTATTAATATTGCCATCAATTTTTACAATTAAAGTTCCATTTTCAACTCTTGTAACAATGTGCTCCATCAAGTTGTCATCTACTTCCACTTCTACTTCTGTAGTTGCACTTTGATCTACGATTACTTCAACACCTGTATTGGCATCAATTTTAGTAAAAGGTGTATTGATGCTTCTTTTTTCGGTTATTACGTTTCCGCTTCCATCAATGCCGTCGCCTAAGTTTAGATTAGCATTACAAGATGCAAAAGTGACGGAAATTAAAAGAACAATTAATTTTAGGTTTGTTTTCATTTTATTTCTTTTTAGTGTTGTTAATATCGTTTATCATTTGTTTTTTTACACTATCTAACTTTTCTTGATCTGATGAAATTCTTTCTTCAGTGCTTTTAATAACACCTTCTTTTGCACTTACAACTTTTTTTACCAAAACTCCGTTTTCATCATAGTAGATAGAAGCCGAAGTGTCTCCTGATTCAATTTCTAAACTTAAACTATCATCATTTACTTCTTCAGAACAATTTAAACATCTTACTTTATCAGTTTCTACCCTATAAACTGGATTTTTTGTATCGTATTCGTTCTCATCGAAAAATCCGTAATCACTTCTATCAAAGTTACTATAACTTTCGTCAGTTTGGAAGATAGTTCCTTTTGGTAAATAAAGATAAATTTCCACTTCCTGACCTCTGAATTTATTTTCAACGGCTGTTAATAAATAATTGTCTAAAATGATGGTATTACCTTCAATTTTATATTCGTATTTAATTTTTTCAGCTCTCTTTTTTGCTTGAGAAGTTGATTTTCCATTGGCTAATTTCTCAATTAACATGTATGGAGCAGCTGCATCAGTTTCTTTGATCTCAATACTCACATTGTTTGAATAGATAATTTCATTATCACCTTCATCTTGCGTTATTTTGAAATCATGATTTCTGTAATTACTTTTAGAATAAAAATCGTTATTCTTAAATTTTATTTTCAAAGTATCTGTTGGTGCAATTGCTATTAATTCTTTTTGAACCGATTTACCATCAAATGCTAATTGTGACGCTTCATTAATTCCCAATGTTATTAATATTCCTACTGTAATAATCCAAACCGCTAGTAAGCTATATTTTACATAGTTTCCAATTGATTTAACATTATTAACCATTAATTTTAATCCTAAAATGAATAAGAAAAATAATGGAATTCCAAATCCTAATAAAAATAGTATTCCTTGTTCCCAAAGTGGTGTTTCTAACCCAATAGGTGTTTGAATGTGATTCAAAATATAGTTCTCTGGCATTGTTGATGAAAATATCATGATAATGCTTGTTATAATGATACCTAGCAATGCTATTGCAGAGAAAAATAAGATAAATGACCCTATTATTTTTGCAAATACTTTGAATATTGTGGTGATAACTTCTTCTATGGATGATCCAATTTTTGAAGCTCCCGTTTTTGCACTATTGGTAATCTTTTCATGATCGATACTACTTATTTTCGAAGTAATATCATCAAAACCTTCCTTTACTTTTTTTTCAATATTAGAGATGGTTATGGGTTGACCTTTCATTTCTAATTTTTGAGTAGTTGTAATCGCTTCTGGAACTAAAATCCATAATACGATATACACAAATAAACCAGTTCCAAATCCAAAGAATAAAATCACCATGAAGATGCGTAACCATAGAGTGTCAATTCCTAAATAGTGCCCCAAACCAGCCATTACACCACCAAGCATACCGTTTTCTTTATCTCGATACAATCTTTTTGAAGGGTAATAGAAATTAGTTGATGAAGATGAACTAGATTGGTATGATGTTTTTTCATCGTCAATTTTATAATCTTCTGGTTGTCCCATTATAGAAATAACTTCTTCAATTTCTGTTAATCCCACAACTTGTTTGTCGTTTTTTAAACGCTCTTGAAAAAGTTCGGCAATGCGACTTTCAATATCTTTCATGATTTCATCTCTACCATCTGGTGCAAGAGAGCGTTTCACCGCATCAAAATAACGCGATAACTTCTGATAGGCATCTTCATCAATATGGAAGAAAAAACCTCCTAAATTTATACTTATTGTTTTGTTCATGACTCTTAGTTTTGACTAGTTATTATATTTACGGCATCAGCTAATTCTTTCCAGGTGCCATTTAATTCTTGTAAAAATTCTTTCCCTTCATCGGTTAATCCGTAATATTTTCTTGGTGGTCCCGATGTTGATTCTTCCCAACGATAATTTAATAGGTTATCGTTTTTTAATCTTGTTAATAAAGGATAAACGGTTCCTTCTACGACAAGTAGTTTTGCGTTTTTTAGCGTGTCTAGTATTTCAGAAGTATAAGCATCCTTTTCTTTTAATACAGATAAGATACAAAACTCTAAAACACCTTTTCGCATTTGCGCTTTAGTGTTCTCAATGTTCATAATTCCTTTTGTTTTTTTAATTAAACTGTTCATTTTTTGATTTGTTTTGCTTGCGCAATTGATTGATTTGATGATTGAAACTAGTATACCTATTAATTTCGTATACAAAGATAAGTCTAAAAGAAGGTATTATGTAACGCATAGTACTAATATTTAACATAAATTTAACAATTAAAAAAATAGTAGGAATGCATAGTATTTTTTGTATTTTTACAAAATAAATCAATGAATCATGGAGTTTACACCTGCAAAACTGAATCTATTTACCTTTTTTAAATTGCCTTCTGCTTTTTGGAGTGGCGTGCGTGTGAAGTCAATTTCACCAAAAGTTTGTGAAGTAACGGTTAAACACCGTTGGTTCAACCAAAATCCGTTTAACTCTATGTATTTTGCGGTTCAGGCAATGGCTGCAGAATTTACAACTGGCGCTTTGGTAATGTATCAAATTAAAGAAAGCAAAAAGAATATTTCAATGTTAGTGGCTCAAAACAAAAGTGTTTTTACTAAAAAAGCTACTGGAAGAATTACATTTACCTGCAATCAAGGAACAGCAATTAAAGAAACTATTGAAAAAGCAATAACTTCTAATGAAGGACAAACCATTTGGCTAACATCTATAGGTAAAAATGAAAAAGGAGAACAAGTTTCTGAAATGCAATTTGAGTGGACTATTAAACTAAGAAATTAGCCGTAAACATATTATAAACATAAGTTAATTTACTTCTATTAGTTTCTTTTAGTTCGTAACTTTGAACAAAAGGAAATGAAATGACTATTTTAATAACAGGTGCTACGGGATTAGTTGGACAGGAGTTAGTAGGATTATTTTTAAAAAACGGACATACGGTTCATTATTTATCAACTTCAAAGTCTAAGTTAGTTACAAACGAGAATTACAAAGGTTTTTATTGGAATCCACAAACTTCAGAAATAGATCTTAATTCAATCCATAATGTTGATATTATTATTCATCTTGCTGGTGCAAGTGTAGCTAAAAAATGGACTAGCACCTACAAAGAAGAAATAATTCAAAGCCGAATTCTATCTACAAAATTACTTTATAATACGCTTCAAAAAAATCAGCATCAAGTATCTCAAATTGTTGCTGCCTCCGCTATCGGAATTTATCCTGATAGTTTAACCAATATTTATCATGAAACAGATTTAGATATTGATGTTTCTTTTCTTGGAAATGTTGTAAAACAATGGGAAAATGAAGTCAGTCAATTTGAAAAATTAGAGCTCATTGTTACTAAAATTAGAATTGGTATAGTTTTAGCAAAAAATGGAGGTGCTTTACAAGAAATGGTTAAACCTATAAAATTGGGAGTAGGGGCCGCATTTGGTTCGGGTAAGCAATCTCAATCTTGGATTCATATTTATGATTTAGCCGCAATTTTTAAATTTGTAATTGATAATAAATTAGCTGGAGTTTTTAATGGGGTTTCTCCTTATCCAATATCAAATTCAGAATTAACAAAAGCCATTGCATCAGTATTAGGAAAACCTTTATTTCTTCCAAATATTCCAAAATTTATTATGAAATTGTTACTTGGTGAAATGCATCAAATTCTATTCTCAAGTCAGCACGTGAGTTCTTTAAAGCTTCTCGATGAAAACTTTCAATTTAAATTTTCTTCATTAGATAAAGCCTTAAATGATTTATTAAAATAATTTTAGCGCTAATTTTCCTGACAATTTGACATTTTTAAACATTTGGCAATACATTTGCAATCCCATTTACTAAAGTAAAAATGTTTAAAAAAATATTTAAGAATATGAATCAAGAAAGTACTGAAAATATCGAAAAGGAAATTATTAATGAAGAAAATGTTTCAGAAAATCAAGAAACTCCAACAGTAGAATTATCTACTGAAGAGCAATTACAACTAGATTTAGCGACTGAAAAGGACAAATTTATACGTCTATTTGCTGAATTTGAAAACTACAAAAGAAGAACATCTAAAGAACGTTTAGAATTGTTTAAAACGGCTAATCAAGAAGTTTTGCAAGCGATGTTACCTATATTAGACGATTTTGATAGAGCTTTAGCTCAGGTTGATGTGTCAGAAAATGAGGTTTTGTATACGGGCGTTCAATTAATACATGACAAATTGAGAAATACTTTAGTTTCTAAAGGTTTAGAAGAGTTAGAAATTAAGGCTGGTGATGTTTTTAATGCTGATTTTGCCGAAGCTATTACACAAATACCTGCACCAAGCGATAAATTAAAAGGTAAAATTGTAGATGTTATTGAAAAAGGTTACAAATTAGGAGACAAAATTATTCGTTTCCCAAAGGTTGTAATCGGACAATAATTTTACCGTAGAAACGCAATTTATCGCGTTTTAATCATTATTATAATATTTTAAAATGAAAAAAGATTTTTACGAAATATTAGGCATTTCAAAAAGTGCTACTCCTGAAGAAATTAAGAAAGCATATCGTAAGAAAGCAATTGAATTTCATCCTGACAAAAACCCAGGGAATAAAGAAGCTGAAGAAAAATTCAAAGAAGCTGCTGAAGCATATGAAGTATTAAGTGATGCTAACAAGAAAGCTAAATATGATCAATACGGTCATCAAGCATTCGATGGTGGTGGATATGGTGGCGGACAGCACATGAATATGGATGATATCTTCAGTCAATTTGGTGATATTTTTGGTAGTGCTTTTGGCGGCGGCGGATTTTCTGGATTTGGCGGTGGCGGTGGTCAACGTAGAGTAAAAGGAAGTAATCTTCGTATCAAAGTGAAATTAACTTTGGAAGAAATTGCCAATGGCGTTGAAAAGAAAGTTAAAGTTAAACGTAAAGTTCAAGCGAAAGGTGTAACCTATAGAACATGTCCTACTTGTAATGGTTCTGGGCAAATTATGAAAATTGCTAACACTATTTTAGGTAGAATGCAAACCGCTACCACTTGTCATACATGTAGTGGTTCGGGGCAAATTTTAGACCAAAAACCAGCTGGAGCTGATGCGCAAGGCATGTTGTTAGAAGATGATACGGTTTCTATCAAAATTCCTGCAGGAGTTGTCGACGGAATGCAGTTGAAAGTTGCTAACAAAGGGAATGAAGCACCAGGAAGTAATAGTATTCCTGGGGATTTAATTGTAGCTATTGAAGAAATTGAACATGAATTCTTAAAGCGTGAAGGTGAAAATTTGCATTATGATTTATACATCAGTTTTGCAGAAGCTGCTTTAGGAGTGTCCAAAGAAATTGATACTGTTTCAGGGAAAGTACGTATCAAATTAGAAGAAGGAATTCAATCTGGTAAAATACTAAGACTGAAAGGAAAAGGTGTTCCAAGTATAAATGCTTATGGAAATGGTGATTTATTAGTTCACGTAAATGTATGGACGCCAAAGACATTAAATAAAGAGCAAAAACAGTTTTTTGAGAAAATGCTTACAGATGAAAACTTTATTCCAAGACCTGAGAAATCGGATAAATCTTTTTTCGAAAAAGTTAAAGATATGTTTTCATAATTAAATATAATTTAATACTTTTGAAACTCACTTTCTTAGGAAAGTGGGTTTTTCTTTTTCATAGCAATTTTTCCCATCCTTTAGCAATGAAGGGTGGGTTTTTTTTGTAACAAAAGCATTTTTTTGCTACTAATAAGTAAATAAAACCAACTCAATTTATGAGCAATATTCTCGAAGTACAAAACGTAGTAAAACAATATGGCGATTATACCGCTTTAAACAACGTTTCGTTGCAAGTTCCTAAAGGAAGTATTTACGGACTTTTAGGTCCAAATGGTGCCGGAAAAACATCTCTTATTCGTATTATTAATCAAATTACGATGCCAGATAGTGGAATAGTTTTGTTAGATGGAGAGAAACTAAAACCACAGCACGTTCAATATATTGGTTATATGCCCGAAGAACGTGGTTTATATAAAACCATGAAAGTGGGTGAGCAATGTTTGTATTTAGCACAATTAAAAGGAATGCCTGAGGCTGAAGCTAAAAAGCAACTAAAATATTGGTTTGAGAAATTAGAAATTCAAGGTTGGTGGGACAAAAAAATCCAAGAACTTTCTAAAGGAATGGCGCAAAAAATTCAGTTTGTAGTTACCGTTTTACACAATCCGAAATTATTGATTTTAGACGAGCCATTTTCGGGTTTCGATCCGGTGAATGCGAATTTAATTAAAGACGAAATCATCGAACTAAACAAAAAAGGTACCTCAGTAATTTTTTCTACACACAGAATGGAATCGGTTGAAGAAATGTGCGATTACATTGCATTAATTCATAAATCCAATAAATTAATCGAAGGGAAGTTAGAAGATGTAAAACGCCAACATAGAACCAATACGTTCCAAGTAGGTATTATTACTAACAATATTGAAGGTTTAATGTTGCAGTTAACACATAAATTTACGTTGAATCAAACCAATTTTAAATCGCTAAATGATGATTTAAAATTAGAAGTACATTTAGGTCAGTACAATTCAAACGAATTACTTTCTATTTTGACACAATTTGGGCAAGTAACTCACTTTGTTGAAAAAATTCCAAGTGTAAACGATATTTTTATTCAAACCGTAAGCCAATAATCATGAACATATTATCCTTAATTATCAAGAGAGAATTTATTGCCAAAGTGCGTAATAAATCGTTCATCGTAATGACTTTTTTAAGTCCGCTTTTATTTGTTGGAATGGCTGTTCTAGTAGGATATTTATCTACTATGAATAAAGATTCGGTAACACAAATAGCTATTCATGACGAAGCTGGTTTGCTAAGAAAAGAATTTAAAAATGACAAATTCACTAATTATACAGATTTATCTTTATTATCATTAAAAGTAGCAAAAGATACAGCAAGTAAAAGTTATGAAGGGTTACTGTATATTCCTAAAGTATCAAGTGTTCAAGAATTAAAGGAAAAAGTAGAATATATTTCAGAAGATAGTCCAAGTTTAGACTTCATTTCGGATGTAGAAGAAGTTATTGATTCTGTAATTACGCAAGAAAATTTAAAAGTATTGGGTTTTGATGCTGATAAAATTGATAAGGCAAAAGCAGATTCATCCTTAAAACTTTCTAAATTTTCGGGTGAAGAAAGTTTAAAAGGCTTAAATGAAATTAAAGTCATCATTGGAGGTTTGTTTGGGTATTTAATTATGATGTTCATTGTTATTTACGGCAATTTTGTAATGCGAAGCGTTATTGAAGAAAAAACCTCACGAATAATAGAAATTATCATTTCTTCTGTAAAACCTTATCAATTAATGATGGGGAAGATTATTGGAAATTCATTGGCTGGAATCTTACAGTTTTTAATTTGGGCAATTGTTGGTGCATTATTATTCTTTATTGCCTCCACATTCTTAGGTTTGCAAATGGGAGCTTCATCAGCAATGTCACCTGAAATGATGGAAGCAGCAGGAAATGTAGATAAAATGGCTAAAATTCAAATGTATTTGAATGAAATTGCGAATTTGCCATTGGCTACATTAATTATTTCATTCATTATTTTTTTTATTGGAGGTTACTTTTTATACAGCTCATTTTATGCCGCAATTGGTGCCGCAGTAGATTCTGAAACCGATTCGCAACAATTTTTATTACCGATTATTATGCCCTTAATTTTAGGTGTTTATATCGGATTTTTCACTGTTATTAATGACCCGCACGGAACCATAGCAACAGTTTTTTCAATCATTCCATTAACCTCACCAATTGTCATGTTAATGCGTATTCCTTTTGGAGTGCCATTATGGCAATTAGCACTTTCTATAGTTTTATTGTACGGAACGTTTATCTTTGTAGTCTGGTTTGCGGCAAAAATTTACCGAGTAGGTATTTTAATGTACGGAAAAAAACCAACCTGGAAAGAATTGTATAAATGGTTGAAATATTAAAAAGAGGTTAAAAGGTTGTAGTTTAAAAGTTTAGAAGTAGACCTTTAACCCAAAACCCAAAACCCAATACCTTTAAAATGAGTAAAATCCTTATCATAGAAGACGAAGCAGCAATTCGAAGAGTATTGACTAAAATACTTTCCGAAGAAAATGATTCGTATAAAGTTGAAGAAGCAGAAGATGGTTTACAAGGAATCGAAAAAGTCAAAAATGAAGATTATGACTTAATTCTTTGTGATATCAAAATGCCAAAAATGGATGGTGTTGAGCTATTAGAAGCCGTTAAAAAAATAAAACCTGAAATTCCAATGGTTATGATTTCTGGTCATGGCGATTTGGAAACCGCAATAAATACTATGCGTTTAGGTGCCTTTGATTACATTTCAAAGCCACCCGATTTGAATCGATTATTAAATACGGTTCGAAATGCCTTAGATAAAAAACAATTAGTTGTAGAGAACAAAATCTTGAAAAAGAAAGTTTCTAAAAACTACGAAATGATTGGAAATAGCGAAGCCATCAATCAAATTAAAACCATGATTGATAAAATAGCTCCAACCGATGCCCGAGTTTTAATCACAGGTCCAAACGGAACCGGAAAAGAATTAGTAGCGCATCAATTACATGAAAGAAGCGAGCGTTCAGGTGCTCCAATTATTGAAGTAAACTGTGCTGCAATTCCTTCTGAATTGATTGAAAGTGAATTATTCGGTCACGTTAAAGGGGCTTTTACTTCGGCTGTAAAAGATAGAGCAGGAAAGTTTGAAGCAGCTGATGGCGGAACCATTTTTTTAGACGAAATTGGCGACATGAGTTTATCTGCTCAAGCTAAAGTTTTACGCGCTTTACAAGAAAATTTAATTCAAAGAGTTGGAGCAGACAAAGACATAAAAGTCAATGTTCGTATAGTTGCGGCTACCAATAAAGATTTAAAAAAGGAAATCGAAGAAGGAAGATTTAGAGAAGATTTATATCATAGATTAGCGGTAATTTTAATCAAAGTTCCTGCTTTAAATGACAGAAGAGAAGATATCCCAGAATTAATTGAACATTTTGCCTCTAAAATAGCATCAGAACAAGGAAATACACAAAAATCATTTTCCAAAACAGCTATTAAACTATTACAAGAATACGATTGGACAGGAAACATACGTGAGTTACGAAATATAGTAGAGCGCCTAATTATTCTGGGTGGAGCCGAAATTTCAGAACAAGACGTGCAACTATTTGCGAGTAAATAATATCAAGTGAAGAGTGATTATTAAATAGTTTGCTAATTACTAATCACTCTTCACTAATTACTAAATAAAAATGCAATTAAAAAAAATAAATCCCAACCTTCAAAAAGCGTTAATTGAAAACGACTTTATTGAAGCAAATGAATTACAACAAGAAACTTTTTCAACTATTAAAAGTGGTGTGGATGCTGTTATTCAATCACTTAATGGTTCAGGAAAAACTACGACTATTTTATTGAATGTTATTCAAAGAATGGAAAAACCTGTTGGCGAAAGTACGCGTGCTTTGGTTTTGGTTCAGGACAAAGAAAAAGTTTTGGAAGCTGTTGAGCAATTCAAAAAACTAAATCATTATACCAATTTACGTGTTTTTGGAGTACATGAAAAAGGCGATATGGATTACGATAAAAACCAAATTTCGTTAGGAATGGATGTTTTGATTGGAACACCTATTCGTATCAATGAAATGTTTTCTTCAGCTGGATTTAACATGAATACAATTAAAATGTTTGTGGTGGATGATGTGGAAGAAATGTTGCGTAAGCGTGAAGATTCTATTATTCAAAGACTTTCAATGAGTGCCGAAAAAACACAACGTTTGTTTTTCTGTACTCAAATTACCGAAAGAGTAGAAATTTTAGCCGATAGAATAATGATAGAACCACTCTTCTTCGAAATGGAAGATTAGATAAAAAAAACAATATGGGAATAATGAAAGTATTTTCGGGAAGTGAAATTCTTGCCGATGCATTGAAACAAAAAATTGAGGCAGTAGGAGTTGAGGTTGTTAAAAAAGACAACTTACAATCGGCTCGTATGGCCGGATTTGGTTCTTCAGATTTAGCAGTTGAATTATTTGTAGACGAACGCTATTATGGTAAAATTAGTCCCGTTTTAGAAGAATTTAGAATGAGTTTGTAAACCTCTTCTATATATTAAAAAACAAAGCTCCTGAATTTTCAGGAGCTTTTTAGTTTTATTTCACTTGGTCTAAACCTCGTTTTCTTAGCAGTGGTGCTACACTTGGTTCGGCACCTCTAAAGCTTTTGTATAGTTCCATTGGATCTTCTGTTCCTCCTTTTTCTAATACATTTTTTCTAAATGATTTAGCATAATCGGAATTGAAAAGACCATTAATTTTAAATACTTCAAATGCGTCGGTGTCTAATACTCCTGACCATATATAACTGTAATATCCAGCTGAATAGCCACCCGCAAAAATGTGATTAAAATAAGTACTTCTATATCTAGGGATAATAGTATTTGGTAAATTAATTTTGGCCATTGCCTCTTTTTCAAACGTTTCAGCATTAACTGTAATTGCGTCTTTTTGTGTGTGATATTGCATGTCTAAAATAGAAGCTGCTAAATATTCAGTAGTTGTAAAACCTTGATCAAAAGTACCTGCTTTTTGCATTTTTTCAATTAATGCATCAGGAATTATTTGTCCTGTTTTATAATGTTTGGCATACATTCGCATTACTTCTGGTTCGGCTGCCCAATTTTCCATAATTTGAGACGGTAATTCTACGAAATCTCTCGGAACACTTGTCCCTGCTATACTTTCATAAGTTACATTCGATAGTAATCCGTGTAAAGCGTGCCCAAATTCATGGAAGAACGTGCTTACTTCATCAAAAGTTAATAAAGCTGGTGCATTTTCTGTTGGTTTTGTAAAATTACACACAATTGAAACAACCGGAGCAATTCGTTTTCCGTTTTCCATTTTTTGAGTACGGTACGAAGTCATCCACGCACCACCACGTTTTGATGTTCTTGGGTGAAAATCCATATATAGAATTCCAACATGTTTTCCATCAGCTTCGGTAACTTCCCAAACGGTTACATCTTCATGGTATTTTGGAACGTTATTTAAAGGTTTAAATTGCAATCCATATAATTTTCCACAAACTGTAAAAACACCTTCACTTGTTTTTTCTAAACTGAAATAAGGCTTCATTTCTTGCTCGTCTAAATCAAATCGTTCTTTTCTGATTTTTTCTGAATAATATCTCCAGTCATAAGGTTGAACTTCATCTTTGATTCCGTCTTTTTGCATCATTATTTTAATGTCAGCCGCTTCTTTATTTGCCATATTCAATGCAGGAACCCACAAATCATTCAATAATTTAGTAGCCGTTTCTGGATTTTTTGCCATTGATTTTTCTAAAACATAATCAGCATGTGTAGAATATCCCAATAAACGTGCTTTTTCTCCTCTTAAATTTGCAATTTTAATAGCTAACGTTTTATTATCTTTATCATTACCGTTATTAGCTCTCATTTGGTAAGCATTCCAAATTTCCTTACGTAATTTTCTATTAGCACTGTATTGTAAAAAAGGCATTACACTTGAATTTGATAAAGTAAACACCCATTTTCCAGCTTTACCTTTAGCCTTTGCATCAGCAGCCGCAGTTTCAACTAGTTCATTCGGTAAGCCTACTAAATCATTTTTATTTGAAATTACCAATTCATAAGAATTAGTTTCCGCTAAGATATTCTGACCATATTTTAAAGTAGCAACCGCCATTTCAGAATTGATTTCTCTTAATCTTTTTTTGTTTTCTTCTGACAAATTAGCACCACTTCGAACAAAATTCTTGTATAGATTTTCTAATATTTTGGTTTGCTCCTTGTTTAAATTTAAGTTGGCTTGGTTACTCCAAACAATCTTAATTTTTTTAAATAAAACTTCATTTAAGTTAATGTTATCATTATGAGCAGATAATTTTGGTGCTAACTCCTTTGCAATTGCCTGAATTTCTTCATTCGTATTTGCACTGTTAAAATTATAGAAAACGGTACTTACTTTCGCAAGAAGCTTTCCTGAATTTTCCATTGCCAAAATTGTGTTTTCAAAAGTAGGTTTGTCAGTGTTGGAAACAATTGCATCTATCTCTACTTCTTGTTTTCTGATGCCTTCTAAAATTGCAGGTTTAAAATGCTCATTTTTAATTAAATCAAATGGAGGAACCTCATATGGTGTGGTGTACGTTTCAAAAAACGGATTCATAGTTGTTTGTTTTTTTTCTTGTGATTGCATAGAAACAGCACTAGTTAATGCTGAGAATAAAAGTATGGTTTTGATTTTCATCATAATGAATTTTAAAACGTAAAAATAATGGAATAATAGTATAATAGCAAAAGATAACTATATTTTATGAAATGACGCAGTTGCTTTCTTAAATCTAATTTAAAATCTATCTTTGCACCTTCAAAAATTTCAGTAAAAAGACTTTTAACTTTTTACTTTTTACTTTTTACTTTTTACTTTAAAAAATGATTACAGTAAACGACATAGCCGTAGAATTTGGAGGAACCACTCTTTTTAGTGAAGTAACTTTTGCTATCAATGAAAATGATAAAATTGCCCTTATGGGTAAAAATGGAGCAGGAAAATCTACACTTTTAAAAATTGTTGCAGGAGAAAACAAACCTACTCGTGGGGTTATTTCGGCACCTAGTGATGCTGTAATTGCTTATTTGCCGCAGCATTTGTTAACTTCTGATGATTGTACCGTGATGGAAGAAACATCAAAAGCGTTTGCTGATGTGTTGAACATGAAGAAAGAAATCGACGAAATTAATGAGCAATTAACAATTCGTACTGATTATGAAAGTGATGAATACATGAAATTGATTGAACGTGTTTCGGAACTATCTGAAAAATTCTATTCAATTGAAGAAGTAAATTACGAAGCCGAAGTTGAAAAAGTATTAAAAGGGTTAGGTTTTGAACGCGAAGATTTTACCAGACAAACATCCGAATTTTCTGGAGGTTGGAGAATGCGTATCGAATTAGCAAAAATCCTATTGAAAAAACCTGACTTAATTTTGTTAGATGAGCCTACCAATCACATGGATATCGAAAGTATTCAGTGGTTAGAGGATTTCTTGATTAATCAGGCGAAAGCGGTTATGGTAATTTCCCACGATAAAACATTTGTTGATAACATTACCAATCGTACTATTGAAGTTACAATGGGACGCATATACGATTACAAAGCCGTTTATTCTGAATATTTAGAATTGCGAAAAGACAGAAGAATTCACCAACAAAAAGCTTACGACGAGCAACAGAAGTTCATTGCTGAAAATCAAGCCTTTATTGATCGTTTTAGAGGAACTTTCTCCAAAACTGAATCGGTGCAATCGCGTGTAAAAATGTTAGAAAAAATTGTTCCAATTGAAGTGGACGAGATTGATACTTCTGCCTTGAAGTTGAAATTCCCACCTTCACCACGTTCTGGACAATATCCTGTGGTTGTAGAAGGTTTATCAAAAACATATGGCGACCATGTGGTTTTCAAAGATGCCAATATGGTAATTGAACGTGGTCAAAAAGTTGCTTTAGTTGGGAAAAACGGAGAAGGAAAATCAACCATGATTAAAGCGATTATGGGCGAAATTGATTTTGACGGAAAACTAGAAGTGGGGCATAATGCTCAAATTGGTTATTTTGCTCAAAATCAAGCTTCGTTATTAGATGGAGAAATGACCATTTTTGAAACGATTGATCAAATTGCTGTGGGTGATGTTCGTACAAAAATCAAAGATTTATTAGGCGCATTCATGTTCAAGGGCGACGATATTCAAAAGAAAGTAAAAGTGCTTTCTGGAGGAGAAAAAACGCGTTTGGCAATGATTAAATTATTATTAGAACCTGTGAATGTTTTAATTCTGGATGAACCAACGAATCACTTGGATATGAAAACCAAAGACATCATCAAAGATGCTTTACGTGATTTTGATGGCACCTTAATCTTAGTGTCGCACGACCGTGATTTCTTAGACGGTTTAGCCGAAAAAGTATTCGAATTTGGACACAAACGTGTTAAAGAACATTTCGAAGACATCAAAGGATTCTTAGCACATAAGAAAATGGATTCTTTGAAGGAGATCGAGAAATAGATTCAAAAAAACATATCCTATAAGGTCGTTTTTTTACATTGTCGGATATGTTTAAAGTTCATTGTTTTTAATTTTTGATGAAACATCTGCACCACCCCATTCTATAAGAGTAAAACCTTTACGTTCTGTTTTTGGAAGTTGTTGTTCGTTGCAATTTATAAAATTTTCTAAACCATAAAATTCTATATAAATTCTAATAGATGTTTCTGGTTTTGGATTGACGTTTAAAGTGGCAATTTCGTTGCAATCTTCATTCACTAAAAAATGAATAAAATTGTAGTTATTTCGTTCTAAAATTGGCAACCAGTATTGTATAAATTCATTAGTTTCTTGATTGTTTAAACCAATATGTTCTAGCTTTTCGATAAAAAAATCTGTTAATTTTTCTTTTGAAACAACAAAACCTTCTTCATATTTATAATGCTTCTCTTCAAAGTCTATTGTTCCGTCCCAAAATAGCGAATTATAATAGCGTTTTGTTTTCTTATCGAAAATGTGTCCGTTTGGTTCTGCAATTACTTCCCAGTTTTCATTATATTTTGGAAAAGTAGTTAGTAGCTTTCCTTTTAAATTTAGTTTTATGTCAATTGCTGTTTTTTCTTTCGGATAAAGATAAATTACAGGTTTTTCAACCATAATTTGATGTTCTACTTTGAGATTAATAACAAGATTTTCTTTATTTTTAATTTTAACTTTTTGAGATTCGAATTGAATAAAAGATATTTCTAAAACATCATTTATTTTAACTTCAATCGAAAATTTTCCATCAAAATCGGTTTGAGCAATTGCATTTGAATTCAGATTTTTAATATATGCCCCGAGAATTGCAAGTTTTCCATAATCATACACTATTCCAGAAATTTTAAAAATTTCGGTTTCATTTTTTTGAACATTTTCTAAACTATATTCTTTATACATTTTTAGTAGTTTTCTCTTAGATAAATTTTTAGTGGTAATAGCAATAACTCCAAATTTACCTTTATCACCATATAAAGAAATAGCCTTTGCATCTTTCCAAACCGTTACCGATTCAATATCGTTTGGATTTATGTATTCAATAACTTCATATTTTAAGATGGAATCGTTTACAACAATTAATGGATCGTTTTTTTTGGAAATAATTTTTACATTCTTATCTTGACTAAAAGTGATATTTACTAAAAATAGTATAACAATTGTTAGTGTGCATTTTAAAGTTTTCATTTTTATGTTTTGATTTTTGAATTTGATATTGACATTGAACTTTTACTTCTTAATCGAAATAATCACCACCCCTTTTTCTCCTTTTTTACCGTAAATTTTTACAGCATCTGTAGGTTGGATGACTTCAATTTTGTCAATTTTTTGTTTGTTTAATGGCGCATATGGACTGGTAGGATTTTTTCCAAATAGCGATTCTTCCGAATATTCTACTCCGTTAATAAAATAAATAGGTTCTTTTAGTTTTATAACCGAAACAACATCATCAGGATTAATTTCAGATAATGATTTCTTATTAGCTTCACCATCAATCACAATTAAACCATCATTTACTGCTTTTTTATCTTTATCCTGATTAGTTTCTGCCAAATTCATTGTGACATCATACCGTTTGCCTTTTGCTAAATAACCTCCATTATTTATTGAGGCAGAATTAGACATATTATTATTGTAATTTGGAACCAAACTCGTTTTTGCAGTTTCTTGAACTTCTTCCATAGCAATAGGAGTTGGTATCATGACTTCTTTTTTCGATTTGTAATTTATCGTATCGTTGATTACAATATTGTTTTGAATTACAATTTGTTGTTGCAAAATCTGCTCAGCCTCTTTTTTAATTTCTGGAGTAGTATTTACTAAACCATTTGCCGATGCTGGCGTTGGAATACTATTTTTTGTGGTGTCAACCGTAGTTATTGTATTTTCAGGAATTACAACATTTTCTTTTTCTTGTAGTAAGAAAAAAGTTAGTGTTCCTACTAAAACTATTGATGCTGCTACCGCTAATTTTTTCCACAAGTGTTTTTCTTTTTTTAGAGTTTGTGTTTCTAGCTTATCTTCCACACGCGCCCAAATTTTCTCCATACCAGGAAAGTCTTTCTGCTCGGCGTTTTCGGCAGCTTGTTGTATTTTTTTATATAATTTTTCTTCTGTTCCCATGACTATTTTGCTTTTTGATAATAAAAAGTTTTCACCAATTCTTTTAATTTACTCTTAGCGGCATTCAATTGTGATTTTGATGTTCCTTCACTAATACCTAGTTGCTCTGCAATTTCTTTGTGAGAGTAGCCTTCAATCACAAACAAATTAAAAATCGTTTGACATCCATCGGGAATACGCGTTAGTAAATTGAGTAAATCTTCTTCTTCTAAATCGGTAACTTCATCGGCTAAGGGTTGCGAATTGTAGCTCACATCTTCTAAATACAAATTAAAGTTGATGTTCTTTTTAATTTGTAAAAGGCAATTGTTCACTGTTATTTTTCGCGCCCAAGCTTCAAAAGCTAAATCCTCTTTTAGTTGTTCTATTTTCGTAAATATGGTAAAAAAAGCATCGGCCAATACTTCTTCTATTTCTTCCTCCTTTTTTAAATACCGTTTACACAAACGATAGAGTTTTGGCGCCATAGTTTCATACACCAAGCGTTGCGCTTCGCGGTGTTGTTTTCGGCAGCCTTGTATGTGTTTTACATCCATAAATGTTTTTTTTCAAAAATCAAATTCAATTTCAATTTCAAAAATCAAAAGTCTCTTTATGAATCTCTGTGTAAAATCTTAAGTTCTAAAACTCAACTTTTGAAATTCATTTTATTTTTGACATTGAAATTGACATTGATATTTTCATTTTCATTGATCTTGTTATTTATATAGAGCAGAAAAGTTGGTAAAAGGTTGGGACGGCTTTAAATTATTTTCAAAAAAAAATCGTAAGCGATTAAACTTACGATTATAAAAGTATAAAATAATAAAGTGTTACACGGCGAAAAAGGCTTCTAATTCTTTTAAAGTTTCTTCCGAAGTGATAATGTCTTTAACCACTTCACCTTTGTTTAATGCTACAATTCGATTACATACTTCAACAGTGTGAATTAAATCGTGACTTGAGATTAAAACAGTAATTTCCGGGTTTTCGGCTAATTCTTTAACAATTTTCTTCAATCGGTTTACTGTTGTGGGATCTAAATTCGCAAACGGTTCATCTAAAATAACTACTTCTGGATTTCCAATTAAAATAGCAATAATACCCACTTTCTTCATATTTCCTTTGGATAAATCACGAAGGTATTTTTTGGTATTTAGAATTTCATTGTTAAAGAACTCTTCGTATTTTTTTAGTAAAGCATCAACATCTGCTTTGTTTTGTCCGCGTAATTCGCCAATAAAATAAAAATATTCTTCTGCAGTTAAATAGCCAATTAAAAAACTTTCGTCTAAGAAAGCTCCAGTGAATTTCTTCCAATTTTCATTGGTGTTAACTTCAATAGTATGATTGATAATTCCACCTGTAGTAGGTTCAATTAAATCTAATAACAAGCTAAAAAATGTTGTTTTTCCTGCACCATTATTCCCCACAAGACCAAAACTTTGTCCTTTTGGAATTTCTAGTTCTTGGATATTTAAAACAGTAGTGTTGTTATATTTTTTGGTAAGATTGTTTACTTGTATCATGATAATTTAGGATAATTAAATTAATTTTTTTGTTTGTATGCAACGATTGTAGCGTATTTTTCTTTCTTATAAATTCTTTCAATAAGTAAGAAAAGTCTCGATTTGAAAAGCAAACCTAGAAGTCCAAAAACGGCAATTAATGCTATTCCAATGTAAATATTGTCTACCAAAAGTCCGACTCCAAAAAGTAAAATTGGAATAACCATTTGAGGTAATGAGAATAATAAGGTTTTTACATTGAATGCTTTTTTATCACCAAAAGCTCCTTTTGCCGATTCTAAGTCAATTGCGGTTCTGGTATAGGCACCGGTTAATAACACTAAAAATGAGTTAAATCCAATATTGTAAATACCTGTTGCTAATATTGTAATGTAGATATCCCAGCCAAAGTAAAGATAAAAGGAAGCCAAAAGTATACTGATTGCAGTTCCAATAACCATTAGCCACCATTTAGAATTCAAATATTCTTTATAGGAAATACTTTGTGTCATCATGAGTTGATAATAAGAACTGTCCCAACTTGGTACAAACTGTCCAAAGTTAATCAAGAAACCACCTGTTACAAATACCGCAGCAAAGGCCTGCATTACCGAGTTTTTATAAATTTCTTGTGGGAAAAATATCAAGCCATAAAACAAGAAAAATAAACTCATGTATAAAGTTGTTTTTGCTCGTTTATTTCGCATTAATAGCTTGATGTCGTTTTTTAAAAATGTCCCTAAAGTTCCAAATTGATTCAACCAAGTTAGATCATTTTCTTTAGCTAAATTCTTTTTTATATGTAATCTTTCGTCTAATGTTAAATCTTTTTTGAAGAATTTAAAGGTGAAATAATAGATGATTACTAAAGCTAAAATTGGAAGTAGAACCATCCAAGCATGCTCATACAAACCTTGAAAGAAAGGTTTGGTGTATATAGTAATATCAAATAATTTATAATACTGAGAAGCTATTAAACCGACAACAATTGTTACAACGATGCCAAAAAGTACATCTTTGTTGTTGATTAAAATGTTTAAGAAATTGATAAATAAAATTACGGTCAAAATTCCTAAATGCCAGGTCATAACACCCAATATACTATATCCATTTAGTAATAAAATAATACTGAATGGAATAAAAAAGAAAGCATGAGTCGTATTAAAATAGTTTAGAACCGTTTTTCCTAAAGAGAAATGAACAATAGTGTCTCTTTTTATAGGTAAAACCAATAACGGCCGAATTGTTAATGTGGGTATTTTTTGAAAAAAATAACGCATCATCATATCCGCAAAAAGATAGTAAATCATAAATTTATTTACCGTTTCTAAAGGTTCTAAGCCAACTTTTTTAAATCCGTAAAAGGCTCCAATTCCCATAAAAACAAACATAGCAGCAAAATATAAGAATATTAATGCCATGAAAATTTTAAAAGCCAAATTGGTTTTAAACGAGGCAGACCGAACAAAAGACTTCCATTCGAGCGTAAGAAAATGTTTAATCATAATTTTTAGGTTTCTTATATGTATTATTTTCTTAGCAAACGTTACGATTTTATTTCTTAAAATTTAATTTATAAATTGTTGCTTCTAAATCTTCGGTATCATTGTCTTCACATAATAAAAAGGTGAATTCGTTTTCTGTTTCATGATAAAGTGTGATGCCCTCAAATTTTTGATGTTTCGATAATAAATGAACTTCCATGATTTCAAAGGTAGGGGCGTGCATAATGCCTAAAATAGTTCCTAACACTTCGCCATCTTCATAAGTTGAGGTCGTGTTTTCGGCGCAGGCCAAGAAATAAATTTTATCGCCAACCAATATCGCATCGGTAAAAGTGGTTTCAATGTCATCTAATGTTGGAAGTGAAATCGGCACAAAACGAATGCCATCTTCTTGGTTGTTTGGGATAATAAAAATTCCGTTTCCACTGTTTTTTGAATTACCTCTTTGAAAAAGCAACATGGTTTGATGCGCATAAATGGCACCTTCAATATTCAGTTGGTCGTCCGAAAAGGACCCAATAGTTTTTAATTTTTGGTACAAAGCACTCAAATCTTGTGATTGCAACGAATCGGAACCTAAATCCAATGTAAACATGGTGTTTCTTTTTTCGGTAGAACCCGAACCTAACATTATTAGTTGATTACCATATTGCGTGATGCTTTCTAAATCGGGTTTTTCAGCTTTTTCAATGTTTTCTTTAGCTTCTTTTACTAATGGAAATTTTAATAATAGTTTTTTTGGAATATCATATTGATATAAAAATTGACTTGAATCTGAAATAACAAATAAAACATTTTGAGAGTATAATAAACCAGAAGGTGCTGCAATACCTTTTATGGTAAATAAAGTACTAAGTTCGAATTTTTCCATATTTTTACCGATAACTTTGTGAAAATTTTAAGTCAGAAATTGCTCATAAAAGTAGTATTTTTACAGATATTAAGAAGCGATTGAAAATGGAAAATATAAATATTGAAGATTTTAAAGTAAAAACTACTATTAAATTAGCCGATTTTGCAACGAATTTAAATATTTGAAGAATATAGAACACAATTAAAAAAAATGTAGAGACAATTCATGACTTGTCTTATCTATTGTTTAAAAAAAAATAAGTAAAATGAAAGTATATACAAAAACAGGCGATAGTGGAACTACAGCATTATTTGGAGGTACGCGCGTATCTAAGCATCATATTAGAATAGAAAGTTATGGCACAGTAGATGAATTAAATTCGCATATTGGATTAATTCGTGACCAAGATATAAGTGATTTGTATAAAAAAGTATTAATAGAAGTACAAGATAGATTATTTACGGTTGGTGCTGTATTGGCTACTCCGCCAGAAAAAGAAACATTAAAGAATGGTCAGCCTCGCTTACAAAATCTAGGAATAATTGAATCAGATATTGAGTTTTTAGAAAACGAAATTGATATCATGGAAGAGTCTTTACCTCCTATGACGCATTTTGTTTTGCCAGGAGGACATACAACTGTGTCATATTGTCATATTGCTCGGTGTGTTTGTCGTAGAGCAGAGCGTTTAGCAGTGAATTTGAATGACATAGAACCTACGGATGAACGCGTAATTAAGTACCTAAACCGACTTTCTGACTATCTTTTTGTCTTGGCACGAAAGTTGTCCTATGATTTGAACGCTGATGAGGTACAATGGATCCCTCGAAAGTAGTAAACAGAGTTTAGTTTTATGTTTAAAAGAAGCCAAATGGCTCATACAGAACACTAAAAACTAATCACTGAAGACTAAAAAAATAAACGTTCTTAAATTTTTAAAAAAAAAGTAAAAAAAAAACTTGCCTTATTGGGTAATAAATTTATTTTTGCATAAACTAAAATCGATAAAAGATGTATTGGACATTAGAATTAGCATCCTATTTAAGTGATGCCCCTTGGCCAGCAACCAAAGATGAACTTATCGACTATGCTATCAGAACTGGAGCTCCATTAGAAGTAGTGGAAAACTTACAGTCTATAGAAGACGAAGGAGAAATCTATGAATCAATGGAAGAGATTTGGCCTGATTATCCTACTGACGAAGATTATCTTTGGAATGAGGATGAATATTAAAAAATAAATAAACACAACAGAAACAAGTCTCTTCACTGAGACTTTTTTTGTGGTTATATTTGCAAACCTATTTTAGAAAATTAAAATTATGAGTATCATAAATTCAATATTGAAGGCTTTTGTGGGAGATAAATCCGAGAAAGATGTAAAAGCGATTCAACCACTTATTAACAAAGTAAGATCTTTTGAGAGCGCTTTACAAGCATTATCTCATGATGAATTACGTGCTAAAACGGCCGAATTCAAAGCTAAAATTCAACAAGCTCGTGCTGAGAAAGACTCTAAAATTGCCTCTTTAAAGCAAGATGCTGAACAAACAAAAGATATTGATGCTCGTGAAGATATTTATGCAGAAATCGATAAAATTGAGAAAGAAGCTTACGAAATTTCAGAGAAAGTATTAAACGAAATTCTTCCTGAAGCGTTTGCAGTAGTGAAAGAAACTGCGCGTCGATTCAAAGAAAATACTTCTTTAACAGTTACTGCAACTTCAAAGGATAGAGAATTATCAGCTTCTAAGTCATATATAACCATAGAAGGTGATAATGCTACTTGGGCAAATTCTTGGAATGCTGCTGGAAAAGCTATCACTTGGGACATGATTCATTACGATGTACAGTTGATTGGTGGAGTAGTGTTGCACCAAGGTAAAATTGCCGAAATGCAAACTGGAGAGGGAAAAACATTAGTTGCAACATTGCCATTATATTTAAATGCTTTAACGGGTAACGGTGTGCATTTAGTAACGGTGAATGATTATTTAGCAAAACGTGACAGTACATGGAAAGCTCCTTTGTTTGAATTTCATGGAATCACAGTTGATTGTATTGATAATCACCAACCAAATTCTCCAGAAAGAAGAAAAGCATACAACGCCGATATTACGTACGGAACCAACAACGAATTTGGGTTTGATTATTTGCGTGACAATATGGCTCATGCTCCCGAAGATTTAGTACAACGTAAACATAATTTCGCTATTGTTGATGAGGTCGATTCAGTTTTAATTGATGACGCTAGAACACCTTTAATTATTTCTGGACCAGTTCCTCAAGGCGATCGTCATGAGTTTAATGAGTTAAAACCGAAAGTTGATAACTTAGTAACTTTACAACGTAAATTAGCTACAGATTGTTTAACAGATGCAAAACGTTTGTTTAAAGAAGGAAATGCTAAAGATGCTGGATTTAATTTATTACGATCATACAGAGCGTTACCTAAAAGTAAAGCCTTAATCAAATTCTTATCGGAAGAAGGAGTAAAACAATTGCTTCAAAAAACCGAAAATCAATACATGCAAGATAACAACAGAGAAATGCCTAAAATTGATGAGGCGTTATACTTTGTTATCGAAGAAAAAAATAATCAGGTTGAGTTAACTGATAACGGAATCCAATATTTATCTCAAGATACGGATGCACAATTCTTTGTTTTACCAGATATTGGAACAGGAATCGCTCAAATTGAAAAAGAAAACCTTTCTGCTGAAGAAATGGCAGAGCGTAAAGAAGAATTATTCCGTGATTTCTCAATAAAATCAGAACGTATTCACACGTTAACTCAGTTATTAAAAGCATACACTTTATTTGAAAAAGATACCGAATACGTTATCATGGACAATAAAGTAATGATTGTAGATGAGCAAACAGGACGTATCATGGATGGTCGTCGTTACTCAGATGGTTTACACCAAGCCATCGAAGCGAAAGAAAACGTAAAAATCGAAGCCGCTACTCAAACATTTGCAACCGTTACTTTACAGAATTATTTCCGTATGTACAGCAAATTAGGAGGAATGACAGGAACTGCCTCAACAGAAGCAGGTGAGTTCTGGGAAATCTACAAATTAGACGTTGTGGAAATTCCAACCAACCGTCCAATGGCTCGTAAAGACAAAGACGATTTAATTTACAGAACGGTTCGTGAAAAATTCAACGCAGTTATCGAAGATGTAGTACAATTATCAGAAGCAGGAAGACCTGTATTGATTGGAACAACATCAGTAGAAATTTCGGAATTATTAAGCCGAATGTTAAAAATTAGAGGTATTCAACACAATGTATTGAATGCTAAAATGCACAAAAGTGAAGCTGAAATTGTAGCGGAAGCAGGAAAACCTGGAGTAGTTACAATCGCAACCAATATGGCAGGTCGTGGTACCGATATTAAATTATCTGATGAAGTTAAAAAAGCAGGTGGTTTAGCAATTATCGGAACTGAGCGTCATGATTCGCGTCGTGTTGACCGTCAGTTAAGAGGTCGTGCAGGTCGTCAAGGAGATGTGGGTAGTTCACAATTCTACGTGTCTTTGGAAGATAACTTAATGCGTTTATTCGGTTCAGAAAGAGTAGCGAAAGTGATGGATAGAATTGGTCTAAAAGAAGGGGAAGTAATTCAACATTCTATGATGACAAAATCTATCGAAAGAGCTCAGAAAAAAGTAGAGGAAAATAACTTTGGTGTTCGTAAACGTTTGTTAGAATATGATGACGTAATGAACGCACAAAGAGAAGTAGTATACAAAAGAAGACGTCACGCTTTACACGGAGAACGTTTGAAAGTGGATATCGCGAATATGATGTATGACACTTGCGAATTAGTTGTTGAACAAAACAAATTGGCAGAAGATTTCAAAAATTTCGAATTCGAATTGATTCGTTATTTCTCAATCAGTGCTCCAGTTACGCCTGCTGAATTTGCAAAACTTTCGGCTAGAGAAATTACAGGAAAGGCTTACAAAGCAGTTTTAGCTCATTATGAAGAAAAAATAGCTAGAGATGCTCGTGAAGCGTATCCAATTATCAAAAACGTTTACGAAAATAATAATGGTCAATACCAAAGAATTGTTGTGCCATTTTCTGATGGTATTAAATCATTAAACGTGGTTACCGATTTAGAAAAAGCGTATAGTTCAGAAGGTAAATCGTTGGTAGCTGATTTCGAAAAAAATATCACGTTAGCGATTGTAGATGAAGCATGGAAAAAGCATTTGCGTAAAATGGACGAATTGAAACAATCGGTTCAATTAGCGGTTCACGAACAAAAAGATCCATTACTAATTTATAAGTTTGAAGCCTTCAACTTGTTCAAGAAAATGATTGATGAAGTAAATAAAGAAGTGATTTCGTTCTTGTTCAAAGGCGATTTACCTTCACATAATTCATCAGATATTCAGGAAGCTAAGCAAGTAAAGCAAAAAGAAAACTACACTGAATCAAAAGAAGATTTAGATAGTGAAGATACGGCATCGCAAGCAAAAAGAGCTGGAGAAATGGCAAGTCAAAGACCTCAAGTAACGGAAACAATTACAAGAGAAATGCCAAAAATCAATCGTAATGACACAGTGACCATCAAGCACGTAATGAGTGGTAAAAGTGAAGCTATGAAATATAAAAAAGCAGAAAGTTTAATAGCTTCTGGAGAATGGGTTTTAGTGAACGAATAATTAAAACTCAACAATAGATAAGTCCCTAATTACTTATGTAGTTAGGGACTTTTATTTTTTAATAGTTACTAAAAAAATTAATCGTCTAAATTTTCATTAAAGGCTGAAGGCAATAATTGAGGAATAAATTTTATCAAAATAGGTAACAATAAACTACCTCCAGGAAGCAAAAAAATGGTCAAAGAAGGAATCGTTTTACAAACATCTAAAAGTTGTTTTTTAACTTTCTTTTTTTCTTCTTTGCTTAAATCTTTTGTAGTGGATTTGGCTAAAAGTTGCATTAATTCGCCACTTTCTTTAATTTCTTTCGTTAATCTATCTTTATTGCGAATGATTAGTTTGGTTACATTTTTATTAGCTTGTTCGTAAAAATGTTTTATAGGATTAGAATAATTAAAGAAAGGTATTTCTGCTTTGTACTGATTGATGAAAAAGTTAATATCACTAATGCTTTTTTGAAGAATAATTTCTTCTAAGTTTAAATCAGTATTGATGTTCTTTAAAAATACAACTTCATGCTCTTCTAATTTTTCATCGCTCCATAACGCCATTTGAGCAATATCCAATAGGTATAATTTCTCTAATAATTCTGTATATTTCAGTAATTTAATATCTGAGAATTCAATAGAATCAATGGTTGAAAATTTGGTATAGCGAATGGAGTTTTCAAACAATTTCACCAATAATTCATCGTATTTTGTTTTGTTAACTTTGGTTTTTAGAGCCAATGAAACAATTTTAATACAATCCGATTCTATATTTTTTAGGTAATCTGAAGCTAATTCTTTGTTTTTTAGATAAGAATGAAATGCTAATACATCAATAAATAGTAATGCATTGGTTATGATGTGCGAAAAGTTCTTAGTAATACTGTTCTGATTCGTTTGAATGCGATCGTCAATCACTTTTTCCAATCGGGAACTATGAGAACCTTCGGGTAACATTTTTTTGATAAAACTCAGGTTTTCTGGTTGAATGATGTTGTAAAATTGGTAAACAGCACTAATAAAATCTTTCGAATTTGCGTCTTTATTTTCGAGGGAATAAATTGAAAATAAAGTGTTTAAAAAACCTACTTTTGTTATTTCATCATACGACCATTTGGTAGTATTTAGATTTTCTTTCAATTGAAAATTTACTACATAACCATAAACAAAACCTGTTTTTCTACAGCTCTCATAAAAAGACAAATAATCACCTTGAAAATCAATGAAATTATCACGATTTTCAGCAAAAAATTTGTCAATCCATCCGTTTGCAGAAGGGTTTATCATTATTTTAGTTTTTCTTTTAAATATTTTCCAGTAATCGAATTCTTATTTTTACACACTTCTTCTGGTGTGCCAAAAGCCATCAATTTTCCACCGTTTTCACCACCTTCCGGACCAATATCCAAAATGTAATCGGCACATTTAATTAAATCTAAATTGTGTTCAATCACAATAATTGAATGTCCTTTATCCAATAAAGCATCAAATGAAGCTAATAATTTCTTGATATCGTGAAAATGCAAACCCGTTGTAGGTTCGTCAAAAACAAATAACGCTTTATCTTTTATGGTTCCTTTAACTAAAAATGAGGCCAATTTAATACGTTGCGCTTCACCACCAGAAAGGGTAGAAGAAGATTGTCCTAATTGTACATATCCCAAACCAACATCTTGCAAAGGTTGTAATTTCTGTGTAATTTTAGTTTGACTGTGCGCTCCAAAAAATGCCAAAGCATCATCTATTGTCAGAGTTAAAATATCATTGATGTTTTTGCCTTCAAATGTCACTTCCAATACTTCTTTTTTGAAACGTTTTCCGTTACAAACTTCACATTCTAAATGAACATCAGCCATGAATTGCATTTCGATAGTTACTTCGCCATCTCCTTTACACACTTCGCATCTTCCACCATCTACATTGAATGAGAAATGCTTGGCTTGATAATTTCTTAGTTTCGATACGTTTTGTTTCGCAAATAATTCACGAATATCATCATATGCTTTAATGTACGTAACCGGATTTGAACGCGAACTTCTTCCAATTGGATTTTGGTCTACATATTCGATATGTTTGATGTGTGAAAAACTTCCGGCTAATTCGGTAAATTGACCTGCTTTTTCACCAACACCTTCTAATTTCTTTTGAATAGCTGGGAATAGAATTTTTTTTACCAAGGTACTTTTTCCACTTCCTGAAACACCTGTAATTACAGTTAAGCATTCCAACGGAAAAGTGAAATTTTCGTTCTTTAAGTTATTCTCTCTCGCACCAATAACTTCGATATGATTTTTGAATTTCCTTCTAGTTTTTGGCACCGAAATTTCTTCTTGGCCATTCAAATATTTCGCGGTTAACGAATCAAATTTCAGGATTTCTTCATAGGTTCCTTGTGCCACTAATTCGCCACCATGCGTTCCAGCTTCAGGTCCAATATCGATAATCATATCAGCAGCTTTCATGATGTCTTCATCGTGCTCTACTACGATGACAGTGTTGCCTAAATCACGAAGTTCTTTCAATACTTCGATTAGTCTTTTGGTATCTTTTGGGTGTAAACCAATACTTGGTTCGTCTAAAATGTACATCGAACCTACTAAACTACTTCCTAACGAAGTGGCTAAGTTAATACGCTGCGATTCACCTCCAGAAAGTGAGTTGGAGTTACGATTTAACGTTAAATAGCTCAATCCCACATTGAATAAAAAGTCTAAACGATTGTTGATTTCGATTAACAAACGCTTTGCTACTTTGGCATCGTATTCGTTTAATTCTAATTTTTTAAAGAAATCAATCAAATTTACGATTGGTAAATCCACTAAATCAGAAACTGTTTTACCACCAACGGTTATGTAATTGGCTTCTGGACGTAATCTTTTTCCTTTACACGTATGACATTTTGTTTTTCCGCGGTATCTTGAAAGTAACACACGGTTTTGAATTTTATAATTTTTCTCTTCTAATTCAGCAAAGAAATCGTTTAATCCTGTGAAATATGAATTTCCGTCCCAAATCAACTGTTTTTGTTCCTCAGAAAGTTCAAAAAAGGGTTTATGTATAGGAAAATCAAATTTATAAGCGCTGTTTACCAATTGATCTCGGTACCAACTCATACTATCGCCACGCCAAGGAAATAGAGCATTTTCATAAACAGATAAAGCCGTATTTGGTATCACCAAATCTTCATCAATTCCTATAACACTTCCATAGCCTTCACAAGTAGGACATGCCCCGTAAGGATTATTAAAGCTAAATAAATGAATATTTGGTTCTAAAAATGTAATTCCATCCAATTCAAAATTGGCACTAAATTCTAAACGTTTTTTGGTGTCCACTTCTTGCAAATAACAAACGCCTTTACCTTCATAAAAAGCTGTTTGTACAGCATCTGCCAAACGATTGAAAAATTCTTCTTCATCTTTGACAACAATTCGGTCTACAATTAGTAATATGTCTTTATTATCTAATTCATGTTGGTCTAAGGTATCTAAACGCACCATTTCATTATTGACTAAGATACGAGCGAATCCTTGTTGTAAGAGTACTTTTAGTTTGTCTTCCAAGGCTCTACCTTCTTCCAAATGAATAGGGGCTAGTAATAACCATTTACTATCTATCTGAAATTCTTTGATGTCATTTATAACATCAGAAACAGTATCTTTTTTAACTTCTTTTCCAGAAATAGGAGAATAGGTTTTACCAATTCGTGCAAAAAGAAGCTTTAAATAATCATAAATTTCGGTTGATGTTCCTACCGTTGAACGTGCATTGCTGGTGTTTACTTTTTGTTCAATAGCTATTGCTGGGGCAATTCCTTTGATGTATTCTACTTTTGGCTTGTCTAATCTTCCTAAGAATTGGCGTGCATAAGAAGATAAGCTTTCAACATATCGACGTTGTCCTTCAGCGTAAAGTGTATCAAAAGCTAAACTTGATTTTCCCGATCCTGATAGCCCTGTAATTACTACCAATTTATTTCTAGGAATTGCAACATCTAAATTTTTTAGGTTGTGCAATTGCGCCCCTTTTATAAGGATATTTTTTTTAGGTTCTAACGTTGAAAAATCGGGTTGTATCATTGTTGATTTTAATAGAATTGCAAAGATAATTATTCTTAGTTAAGTTATGGCTTAACTTTAATTTTCAGTTTATTTTTATTTAAAATTCATCAAATGAAAACGTTATAGTTGTTGATATTTATAAAAATTAAACTATACATTTACTATACATTTCATTAAAATTATAAATAAAATTTATTGTAACTATTTGTAAAACAGTGTTTTGTGTTTTTTGTTTCATGGCCGTTAATTTTTGTTAAATAAAACAAATTGTATAGTTTGTATAACATGTTTTGTCATTTGTTTAAAAATATTATCAATTAAATTTATAATTATTATTATTTAACTAAATAAAAATTGATATTATGAAAAAAATTACTTTTTTGTTATTACTTATGATTAGCTCATTAGGTTTTGCTCAAAACCTTGTAGTTAATGGTGGTTTTCAAACGGGTACCGCAGCGCCTTGGTACAATAATGCTGCAAATGTAGTTGATTTAGGTGGAGGAAACTTTGTAAATCAAGCCAATGTGGAAGGTGTTGCTAATCCTTGGGATGTTAACTTAAGTCAAGAAATTTTATTAGATAATGGTAAAACATACAACTTTACTTTTGATGCATTTACAGATGCAATAACAGGTTCAAGAACTATATTAGCTGGATTAGGACAAACAGCAGATCCTTTTTCTTCATTAACTTACACAACTACTTTAACTGATACACCTCAAACTTTTACTTACCAAATTACTATTAATTATGGTAATGCAGTTCCTGATAGAGTTATTTTTGATTTAGGGGCTGCTTTAGGTTACGTTTTTATTGATAATGTTTCTGTTATAGAAGTTATTAATACTTGTACTAATGGTGTTCAAGATGGAACTGAAACTGGTGTAGATTGTGGTGGAACTTGCACACCATGTTCATCATTACCAACAACCAATGCACCTATTCCTACTCATCTTGCAGCAAATGTTGTTTCAGTTTTCAGTGATTCTTATCCAAGTATTGCAACAAATTTAAATCCAAATTGGGGACAAAGTGGATCTGTTAACCCAAATTTTGTTGTTGCGGGTGGAAACAATATTTTAGCTTACACAAATTTCAATTATCAAGGAACAGAAGTTACTGCTTCAAATTTATCAACAATGGAATTTTTACATGTTGATGTTTGGTCTGTTTCTAATCCAGCAAATACTATCCTAAAAGTTAGTCCTATCAGCAATGCTGGTGGAGCAACAGAATTTTTAGTTACTTTAAATCATGTCCAAGGTAATTGGTATAGTGTTGATATTCCAAAAGCATCATTTACTGGTATGACTTGGACAAATGTGTATCAAATTAAATTTGCAGCAAATGGGCCTGGAAGTTCAACACCTGCAAATTTTTATATAGATAATGTTTATTTTTGGAAAACTGCTCCTAATCCAGCTAATGACGCTTCGCTTAGTGATCTTAAAGTAGCTGGTTCAACTATTACAGGATTTGCTCCTGGTATTGTTAATTACAACTATGAAGTTTTAATAGGTACAACAGTTGTTCCGCAAATTACAAGTGTTACAACAACAAATTCATCTGCAACAACTGTAATTACTCAAGCAACTTCAATACCTGGCAATGCGACAGTTGTAGTAACTTCTCAAAATGGAACTGTTAATAGTACTTATACTGTTTCTTTTGTTGCCTCAATTCCTAATCAATCACCAATACCTTCAACTCCTCCATCACAAGTATTGAAAATTTATGGTGACACAGGTGGTTTTACAAATACATGGGTACCAGATTATTCATTTGGAGGTTTTCAAAGTATCCTTGATTTAGATTCAGGTGCTGGTGTTAATGATGCTATTAAAATGAATTTTGCTACACAAGGATTTGGACAAGGAAAAACTCCACCAATAGTAACTAATGTTTCAACTTACGGTTATTTAAATTTTAGTTACTTTGTTCAGAGTGGTGCAGCTAATGCAGGGTCTTCAGGACATCAATTCTATTTTGACTTGATTTCAAGAATTGGGTCAATAAACACTGAAGCTTTTTATGGTATTGGAACAGCTTTATCTACTTTAGGAACTCCATCTCAACATGTTAAAAAAGTTATTGTTTTTGATTCTTGGCAAACAGTTAGTATTCCTTTGTCAGATTTTGTAGGATTTAGTCCTGCTCACTTTTTTCAGTTTAAAATTGGATCTTCATCTGATTTGAGAACAAAAATTGCATATTTTGATAATATTTATTTTTCTGTTAACCCTGGAACAGTTTTAAACACAAATAATTTTGCTGTTTCTCAAGTTAAATTATATCCAAATCCAACAGCAAGTACATTAAATATTGAAGCTTTAGCAAATATCCAATCAATTGCTATTTACAATATTATAGGTCAAGAAGTAATGACTAAAGAAGCGAATAGCTCAACTATTAGTCTTGATGTTTCTGGCCTTAACTCAGGTGTTTATGTTATAAAAACTATGATTGATGGTAATGTATCTTCTACAAAATTCATTAAAGAATAATTTTTATCAATAAAATTTTGAAGACTGTCAGAAATGGCAGTCTTTTTTTTTAAATCATTTTTTTTTAAAACTATTATTACATATCTTTAGTTTCTAATATTATTGAAAATGCAACTTCATAAAATTCTATTTAGACTTAGTTTATTTTTGGTTTCTTTAGTTTGTTCAGCTCAACAACTACCTCCCATTGTGAAATATTCTAAAGATATTTATAATGCTGGAATTCAAAACTGGATGATTTCTCAAGACAATCACCGTTTTATGTATTTTGCAAATAATGAAGGATTATTAGAATTTAATGGTTCAAAATGGATATTAAATCCTTCTCCAAATGAAACAATTATTCGTTCGGTAAAGTGTATTAATGATAAAATCTATACGGGTGCTTTTATGGAATTTGGCTTCTGGGAAAGAGGCGTAAACGGGCAATTATTTTATACCTCATTAAGTAAGGCAATAAAAGACAAAATTAATGATGACGAACAGTTTTGGGGTATTTTTCCTTTTGATAATTGGATTCTCTTTCAATCTTTAGAAAAAATTTATGCATATAATACAAAAACAAAGGGGTTTACCATAATTGATCCTAAAAGCACTATTAATAAAGCATTTAAAACTTCTAATGGGATTTACTTTCAAACTACAAATGGTCTTTATGAAATTGATCAAGGTAAAAGTAAATTGTTTTTAAGTAATGAAATTGTCAATCAAAACAAACTGATAAACATTTATTATGAAAATGATGAATTAATTTTAGTAACCCAAAAACAAGGGATTTATAAGTATAAAAATGGAGTTTTAAATAAATTTACTACCACAATTGATTCTGAAATCCAACAAAGTAATATATATAGTAGTCAGTTATTGTCTGATGAAAGTATAGCTTTAGGCTCTATTTCAAACGGAATTTTTCTTTTATCCAAAGAAGGTAAACTCATTTATCATATTACACAAAATTCTGGATTAAGTAATAATACAGCGCTCTCACTCTTTGAAGATGTAGACAAGAATTTATGGATTGGGTTAGATAATGGAATTAATTGCATTAATCTTAAATCACCCATAAAAATTTATTCAGATAATACAGGAATATTAGGAACAACATATACCTCAATAACACACAACAATAAATTATACATTGGAACGAATCAAGGTCTGTTTTGTAAGGATTTAAATTCAGCTTCTAAATTCGAATTAGTACAAAACACTAAAGGTCAAGTTTGGTCTTTATTTTCGTATCAAAACACTCTTTTTTGTGGACATGATTCTGGAACTTACATTATTGAAAGTACAACTGCAAACATTATTTATAAAGGTTCTGGTACTTGGAAATTTGAACCATTTTTCAAAGGAAGTAATTATGTTTTACAAGGAAATTATAACGGAATATCTGTATTAGAGAAAAAAAATAATTCATGGGTTTTCAAAAATAAAATCAAAGGATTTAATTATTCTTCAAAGCATTTTGAAATTTTAAATGACAAAGAAATTTATGTGAGCCATGAATACAAAGGGGTTTATAGGTTTTCTGTAGACCAAACTCTTTTGAAAGCCTCTAATATTTTTAAATTTAAAAATCCTGTAAAAAATAAAAATGCCGCTTTAGCCAAATATAATAACCAAATTTTTTATGCTTCAAAAGAAGGTGTTTTTAAACTGAATTCTAAAACAAATGCGTTTGAAAGAGATAATTCAATAAGTACAATATTTGATAATGATGAATATGTTACTGGAAAAATGATTGTAGATAAGTCAAATAAATTATGGTTTTTCACTAAAAATTATATTCATTATTATTCATCGGGCAAGCTTTCATCAGAGTTAAAGAAAAATAGTTTACCCATTCCTTCTTTTTTGACCAATACGATGCCAGGATATGAAAATATTTTACAACTTAGTGATGATAATTATCTAATTGGAACAACAGATGGTTATTATGTTTTAAATAATAATGATATTAAATTCAATAATCATAAAGTAATAGTATTTGGGGTTTCAAGTAATGTATTGAATTCAAAATCAACTAACATTTCGCTTAAAGAAAAAGGGAAATTTAAACACGACGAAAATAATATAGAGTTTAATTACACCATTCCAGAGTATGATAAATATATCAATGCAGAGTATCAATATAAATTAGAAGGACTTCATGACCAATGGAGCGATTGGTCGTTTGAATCTCATGTTGTTTTTGAAAATTTACCTGCTGGTGATTATGAGTTTAGTGTCAGAGCTAAAGTAGCAAACTCAGTTACCGAAAATATTTCAACGTATTCATTTGTGGTTAAAAAACCTTGGTATTCAAATAATTGGGCTAAGTTTATTTATTTTATTCTTTTGATTATAATGGGTTATTACATTCATAAGTTTTATACACTTTATCACGAAAAAAGGCATCAAAGAATTATTTCTGAAAATAACATTTTATTAGAACTGAAAGAGTTGGAGAATGAACAGAAAATAATGAAAATTAAAAATGAGCAGCTAACTTTGGACGTTGATAAAAAGAATAAGGAACTTGCTGTTTCAACTATGAATTTAATTAAAAAAACGGAGCTTTTAAACATCATTAAAGGCGATTTAAAAAATTCCGCAGATAGTTCTACTAACAGCATTAAATCGGTTATTTCGACTATTAATAAAAATGTTAAAGAAGAGAATACTTGGAACATTTTTAAAGAAGCTTTTGATAGTGCCGATAATAATTTTCTAAAGAAAGTTAAAGAAAATCATCCATCATTAACACCTAATGATCTTAGACTTTGTGCTTATTTAAGATTGAATTTATCTTCTAAGGAAATTGCGCCTTTGTTAAATATTTCTGTGCGAAGTATTGAAATTAAAAGATATCGTTTGCGTAAAAAAATGGATTTACCGCATGAACAAGGCTTAGTTGAGTATATTCTGCAATTTTAAACTATACAATTAGCTAAATATAACTATACAATAACTCATCAATAACC